>Ga0268299_1000588_pt1 | contig 104596 bp, 102 predicted proteins | sample NOBtaG_FD_193484 | JGI IMG/M metagenome (GOLD analysis project Ga0268299, IMG submission 193484) | Activated sludge microbial communities from bioreactor in Nijmegen, Gelderland, Netherland - NOB reactor | ecosystem: Engineered > Bioreactor > Aerobic > Activated sludge | place: Netherlands...
AGCGTTCCTCTCGGTTTCCGCTGCCGCTGCGGTACCGAGACGGTCTGGATTCCACGCAGGTATTGGCCCGTGAGCGAATTCGGATCGGCCATGATCTGTTGTGGTGTCCCTTGCGCGATCACATACCCACCCTGCGACCCCGCACCCGGCCCCATGTCGAGTAGATGATCGGCTGCCTGCATCGTCTCAGCATCATGTTCGACCACAACGACCGTATTGCCGAGATCTCTCAGCCTGAGTAACGTCTGCAGCAACCGACGATTGTCCCGCTGATGCAGCCCGATAGACGGCTCATCCAGGATGTACAGCACCCCGACTAATCCGGACCCAATTTGCGTGGCCAATCGGATGCGCTGCCCCTCACCGCCGGACAGGGTCGCTGCTGCTCGGTCCAACGTCAGATAGTCCAATCCCACGTTGACTAAAAACCCTAACCGCTCCCGAATCTCTTTCAGAATCCGATGCGCAATGACTAACTCACGATCGGTAAACTTGAGCGACACAAAAAAGTCCGCCGCCGCACGAACCGAGAGTGTCGTCACCTCGGCAATCGATTTCTTGGCAAGCTTGATAGACAAGCTTTCCGGTCTCAACCTCGCACCGTGGCAGGTTTCACAAGGTTCGAGCAGCGTGAAGTCTTCCTCCTCGTTCCCCGGGGAAACGGCATAGCCGATTCCGTCACAGGCCGGGCATGCACCATGCGGACTATTGAAGGAAAAGACGCGAGGCGTGACCTCCGGATAACTCACCCCGCACTTGATGCAGGCCAACCGGTCGCTATAGAGCCTTGTTTGACCATCCTCCGTCAACACACCGACTAATCCCCCGGTCAACTTCACCGAGGTTTCCACCGAATCCGCCAATCGGCGCATGAGTGCATCACCGGGTTTCATGATCAGCCGATCGACGATGATTTCAATCGTGTGCTTCTTCTGTTTATCGAGCGAGAGATCCTCGCCAAGATCCACGAGCTTTTCGTCGATCCTGGCGCGCACATATCCCGCCTTGCGCATCTCCAGCAATTCTTTCCGATACTCTCCCTTCCGCCCTCGAACGATCGGCGCCAGGATCTGGAATTTCATCCCTTCCGGCTGCGCGGCAATGGCATCGACCATTTGCTGGACAGTTTGCGCCGTGATTTCCTCACCACATTGAAAACAGTAGGGCCGCCCCACACGGGCGAAAAGGAGACGGAGATAGTCATAGATCTCTGTAACAGTCCCGACGGTGGAACGGGGGTTGTGGCTCGTGCTCTTCTGTTCGATGGAAATTGCGGGAGACAAGCCTTCGATCGAATCGACGTCCGGCTTGCCCATCTGCTCAAGAAACTGCCTCGCATATGCGGAAAGCGATTCGACATAGCGCCGTTGGCCTTCGGCATAAATCGTATCGAAGGCGAGCGACGACTTCCCTGATCCGCTCAAGCCGGTGATGACCACCAGCTTGTCCCGTGGAATCTCGACGTCGATGTTCTTGAGATTGTGTTCCCGCGCGCCCTTGATGGTGATGGAATTACCCACGCCGTTTTTCCTACTCGCCTCTCTCAGCCCTCAGTCCCCAGCACTCAGTACTTACTCAGCGGCGCGGGATTATAGCACGTGATGGATCGGATTGAGGTTAGGGGCGCTTACGGGATCTGCGGCGGGTTCCGTCGAGGGCTTCACCCCAACTGACCAGAAAAGCCGTGACAAATTCATGCGCTTCGGCAGGCGGCACGGCCAAACGAGCCAGTGCCAACGCTACCGCCAGCGCAATGTGGTAGCCCTCCGAACGAGACGCCACGGCACGGCGATACGCGGGATGTGCGTCATTGATGACAACGGTGGACTCGACGAGACGGCCAAGATCCGGATCTCCTTCCTGGGACTCGAACCGAATGGTGAGCCCGTAACGACCTGGTCGAGACCTCGCTTTGCCACCGGGCACGACCGCCACACCAAGCGATGACTCCGGCTCCCGCCGTGCTTCGCCTTGGGTGCCTCCACCCGGGGGCTGGATTGTACTTGGTTCCTGTGGTGTTGTCGGAGCAATGACGGTTTTCTCAGAGTCTTCGACACTATCGAGAATTGATGCTGCAAGCAGTCCCTGCCCGCTCTCCGCTCCCTCTGATCGGCCGATCGGCAACCGCTTCTGGCCTCCTGCCCGCTGTTCGACCAAGGACGCCAGCAGGGGAAACTCGTCGGCCAGATCCACCAAGACCGTTTCCAAATCACGCTCAAGCGGCCGCATTGTCCGCCGGCTAGCCTTGTCCTCCGACTCGCGAGCATCTCCCCACTGAGCCAACTGTTGCGAAACCGCCTCCTGAATCGCCTTCCGATACCCAAGGTACAGCGCGCCTCTGGTGCCGACACGAACGAAATCTCCTTTGCTCAGCGTCAGCGCCGCAGCCAATGCCGGAGCTTCGATCATTCCGGCTATTCTGTCCGGTGCAGCCGGCATAATCCCCAGCCAATCCCATCCATGCTTGATGACTTTACCGAAGGTGCTGATCGCCAGGCCGCGCTGATCTTCAGGAAGTGAAGACTCACTTCGTACCAGATAGCCGATGGCAACCGGTTTCCGTTTTCGTGCAAGGCAGACCGCAAGCTTCAAGACGTCCATGCCACAGGCTGACTGACGCTCCAGCACTCGCCCATTGACCTCAAACTGAAAGCCTTTTGGGTAATAGGCGGCAAGCACCTCATCAAACTCCGGCTGGAGCAACGGTTGATACTGTCTGCGCAACACTCCTTCAATATATCCTTCGTCCAGGAGCGGCGAGAGCGCATTCTGTAGTTTCAGTTGCACTGCAGTACCATGATCCGTCACCAACCCAAGCGGAGGAATCCATTTCCACGGCGCCTTGTGCCGCCCGGCGAGGTACCAACGGCTTGCCACATGTTCCTTACCACGCCTCGTTTCCGTGATCACATCTTCGCAGACGAGCAGGCCAAGTTTGATTCCGACTCCGGCGAACCCAATGCCCTGGCCTCGCGTCTTCGTGCTGGCAGCCAGATCGTGATACCGCACCAGATCCCGCCGCCTCATACCCGACCCGTCATCGACGATAGTGAGCGTCAGTACCACGGGATCCGCCATCAGCCTGAGACCGGTCGCGCCGGAGTCGAGCGAATTGGCGACCACTTCGGTCAAAATCGTTTCTTCCAGCGCGCCAGGATAAGCATCGCGGAGGTCTTCGAGCAAATGCTGTAGATCAACGCGTGTTTCGCCCAAGGGAATCTCCCATAACCGACCAAACAATTATGAAGGGCACAGTATTACCAGCCGGCTCCGACAGATCAAGTGCGATCACAAGTCCCTCGCTGCTCTGCTCTTCTTAAGCGTTTTCCCCGTGCCCGATCCTTCGGCAGAACTTTGTCAATCCCCTTCTCCTGCCGCTGCGGCAACCAGTACGCCGCCACTGACGGCGTGACACTTCATCCAGCAACGTCCGCCACAGTATCGAGTCCCCTTGATTGTACTTTTCTTGTGAGGAGACTTGCAGGTCCTTGCGCCAGGACCAGTTTTCTCATTGCTATAGGTGCGTTCCGGAAATACGGCGAGACGGCACTAAGAAGGCCGTTGCACTTCGCTGTCGTGGACATGGCCATGCTGTTCGCCTACTACTGGAACAGGTTGATCCCACGGCAGTCTAGTATAGGACCCCATCCCCTCACCTTGACAAAGCTTAAAACCGGGTGCTACCACCGTAATATGGTGGGAGCCGAGCGTCATTCTATGACTCAAGACCCGCAAACTCCGGCGAAGGTGGTATCAACCTGGTCGGGCCAGGCCCGAGAGGATGCCGTCCAGAGGATGTTCACATCCATTGCCGGAGCCTACGACCTGAACAACACGCTTTTGAGTTTCGGGCTCCATTACTATTGGAAGAAGATCACCGCCTCATTCATTACGCCGGTCGGCCGAGGAACCGCCCTTGATGTCGGATCAGGCACGGCCGACCTCGCACTCCTGATAGAGTCCCGCATGGGACCGAAGGGCCGTGTGATCGCCTCAGACCTGAACCATGCCATGCTTGCTGAAGGCCTCAAGAAGATCAGCAACAAAGGCCTCGGCGACAAAATCACCTGCCTGCAGGCCAGCGCGGAACATCTCGGATTCGGTGACAATATCTTCGATGCGGTCACCACGGGGTTCTGCATGCGAAACGTCGGGAATCTGCCGCAAGCCGTTCGGGAAATTCGCCGGGTGATGAAGCCCGGCGGCCGTTTTGTATGCCTGGAATTCTCCCGCCCGATCTTCGGCTGGTTGAGAGCCCTGTACGATTGGTATTCTTTCAAGCTCTTGCCTTTCATCGGCACGATCGTCGCCCGCGACCGTACCGGCGTCTACGAATACCTTCCTGCATCGATCCGGACGTTTCCTGATCAAGAACGGTTGTGCCAGATCCTCCGCGATGCAGGATTTCGTCAGGTGTCGTACAAGAACCTCAGTGGCGGTATCGTCGCCATTCATATCGCCACCAAGTGAAGAGCAGATGGCGTATGGCCGATGGTACCAACCGGAAACGATCAATCTTTTTCCTGCTATACGCCACTAGCCATTAGCTATCGGCTCCACTATGAACTCTGTTTTATATATCTTCCTCCCCTGCAAGAAGGTCTATCCGATCGGGATCACCTACCTGGCAGACTTCATTCATCGACGGAAGCCGGAGGTTCGCCAGCGCATCCTCGATCTGTCGCTGTTTCCGATCAACCAGCGCAGCCAGGCCATCCGTGACGCTGCGACGGAGTTCAAACCGGACCTGGTCTGCTTTTCATGGCGCGATATCCAGATTTTCTCGCCACACGAAGGGGATTCCTCGCTGGAACATGCGTTCAACTTCTATTTCGCGAGCAACCCGCTCAAGCGGATCGCCGCCTCATTTGCGGGGGTGAAGCAGCTCTATCGGTACTATAGTCATATCTATACGATCCTGTCCTATCCGGCATTGGTTCGAAAAGAATTCCCTAAAGCTCAGATCATGATCGGAGGTGGAGCGTTCACCGCGTTCGCCGATCAACTCATCGAAAAGCTTCCGGAAGGTACGATCGGCATCCTGGGCGAAGGGGAGGACGCAATCCTCAAGCTGCTCGAAGGCCGTTCGATCGACGACGAGCGCTACATCATCAAAGAAGGGGGCCGGGTCCGAAAAGGCTCCCATGGTTCGCCTCCGCTGCTCGACGCCCCGGCCGTTGACCTCCCCTATTTGACCTCCATTTTTCCTCAGTGGCAGGAGTACCAGGGCGAATCGATCGGGGTCCAGTCGAAACGAGGCTGTCCCTATGATTGTGCCTTCTGCCTGTATCCCTACATTGAGGGCAAGCGCGTGCGGTACCGGCCACCGGCCATGGTCGTGAAAGATATCTCCCAGCATTATCATCAGTGGGGGACCCGCCGTTTTTGGTTTACCGATGCCCAATTTATTACGGGGAAGGAAGCCTATCCGCAGTGTACGGAAATCATGGAGCGCATCATCAGCGAGAAGCTGGAGATCGAGTGGTCCGGCTATATCCGCACTTCATTGATCACGCCCGATTTCGCCAAACTGATGGTGCGCTCTGGAGTCGGCGACTTGGAAGTCGCCATCACCTCCGGTTCGCAGGAGGTCCTGAACAATCTCCACATGGGGTTCAAACTGGAGCGACTCTATGACGGGTGCCGCTACCTGGCGGAGGCTGGCTTCAAGGGTAAGGTGATCCTCAACTATTCATTGAACAGCCCCAAGGAGACTGAAGAAACTCTGCTCCAAAGCATCGAGTCCTACAAAGTGGTGGCATCGATCCTCGGCGAAGCACGAGTCTTCCCCTTGATGTTTTTCTTGGGCATCCAGCCCAATACCGACCTTGAACAGCGACTGTTGGAAGAGGGCTATCTGTCAGCCGGCTACAACCCCTTGATGTTGACGCCGACCAGCATCCGAAAGCTCCTGTATAACCCGGCACCATTGAATTCATTTATCGCCAAAGCTTGCCTTCGTGCCTGGGAACGAAAACAAGGGAGCCGTGACCCGCGCAAATGGACGGGCTCCCTCTCCCAGACGACCGACCAATCGCATGTGTATGCCGACAAAAGCTTGAGCAAAGGAATTGAAGGGAACTCCGGACGAGATGCCCTCCTCTCCCTCGAAGAGATCCTTCGCTCCCGCCGACCGGTTTCATCCCCTTCGCAGACAGCTGACTCAAGAGCAAGTTCAGCCGGTTAGAGCAGTCACTCGTCATTTGTCATTGGTCAAAAATATTGGGCAGTGAGTCTCGTTTTCGCATTGACTCTTGACCATTGACCGCTCCGCTTCATTGACCGTTACGCGTCTTGCAATCCAGTTTAAGCCGATGCTATCATTCCGCTTCTCTGGAGGCTGGGACAGCGCTTCAAGCATCTGTTTTTTCAGACCATTACGTCCCTAGAACCTCTGTACAACTTGCGCCTTAAGGAGGCGCCGCAATGTATAAGACGATCTACATTCCGGTCGATAACTCCGACCATTCAAATACAGCAGTGGATGTCGGTGTCCATCTGGCAAAAACCTTCGGCTCCAAGATTGTGGGAAGCCATGTTTATGCCGCGAAGATGCACGACAAGCGCTTCAAACAGATGGAAGCCGGCTTGCCGGAAGAATACCACGATGAAACGGAGCTCGACCGCCAGCGCCAGATTCATGACTCGCTGATCACGCGGGGTCTCCAAATCATCACCGATTCGTATCTCGACTACGTCGACAAGAAGTGCAATGAGGCCAATCTGCCGATTGAGCGGCGATCGCTTGAAGGGCGGAACTGGAAGGTCTTGTCTGAAGACATCAATACCAACGGATACGACCTCGTCATCATGGGTGCCTTAGGCGTCGGAGCCGTCAAGGACAGCGTCATCGGGAGTAACACCGAACGTGTCGTTCGTCGTGTCCGTACCTCCGATATGCTGATCATCAAGAGCACCCAGCCGATCACGGGCGGCAAGATTGTCGTCGCGGTTGACGGGAGTCCCTATTCGTTCGGGGGATTGATGACCGGTCTCGCGATCGGAAAAGCCCTCAACATCCCGGTTGAGGCGATTTCGGCCTTCGATCCCTACTTCCACTATGCCGCCTTCCATAGCATTTCCGGTGTGCTCAACGAAGAAGCCGGTAAGGTCTTCCGATTCAAGGAGCAAGAAAAACTACACGAGGAGATTATCGACAGCGGCTTGGCAAAGATCTACCAATCACATCTGGACATCTCCCGCGAAATTGCGCAGGCCGAACAGACCGATCTCAAAACCACGCTTCTCGACGGCAAAGCGTTTGAAAAAATTATTCAGTACGTTCGAAAGGACGTCCCGGCCTTGCTGATCGTCGGGCGTATCGGCGTCCACAGCGACGAAGATATGGACGTCGGCAGCAACACCGAGAACCTGTTGCGGAGTGCACCCTGTAACGTGCTTATTTCCAATCGTAAATATGTTCCCCCGATCGATACGCAAGCCGAATACACTATCGCCTGGACGGAAGAAGCGTTGCGACGGATGGAAAAGATTCCTATCTTTGCGCGTGGCGTGGCAAAAACAGCCATTCATCGGTATGCCATTGAAAAAGGACACACGATTATCAGCAACACGGTAGTCGATGCTGCGGTGGGACACATTCTTCCGAAAGGCGCCATGGACGCCATGCGGGCGCTTGGCGGAAGCTTGGATGCGGCAGGGGTTGATCGCGATAGGATGCAGGCCGACCAAGCCGTGACTCAAGATCTCATGGGACCGACCTTAAGTGGAATCATGACGCAGATCGTGGAAGAGAAGCCCAAGGAAATCAGCGCATCGACGCAGGCCTACCTTGACCGTATGGCACAGACCTATTTCGTGTGTGACGGATGCGGGTACATCGGGAAAGGTGATACACCCGTTAAATGCCCCGTGTGCAGTGCCGATGGGACCAAATTCAAGCAGGTTGATAAGAAGATTTTTGAAGTGGCTGCAACTGCGGAAGGTGAGTTGGAAACCGACGTGGCCTACGACGATGTGCCGATGCAATGGACCAAGGATGCGAAAGAGGCCATCCGTGCGGTTCCGGCCGGCTTCCAGCGAAGACGGGCCAAGGCAAGAATTGAAAAGACGGCGCGGAAATTGGGGATGACGACCATCACACTCGAATACGCGGCCCCGATGATCAAAGAAGCGGCATCCGAGGACTACACACCGATTTTCTCCAATAAAGGCACCGGTACTGCCCCGGCAGCGGAAGGGATGCTGACCGCAGCCAATGGGAATGGGACGAACGGTCATGCTGAAAGCACGTCACCCTATACCTGGACGAGCGACGCACAGGCCAGATTAGATCGAGCTCCGGAAGGCTTCATGCGCGATTGTACCAAGGCCCTGATTCTCAAACATGCCGAGAAAATCGGTGCGACCGTGATCACGCTCGAGGTCGCGAACGAAGGCATCGAGGAAGCAAAGGGCTATATGGCGGAAGCAATGAAGACCGGCAACCTCAAAGACATGATCGCCGACCTGACCGGCAAGGGAAGTGCCTAGTGCTGGGTGCTGGGTCCTGAGTGTAGCGGACGTCGGCCGAGCCCCTTTCCGTTACTCAGTCCTCAGTCCTCAGTCCTCATCACTAACACGCATGGGCAAATCTCTCCCTATCTTCAACGGTCCTTCAGGCAATCTAGGCCATCTGGAGCAACAAATTGCCCAGTTCTTCACCCCCTCAGCCAAAGGGGACGGACCGTTCGATGGCCGGACTGTTGACGACTTCAAACCCTACCTCGTCGCACTCAACCTGACCAAGCGCTGTAACCTCAAATGCGATCACTGTTATCTGGATGCTACGACAAAAGCCGCAGGTGGTGATGACGAACTCACCACCGAAGAGTGCTACCGGTTGATTGATCAGATTGCCCAGGTCAACAAGGGCTGTCTCTTGGTCATTACCGGCGGAGAGCCGCTGGTCCGCCCCGACATTCTGGATATCGCCCGTTATGCCGTGAAGCTCGGCTTCATGGTGGTCTTTGGGACGAACGGCATGCTGATCGACGATCACATGGCCAAGACCCTTGTTGAGATCGGCGTCATGGGCGTTGGGATCAGCATCGATTCACTGGATGCCGCTAAGCATAATTCTTTTCGCGGGGTCCCCGGTGCCTGGGAAGCCGCGGTTGCGGGTATTGAAGCGAGTAAACGGAACGGCCTGCAGTTTCAAGTGCATTTCAGCGCACAGCCGATGAATTACAAGGAGTTGCCGGAGGTCATCACCTGGGCACATGAACTTGGAGCCCGTGTGCTCAACGTCTTCTTCATGGTATGCACCGGCCGAGGTGAGGAGCTGACAGATATCACTCCGGCTCAGTATGAAGAGGTACTTGGCTACCTGATTGACTGTCAGGACAATTACAAAGGCATGCTGATCCGGGCTCGCTGTGCTCCGCACTTTAAACGACTGGCCTACGAGAAAGATCCCAACTCTCCGATCACCAAAGCAACCGGGTACATGGGCGGCGGATGCCTGGCCGGAACAAATTATGCCCGAGTGACTCCGAATGGCGAGCTCACGCCTTGCCCTTATATGCCATTATCGGCAGGGAATCTCCGGGAGCATAGTTTTGTTGATCTTTGGGAGCAATCGAACATCTTCAACTCATTCCGATATCCTCAACTGAAGGGGAAATGCGGAGACTGTGAATACAGCGACATCTGCGGCGGGTGCCGCGCCCGCCCCTATGTTGACCATGGCGACTGGCTCGATGAGGATCAGTGGTGCCTGTACGAACCCAAAGGCGGTGAAAAGATCAAGGTGGCGTTCAACGTCGTGGAAGAGACCGACGTGGCGTGGGACGAAGCCTCTGCACTCAGACTGAGCCGTATTCCTTATTTTCTCCGCGCCATGGTGAAGAAGGGCGTTGAGAAACATGCACGTGAAAATCATGTACAAACGATCACCGTCGAACTGATGGAGGAACTGCGAAAAAAGCGGTTCGGCAACGACGCGCCAGTGTTCAAGTTCGAAGTAAAAAGTGAGAAGTGAGACGCGAATCGTAATACGCCTCATTTCTTGCATGTACAGGGGAAACCCACCCTTTCACATTTCACCTTTTACCTTTCACACTGCTGACCATGGATACTCTTGAAAGTATTGCGACCGATCTCAATATCCTGATTCCGATCATCAATCACTGGTTTCATTTGCTCTCCGCGATCATTTGGATCGGCGGTCTCGCATTTCTCGTCATGGCGGTCACCCCAGGACTGGAGAAAGCTGTTCCAAAGGATCAAATCAAACCCATCACGGATATTTTTTACCGGCACTATAAAAAAGTCGCCGGCATCTTGCTCGTAGTCCTCCTGTTCACCGGCGGTGTGAATCTCCACTACGTCAATCAGGTCATTACCTCACAAACCGGAAACGGGGTCCAGCACCACTCCAAGTATCTGATGGTCTTCATGATCAAATTGCTGCTCGTGCTGGGCCTCCTGACGCTGTTTCTCTACACCGTCATTTTCAAGTCGGATGATGAGGCTGAGGAGGGAGAGTCCTATGAGGCGATTCCCTTCCAGCGAGCGGCCCTCTGGATGGGATTTTTCATTATTCTGTGCGCCGCCGCCATGAAACATCTTCATCAGTAGCCCCTTCTGCAGCAGTTCTCAGTAACTCGTACCAACTTCTCGTGTCTCACTTGAGACGATCGTTGTCTAGTCTGATACAGTCTCACCCATCATCTCTCCTCGGCGATGTGCCCATTCAAGGCATAATCAATCACTTATGACGTCGCCCTGTCTGAAGCGTGCCGGAATGAACGTTGCTATGTATGCTGGTAACGACCTGCAGCAGCTTCAAGAGGACTTCGAACCTCTTGGCAGAAATGGAGCACGGTATGGAGATGATAGTCACTCACTTGGTCAGGAGACCTCCCTTTTCCTCACCAACTGAGGCCTCCTTTGGATCTTGCCCGTCCAGAGCCGCACTGTCCCCTTCTGCCGGTGCAGTCTCTCCTCATGGAGGAGGTACAGCCCGGCCGACTGATACAGTTTCAACAGAAGAGGTCTCGCCCGTTCGATCATCACACCGGTATGTTGATTCTGAGTCGAATCGCCCCCAGGCCTCATCACCACCCGGTTACGAGCTAGCCCAGCCTACGAATGCCCAACGTGAAGAGAGAGCGGAGTATTCCGTCTTAGTGGTGGAAGATGATCCCGATATCTCGATGAGCCTTCAAGACCTGCTCGAATTTGAAGGCTTTCACGTGACCTGCGTTCCGACGTGTCACCAAGGCTTCTCATCGATCGAGCAGCATGTCTACGACGCGGTCCTCCTTGATCTTGAACTCCCTGACGGAGATGGTCTCTCCATCTTGGAGAAAGTCCAAACGTCCCATCCTTCTCTTTCTGTCATTATCTTAACGGCTTCAAATCGAGACCTGGGGCCTGTACCTGCCTATGCGCGCTTGACGAAGCCATGGGACCGAAAAGAATTGTGCACGCTTCTCCGCCACGCCACCGACCAAACACCATCGTCTATCGTGATCTGAGTGGCGACGGGCTACTGCACAGGGGGTAGGAGATGTATGATCACTTGGATCGATTGAGACCCAGAGCCCGCTTGAAGACAGTGGCGAAGCCGAAATAGCCAAACGAATCTTTGAGGTTCGAATAGAGCCGCTTGACGGTCCCCATCTCAGGATTGGTGACGTACTCCATCGTCAGCGCAATCCGCTCTTCGCCTTCCCCAAGAGGCGTCACGGCGTGCCAGAGCTTATCTCCGTTGAAAATCACCATATCCCCAGGTTCGGTGATCAGCTCAAGATGACGCGGCTGTTGAGTCGGATGATCCTTGAAGAGCTCACAGACGAGCTTGCACTGGGTTGATCGATCCACCAACCCCATGAGAATGGTATAGCGCGCACCATTGTAATAAGACGTATCGTAATGGAAACCAATATGGTCGCCTGGCTCAGTATAGTAGTAGAGGGCACAGGAGTGAGGGTCGTTGTCCGGGCAGAACATCAGCTTCGCCTGCACGAGACGATCTAAGAATCCTCTGAACGAGTCAGCACGATATAATTCAAGAAAGCGCGGAGCCTTTTCCTGCACCGTATAGTAACTGACACTCCCGCCTTTCTTATGGCCAGGAATGTAATTACGATTCAGCTCGGATTTAACGGCCTGGGCTTGGGGAACGAAGACCTCTTCGACGAAGGCACGGGGCAGGAATTGTTTGATGACCAAAAACTCGTTTTGCTCCCAATACTCCTGGTGGAGACGGTCGAAATCCAACCGCGCCACCGCGTGATCAATAGCTTCGACCAGGCTGCCCGTTTCTACCGTCATGTTTCACCTCGATCCCTGAGCCAGATGATGAGCCATGATCCATGCCACAGCGTTCGTCATTGATAGACTGAACTGTTCCTCGCCCCCTCAGGAGAATGCCCCCTCCGCAAGTGACGATGGCCGGCTACGGGCCATTCAATACTGGGGCCTTCATAACTTCGGCATCCGGAGGTGTTTTAAAATCAAACATCTCATTCCCTAATCCAAGATTAGGCTTCAAGTTCGAAAACTCAAAGATGGCGACATTTCCGCTGATTTCATAGAGAGACACGGTTCGAATATAATACGTTTTGGGAAACACCTCGACGACGATCTTTTGGAGATTCTGCGTCGATTCATGTTCCTTGCCTTTGGGAATCAAGGTCAGAAGCGGCAAGCCGGCAGCCCCTCGCTCCCGCCCCTTTGTCGGCTCAATCTCAAACGACTCATCCAATTTGGCCGCGCCTTGCAACAGTTCCAACGGTGCTTTGGAGGCAGCCATGTGCGTGAGTTTTCCGACCAGCACCTGCTTGTGCTCAGGCACGTAGACTTTCACATCATCCTGATTCACATAAATCTGCTCGGTTGCAGGATCAAGATACTCCCATCTCAGTCGACCGGGCTTTTTGATGTAAACCTTGCCGGACGATGTCACCGGTCGTTCAAATCCTTCGATCTTCGTCTTTTGTGAAAAATCGGCTTGGAGATCCGTCGTCTTCTCGTATCGCATCTGCAATTGTTTGACGACGTCGCGAACCTCTAGGGCTGCTTTCTCGTCCTTCGATCCATCGGCGGCCCAGACCGGAAGGACGAAGATCACCGAAATCGTGGCTGCCGTCCACCAACGTCTCATGCTTCCGCCGCACCGACGGGGCCCCGTCGCCCAAGCACTTCCCGTCGCCCATCACGTCCTGCCGCTCCCACAATTCCCTCCGACTCCATTTGCTCGATCATACGCGCGGCCCGAGGATAGCCGACTCGTAGCCGCCGTTGGATCAACGATGCCGACGCCTGACCACTCGACAGGACAAGTTCTTTCGCCTGCTCATAGACTTCGTCCTTCGATTCCTCTTCTGCCGCTTCATCTAATTTAAGAGATTGTAGCTCAGGATTATAGACCGGCAGAGCCTGTGTCTTCACAAACTCAACCACCGAACGAACATCATCATCCGAGACAAACGAGCCGTGCAGGCGGGCAAGCCGACCGGTTCCAGAGGCCAGATAGAGCATGTCACCTCGCCCGAGAAGCGCCTCAGCCCCATTGGCATCCAAAATGGTGCGAGAGTCGGTCTTGGAAGATACTTGAAATGCGATCCGGGCCGGGAAGTTCGCCTTGATCAGCCCAGTCAACACATCAACGGATGGACGCTGGGTCGCCAGAACGAGATGAATCCCGGAGGCACGCGCCATCTGAGCAAGACGGGCGATCTTATCTTCCACGTCTTTGGGAGCGACCATCATCAGATCTGCCAACTCGTCGATCATGACCACAATAAAAGGGAGAGGCTCCGGCGGTGTCGGCTTCGGCTGCATGCACCCCTGCTCCCCTTCGGCAATCGACGTCTCCCCGGCTGAAAGACGTGCGTCTTCGGAGAGAAACGCCGTCGGCCGTTCCGCCGGTTCCCCAAGAGACGGATCCTGCTCCGCGAACGTCTCATGTAGGTCCGCGACCTTCCGATTATAGGCGTCAATATTTCGTACTCCGGCTTCCGCCAAGAGCTTATACCGCCGTTCCATTTCAGCCACCACCCACCCCAATCCCCTCGCAGCGGATTTGGGGTCGGTAATGACCGGTCTCAGGAGATGGGGAATGCCATCGTAGGACTGAAACTCCAGCATCTTTGGGTCGATCAACAGCAGCTTGACTTCACTGGGCTTGGCGGAAAAGAGGATACTGAGCAACATCGTATTCAAGCTGACGCTCTTGCCGGCCCCGGTAGCGCCGGCCACCAGGAGATGAGGCATTGTCTTGAGATCTGCCGTAACCGGTGCACCGAAGATGTCCTTCCCCAAGGCCATTGTCAATCTGGATCGAGCCCGACGAAACGCGTCGCTCATGATGACTTCGCGCAGCGAGACGGTTTCTCGCGAACGATTCGGCACTTCGATCCCCACCACCGACTTGCCGGGCAACGGGGCAACAATTCGTAGGCTGATCGCTTTCAGCGCCAAGGCGAGGTCATCGGCCAAATTCACGATACGGGCCACTTTCGTTCCAGGCGCCGGCTCAAACTCATACATCGTCACAACCGGGCCCGGCCTCACCTCCGTCACGGTGCCGTCAATCCCAAAGCTTCTCAACGCACGAGACAATATCTCGGATTGCGCCTTCAACTCCTCATCAGACATTCGATCCAGTGGTCCCGAAGGATCGCTTAGCATCTCCGGATCCGGAAGACGGTAGTCTTCGGACTCTCTTGCCGGAACCACCACCTCCGAGTCGGTGGGCTCTACGTCTCTGGACGAATTCGCGACACGAAAGGGCTGAATGATCGGAGTGGGGAGCGCAGAAGTCACCTCCGGTTCCTGATCCCTCCCCGCAACTGATTCGTCTTCATCACTGAGAGTTGCGGATCTTGCAGACTTGCCTCGGACCCGTCGATTGCTGACCGTCTTTTCAACATCCATGGAACGTTCGGGTATCAGGGCGACCGCCCCTTCACGGACTATGGCCCATGATTGCGGAATGCGCCGCACCGCCTCTCCCAAGGAGAGGGGCGCCGACAAGAGGAGCGACACCAAGAATCCTGCGATAATCACAATGTGCGCGCCGGTCCCTGCAAAGACAGTCCGGAGCCCTTCCGCAATCGTCTCGCCAACGACCCCACCGGCTATTCCCTGAGCGATGATCCCACTGGTCATGGTTGGAATACCGTTCGCTTCAAGATGCAAAAATGCGCTAAAAAATACGACGGAGGCCAAGGAACTTCCGGCAGTCCGCAGCTCAAGACTCATCGGTACCTGAGAGAAACAGCGAATACCCCATCGCCCCAGTAGCAGCGGGCAGAGATATGCTGCGCCACCGATCCCATAAAAGAACCCGCCGGCCAATAGAGCCCCAAAGGATCCAATGAGGTTTCGCGGCGGGTGTGCTACAGGATCTCCACTGGCCACCACCGTCGCCTCTCCCGGCACAAAAGACAAGAGGCTCAGGAGCATGAGCAAGCTCAGCGCGATAAGGATCACGCCGAAGACTTCCCGCTGAATATGAGAAGAGGGAGAAGGGGCCCGGCGGGCTTCGCCCCGCTTACCCGAAGTGGTCGCACCCATAAGAAATGAATGCTAGCACAGGGGGGAGGTCATTTCAAACGAACACGCATCTCGGTCAGCATTTGACGCAGGATCTGTACGGACGTCCGAGCCAGATTCTGACCCTCGACCTGCGCATCCCAATGTGCTCGTCCGATGTTTACCAATCGGAGATACGCTCAACAAGCGAGCAGGCCGCTTGGTGAACTACGAAAGCGCTCGCAATTCATAGTCGGCACCACGCCGATGCAAGCCGATCAACGCGTGACGACTGAGGTCATCCACGAGCGAGAAGACCTGATTCCAGCTGAGCTCTGGACAGCAAGCCAGAAGTTCTTCAAGCGGAATACGTTGCCGCTCGTGAACGATGGCCAGTAGTTTTATCGCCGGTGATTGAGTCATTGTGCACATCCTTTTAAGTTAGAGATCAACCGGTCCCATATCGTGAGACCGTGTTCCTATTGTTGGGCTCCATCGCACAGCCATGACGCGAACGACGCTAAGAATCACCAAAATCCCCAAGAGAGCCGTCAATGGGCGCCAGTCTCCTCCTTTGAACCATTGGGAGATCACTTCAGTCAGCATGACAACGAGGATCGTATCCACGATGAACGTCACCTTGACACGCCCCTCCCGGAAGTAGGTGACGGTGGTTTTGAAGACTTCGACAAGTGCCAATAACATGAGTGTATTGACGATGACTTGGCGCAAAATAACTTCGGCGGAGTGATCGATGAACAGCCGAATCTCCCACAAGGTCTTCATCGCGCCGCCGGTCAGGGCGATCAGGAGCGTCAGCATCACCAAACTGAGTACTCCTTGCATGCCCTTGCCCCACAGCTCCACAAGATCGAGATGCGAGAGACGTCGCCACAGGAGTTCAGCGTCAAATTGACGAACTGTTTCGAGTGCTGACATGGCGTCCTTCCTTTCTTCTGTTTCGTTCTTATTGAAGAGGAAGATATCGGCTGCGCATTCCAGGGAGGTCACGACGAGGTAAAACTTCTGTTAACTGGATGGTCCCCTTGTGGTAGGGTTGTGTTTGAGTCAGTGGAGCGGTCACTATGCACTGTATTTTGGTTCGTCACGGAATCGCTGTGGAGCCTAATGAATGGGAAGGGACGGAGGAGAATCGCCCTCTCACGGAGAAAGGGAAGCAACGTGTCCGACAGGCTGCGGAAGGATTGGCCACCCTAGACTGTACGCCGACCCACCTCTTCACGAGTCCCTTTGTACGGGCCTATGATACTGCGAGACTGTTGCGGACAGTTATCTGTCCAACACTTAAAGTCGAGACGCGGAACGAACTGATTGCCGGAACGAAGCCGGAACGACTGGTGGCGTTTCTCCGCACGATCCCGTCTGATGCGGTGGTGATCTGTGTGGGGCATGAACCTCAGCTTGGCGAGGTTGTGAGTCTGTTGCTCTGTGGGAAAGCCCTTCCTAACTTTCCACTCAAGAAAGCCGGAGCTGCGTGCCTTGAGTCGGAAGGACTCATGGATCTTGGCCAGGGGCTGTTGCGTTGGTGGCTGCAGCCCATGCAACTACGGGCATTGGGGAAGTGAGACGAGGCCTGTTGGATCTTGATAGCAAACCTATGCCGAACCGCTTGCCGATACGTGTGACTGCAGCGTGATCCCGTTCACCCCCATGCCTTCTTTCCTCGTTTCAGCAGCGTTTTGAAGAGCGGCGTCATTTCCCGGCGAACCATATCCCGCCGGTATCGTTGCCGTTCGGCCATGCCTCCGGCTAGAAATCCGGCTCGGACACTCGTGGAGTACTTCACAAACTGTCGGAGATAGCGTTCCGCCTGAATGGCATCCTGATGCTGGCCCAATAGATCTTGAACGGCCCGAGCTGCCTTCATGAAACGGATCGCGGGCTTACCCACCGAGCTCCTGGCGAGCTCTGCCGCATAACGTGCGCGTTTGGTTTTAATCCGGATTTTGTGCAAAGCGACATCCGATGGCGAAGGCCGAAGCCGTCGAATCGCTTTGCGCAATTTTCTGAACTCGCCCTCAGCCAACTGGCGTATGCCTATGGGAGATTCGACAACCGAGGGAGCTTGTGCCGCTTGTTGCAGTCGATGGATGAGTTCGAGGTAACGGGCGCTCGTGAGTTCGCTGAGTACCACCTGCTGAACCGCTACTCGTTGCATGCGCAGGTGGGCTAAAAATTGAGCCAATAGCTGGCGATCTCGTTGAGGCAATCGGCCCGATTCGTCCATGAAATAGCCGATCTGCACATCGAGGTCGCGAGCAGGACCCAGCACCTCACTGAGCCACCTGAGCTCCTGTTCCAAAGACGTCACCCATGCAGGCAATAGAATCGGCCGGCACGTGCGAAGAACTGCACGGAGGCGTCTCGTGGCCACTCGCATTTGATGGAGGCTTTCAATCTCAGTACTGAGCCTGGTTCCAGGATCATGTGCCATGAGCCATCCGACATGCTGGGCGAGCACGAACTTCAGGTGATCGCCCGCTGGCGCCTCTGCCTCAGGCTGTACCGGTGCGATAGGGGCTGAGAGCGAGAGGGCGCGAAAGAACTTCGGCCGGCCATCGTGATCGGAGGCACCTGCTTCGCGCATGTCCCGCTCGATGGAGCGCAGCGAGGCCGCATCACCCTGCCGCTGTTCAATTTCCAACTCACGAAAGTGCTGGACGATTGTGCCATGTTTTACGGCTGTCACGTGGTCAAGCGCGATCTCGGCGACGGGCACTCGGCCCCGACAGACCAGGACGCCGCTTCGCCACACACGCAGGATGACGACCGGGACCAGTTTCCGATGTGCAAGGTGGATGATGAGTAGATCGCGGAGTGCGGCTGGCGGATCGTTCTGTGCCCCAGCTACTTCTACTTCCTGCCGATCCTCCCCCAGCGGAATCTTGAGCTGCCAAGACTGTTTCCCTCGTTCGATTCGATGACGGAGAGTGATCCCTGCATGGGCTAGGTCATGAGCGACCGTGTCGTAATAGGTTGATGTCAGCAGCCGTCTGGGGAACGGTGTGCCTGGTAGCTCAGGGAGACGGAAATCAGCTCCGATAGTCAGCTTAATTTCACGTTCTGCATGAGACGAGACCGGAGAGAAACTGACAGGAAACGTCCGATGTGTGTGTGAGCAAACCATCCGTACACCACGCAGGGCAAAGATGAGCATCTGAGTCTGGACATGTGCGGGAAAGAATGCAACCCGGAGTCGCCGATGCGGATCGGCGACACGGAAGAAGGAAGTGATGAGGCCTAGCGAGGAAAGCAGCGGGCCAGGAACGGGAGAGGGGCTAGAAATCGTCGATGGAGACGGGACGGAGAAAGTCTCGCACGGACACCAACCCAACGAGTGCCCCTCCTTTGGTCACACCGAGATGGAGGGTTCGATGCTTGTCCATCAGATCAGCAGCTTCCGTCAGTGGCTGCCGCTCCTCGACGCCAGGCACCGGACTGCTCATGATGTCCTCTACTGGTACGAAGTAGGGCGTCTTATCTGCACCCACGAATTTCTTGACGACGTCCGACTCCGTTACGATGCCGATAATCTGAGCTTGTCGGGTCACCAACACACTTTCGACGTTAGAGGCTCTCATGAGTTTGGCTGTCTCCACGACCGATGTCCCGACCTCCACCGTCACTGGCTCTGTCTGCATTAAGTTGCCTACGGTCACCATACTGATCCTCCTTTTATTATTGTATTGGCTTTAGGCTAACAACATGCTGTTGCGCCTGAGTTACGGAGAGATCTCCAATCGGTAACATGTACGAAAATGGCGAGTGGTGCGTTGCCACAATTTCAAGACCTACCCTATTAACTCTTCGTGGAGAAGAGAGAAATGTCACACCGTATTAACGATTCGGCAATAGCGCAGTGATGCACAGCGGATAGATTCATTCTCAATGCTTGAGAAGACGTACGCCTCAAAGCGTGGCAAGCACATCTGGCTGTATCAACACAGCAGAAACATGTTGGTGTCTCTCAATACAAATTATGGAGGGAAGGCAAATGAATACTCGGCTGCGCGCAGTACTCTCGTTCGTAAAGTCTCTCATGACCTGCTTCGCCATCATCGTGTTGAGTGTTTGTGGTCTATTCATTAGACTCAGACCCGCTCCATGAAATGAGCGATTGCCCGGCGATGGTCCCACGCATGAGACTGGGCTGCTGCAGGGACAGCATTAATGTCATAGGGGACCACACTTCAATCCGGTTCCGCACTTATGGCCAGAATGAATGTCTTCGGCTGATTCCCACCCGCCCAAGCCTCTTGTTGCCTCTGAGCCACAACGATGAGGCCGCATACAAGCTTTTGATTGCTATCGTGGCAATGTCACCTACCCGGTAATCAGCCGCCAGTCATCACCAAACGATGCCGGGTCGGTGGGAGTCGCTGATCAAGAATCTACGACGATGCGGTTCCAGTACACATCAGGAAGCAAACGGCTGGGGCGATGGCACCGATATTCATTCGATAACCGGAGAACAATCCTACTTCCAGACGAGAGTCGGCACGGCGGGTATGCCCGTCCCGACCCTCGTCTGACTACTTCTACTCACTGTTGCATCTCCTCTTCCGATCACACCCCTGACCTATTCGCGACCGACGGAAAACACCGCATACGTAAGGCCCAGGATCGCACTCAGCAGAAATGCCTCGATAATCCATGTGATCATTAATCTTCACCTCCTTCCGAGTTGTGCACGACACGGCTACCAGGGATTGTCGTCGCGTTCCCTCTATCGGACATGAAGTAAATCTACCGAGGAGTTGTTTCAGTTACGTTACGAACGTGCCAATTGTGTGTGAATGATGCGATCACTGTACTGCATTGAACATGACGTACGAATCGACGGTAGTCAGACGCGATTCTCGTCATGTGTGACGGGCACCTCGTGGAGCAAATCGAAAGCGTCTCGAGCAGAAGGCGGGCGTCGACAACTTACATACAGTCTTCATCAGGCAGAGCGCCGGTCACATTTTACTTCCGGCAAAAGGGAAGGTGCCTTGTATGGAAGATGCAGCGTGCAAATATCAGCAGCGCTTCCGACGCGTTGCGTTGTTGTTCTTCTTGAGCCGTCTTACTTCCGAGACCTCTCCCCTGCCGTGTCGGAGCTTGCTGTCCAAAAAATCCGAGCTTTGGCCGTTGTCCCTGGGAAATGAGCTGCCAATATGGCTCGCCCACCTGACGGGCGGTTCACTACGGGTTGTGTTTGTGAGAGTTGTCCACGAAGACTATTGATACCGAGTAAGTGTAGAAGAGCTGAGGAGGCAACACGCGTTAGGATGCTTGGGCAATTCATACGGACTCCTTTCCCCTGACAGATGATCCAACAGCGAGACGGTATACTCTTCGACACGTCCTAGATCGGACGTGTAGATTGAGCTGAGGGGTAAGAATAGAGGCGATATGTTACCGCGCGGTTGCACTTCGGAAAATTCTAGGTTAATTCAGAGGACAATCCTGGAGATGCCGCCACGGATAGAAATAGACATGATCCACACTTCCTGCGGGACTATCGGTATTCCGTGCCAGGCGCTCAGTCGGCTACAGTCCATCACGTAAACTGACTTGAGCCATGTATGCACTACGGATCGAACCTCTGCCTAACCGATGCTCTGTGAGGGAATCACTATCATCGCACTTGAGCAATTCAGAAACAGCGCCGGGCTGGCCAGCGAAAAGATCTGGCCACATTCAGGGAGCAGCCAAATTCACTCATTCCTTATATGGTTTACAATGGTTCGCCCCGCATTGAGAACAACTGGTTTTTCTTGTGAGCCACAATAAGAGATGAATGTTACAGAGCCGTAACTTATCCGCAACAATTCTGTGATCTGGGTTAGATATAATTCCTCGGTTTTTTGTTTGATGAAGTGGAACGAAATCTTCATGATAGCTATTGGTAGACCTTACTGGAACGTGCAGCCAACAACGCGGTCGTATGCGATGAAGGAACACCCTGACAGCGTGTCGCAAGTTGACTCATGCTCAGACCTATCTCCTTAGAGAGCATGCATACGTTATCCCCAGGTGTAGAGTCCTATGGAGAACCACGTTCTTCGGAAAAGAGCACGATGAGCGATCATTCTTCTGAGCGGCGAAATCCGATTATCGAGACGTCGGAGAGCAGCGAGAAAACGAGTCTGTTTTTGAATCGAGAGATCAGCTGGTTGCGATTCAATTTACGGGTTCTCGAGGAAGCAGAAAACAAGCGACATCCTCTCCTGGAGCGCGTCAAGTTTCTGACCATTTTCGCGACGAATCTGGACGAGTTCTTCATGATTCGTGTGTCGGGCCTGCGCCGCCAAGTCGTGGCCGCTACTGGCGGGGCCGCACCGGACGGCATGACACCATCTGAGCAAATCCTCGTGATCAATCGGGAACTGGACGCTCACTCTAGCCGATATAACACCTGCTGGAAGGAAGACATTCTACCGGCTTTACGGGACGCGGGTATTCGTGTCCTGCATTACACTGAATTGGCGACGGAGGAGAAAGAAGCGATCCAACAATACTTTCAACGGGAGATCTCTCCCGTGCTGACTCCTCTGGCATTCGATCCGACTCATCCGTTCCCGCATATCTCAAACCTGAGTTTCAATCTTGCGGTGTTGGTCAAACACCCTGAACGTGGTGATTGCTTCGCCCGCGTCAAAGTGCCGGATATCTTCCCTCGACTCGTGCCTATCCCCACACATGAAGATGTCGCCCTGCAACAGATGGGGTTGGGTAAGACGGGGAAGACGCAACGATTCGTGTGGCTGGATGAAGTCATCGCAAATAATCTGGACGATCTGTTTCCCGGCCTGGAAGTCATTGCCTCCTACCCGTTCCGTGTGACGAGAGATGCGGAAGTCGCCATTGAGGAAGATGAAGCCTCGGATCTCATCGAGGCCATGGAAGAACAGCTCGATCAACGGGACTTTACATCGGCTGTTCGATTGGAATTGGATGCCTCGACGCCGGATCATATCCGCGACATCTTGACCCGCAACCTTCAGCTGCCACCGTACCTGGTCTATACCTATAATAGTCCGATCGGTATGGCCGGTATTCGTGAACTGTACGCACTTGAGCGGCCAGACTTGAAGGATCCTCCGTTTGTGCCGTCTGTTCCATCCTGTGTGAGCAAGTCGACCAGTCTCTTGGCTGCGATTCGTGAAAAAGATATCCTCCTGTATCATCCCTACGACAGTTTTATGCCGGTCGTGGAGTTTCTGCGGGAAGCGGCACACGATCCGGATGTCCTGGCCATCAAACAGACGCTCTATCGCGTCAACCCGAGATCACCCATCATCGACGCGCTGCTGGAAGCCCGTGTCAACGGCAAGCAAGTCGCGGTGCTGGTGGAGCTCAAAGCTCGATTCGACGAGGAAAATAATATCGAATGGGCCCGTAAACTTGAAGATGAAGGGGTCCACGTTGTGTATGGCGTACGAGGGCTCAAGACGCATGCGAAGGTCTGTCTCATCGTACGTCGTGAACCGGACGGGATCCGACGCTACGTCCATCTGGGCACGGGAAACTATAACGTGATTACCAGTCGCATCTATACCGATGCGAGCTATTTCACATGTGATGAAGCAATCTGCAGTGACGTATCGGATCTCTTCAACTCCTTGACCGGATACTCCCGCAAAAACTCCTATTCCAAACTACTCGTGGCACCGACGATGTTACGGCAACAGATACTGGATCGGATCGAGCGTGAGATCTGTCGCCACCACCAACACGGCGACGGGTATATCTCGTTCAAGATGAATGCATTGGTCGACACGCAATGTATCCAGGCGCTCTACGACGCGTCGCAAGCCGGTGTCAGGATTGATCTTCAGGTCCGAGGTATTTGCTGCCTGAGGCCCGGTCTCCCGGGGATCAGTGAGACCATTACCGTGACCTCGGTGGTCGGACGGTTCCTGGAACACGCACGAATCTATTATTTCCACCATGGTGGTCAGAAGGAAGTGTTGATGGGGAGCGCGGATCTGATGCCACGCAACCTGGATCACAGGGTGGAAGTCATTTTCCCTGTTGAGGACCCTCAGTGGCGTGAGCTCATCATCAATGAGATTCTCGGTATCGGGCTACGGGACAACGTGCAAGCCAGACGGTTGCTTCCTGACGGGACGTACAAACGTACGCAACCAGCAGAGGGTGAAACAGTTGTGAATTCTCAGGATTGGCTGTTGACTCACTGGAAGTCCCGGTCGTGAGGGACGGTGCATAGGACGAGGGGTATATGACCATCGATCTCGAAGAGCAGTCCGTGGGTTCACGGCAACTGACGGAACAGTCACCGACATCTGACGCAGGTGCTGAAAGTAACTCCCTTTCTTCAGCCCATAATCCCACAGTCAGGCATTTTCGACAGATTGTGCTCTGGCCTCTTCAGTTAATGCCGGTTCAGCACGACGCGCCGGTCCAAAAGCACTGTGACTATATTCAATCCCAAGGCCTCAACAGTCTCTGGCGGGAGATCGAGGACGAGTTTACCGGGGACCCCGCTCTGTTTCAGGAGCGGCACTACAGTGAGTTCATCACGTTTCTCCCCTCTGTCCAGCGTTTTTTATACGGTGAAGGCACAGGTCGTGGAACGGGCGTCAATCAGGAGTCGCCCATTCGCGTGTTTCGACGCAACGACGTCGCACAGGTGAGGATGACCTATCCTGATCCTGGGGTTGCTCCGGTCATCTTTCATGTGGCGCACATAGATTTGTATTTTTTCTACGACATCGATCTTGTCATTCTGGCCATGGAAATCTTCGCCGATGATCTTTCTCTGGATTGCGTGAAAGACACCATGCTTCGCTTTGCCAGAGGATATCCGACGTACTGGGAACCGGAAGGACAGGGCGGCCATTGCCTGAAACAAACCGAGTGGCTTTCCACGGACGGTACGGTGCTGGCATCTTCCGATTATGAAGACAAGAGCAAGTACTTGTCCTTTGTTTGCCGGTACTGGACGCCCTGCATTGCGTCACACTGGGAGTTTCTCTTGGAGCCATTGGTGCTTCATCATTCAGCGAAAAGCGGCCTTATCCGCTATCGACAAATCGAATCACACCTCCTGCCGTTTATGGCCTACCTCACGCTCGATAACCCCACTGCGTTGACCCGTGCCGATTTCATCCGGCTAGGGATCGCTGCGCCGCCGGCCCCATCGGACGCGCTCCCCTATTCCGAGGGGCACTTGCGCGACTTTGAACATCGCTACTTCTACGACCGCTACTGGAGTGAAAAGGATCCTGAACGTCCCGGAACCCGTTTTATCTGCAGTGGGCGTGTATTTACGGAAGTGAGCGACTGTAGCAACCGCTTTCTAGCCACTCGGAAAACAGGTCTTGAGCAGTTCCGGCATGAGTACTTTGTCCTTTTTTTAATCGCCCATTTTCATAAGGCTGCCATGTTGATGCTGTCGGACCGGCTCGTCGATGCACTGAATCGGTTGGAACCAGGCAATCTGGAGTCCGTCAGGCACTTCCGGCACATCATCCGACAGATCCTCGGCGTGTTTCTTCGTTTCACCCATCGCTATTGGTTCCAAGAAGTTTCAGAACATAGCTAGGTGAAGGAATTATTTCGTCTGACAAACCGGCATCTGGGAACGGCCAAGTTATACACTGAGGTTCGCGAGGCCATTGAGGATATGAGTCAGTATTTAGACAGCGATGTCCTGCGGCAGCAGGGAGAGACGATGGTACGCCTGACTGTCGTGACCACGGTTGGTTTGATCGGCATGGCGACCACCGGCTTTCTCGGGATGAATTTGATCGCCGAGGCCGATGCTTCGTTCATCAAGAAGCTCGGCATCTTTCTGTCGGTTCTCCTGCCGACGACGGCCGTGACTATTTACACGGTGCTGAAATCCAGACGGTTATCAGAGTTCCTGGAGAAGGTCTCTGACGAACGCGCCTTGGTAAGGGCCAAGTTTGTCGCCTTTCTTGACGTATGGAGAACGAAACTTGATCGCTTGACTTGAGGTGTCCGCTGCACAGGAGGGAGCTGAGCAGGCGACTGTGCGAGGATGTCGTTTGTCTGCATCCATCCCGGATGGTAGGGCTCATGAGGCGGGATGCGCTGTCTTGGCTCCTCAGTGGCTACCGATTGGGAACAATGATACAGCGATCGAAAGAGCGATCAGTGCGATGATGATCCACTCAAGCACCTCCATCCGTCTGGTGCCTGCTCGATCCGACATCTTGCCGTAGATATTTTCCAGCGTCTGCAATTTCCGAAGAATACTGGCATCCCACGCCTCTAAGTGAAATCTCTGGGAGGCGAGGCGATACACGCGTGCAAGGTACTGATCGCCCAGCAGCTTCAAGGTGTTCGTCACACGCTCAAAAATCAAGGCACTATCGACCTGCAACTGTGCGATGTGAGTCACATCCTTTTCATGTGAACCTGGCAGAGACAGAAGGCGAGGCTTGCGTGACAACGCCTCGTACCCTTCGTCCAGCGCACGATCGAGTTGCTCATCGAGCATGCGCATCTCGAGCAACTCGACGTTGGCAAATTCGAGAACCGCACGGACGTCGTCCATGTCCTTACCGAATAGAACTGCAGAATGCCAGTCAATGACGGCCGCGTCTTCTTTCCCGAAGGAGATTCGGCATGCCAGTGCGTCGGCCACTTCCTGCTCTGAGAACGGTGTCCGTTCGGCCCGCAGAATCTGCGCCAAGTCAGTCCCATGGCTTGTCCATAACGGGGAAGCCTTCTCCGGCACAGCGGACTCGATCGAGAAGATAATGTAGTCCTCCACCTCCGGTGCAATGGCCGGACGTTCGATGGCGTGTCCCAGAGCTTGGACCAACCGTTCGACACGGATGCGGGATTCAGTCAGCAATCGCTCATTTTCATACAACGACTCACTCAGCTCCAACAGTTGATGGAAGGGGCCATTGATGGGGAAGCGATAGGTGATGGTGACGGCACCAAAATCGTAGACCATGACCTCGACCGTTGGACTTGCCTGATAATGACTGATGGAGAACACGCTGCCTTCCTGAACGAGTCGTAAGGGAGCCGGCCGATATTCGAAGTACTGAGGTGCTCTCGTCTTATGCCGAAGGTGACTGCGCGCAGTACCTTCGATGATACGCTGCTCCGCTTCGGTCAAATTGATGGCAAGACCAATGTCGTAGGCAAAGAGGGCGAAGCAGGTTCCCTTTGTAATGGTGACATGTTCCAGCATGGTCTTTTCTTGCACACTACATTCCACGCCACTCATGACGAGAACACACGCTTCCTTAGACGCCATAGTTTACCAACCGAGGACGTATGCAAACATCAACGGGGCCACGATCGTGGCGTCGGACTCGATGATGAATTTCGGAGTATCCACACCGAGCTTTCCCCACGTAATCTTTTCATTCGGAACCGCTCCGGAATATGATCCATAGCTTGTCGTCGAATCGCCGATCTGACAAAAATATCCCCAGAGCGGCACCCGTTCTTTTCGAAGGTCCTGGCTCAGCATCGGCACGACACAGATAGGAAAATCACCGGCGATCCCGCCCCCTATCTGAAAAAACCCGATCGAACGCGCCTCTGCTGTTTTCATATACCATTCGGCCAAATGCATCATGTATTCGACGCCGGATCGTACCGTGTGCACGTTCCGAATGGCACCCGTGATGCAATGTGCCGCATACATGTTGCCCAACGTCGAATCTTCCCATCCCGGAACAAACATCGGAAGCTTCCGTTCGGCTGCGGCGCACATCCAACTGTCTGCCGGATCAATCTGATAGTGCTCTTTTAATGTGCCATTGACCAAGAGCTTGTAGAGAAACTGATGCGGAAAGGCCCTGGCACCGGCGCGATCTGCGGCTGTCCATTCGGACTGGACTGCCGCCTCAATGCGTCGCATCGCTTCCGCTTCTGGGATGCAGGTATCGGTGACTCGATTCAGGTGTCGATACAGAAGATCTTGTTCATCCTTGACCGTCAATTCCCGATAGTGCGGGATCCGCTCGTAATGCTTCTGCGCCACCAGGTTGAACAAATCCTCTTCCAGATTGGCTCCGGTGCAACAGATGGCATGTACCTTGTCACGTCGGATCATTTCAGCCAGCGATAACCCCAGCTCCGCTGTACTCATTGCGCCGGCCAAGGTCACCAGCATCTGGCCCCCTCGATCCACGTGAGCTTTGTAGGCATGGGCCGCATCTTTCATCGCCGCCGCATTGAAATGGCGATAGTGATGGTCAATGAATTGCGAAATCGAGGTCGGTTTCATATTCAGCTCCAGCTTTGAAGATTTTTCCGTTCAGCACTGCTGCGGTCTGCTTTTCCTCAACCCAGCATGACAAGAGGGAATGGGAGCACATGCAGTGTCAGAACTCGTTCTGCCCATGCGATGGAACATTATTTCTTCCAGTACGAGAGCATTGACACGTTCGGATCGCCCTGCGTGACAGCTGTTATGACTGAGACGCAGAACCCTCACACAAGTGGTAAGCGCTATGGTACGTCATGACAGGAAGATCTTTCTAAACATTTATTGCACCGAATCCCAGTCCGGACAACCAGGAACGTGTTTTATAGGTGGGTCGCGTTACAAAGTCGTTACAGAAGCGTAATCGTACAGTAAAAAGTTTTGGCTTCGTGCAGCAATTCGAGAATTGTGCCAAAAAGATGTTGTGAAACACTGATCCGCTTTGCTACAACAAGGCCCCGACCGTGCCGTTGATGAGGTAAGGTTGTTGGTCTGAGCCACTACGTCGAAAGCGAATACTCAAACAGTCTCCGGAATAACCCGAGCAGCGAATTGCCAGACGAAGAGGAAGATGATGGTACCTACGCATATGTTTCTCACCAGAGGAGTCGGAGTTCACAAGGAAAAATTGACCTCATTCGAAGAAGCCTTACGCAGCGCAGGTGTGGAATACTGCAACCTGGTCAGCGTGTCATCGATCCTTCCACCGCACTGTAAGATCATCCCCCGGAAGCAGGGAGAGAAGCTGCTGAAGCCAGGAGAAATTACGTTTTGTGTGATGGCTCGATCTGAAACAAATGAACGGAACCAGTTGGTTTCAGCTTCGGTCGGAGTGGCGAAGCCCACCGATCACGACACTTACGGGTATCTGTCTGAACATCATGCCCACGGTGAGACGGATGAAGAGACAGGAGAATACACGGAGGACCTCGCTGCACAGATGCTGGCCACGACATTAGGCGTGGAGTTTGATCCCAATGTCGCATGGAAAGAGCGGGAACAGGTCTTCAAGATGGGTGGAAAGATCGTCCAGACATTGAATATGACCCAGTCGGCCGTCGGGAAAAAAGGCAAGTGGACGACGGTCATCGCACTGGCCGTGTTTATCCCACCGGAAAACATGCCCGCCCGTCCTAGGCGGTAACATGCAGTGATGCGCCCACAAAATGCCTCATTCCCTGACAGCTTCCTCCGGTAACACCTCTATGTGGTGACCATTGCCGACATCGCCGTGGCAGAAACGTCCGGTGAGGGATACGACGTCGTAGCCTCGGCTTTGACGATTGGACCGTCCTGATGCCGACTGACCTCCAAATCGCTCGCCTGAACAAGCCGTAGTGAATCCGACCGGTACTCAATATACTGAGAAGCTCAGTTCCTACGGCGGAGGCGTCCTCATCCTGCTCCAGCGGCAATTCGTCGTTCCGCATCGGTCAAATTGACGGACTATCCGATGTCATAGACGAACAGGGCGAGGCATATCCCCTTGGTAGTGAAGATATGTTCAGACATCCCTCTCCCTTGCGAACCATCAATCTACATCCAGCAGATTGGTTACTCGCTTTCTGAGGGACAGCCCTGACTGCTTGGAGCTCCTGCCCCCTCTTCTACTCTGAATCCGAGACTTTTAACGAGATCGTTACCATCAGTTGATCACTTTGTAACGGAGTGGTGTGACAGTGGTCTCTCTTAGTGAGACAGAGACTCGTTGATCTTTCGGTAAAACAGGAGGAGGTTTTCCATGGCGATCATCGACGACGAGGGAGTCAGCAATCAGTCGGAGAACGAACACTTTCAAGACGTCTTGGACGCACGGTTGTCTCGGCGCGGCTTCTTGACCGGGGGCTTCGCCACCGCGGCAGCTGTGTCGCTCGGTGGCGTAGAAGCGCTGTTAAAGGCCGTCCCTGCCTCGGCACAGGAGACGGAGGAGGCCGACGATACAGAAACAAGAATCGAAGGACGAGGAGGCCGGCGGTCGGCGCTCGGATTCGAAGGTGTGCCGGTCTCTTTCGCCGACGAAGTGGTGGTTCCCAAAGGCTATACGGCTGAAGTCCTGATCGCATGGGGCGATCCAGTGTCGAGCGGCCCCGCCTTCAAGCAGGATGCGAGCAATACCGCAGCCGACCAAGCGCGGCAGTGGGGCATGCACAATGATGGGCTGGTGTATTTCCCCATTGTAGGGTCGCAACGTGGTCTGATCGTGCAGAACAATGAATATACCGATGACGGTTTGTTGTTTCCAGACGGCGTGAATAACTGGACGCAAGAGAAAACCAACAAGTCGCTCAATGCCCACGGTGTCTCCATCATTGAAGTCACGAAGCGGACGGGGTTCCCGTGGGACTGGAAGCGTCGGCGCGGTAAATGGGATGTCGTTCGACCTTCTCCTTTCGCTCGTCGCATCACCGGTGTGACACCGATCGAGATCGGCGGCCCCGCTGCCGGCGATGCTCGGTTGATCACGAGTGAAGATCCGACCGGACGTCAGGTGCTTGGCACGCTCAATAACTGCGCGATGGGCTTCACGCCCTGGGGCACCTATCTCGCCTGCGAGGAAAATTTTAACGGATACTTCAGGAAGAACGGAGCTCAGACCAATCTTGAGAAGCGCTACGGCATTACAGCGGCGGGCTTCGGCTACCTCTGGCACACGACCGATAAGCGGTTCCTTGTTGACGAGGAACCCAATGAGCCGAACCGATTCGGCTGGGTGGTCGAAATCGACCCGTTCCGCCCGCACTCCACTCCTGTGAAACGCACGGCGCTCGGCCGCTTAAAGCACGAGGGAGCGTGGGTCCAGGAAGCACGGAACGGTAAGATCGTCGTATATATGGGAGACGACGAACGGAATGAATATATCTACCGCTATGTGTCAAACCTACCTTGGAGACAGGCTCGGGCCCAGGGGATCAATCCGCTCGACGACGGGATTCTCTACGTCGCGAAGTTCCATGCAGAAGGCGCGGGCGAATGGTTGCCCCTGACGCCGGATAATCCCCGGTTGGCTGGTTGGTCGCTCAATGACATCCTCATCAATACACGCGGCGCGGCGGATGCAGCCGGTGCGACCATGATGGATCGGCCGGAATGGATCGATACGTTCCCCAAAGACCTCACCGCCATTGCCACCTTGACCAACAACAGCCGACGCGGAACAACTCCACCGTCCGTTAATAGTCCGGACGGGAGCACCAGCGCCGGCTCAGCGCGACCTCCGGTGGATGCAACGAATCCTCGCACCGCCAATAATTACGGACACATCATCCGATGGTATTACCGCCAGGACTGGACGGAACCAACGTTCGGCTGGGATATCTTTGCCCTCGGCGGTGATCCGGCGAACCCGGCGCACGGTTCAACGATCTTCGGCGACAAGTACGGCTCGCCTGACGGCATTTACGTGGATCGAAGCGGTCTGATCTGGATTCAGACCGATGTCTCGACCTCGACGATCAATGCTGGTGCCTACGCGGGATTCGGCAATAATCAGATGTTAGCGGCACATCCGGAAACAAGAGAGACTCGCCGGTTTCTTGTGGGGCCGAAACAGTGCGAAATCACGGGGGTCTTCATGACACCGGATCGTCGAACGATGTTCGTCGGGATACAACATCCTGGTGAGCGACCTGACGATCAGCCGGGGGACCCGCTTAATCCTAAGCAGTTCAGCTCCTGGCCTGACGGTCCAGATGGCGGTCGACCTCGGTCCGCCCTGATTGTCGTGACGAAGGATGATGGTGGGAGGATCGGGAGTTAATGGATGATCCATCCGCTCCAGTTCAAATGCGGGTGCGGGGTCGTCGGAGTATGAGACGACCCCGCACCCGCATCACCCACGATGTCGACCGTCACGGGCTTGTGTCACCCCTTCGCGATCCGGTTTTGACCTTGCGCCGAAGCATGCTGGTCAACAGTCTCTTCAAGTACGCAGGGGACATTCGACGTCTGGCTGACGGGTACGCCCTTCGGTTTCTCTGCGCACAAGATCAGGATGAGCAGGAAGAACTGATCGGAACCATTGCAGACTACATCTTCTTTGAAAGTCGGAATGCTCCGCAACTCACCTTTGAAGTGATTGAGGAACCTCGAGAGAGGGCCTTTTGGCAACAAGTACGAGGCATCCGACTTGATCAACATGATGGCACATCGCCATCAATCCTTCCCAATTCTGTGCTCCCATACTTCGCATAATGCCTTGCGTGCGGTGGCCGTCCGACAGGTACGTGCCAGACTCGATCGGCGTCGGTGGTTCCCGCGTGAGTGACAGACACTCGTAATCATTTGTGGTCGTCCAGCTCACCAGCATTATCGTCGGGGCCTTGACAAAGTACCATTAGTCCATTATTCTGGACATATGGATATAAATGCTGCTGTAGCTGCTTTTGGTGCGCTGTCGCAGGAAACCCGTCTGCGGGTGTTCCGTTTGCTGGTGGAATACGGGCAGGACGGGACACCAGCGGGAACATTGAGCGAGACGCTCGGCATTCCCCATAACACCCTGTCCTTTCATTTATCGCAGATGAGTCATGCCAAGCTTGTCCTGTCGCAGCGCGAAGGCCGCTCTATTATCTACCGCGCGAATTTTGAATTCTTCACCGACCTCATCCGCTATATGGTGAAGGATTGTTGCCGCATGGAGTTCGCCAGCATCCGCGAGGATACAAAACGGGGCTGTTCCGTGATTGAAATGCCAACCTGTTGCACGCCCAAAGGAAAGGAGAAAACATCATGAAACGTCTGCATATCCATATCGGTGTCGAAAATGTCGAGCAAGCTATCCCCTTCTATACTGCCCTCTTTGGTGCTGATCCGGTGAAGACCAAAGCTGACTATGCGAAGTGGCTGCTTGATGACCCACACGTGAATTTTGCCGTTTCCACCCGCCCCAGTAAGAAGGGCGTTGACCATCTCGGGATTCAGGTTGATGACAATGGCGAGCTGGATGAAATGCGTGGACGGATAAAAAGCGCTGGCCTGTCCTCCTTTGACGAAGGGGAAACGGTCTGCTGTTATGCCAAATCGGATAAGACGTGGGTGCAAGACCCGGCGGGCGTGGCATGGGAAACCTACCGGACAATGGAAGATGCAGAGATTTACGGGAAGAATCCGGTCATGAGCGACAGTGCCTGCTGCACCCCGGAGGCGATGGGAACGCCTAATTGCTGTGAGCCTTCAGGACAAACTGCTGAGTGCTGTGGTAGATGAGGGAGACCTATCCGATGGACACCACTCATGCGCCAATTCTTTCGACTCAGACCCGGGAGAAACGGCTGAATCTGTTTGAGCATTATCTGACTGTCTGGGTGGGGCTGTGCATGGTGGCCGGAATTATCCTCGGCCAATCAGCTCCGGCTGCCGTGCAACTCCTGCGTAGCATGGAGTTTGGTCAGGGCAGCCACGTCAATTTCCCTATCGCAGTGCTGATTTGGTTGATGATCATCCCAATGATGATGAAGGTGGATTTTGCCGCTGTGCGCGATGTCGGCAAGCGGCCGCGCGGGTTGCTGGTGACGCTGTGTGTGAACTGGGTTATCAAACCGTTTTCTATGGCCTTCCTGGCGTGGTTATTCTTCCGCGTTCTGTTTTCCGCATGGATGACTACCGCAGATGCCGACCAATATATTGCCGGAGCAATTATTCTCGCGGCGGCTCCCTGCACGGCGATGGTATTTGTGTGGAGTTATCTCACCGACGGCGACCCGGCGTATACCTTGGTGCAAGTATCGGTGAACGACCTCATCATGCTGGTGCTGTTTGCACCGCTGGTGGCGTTTCTGGTGAGTGGGGCGTCATCGCTGCACGTGCCCTATGAAGTGCTGCTCTATTCGGTACTGGCCTTTATCGTGATTCCGCTAACTCTCGGCCTGTTGCTCCGACAGTGGCTGATCCGCAACCACGGGAAAGATTGGTTTGAACTGATCCTCCTTCCGCGTTTTGCCCCTGTCACCATTGTCGCCCTGCTTGCGACACTGGTGCTTATCTTTGCGTTTCAGGCCGACAATATCAGCGGCAAAGGGTGGCATGTGGCGTTGATTGCCGTCCCGCTTCTCTTACAAGTGTATTTCAACGCCTCGCTGACCTACGGACTCATGAAATGGTTGAACGTACCTTACGCCGTCGCCGCACCCGGCGCTCTCATCGGAGCCAGCAACTTCTTTGAACTTGCGGTCGCCACCGCAATTGCACTCTTCGGTGCTGAATCCGGTGCTGCCCTTGTCACTGTGGTCGGAGTGTTGGTGGAAGTACCGGTGATGCTGTCAGTGTGCGCAGCCTGTAACCGGACACGGGACTGGTTTCCAGCAGAGGCGGCATGATGAAACATAGGGTACTCTTTCTCTGCACGGGCAATTCCTGCCGCAGCCAAATGGCAGAGGGCTGGCTGCGCCACTTCGCCGGCGAGAGGTTTGAGGTTCTAAGTGCTGGAACCAATCCGGTCGGGGTGAACCCGCAAGCCGTTGAAGTGATGCAGGAGGTGGGAATCGATATTTCCCACCAGCAGTCGAAGCACGTCGCGGAATTTCAGGGACGACGGCTTCACTATGTCATTACGGTGTGTGATCACGCCCAGGCATCCTGCCCAACCGAGCCAAGAGGAGACGTCAGGCTACATTGGAGTTTTGATGATCCTGCCCATGCACAAGGTTCCGTTCTTGAACGCGTGCAGGTCTTCCGGCGAGTACGGGATGAGATCGGCAAGCAAATCGAAGGGTGGTTGCGAGAGGCTGATCAATTGTCGGAACCCCGCTCAACATCTACGCCACACGTGACCTGAACACAGGAACAGAAGCCAGGTTCATCGAAGGAGAGCGGTGCGTGCTGTGGTTGTCATTCCAACCGACAGAACAATCTACTGTGTCGGAGGATGGTCCAACAGTTTGTACCCAAGGGTCTTGACCGAAACGATCGCTTCATTGAGCAGCGGCACCTTCACTTTCAACCGGCGAATATGGACGTCGACGGTTCGCGTCGTCCCATAGTAGTCGTATCCCCACACTTCATTGAGAAGCACCTCGCGCGTCAGTACGCGCCCAGGATGACGTAACAGATATTCCAACAATCCGAACTCTTTTGCCGTGAGCAGCACTTCTATCCCGGTTACCCTCACTTCATGTCGTGTCAGATCAATCGTGAGCGGGCCATAGGTTCCGGATGTTGGTTTTTGATCGGTGGCCCGTTCCAATCGGCGGAAGAGTGATTTGATCCGTGCGACGAGGGTCTTCGGGCTGAACGGCTTCGTCACATAATCATCGGCACCCAGCTCGAGTCCAACGATCGTGTCCGACTCTTCGGCTTTGGCCGTCAGCATGATGATCGGCAGCATCGCGGTATTGGGAGTCGAACGCAGCCGTTTACACACCTCCAAACCATCGAGTTCCGGGAGCATAAGATCGAGGACCAGCAGATCGGGTTTGTCCTCTTTGACTTTCTTGATTGCCTCGAACCCGTTCAGTGCCGTGGCCGTTCGAAATCCCTCTTTCTCCAAGTAGTGTGTGACGAGCTGTGCAATCTCCGGCTCATCTTCGACAACCAGAATTTTCTTGTTCGTGCTGTTACCCATCGGATCAGTCTGTGGGTAATGGAATGAAGAGAAGGTCAAACCGAGAGAGTGCCTTGCTCCCCATTCTGTATTCGTCTGAAGAACGCCATAGGCGTGTAGCTTCACAAGACGTTTCGCACCGCCACAGGCACGACATTGATACCATCAGCGTTCCGACACTGCCGTCGGTGATGTATGCCGAATGATCTTGCCCTCCACCAGATACACGACCAGCTCAGCGATGTTCGTGGCATGATCTCCCACTCGCTCAAGAGACTTGGCGATAAAGCTCAATCGAATGGCACGCGAAATCGTGTGAGGATTCTCGACCATGAAGGAAAGCAGCTCACGAAACAACTGCTCCATGAGATCATCGACGAAGTCATCATCCATGATCACTTTTCTGGCCAGCTTGGCATCTTCCTTCACGAAGGCATCGATGCTTTCCTTCACCATCACCCGGGCCAGGTTTCCCATCCGTGGGATGTCGATGTAGGGCTTGAGTTGCGGTTCCTCGTTCAGCTCGATCGCTCGCTCGCAGATACTCTCCGCCAGGTCACTGATTCGTTCGAGCTCGGTGGATAATTTCATGGCCGTCGTGACCAACCGTAAATCACGCGCCGCCGGCTGATGGAGCGCCAACAACTCGATACAGGCTTCGTCGATCTCCACATCCAAGGCGTTCACCTTGTGGTCTCGTTCGATCACGCGACAGGCCAAAGCCGAATCTCGGCTGACCAGCGCGGTCAGCGCCTTGTCGATCTGGTCCTCTGCCAACCCGGCCATCCGTGCCAGTTTCGTCTTTAACTCGGCAAGCTCCTCGTCGAAATGTCGTTGAATCATCGTCTCACCCAAATCGCCCGGTGATATAGTCTTCGGTCTGTTTGTTCGAGGGATTCGTGAATAGCTGCTTGGTCCGGCCGAACTCGATCAGGCGGCCAAGGTACATGAACGCCGTGCAATCCGACACTCGCGCCGCCTGTTGCATATTGTGCGTCACAATGACGACGGTCAACTCTTTCTTCAGGGAAAACAGCAATTCTTCGATTATCCCGGTGGCAATCGGATCGAGCGCCGAGCAGGGTTCGTCCATCAGGAGCACGTCGGGTTTCACGGCGAGCGCCCGCGCGATGCAGAGTCGCTGCTGCTGCCCTCCGGAGAGCCCAAGTGCACTCTTGTTGAGACGATCCTTCACTTCTTCCCAGAGGCCTGCTCCTCGGAGACTGCGCTCGACAATCTCATCCAACACCGCCCGGTTCTTCAACCCTTGCAACCGCGGACCGTATGCGACATTTTCATGGATCGATTTGGGGAAGGGATTGGATTTTTGAAAGACCATTCCCACCCGTTTTCGAAGGTCGGTAATATCGATGAGCGGGTTAAAAATATCCATGTTATCGATAAGGATCTTCCCTTCATGCCGCGCCCCTTCGATGAGGTCATTGAGGCGATTCATGCATCGGAGCAATGTGGACTTCCCGCATCCGGACGGCCCAATAAACGCCGTCACTTGGTGTTCAGGAATAGTCATGTCGACTTTAAACAAGGCTTGGACGGGGCCATAATAAAAGTTGAAACCCTCTACCCGGAGCTTCGGTTTGCCCGAAACGCCGGGCTGAGACTGTAGGGTAGAATCGGGATAGTCCATACTCTCGATCTCCAATGAGGAAACAGCCGGGGGAATGGTTCGGATACTGGACTTCACGTCATACTGCTGATCCAGCATATTTCCTCCTCATCCGATTGCGCAAGACGATTCCGGTCAAATTCAGCGCCACCACAACGAGAATCAACACCAACGTCGTCACATAGACCATGGGCTTGGCCGCTTCGACGTTCGGCGATTGAAACCCCACGTCATAGATATGAAACCCCAAGTGCATGAACTTCCGGTCTAAATGCAAAAACGGCCAGGTCCAGTCGATCGGCATGGCCGGCGCCAGTTTCACCACACCGGTCAACATCAAGGGAGCGACCTCTCCTGCGGCACGGGCCATGGCCAGGATCAGCCCGGTAAGAATTCCAGGAAGCGCGGTGGGAAGCACGACTTTCCATATAGTTTCCCATTTGGTTGCGCCCAAGCCGATCGACCCCTCGCGGTACTCCCGTGGCACAGCCGCCAGCCCCTCCTCCGTCGCGACAATCACGACGGGAACGGTTAACAGCGCCAATGTGAGAGAGGCCCAGAGAATACCTCCTGTGCCGAAGGTCGGAGTCGGCAGCCGGTCGGAGAACCACAGCACGTCGATCGTCCCACCGACACCGTACACGAAAAACCCTAACCCGAACACCCCGAAGACGATGGAAGGAACTCCGGCGAGATTGTTGACGGCGATGCGGACGGTCCTCACGATGACACCCTGACGGGCATATTCTCTGAGGTACAAGGCTCCGATCACGCCGAAGGGGGTCACTATGAGGCTCATGATCAGCACCATCATCACGGTGCCGAAAATGGCCGGGAAGATTCCGCCCTCCGTATTGGCCTCTCGTGGTTCCGTAGTCAAGACCATCCAAACGTTGCCGCCGTAGACCCACAGCTTTTCCCACGTTGAGAGATTGTTGGGGCGTAAGACCCGCACAACTTGGCTGAGTCCGATGGACTTTTCTCTACCATTAGCATCAGCAACGAGTACTGTGAAGAGACTCTCTCCTTCACTCGATTCCGCCTGCCGAATCAGAGCTGGGAGGGACTGCCAAACCATTTCCGCCCCTTCAGCCACAAGCTGGTCTTCCTTGGTAATCGTCAGGAGACGTCCGTAGAAGTTCCCCCACTCGCGCCGTTCCACCATCACGAGATCGGATGGCTGGGCCCGCTCGGTGATCTGATCGGTATTGATCCACCGATAGTCTAAGCCATACAGATCACGATTCCCGATCTTCATTCTGATACGGGGAATCCCTTTGGGACCGATTTCCTCTCCAGCCAACGGACCGATTACATGTTTACCGTCCTTCAGGGTCAATTCAACGAGATCCGCCGGCCAGAAATACCCGAACCCGTTCATCAGGATAAGAGCAAGGAGTCCTCCGATCATCAGAAGCGATAAGGACAGCCCTGCCCCACAGCCCCAAATGAAGAGCTCCCCGCTTGCCATGAATTGCCTGACCCACTGTTTCATTGAATCACTCATCCACCGGCATGGCCGGCTCTATGCCCGAGGCCTGGTTTCTCGACCCATCTCGACTCTGGTCACTTGACCACTCCTGTATCTAGAACTGGCTATACTTCTCCCTAAGCCTCTGCCGAACAAGCTCCGCGACCGTATTGAGTAGAAAGGTTGCGATAAAGAGAAGCAACCCCGCCAGAAAGAGCGTCCGGTACAGGGTCCCTCCGTGCGGCGCCTCAGGGATTTCCACCGCAATATTCGCCGAAAGCGTCCGAAAACCATTGAACAAGCTCCAGTCCATGATGGGCGTGTTCCCCGTCGCCATCAGGACAATCATGGTCTCTCCAACCGCTCGGCCTAATCCAATCATAAGGGCCGAAAAAATTCCCGGACTGGCTGAGATGAGAACGAGGTAGATCAATGTCTGCCAGCGCGTCGCCCCAAGCGCCAAGGACCCGGCGATCAGATTCTTGGGAACATTGGTCAGCGCCTCTTCCGAAATACTGTAGATGATTGGAATAATCGCAAACCCCATGGCGACGCCCACGACAATGGCATTGCGCTGGTCGTAATTCAAACCCAGATGAGTTTGAAGCCACGGCTTATAATGGCCATCGAACAGGAAGGACTCCCACCAGCCATTCGTCGCCAAACACCCCCCGACCACTGCGATGATGACCGGCATCATGAGAAATGCTTCGACGCCAGGTCTGATTCGATGCCGAAGGGACGCGGGCAGCAGGAGAAAGAGCCCAGCGGAAATGGCAACAGCAAAGGGGGTCAACAAGACCATGCCGGCCATCGCGGGAAAGTTTCGCTCCAACACCGGGGCAAACCAGAGTCCGGCCAGGAATCCAAGGACCACCGTCGGGAGCGCTGCCATGATTTCAATGATCGGCTTGATCTTGGCTCGATAATCCGGATGCATAAACATGGAGGTGTAGATCGCGGCTAATACCGCCAACGGCACGGCGAGAAGAACCGCATAGAACGTGCCCTTCACTGTCCCAAAGATGAGCGGAGTCAAGCTAAACTTGGCCTCGAAATCGTCCGACCCACTTGAGGATTGCCACACCAGCTCCGGTCGCTCATAGCCTTCGTACATCACAGGCGAAAACAAGGTCGCCAGAGTAATTTCCGGATAAGGATTGGCAATATGATAGTGGAGCAGGTGATTATTGTCGGTCACACCGACCACTCCATCCGCTTTTGGTGAAAAATAGGTACTGCGGATGCCGCCCTGTCGCGGAGTGAGGGTGAGCAACGTCTGTGCAGACGTCGAGTGGTGCAGCCGAATTTCTCCTTCCGCATCGGTCGTGATGAACCCCTTATCGCGCTGTGAAATCGTAATCTCGGTCACAGCACTCTGATGAGGAAGGAACCGATGGACCGCCGTCATATGAGTCTGATTCGTTCCGGCATGCTCCCGCACAGGCATCCACACGACCACCTGCCCGGCCGCATCACCAACCACGAGACTCCGGTCCCCCATCAGATAGGCCAGCGCGGTAATCGCCTGGTCTTGTCCGGATGCCTGTGTCGTCTCAGCAAGAAGAGGCTTGGCTGCATCCCGAAGATCGAAGTGGTAGACCTTGCCGTCCGCCGTGCCGACGGCAAGAAGCTCTGCCCGGCTTGCAAGCGTGAGCGCCGTCACCCGACCGGAGATGTCGGACGTCAGATCAACCCGCGTGGTCGACGCAGAGGTTGTTCCATCCGGGAGAGAGACGCTGTGGCTGGTGGTCAGCCAGAGATGGTGGTCTTCCAGTAGAGCGGCGACCCGCGCTTCGGACTCCGTTGTCTGATAGGCCAGCTTGGTAATCGCCTGTGGAGTCGGTGCCGCTGCAATGGGAGTCCCCACCTTGACCGCTGGAGCGATCGACCGTTCTTCGTCGTGAAAGTCCTGCGTGAACTCAATTGTCACGGGGATCATTCGCCCGTCCCCCGTGCCCATGGCGAGATTGTGTCCCTTCCCCAAGGCTCGTGCCAACGCGGTAACCGTCCCATCCGGCAACAAGCCACGCAATGGCACTTTGGAGATGGCAGCCGCGCCTTCCCCTAGGAAGACAAACTCCAAGGAGTCATCCCGCAGCACATAGGCAAGCTCTTGATGTTCATCAATACCGATGAGGGCCGAGGTTGCCGGACGCTCAAGCTGAGAAAGGGTAATGGGCTCACTCGAGGTCGCGTTGGTCGGGAGAAATAGTGGAATGACTTCCTTCACGAGAAAGACACACATCCCGAGAATGCAGAGGATAATGCTGACCCCACCCGTCTTGATGATCAAGCGGGTGATCCCGTCAGTCAGTGACCTGATTTGGCGTCGGGTAAAAATCCCCTCAAGAAGGGCCGGGGCCGACATGGGGCCCCGGCCTGGAGAGGACTCTCCTGGCGGCACCGGTACTGGCGTGAGCGGCGGCACGTTCATGCGCTGACCTTAACTTTCCTTTCCAACGTTCCAGTCTTGCACAGCGAGAACGATCGTGCGTGGCCATGACACGCTTAGCGATCACCCCACTCGGAACAACTGACTTCAACCCTAGTCGAGCTTTGCCAATTCCTTTTCAGCTAGGCTCTGCGGCAGCGGGAAAAAGCCGTCCTTAATGACGACGGTCTGCCCTTCTTTGCTATAAATAAACTTGATGAACTCTTTCACGAGCGGATCAAGCGGCTTGTTCGGCGCTTTATTGACATACACCAACAGATGACGCCACAGGGGATAGGACCCGTTCATCGCATTGGTCTGCGATGGCTCCACGAAGGGTGCTCCCTCTTTTTCGGCTAGCGGAAGAACCCGAACACCGGAGGTCAGGTAACCGATCCCGCTATACCCAATACCAGCTTGATCTTCTGTAATGCCTTGCACGACGGATGCTGACCCTGGCTGTTCCTTGACTTCATCCTTGTAATCGCCGTTTTTCAAGGCAAACTCTTTGAAGAACCCATAGGTGCCGGATGCGGAGTTGCGGCCATAGATGCTGATCGGCGAGGCTGCCACTTCGCCAGTCACCCCTAGCTGGCTCCACCGTTCTAGATTGGCCGGTGCGCCAAATCGGCGAGTCTTTGAGAAAATCGCATCCACTTGCCCCATCGTCAAGCCCTGAACAGGGTTATCCTTATTGACATAGACCGCTAGCGCGTCAATGGCGACAGGAAATGCAGTGGGCTTATATCTGAATTTTTTTTCAAAGGCGTCGATCTCGGTATTTTTCATGGCTCTGGACATCGGCCCGAGTTGAGCCGTGCCTTCGATCAAAGCGGGAGGTGCAGTGCTTGACCCTTTGCCTTCGATTTGGATTTTGACATTTGGATACTGTTTACGAAATCCCTCGGCCCAGAGCGTCATCAGATTATTGAGGGTATCTGAACCGATACTATTCACATTGCCGGTTACCCCGGTGACCTTCACATACCCTTTCAGCGCTGGGTCCAACACAATATGATCATCGGCATAGACCGACGGGATAGCTGAAACAAGAGCTCCAAACAGGACGAAACAGGAGAGTCCAGACCTAGCGGTCGATATCTTCATAGCCAATCCTTTCATAATCACACACCTCTACCTTCCGACAGTCTAACCTAGTCTTATTGCCATCAGATTACGCGAGTGTTACATGCGTGTTACATAGAGAACACCCGTGCTGAATTCTGTTTATGCTTGAGGGGCAGGCTAGAGTCTACCCCCTCACACCACTAAAAATTAAACTGTAACTGAGTGCGAACAATATCTCCCTCACGGATGTTATAGGGCGCGGTCTGCGTATCGGTACGTCTGCTGCGAGCATAAGCGATCGTAAACTCTAGAGACTTTGCGATTTGCCACTCCATACCAACCTCCCATTCTCGAACGACATTGAATGGTGAATTGGTCCGATGCTTCTTTCCGCCACTATATTCCTGGTACCGCACGTAGGGAATCAGGCTGGTCAACCAGGGTTTATTCACGTCCCACTTATACATCCCCTGGACGTAGCCACCCTGAATGTCCCCCTCCTCCACGCGTGTTCGAGTCGCGTTCAACTGAGGACCATTACCCCAGTTCCACTCAGCTTGGAACCCGATCGGCTGAGGATAGAGGATAAAATGTACGCCGACCCGCTCGTCAAGAATGTTCCCGTTATTTTCCCGTCCGATAGCTGGTCCACCTATAGTCAACGGAGCCGTCGCGCCAATATTGAACGTCCCTCGGTAGGCATCGACGCCGAACTGAATGATCTGCCCATAGGGTAATTCCATTGGATAGGTGGCATGGAGGACGACATGTTTATTGTCATTGCGGTCGTTCACATTAATCGTCTGGCCGTTGTAGACCCCGACACCTAAGACGCCGTAGTCTCCGGATCCCTTGAGGCCCGAGTCGACCAGCTTTTTGAATAGTTTCCTGGTCTCCTTCGGCGTGTAGTAGACGAACAGTCCGAGGTCGCGTTCGCCCTGTACCGCGCTATTGAAGCCGTCGGCGCGGTCTAACGCAATTCGATTTTGACTGGACTGCAGATTTTCGAACCCAAACGGGACCTTCGATTGCCCTACGCGAAGCCGCAATTCTTTTTCCTCAAAGAACAGGAAAGGTATGGGCATAAAGACATCGGCATAGGCATCGCGAAGTTGGGCAAAGTTATTGCTTCCATCTCCTGTCGTGCCAGGAACTGCGCCAGCAAAATCCGGCTGAATGTAGAACGAGAGCCAATCTGTGATATCGCCAGAAAAGACGAGGCGGACACGGCGGAAAGCGAATCCTGTGTTATCCCGAATAGTGTTATCGTACTCGCTCCGGATGGATTTATCTCCGGGCAGGTAGGTGTAACGAGCCTGGACATAGCCCCGAATGCTGATCTTATCGAACCACTTTTTGATCGTGGCTCGCTCCGCAACAATTGCCTCTTCCCGTTCATGTTCCGCTTTCAATTTGAGCCATTCCTCTTTCGTGATCTGTCCCTTTTCGTAGAGGAGATCCTCAATGTTCGCTTGGGCCACATTGGCCGTGAAGATCACTCCGAAACTGATCGCACACAAGACGCTCACCAACCCCCATTTCTTCATTCAGCTACCTCCTCTATTAATCGTGTATGGAACCGAGCGAGGATATAGATGATGAACGTTAAAATGATGCTACGGTGTTGTTACGCCCTTGTTAAATTCGCTACGATCTCACCACCCATGGCACACAACGCCCTCGGCACACATGACCAGAACCCGACTGAACCGCCTCTGTGGTCGATCGGGATTGCGATGCTGATCATTCTGCTTGCACCTCTTATCTTGTACTCGTTTGCCCCGGCCGGCCCTATTCGTGAAGGCGACACCATCTTTTCCAACGGCCAACAGCGCGCCACGTTCACGACACCAATTGCGTCCCAGTCTCTTCAACCTGACAAAACCTGTTTACTCGATCCCAACAGCCCATTGATTGTGCTCGAGAATTCAGCGGGTGAGCCAGACGGTTGGATCAAAGCCGAAGTGCAAGGGAATCCGACTGTAGAATGGCCGTTTTGTCCGGTGCATGCTGAAGTACGACTCAGCCTTCATCAGGTCTTTCAAAAACCAGCTGTATTGGGAACAGTGCGGGAGTTGCTGATGCGATGGTTCGGGAGGTAGAAAATAGAATTGTCAGAGTCAGGGCTTGAGCCTCTCAGCAAATTGCTTGCGGAACTTCGCCACTTTTGGTCCCACCACGAATTGGCAGTACCCCTGGAGCGGATTTCGAGCAAAATACTCCTGATGGTAGGCTTCTGCTTCATACCATTGTGTCGCCGCAATAACCTGAGTCACGATAGGAGCTTCATACAACCTTTCATCTGTTATGGTGTTGATAACCTGTTCAGCTGTTTGTTGCTGGGCTGGACTATTATAGAAGATCGCTGAACGGTACTGCGTGCCGATATCGTTACCCTGTCGATTGAGTGTGGTCGGATCGTGAATCATAAAAAAGATTTTGAGAAGTTCTTGGTACGAGAGCACTGCTGGATTGAACGTGATGCGCACGGCTTCGGCATGGCCAGTCTGCCCCCCACACACCGCTTCATATGTCGGATTATCCATGGCCCCGCCGATGTACCCGGACTCAACCGCTTCCACGCCTTGCACCTGGTCATAGACGGCTTCAAGACACCAAAAACAGCCTCCGGCAAGAATGGCAACATCCTGCCCTGATAGGATCGTTCGTGGTTCATCACCCATAGTGTGGTTGAGTCGAGTGCCGTGTGGGATTCTTTCAGCAGATAGAGACCGGCTAATCCTCTTCTTCTTCCTCGATGTCCTCGATCCCTTCGTAGCTCATTTCCGGGAACGACGCCGACGCTTTCTCACAGGCCGTCTCGACCATTTCCTCAGCGTCTTCCGCTGAATCAGCATCGACCACAAACTTCACCGTGATTGCATACCGCTGTTCCACTCTCAACTCCTTTCTCGAATAACCTACCCCGTGATCGAGGCACCGCATACCTTCGTACTTTCTGATAGTTATGGTGGCTGTGTCAACCGTTTGGGAGTCGTGAAGAGACAAACCAGATATGGGAACAGACGTGGATGGAATGTACAAATCAGCGAGACGGGGGGAAGGTTACTCGTCCCGTTCGAGATCGGTGAGAACCGATGTCAGCTTGACCAACTCGTCTGGAGCAATCCGCAAAAATGCGAGTCCGAAGCTATTCGCCCCAACCCACCGCACGATTGCTTCATCTACTCGTAGCGGCCAGTCAAGACCTGGGATGTGGAGACGGCATTCGAATTTCGCGCCTTGCTCCACCTGCATATTGCTTTCAATCTTACAGCCGCCGGCAGAAATATCTACCGTTCGTCCCTGTCCTTCCTGTTTATTCCCGGAAAACGTGCTGCGAAACTGGGCGGTAAACCGCGGTTGAACTCGGCGCTCATCCGACCCTGGCTGTTCAAGAGTAGATTCAAGAGATTTTAATTTAAAGAATGAACTCAGCTTTTTCACCGCTAACGATCCCTCAGCGACCCTTCCGTCAAGTAGACCCCTGGGGCATCTCGACAATCACATCCAAGAACCGTTGCTTATTTTGTCGAGAGCAACATGTGTCCCCGTCGGTTCTGCTGATAGCAGGATTCCTGTCGCTCGCTGCAGAACGGCCGTTCCTTCCCATACGACACAATCGCGAGCTGATTGGGACTGACCCCTGCTTCCTGCAGATAATTGCGAGCTGCTTTGGCACGCTTGTCGCCGAGGACCATGTTGTAGTCGCTCGTCCCCCGCTCATCACAATGGCCCTCTATTTTGAGCACAGCGCCAGGATGATCTTTCAGGTAGTGCGCATCAAGATTGAGCGCCTCCATGCCTGTTTCAGATAAAGTCCATTGGTCATACCCGAAAAATACATCTTGCAACCCCGCTTCGACAGCAGCTCGCTCTTCTTTCGTCAACTCCGCTTGCTGTCGCACAATGACGCTGGAGGGGTTCAGGCTCGTTTGATGTCCGGCTTGTCCGCTTTGTCCACCTTGCGACAGACGCTCTTCATTAGGATTGCGCGAAAACCCCTTGAGCTCTCCGCTTGGGTTTCCTCCGGAAATAGTTGGAGCTTTTGAACTGGTGCTTCCGGATCCCCCTTCGCTCTCGGACTGCACCCATTTCTTGCTACACCCTTGATCCGACAAGAAAAGAAATCCCACGGCCACTACCACTCCTAACTTCGCCGTTACTCTAGTCATCGTATCTCTCCTCTTATGGCCTCCTAGGCTCATAACTCAGCTCCCTCATAGATGTGCAGACAGTTGACCTAGAATCGATCTCACGATACGTCCTTGCTCCGCCGCAACTGGCGACAGCATTCTCACTGATAAAGTGACGCCGTAACGGAAGTTTAGCCGATAAATAACAGGATGCCTAACAATTTTTCATATCCAGCCGGATGCCCGGATAGATAGGGAATGATCTCTCTATTACGGAGCGGGGATCGAATAGGGTGGAGAGAAGAAACGCACCGATGAGCGAGGCGCAGACAGATCAGTCGCCGTAATCAACCATAATGGCCAACTACCATTCCGCTCAGCGACGGCTATTGCGATCAGCCCAGCGTACAGGTCGCAACACAGCTCCCATACCGGCAATCGCACAGATAAACAATAGCATGCCAAGGGCAACGACTAGAAAAAACGCGGCCCTCATGTCGTGCAAAACAGGGATCATTCTATGTCCCTCCTCTTGCTCGATGCATCAACTGCGCCATCCACAGACACAGACCCATGGACTCATTGGATCGATTTTCTGAAGAGGTCTCCCGCAACAAGGACATTGCCGAGTCCACACTTGCCTCATAAGCTGACCAACCCCTACAGCTGTCCTCGTTTCCTGACCGCTATATCGGAAAAACCAGCCCACGAGATCACCTTGTCCACGGTTAAGTGTAGATCACGCTTAGCCCTTGGTCCATGCCGCTTCCCATTGGGACCAATCTCGACATGCCCACAACCTATTGTAAACGCTGGAGGGCCCTGGAACGCTCTTGGTGCGGCAACAGAAATTCACCCTCCGACCGACTTATTCGATGATATAGCTGACAGTATCAATCTAATGAAAAGCACACCCACTAGGACGTTACACAGGCAAACAAGAGAAAATCAAGGCAAGATTTCCGCAACTCTGCTACCTCGTGGCGACAGGTACACGCTATAGGCAGATCGTGACGCCCATGTGTAACGCAAGATTCGGCTTTATGTCTGATCCCGATCTGATCAATATGACGTGAGCCAGGAAGTCTATGCTCGCGACCGAGAACCAGGCTCCGGGCCTACGAAGTAGCTAATGTAGCAATTCATACTGTACGGCGCGAAGTAACGTAGAGAGATCCAATGGTTTTGCAAAGGTCTGCCGTGCCCCGAGGAGTCTGGCCGTCTGCAGTTCATCTGGAGAGTGTCCGCTCATGGCAATGACCTTCACATCCAGAAACGCACGAGTCAGTTCCAAGATGAGGTCTAACCCATTCATTTCCGGCATCTCCAAATCCGTAATGACCAAATCCATGGGGTTCGCACGGAACTGCTCAAGCCCCTCTCGGCCGTTGGCGGCCTCGTAGGTTTGATACCCAGCATCCTCAAGGATCTGCGCCAGCAAGACTCGCACCGACGCATCATCCTCAATCACCAGAATCGTGCGTGGCCTCATCACCGTATCCCTTTCGTGCTCTACAACTCGCCCTTCACACACCCGCTTCATTAGGCAGCCAGCGATTCCACTTCCTCCGACTCCCAGTCCAGGGTAAACACCTCGTGAGCTGGCATCGTCGCCATCACCGGTTTGGCAGATAACTGCCGGTGGTGCTGAATGACGGCATCATCCCGATGACCACAATTGACACAGCGTGTGCTCACACTCCACATTTCGCCATACCCTCCTTCCATATCGATCATGTGCTCATCCAGCATCAACCCTTGGCAACGTGTGCAGTTCATCGTCCGTCCCTCCCTCCTGTTTAGCGCCCACAATCCGGCTAAGAGAACTGTACCAGGGAGGATCATTTCAACTAGATCTGAAGGGGTTACGTCTAAAGGGGGGGAAAGGAAGTAGACAACTCGGACTTATGCGATTTTACAGGAATACAACTCGATAATAGCGGTTCGTATGGGGAGAGCCTCTCCATGTGGGAGACAGCCAGCCGATCAGAGGTTGCCGGACTAGGCCGGGTTATCGAAAACTGTGGATCGAGCTCAATCCGTGTTTGAATGGAGGAAGGCCTGCACCCCTGTGCAACCAGGAAGGCGTGTTATCTTCGGAGATTCTGAGAACCCATTGAATCTGTGGTGCGCCCGGCAGGAATTGAACCTGCGACCTACGGGTTCGAAGCCCGGCGCTCTATCCAACTGAGCTACGGGCGCAACCAGTCTCAACATGAATCATGTTCCGGCAAGACTTGTCAAGGTTGAGGAAGCGATTAAGAGCACTATAGTCGTGCCAGAATCTCATCGGCCACTTGCGAGACAGACTTTCCCTCCGTCTCAATCACATGATCAGCCGCCGCTTGATACTTCGGAGCACGCTCTCGCAACACATCTTGGATTTCATCAATAAAGGATTTGGTGCCGGTGAGAGACGGTCGTTGCGTGTCGGACCCAATTCGCTTGGCAATGGTCTCCACTGACGCCGTCAGCCAGAACAGCTTTCCCGTGCGTTTCAGCATGTCGACATTCTGTGGTCGGAGAATGGCACCCCCGCCGGTATCGAGCACCAACCCGTCCTTACCGGCCAGCCCCTGGCACATCTTGGTTTCTAGATCACGAAAGTACTCCCAGCCATGTTGTTCAACGATCTGCGGAATGGTTTGCCCTGCCGACTTTACAATCTCAGCATCGGTAGAGCGCAATTCGCAACCGAGACGAGCTGCTAAAATCTTTCCGACCGTGCTCTTCCCCGTACCACGATAGCCGATCAGCACGACGTTCATCGGAAATGCGACTCCAAGACCGTCCGCATCACTGCAACCGGAGCGGGTTGATTGGTCCAGAGTTCACATTGTGTAACGGCCTGATTGAGAAACATCTCTAACCCTGGAATCGTCTTACACCCCGCGAGTTTGGCATCTTTCAATAACTGCGTTTCCCGTGGGTTATAGACGATATCCATGACAGCGAGCCCCGCGTGGAGAAGCGACGCAGAGACACAAGTCATGTCGGCTTTGGGAGACATACCGACCGGGGTGCAATGAATCAGGACGTGCGCGTCAGGAAGAACCCGACGCAGAGCGGCCTCATCGAGATAAGAATCCTCTACCGTGACCGCTGTCGTAAGACGAATGTCCTCGGCCAAGCGCGTCCGCTCCAGCTCTTCAATTCCCAGCAACGTCAATTGTTCCGCGCCGGACTCCGCCGCCAATGCGAAGGCGATTGCTCGTGCCGCCCCCCCGGAGCCAAGCACCACAATGTGTCGGCCCGTCAGCTCGATTCCGCCTTCACGTAGTGCCCGCAATGCACCAGTCGCATCGGTGTTGTACCCGGTCAACTTGCCCTTTTCCGCCACGATGGTATTGATCGCCCCGATTCGCTTGGCAGTCGGCTCCACATAGTCAAGGAACTGCATCGCAGCCACCTTGTGAGGGATGGTCACACTTGCCCCTCGGAAATTTCCCAGAGCACGAAGTCCCTTGATGGCATCACCGATCGCTTCCACTTGCCAGGCCAGATAGACAAAGTTGAGCCCTAATGTACGAAACGCCGCATTATGGATGGCAGGCGACAAAGAATGGCCGACTGGATTGCCAATCACCCCGCAAAACTTTGTTTGAGCATCAATGTCCATTCTTGTCCCTAATCATCGCACCGATTACCCTTTGTAGACCGTCATCCCGCCATCAATCGTGAATGTTCCCCCAGTCACCCATACAGCCTCGTCAGACGCCAGGTACAACACCATGCTGGCAACTTCCTCGGGAGTCCCGGCACGGCGAATGGCATATTGCGAGAGTAGTGACTGGAGCATCTCCGGGTTCGCCATAAGCGGTGCCGCCATAGGAGTATTGATCAGAGCAGGATTGACCACATTGCACCGGATCCCGTCTTTGGCATAATCGATGGCCAGCGCCCTCGTGAGCGCATCAAGTCCGCCTTTGGACGCGGTGTAGGCTGATAACCCTGGGATACCGACCAAACTGGCAACAGACGAGATGTTCACAATGGCGCCACGTCCTTGTTTCAACATCTGCGGAACAATCGCCCGGGTCATTCGAAACACACCGGTCAAATTGATATCCAAGACCATGCTCCATGTCGCATCGTCGGTCTCATGCAACCGCTTCCCAAAATCGCCGAGCCCCGCATTGTTCACGAGAATATCAATCCGACCGAAGCTGTCGACGGTTTTCCTGACCACATCTTGCACATGCTTCTCGTCCGTGACCGACCCGGCTACAGCCAGGACCTTCCCGTTGCTCTGCTGAAGGATCTTCACCACCCGATCCAACTCCGATTGCCGGCGCCCGGTGACCACCACTGACGCCCCTTCATCGGCAAAACGTTTCGCGATTGCTTCGCCGATCCCGGCGTTCCCTCCGGTCACCACAGCGACCTTGCCGTTTAACCTGTTCATTCGCTCTGCTCCTCTTCTGCATCCTCGGATGTCACATCCTGGTCTCCATCGGAAGAATCCGCTCTCCCAGCTATTGAACGGAACAAACCTGGTTCCACTTTCCTTGCCACCGTGAGAAATCCGGAATGCGCCACCATCCGATGATCAGGCCGCACGCTCCTGCCCTGTACCGACCAGGTCCGCAGCAACGTCTCAAAGGTTTCGATCATCCCAAACACAGTTGTCCGCTCAAGTGCCTCAACGGTTTGCATCACTTGCGGAATCGTGGGAACAAAGCTCAGATAGATCCCGCCTGCTCGAAGCGCATTGACGGCATGGGGAATGACCTGCCAGGGTTCCGGCAAATCCAGCACCACTCGATCGAAGGGAATCCCATCGTCGAGGAGCCCGATACCCTCATAAGCGCTTTTCCGAAACGTACGCAAGTTCACCGGATTCATCACGCGGGCGATATTCGTCTGCGCCGTCCGTGCGAAGTCTTCTCGGAGCTCGTACGTCACCACGAGACCCTCTGGTCCCACGGCACGCAACAAGGCCATGGTCAACGCCCCTGAACCGGTGCCAGCTTCAAAGACCCTCGCTCCCGGATAGACGTCCGCCCACATAGGGATAATGGCAAGATCTTTTGGATAGAGAACCTGTGCTCCACGCGGCATTTTGAGCACATAGTCGCCAAAGGTCGGTTTGAGCGCCATCATCCTCTTCCCGCCTGAGAGCGTCACGATGGACCCGTCGGGACGGCCGATGAGCGCGTCATGGGCGATCTTCTGCCCGCTGAATTGATAGGTTTCTCCCGCCTTCAGCGTGAGGGCATACTGACGCTTTTTTTGATCGACGAGGTGGATGCGGTCGCCGTCGGCAAGCTGAGACATGGCGCGCATTCTAGGAGGTTCCCTCCTCGGTTTGCAACCAATGGCCCTTCCTTGACAGGGTAGTGAGGGGCTCGTAAGATCTTCTTATCCTTAGATACTTCCGACAATGCTTCTTCATAGTCGGCACAGGAGCTGTTCACGTTGGCCTAGCCTCACAACAGTGATTGTGAGCCTTGGAGCAGCTCTTTGTCCGATTCTCTCCCTGAATCCCGCTCACGGTTCTGAAATCGTGGTGGCAACCTATGAAGGAGTCATTAACCCCGTTGCGGCGGAGTATCTGCACGATGCCCTCACATTCGCTCAATCCTCCGGTGCCCAAGCCCTCATCTTGAAACTGGACACGCCCGGAGGGCTAGACACCTCCATGCGCTTGATGATCAAAGATATGACCGCATCCACCACTCCCGTCATCGTCTATGTCGCTCCTTCAGGAAGCCGCGCCGCCTCTGCCGGTGTCTTTCTCACAATGGCCGCCCATGTGGCCGCGATGGCCCCCGGAACCAACATCGGAGCCGCCCACCCCGTCGCCATGGGTGGCGGTGAGATGGACAGTACGATGAAGGAAAAGGTTGAGAACGACGCCGTGGCCTATATCAAAAGCGTCGCGGACCAGCGCGGACGCAATATCTCATGGGCCGAAGAGGCAGTTCGGAAAAGCGTGTCCGTCACAGAACAAGAAGCCTTCAAGCTTAAGATCATCGATATCGTGGCTGAGAACATTCCCGCTCTGTTGAAACAATTAAATGGCAGAAAAGTCAGTCTTCTCAACAGCTCGATCACGCTCGCGACTGAGACTACCACGCTTCACGAATTTCCCCTGGGGACGCGCCTCGAATTGCTCAAAATCCTGAGTGACCCGAACATCGCCTATCTGCTGATGTCGATCGGGACGATCGGAATCATGGCCGAACTCTATAGTCCCGGAGCGATCCTGCCTGGGATCATCGGCGCTATCAGCTTGATTCTGGCCTTCTATTCGCTCCAATCGCTTCCCGTGAACTATGCCGGGGCACTCCTGGTCATCCTCGGCGCGGTGTTCTTGTTGCTCGAGATCTCAGTCACCAGCTATGGACTCCTTGCGCTGGGTGGTGTGGCCGCGATGACCTTGGGCGGCCTCTTGCTTATCAAGAGTGATGCACCCTACCTCCAGGTGTCTCTGTCATTCTTATTGCCGACGGTCCTGGCCGCCGGTGGCTTGGTCGGTGTCGTTGCATGGATGGCCGTGAAGAGTGGTCGCGGCAAGCCGGTCACTGGAGCAGAGGGCATGATCGGCTTGCTCGGCGTTGCCAAGACAGACTTGAACCCACGTGGCCAAATCACGATCCACGGTGAAATTTGGGACGCGATCAGTCAACGTCCAATTCGACAAGGGGAGACTGCGGAGGTGGTGTCGGTTGAAGGATTGACCGTGACCGTAACCCCGCCTCATCAATGACCCGCCCGAAGACAAGGAGCTGTTATGTCATTACTGATCCCGTTTGTCTTACTCGGCCTCTTGCTCTATGCCAGCTTTAAACGCGTCATGGAGTATGAACGGCTCGTCGTGTTTGTTCTCGGTAAGTTCCACACGGTCAAGGGCCCGGGAATCCGGTTGGTGATTCCGGGGCTGCAGCAAATGGTACGGGTCAATCTCCAAACCGTCACCATGGAAGTTCCTTCGCAGGATGTGATCACACGAGACAACATCTCAGTGAAGGTGAATGCCGTCATTTTTCTCAGAGTCGTGGACCCGCAACGCGCCGTCCTGGCCGTTCAAGACTATCTCTACTCTACCTCTCAGGTTGCCCAGACCACCTTGCGCAGCGTGCTCGGGCAGAGCCAATTCGATGACTTGCTGTCGAAGCGTGACGACATCAATGCCGAACTGCAGCGCATCATCGATCAACAGACCGAACCTTGGGGCGTGAAGGTCGCGGCCGTTGAAGTGAAGAATGTCGATATTCCGCAAGACATGCAACGGGCCATCGCTCGACAGGCCGAGGCTGAACGGGAACGCCGTGCCAAAATCATCCATGCAGAAGGAGAGTTTCAAGCCGCACAGAAACTGGCTGAGGCCGCCAACGTGATTAGCCAGAACCCAGCCGCCCTTCAACTCCGGTATCTTCAAACGCTGGTGGAAATCGCCGCCGAGAAGAATTCGACAACAATCTTTCCCATTCCCATCGACACTCTCGCTCCTTTCATTAAGGGTCTCTTATCAAAGTAGTGTGGCGTTTCGGTAGAGAACTGATGCGAATTCCACATAGATGCCGCATTCACACGACAGTGATCTCTGATTCTTCTCATTAACTCACGTTAATCTTTTCGATTTATCGGGCTCATCCCCACATCCATTTCTCATCTTTCATCCAGCATCTCTTTTGCTTCTTTCAACCACTAAATTCGGCCTGACCTGGATGAATCTTTTCGGCTGAACCGGGCTCCAACGAGTAAAACAGAAGAGGATGTTCAATCTCTTAGGAAGGGTGGCGCCATGAAAGAAGAATTGCAAGTCGAAGAAGAGATAGACGTGCAACAGAAGTTTGCCTCCGATGTCGATGCCGATGACGCCAGGGCAAGCGGAATGCTAGGCCGAATTGGTCGCATCGCGGGTGAGGGGTCTCGCTCAAAGGGAAAATCCCGACCGGCCATGCGAACGAGTCAAGCGGCCAGTCCATTTCTCCTAGAATCCTTATACTTCCGATCATTCGGTGAGCGGGGACTCCTGTCGCGAGAGGAAGAAATCCTGATTGCCAAGCGGGTGGACCAGGGAACCAGACGCATTCGAGCCGCTTTACGGCAGGCCACGAGAACGTTACTCAAGGCTCGACGAATCCCTGCTTGTGCAGAGAATGCAAAGCTGCTCCAATCGGTTCGACGACTAAGCGGCCTATCTGCCACCGCGTTGGACAGTGCAGAGAAGGCTTTGAATACCGTGCTCCATCCGTCTAGTACCGACCTTCACCCCCCGGCTTCCCTTGCGAAACCACTGGAGGCAGTGCTGGGCGAAATACGCGCCGCCCGCGTGATATTGGAGCAGGGTAAGGATGAACTAGTGCGGTGCAATCTTCGGTTGGTCGTCGATGTTGCGAAGCATTACACTGGTCGGGGGTTGAGTCTGCTGGATCTCGTACAAGAAGGCAACATCGGGCTGATGAAGGCGGCGGAACGGTACCAATACCGAAAAGGGTTCAAGTTCAGCACGTACGCAACCTGGTGGATCCGTCAAGGGATCACTCGATCGCTTGCGGACCAATCTCGAACGATCCGCGTTCCGGTTCATCAAACCGAAGCCTCGCACCGTATTCTTCGAGTGATGCGGAGACTGTGCCAGCAATTGGGGCGACCGGCCCGGTTGGAAGAGGTCGCTCAGGTGCTGCGCATGCGACCCGAACGACTTCGAGAGACGGTACAGGCCTTCCAGGAACCGGTAGCCTTGGAGACTCCGATCGGTGATGGAGATACCCAGTTCGGTGATGTCATTCCGGATCACCAAGCCGTCCCACCGGACGCCAATGTCCACCGGAGTGAGCTGACGGAACAACTCGATCATATCTTGAGCACGCTCACTCCGCGGGAACAGACGGTGATCCGGCTACGATTTGGCATAGGGCATGATGAATCCAGCACCCTCGAGCAAGTGGGGAAAAGCCTGTCTGTCACACGAGAACGGATCCGTCAGATTGAGGCGAAAGCGTTGAAGAAACTGAAGACCCCTGCGATTAAGGAACTGTTCGCGGCGATCAGGTAGACATTCCTATGTACAAGGGGCCAAGAAGAGCTTCAGAGTAGCTCGATTTTCGATACAACCTACCTTCCCTCCGCATGGTGAGTTATGCCAGAATGACTTCACCATGCGGAGGCCTGGTATTCTCGCATCTCCCGCCACTGTCCGGCATCGATATCTGTGCGGATCTGACTGTTTTTCAAAAGGGCATCGATCCCTAGGGTCTGCCACCTTATGATCCACTCCACTCCCGTGACGACTCCACAGATGAATAGTCGCCAGATGCAGGGAGGTGTGGTTCGTCTTTTCTCCGCACCAGTCCCCTATCTCGCAGGATGGGACTTGCAATGTCGCCTGCATGAGGACCGCCTTCTCGGCCTGCAACCAGATACTGTTCTCATCCTGGAACACCGGCCTGCCTACACACTGGGACGACGGACCCGACGATCTGATTGGGGTGGAAATGAAATGACATTATGTCAATCAGGCGCGGAACTACACCGAGTGAATCGTGGCGGTTCGGTGACATATCACGGTCCCGGGCAAGTTGTGGCGTACCCTATTCTCAAGGTTGATCGCCATGCTACTGGGCCAAAGCAGCTCGTCCGACTGTTCGAAGACGTCGTGATTCGATTACTCGGCTCCTGGAATATCACCGGCAGTCGTCTCGAGGGAAAGCCAGGTGTTTGGGTGATGACCCCAGAACCTCGGAAAATTGCCTTTATCGGAATACGGATCGAACGTGGGGTCACCTTGCATGGCTTGGCCATCAACGCCGATCTCGACCTGACTCCATTTCACCGGATCCACCCCTGTGGACTGACCGACTGTCTAGTCACATCAATGGCAGCTCTGCGCCACGCTCCGATCTCAGTTGATGCCGTCAAGCAGGTACTGGCTCAAATCTTCACAGAGGTGTTTTCTCTTTCCGAAACCAGTGCGGAATGATAAACCGGTCTACAAGCGCGAATGGATCGCCCGCAAGGAGGCCTATGCAGGAGCTTGACACACCAACCTTCCGTTTAGCGGTGGCCCAGTTCGATCAAGCAGCGGAGGCCATGGAGCTTGATCCCAACCTCCGTGAGCGACTGAAACTTCCCCAACGCTCTCTCGTGGTCAGTCTCCCAGTGCGAATGGACGACGGACGCGTCGAGGTCTTTACCGGTTACCGTGTTCAACATGATTCCTCGCGAGGGCCTTCGAAGGGAGGCGTGCGCTACCATCCGGATGTGCGCCTTGGCGAAGTAGCTGCCCTCGCCATGTGGATGACATGGAAGTGTGCACTCGCCGGGCTTCCCTACGGCGGTGCAAAAGGCGGAGTGCAGGTGGCTCCCAAGAGTCTTTCATCGGGTGAACTTCAGCGGTTGACCAGACGCTATGCTGCGGAAATTTTTCCACTGATCGGGCCCGACAAGGATGTCCCGGCCCCTGATGTCGGTACCGATGCGCAGATCATGGCCTGGATGATGGATACTTATAGCCAGCAAGTCGGCTATGCGGTTCCCGGAGTCGTGACCGGTAAACCACTTTCTATTGGAGGGAGTCTTGGCCGTGAGGAAGCCACCGGCAGAGGTGTCGTGTATGTCACATTGGAGGCGTTGCGCCATCTCAATCTACCGATTGAGACTGCGACCGTAGCCGTGCAGGGATTTGGAAACGTCGGTGCACACACCGCTCGCATCATGCAGCAACAAGGCGCGCGCGTGATCGGCGTGAGCGATGTCTCGGGGGGAATCTACAATCCAAAGGGATTAGACATCGCGCTGCTGATGCAACGTGACCCCGGTCAACCTCTTCAGCAAACCAAGCTGGGAGACGCCATCACGAACGAGGAATTGCTTCAACTGGAGTGCACCGTCCTTGTTCCTGCCGCCTTGTCGGAACAAATCACCGGCAAGAATGCCGATCGCCTGAAGTGCCGTATCCTCTCCGAGGGTGCAAACGGTCCGACGACACTGGAGGCCGACCGCATCCTGGCCGACAAGGGTATCTTTGTCATCCCGGATATTCTTGCCAATTCTGGGGGCGTCATTGTCTCCTACTTTGAGTGGGTGCAGGACCTGCAACGCTTTTTCTGGAGTGCCGCCGATATCCAGAATCGCCTGCAAGACATCATTACCTCTGCCTTTCACCGGACCCTTCGATTCTCCAGCGAACGTCGCGTTTCCATGAGAATGGCGGCGCTCATGAGCGGAATTGATCAGGTTGCTCAAGCGCATCTCCAGCGTGGGCTCTACCCCTGAGCAACCATTGGGTGCAGGCGCCCCGTTTCAGCTCGTGACGTATGACTTGCTCCTTGGCCTGTCCCTGCGTTAGGGTGCGGGCATCCAGCCGGTCGATCGAACAGGGAACCGCTCGTGGATCGTAACGCGATTATCACTGCCTGGGAGCAGCATTGCGCCGATGGCTGGCCGCAGTTTTCAAGTCCCCATCAAGGGCCGTTGATGACCATTGATACCGTGATCAGTGGTTGTGTCGTCTACTATCTCGACAGCTCAGATGGCCTCGGTGCTCAGCGATGTGCCCTTCTGAAGGACTGCTTGGATGACTTAGATGATTTGACCGACGAGCTCGACGCTGAGTGCCAGCCATACTTTCTCCGACTTCGACAACTCGGACGCCTGTTGCTTGACGCAAAACCCACTTCATGATCCACAAACGCAGTGGGATGACTCTTCTCAGTTCGTAGAGAAGCCACGCAGTCCTATACAGCTTTCTTGCGGGGACAGGAGATGATTCGTTACAATTTGTCGGATGTAGTTTCCCAATCCAGTTTCTGACGATAATTTCAAGCAACCACCTGACTCCACGATGGAGAGTGACGACACCATGCAAAAGACCCCACATTACCTCGCACTCATTGTCTTCTTTGGCCTTCTCTCCATATCCACCTTCGCTCTGGCTGAGCCCTATGAATTGAGTGAACACGACGTCACAGAACCAAAGGCCATTTCCAGCAACACCGTGTCCCTCTTTGGGGTCAAACTCGGCGATCCAGAAGGGAAGGCCGTCGAGACCCTTGAGACGCTGGTGAATCGGAAGACCCTTGGAATTAAAGTCGAACAGGAGGCCACGTTCATCTTCCTGCTTGATCAACGCAAACCGACTGGCCCAATGGCTGGTGTCCGGATCCAAGACGGCAAGGTTGATTTGCTATTCATCAATAACCGATTTGCCCATCGAACAAGGGGGATCTTTCGCAATGTCCTCAACAGCGAAAGCCCGGATGACATTAGAAAGTTACTGGGCAAAGAAGAGTATGGGGATGAGAACGTGATGGGGGCCATCATGGCCTACGACAAGCAAGGGTTTCAAGTAAACTATCTCGGCAAAGACATCAACATCGAGTTCGCCGCCCCGCGCTAGCGGCAACCATGACCTTCTGCTTTCTCCACAAGGAAGTTAGACGATTCCCCTCACATTCCTGAGATGATTGGCGTCTATTGGATCGGATGCGTGAGACGAAACCCGTAATCGATCAGGCTCTTTGCGGTTGTCCATCGACGATTCGAATTCAAGATAACAAGTAACAAGTCACTGCCGTTTTGCGACACCTTGGCGATCAGGCACCGGCCTGCCTTGGATGTAAAGCCTGTCTTTACGCCTTCCACGCCTGGAATTCTGCCCAGCAGCCGATTCGTATTGTGCAGGACATAGGCGCGATAGCCGCTCACCGGCGTGATGATCTCCCGTTCTGCCTTCACGAGGTTGCGAAAGGTTGGATTTCCCATGGCGACTTCACTGAGCTTGGCGAGATCTTCCGCTGTTGAGTAGTGATTGGGGCTATCAAACCCACATCCGTTACTGAAATGCGTATCTGCCAATCCAAGCGCGGCCGCCTTGGCATTCATCAATGTCACAAACTGTTCTTCGTCACCACCGACATGCTCGACAGCCGCTAAACAGGCGTCATTCGCTGATACCATCATCATGGCTTTCAATAGATCACCCAAACGGAAAACCTCACCAACCTTGATCCGCAAATGCGTCTTTGGTGCCCGCGCGGCATTTTTGCTCACGGTTGCCAGCTCATCGAGCCGGGCTTTCTCTAGAATCACCAACGCCGACATAATCTTGGTCAGGCTGGCAGGCGAAAGGCGTTTCTCCGTGTCATGTTCAAAGAGTACGCGTCCCGATCGTAACTCTTTGAGGAGAATGCTATGTGCGGGGATACGCTTCCAGTGAAGCGCGTGAGGAGCGTAGTCGATTGATCGACCTGCATCCTGAACGTTGTGCTGAGTTCTCGCCTGAGTTTGAAGGGGGGTGACGGCATTCCAGAGAAATGAGAATGCGATCAGAAGTGTTACCCGATACAGGTCAGGTCTGCTGTTCCACGGACGATGAGGAGGCCGGATATGATCCTCGCGTGCCAAATACCACCGCCTCGCTAAAACATGAATGATTCCCGAACCTTATCACCTTTGCTCCCGCTATCAATAACTTTGTGAAAGAATCGAAGAAGGTCGGCCAGATCAATCCAGAATCCACAGTTGAGGCATCGAGCATAGATTCTGCGGTTGATGAGGGTATAGTGGCGTTCGACCATCATAAACCCTCTGCACTTGAGGCATTGCATACATGTCCTGCTCTCTCTAACAGGATGCTGAAAAAGACAGCCTGCTACATTATCGAATACGATTCATAATTAATGCGACACATCCGGCGAGGAGCCCCCCACCGAGAAGGGTGGTGCCAAAATAGACGAACACGTTCGTCCCCCCAGAAGGCTGGGTCCCTTCCCATAAGTCGCGAACCCCACCCTGGACCATCAAGACTGACAGTGTCAGAAGAGCCCCTATCATGAACCACCATGCAAAGGATCGAAGCGCCATTCTTCCGCTCGTAACTCGTGGTCTCTCCGGCCTTTTTCAACTCTAGCGAAGGGCTCCTAAGCTGTCAAGAAATAGACCAGGATCGCTCGATGCTCACCCCTTCGGATCAGACCGTGCGAGGGACTTGAGCCCTCGGTGAAGAAAAATGGATACGCTGCCACTTCCGTTGTCAGCTATGGCGAGGCCCGGTTCTTCCTCCCCTGTCGTAGTGACCCGGAAAGAGGAGAGCGCAAACGGACCGGACTTCGTCCGATAGTTTCTCGGGGGATAGTGAAAGGTTCCATCGCCCTTCCCGAATAGAATCGACAAGTCGCTCGATTGGAGATTCACAATCGCCACATCGACAAGCTGATCGCCATTAAAATCTCGAGCAAGGCCAAAATTTGGCCCGGCATCCGCACCGGCATCTTTTCCTGGTCGAAACGTCGCGTTGCCGTTGCCTAAAAAAGTCGTAAAGCTATCCTTTTCTCCATTGATGACCAACAGATCACTATTGTGATCATTATTGAAATCGCCGAAACTCACACCCAGAGGTCGCCTGCCAGTGGAATAGTCCTTGGGGTCGCGAAAGGTCCCATCCCCGTTCCCGAGCCAGACGGATACCGCATTGGACATCGGCCCTCCATTGGTGACGACGAGATCAATCTTGCCGTCGCCGTTGAGATCCGAGAGAGCTACGGAAGTCGGAGTATCCCCATGCTCATATTGCGCTCCATGCCGCAGCTCACCCTTTCCATTTCCAAGAAATACTTTGACCTTGTCGTTTCTAAGGGCCACGGCAAGATCGACATGATGATCGCCGTTCACGTCTTCGGCAGCCAGTGACACTGGGCTGCGATGGACCGGATACCTGGCCCCTTCTTCAAATTTTCCGTTCCCGCGGCCAAGCAGCAGCGCAACTTCATCCCCACCTGAGCAAGCTAAGGCCACATCAGCATGTCCGTCTTCATTGAAGTCATTCATGGCAAGAGCGCGGGGCTCTTGGCAAACATGAAGCTGCACTTGGTCTTTAAATGTGCCGTCGCCATTGCCGAGTAAGATGGAAACGGTATTGCTCGAAATATTCGTCGTGATCAGATCGGTAAACGAGTCGTGATTGAGATCACCGGTCGTAATCGTCGTTGGGTTCTTACCGACGGGGTAACTCGCAAAATAGTAAAACGGATCAGGTGGGAGATAAGGCTCTGCCTTGGAACAACCCCAGAAACCCGCCCCCATGAGGACACAGATTCCCATCATGCTGCGAATAGACCAACCCGCATTACTTGTCATGACCTGTTATTTCCGTACAAACAGCTTGAGTGACACCCCGTTAGCAGATTCAGAGATTAAAGTACGGTTGGGCGAAGGGACAACGCCCCAGCCCCTTGATGTGGACCGTTTCAGCTAGACAGGTACAACCCTGGTAGACCCCCAGCCTGGCTACCAACCAGGCGCCTCTAACTGAAGGTCCAGTATACAGATGCCCCGTCTGGACCCGCAATCTTCTATGACCCACCATAGGCCTTTGAATTTTGACATCCGTTTACGTTATGATTACCAGTCATTTCTTGGAGGACTCTATGAGTAAGATGATGAACGTTGATATCACGATGTATGGAATCGCTGAAGTTCTCAACTGGTGCCATGATCGAAACAAAGGTCGTGTTCCCGGCGTTGATACGGAGGGTTTTAAGAAGATGCAGGAGTTGTTGGCCCAAAAGCCGCAATCCGGGGACTATTTCACTCTTGACCAGTTCTGGAAAAAGAAAGTCAACTTGCCGCTCACTGAAGACGAAGTGGCGACCATCGACCGATGTCTCTACGATATCCCGAATTTTGACAATGAGCCGCTTCCCCAAATCCGCCATAAGTTCTGGCCACAGGAAGTTGCGGCACACTAACTCACGCTCATCAAGCGAACCCAGGCGTCACTCTTGGGGCGCCCGGCAACTCTCGATTTTGAGAATATGAAATCCTGGGTGGATCCAACTTTCCTCTAATCCCTCCTCTACGTATGTTCATGGCTCGTTCCTCGGTCAGTTGAAAGAATCTATATAGAAATACATCTACTCGCCGTCCTCATACCGGCCAAGGATAACGATGGGGGGCAACATAGTAGTATGTGGATGAGATTATGGTGAGAGAAATTGAATGGAAACCCGATCGGTGGGACACTCGATATCAGAAAACTGGAAGGCACAGAGGGGTTCCACGCTTAAAGTCATACCGATCCTAGAGAGTGCCTTCCCCTTTCAAATATTTCCGAAAACGATCCATCAGCTCAGCGCCCAGTGTGCCACCTTCAGGTTTCTTGGTTGTCGGATCGGCAAAGTGGCCGCGGATCTCCTGGAGGCGTTTCTCTGCCTGGTCATTACTCTGCAAACGCTTGGTCTTCTTGAGCGCGGTCTCAAACGCGTCGAATGTCAACTCCTGATAGCCGAATGAACGTATGCGTTTGACCGCCTTCATCATCGCCTGATTTCGAAATGTCGTCAAATGGTCGGAATCGATCTCCCGCAACCCGAGCTTACGAGCCCTCCGCTCCGCAGCTTTTCTGATTCCACTTCGGACAAAGTCAGGAGATGTCTGAAGCCGTTTCCATGCGTCATCCGTCCAGCCAATTTTGGCCTGAGGAGTGTCCCATACATCGCGGAGCACTGATTCATCGATACGCGTCAGATGCTTCTCCCTGGCCAGATCTTCGGTGTCGCGCTTCAGCATATCCCTCACGAAGTCTACCGCGATGGGCGGGGACTCTTTGAGCTTGTCCTGGAGTAACGCCAACGCGTCCTCCGTCCACTCCATCGACGGCTTCTCCTCTTCGCGGATATCACCGAGCGCCTCAACCTTTTCAAACAACTCGACGTTCACCTCGAGATGGCCTCGCTCCTTGGCGACTTCCTCCGCAATCTGTTTGATCATAGCCTGCATGAATTCCGGCACGGTGGCCAACCGCTCTTTTGCCGCAGCCGTCCATGGGAGCCGTCCTTGCTCCATCGCTTCAGCGGCAGCCGTCATGCCGGCTTCACCGCCCATTCCTCCCATCATCTGCCCCTTAAATCGTTCGAGAACCTCTTCAGTAATTTCTTCATACCCCAATTCCCGTGCTTTTTTTTCTGCTAACCGACGGACCATGCCCCGAAGAAAAATCGGTGCACGTTCCATGCGCTTGAGTGCGCCGTCGGTCCACCGGATATCCGTCGCTTGAAGTTGGGATGGATCTGACATCGATCTGAATCCTTATGAAAGCGCCACGTTGTTATTGATTCAGTAACTCTTTAATCTCTTTGCCGGCTTTGAAAAATGGGACCCGCTTAGCCGGAACTGCGACGCTCTCTCCGGTCTTGGGGTTCCGTCCTTCTTTCATCCGACGAGCACGCAAGCGAAAGCTACCGAACCCTCGAATTTCCGTCTTGTCTCCATTTTTCAGTGAGTCTCGCACGCAATCAAAAATCGTATTGACCACGACTTCGGCCTGCCGCTTAGTCAATGTGGTCACTTGCTCCGAGACCTTCTCGATAATTTGCGCTTTCGTCATATCTTCTTCCCTCCGCTTGATGATCACCACATGTTTAAGACACAGCTAAAATGCCATCAAGTATTTCAGGCTGACACCCGGCTGCATATCCAATTTAGGGAACATCATGCTCAGTTTCGAGTCCAGCATTTCACGAAGGGAAAAACGGCGGCGTGGTTCGACGACTTTCGGTTCCCCTTGGATCCCTACCACATCCGCAGCTAATCGAATGGCATCATCCAGGTCTCCGAGTTCATCCACCAGCTTGACGGCTTTGGCCTGACGACCGGTGAAGATGCGTCCATCCGCCAGAGCTTGTGCCGTTCGTAGCTCCAGCGACCGACCTTCTGCCACCGCTTCAATAAACTGTCTATGGACGTCATCCATCACCCCTTGGAGCAACCCTCTTTCCTCAGCGCTCATCTTGCGAAGGGGAGATCCCACATCTTTAAACTTTCCGCTCTTGATGACGACCCCTTCCACCCCGATTTTCTGAAGCAACCCTTCTACATTGGCGGTTTCCATGATGACACCGATGCTTCCGGTCAAGGTCCCTGGATTCGCGACGATCCGATCCGTCGCTGCGGCGATATAATACCCCCCTGACGCCGCCACACTCCCCATCGAAGCAATCACCGCCTTATTGGACTTATTCCGTACTCGCTTGACGGCATCGTAGATTTCCTGAGATGGCACCACACCACCCCCTGGCGTATCGATCCGCAGGACGATCGCCTTGATGGAAGGGTTTTCGCTGAAACGCTTCAGTTCACTGACTGTCGTTTGGGAATCCATGATGACGCCTTCAACACGAATCAAGGCGATCCGGTCCTCACTTGACAAATCGAGGTCAGGATAAAGGAGATTCATCAGCAGCATCGCACCCACCCCTGCTGCAAAGAGCCACACGACTTTGCGAAGCAGATGGCGTTTGGGTGGGCGCACGTCCTGTGTCACATCATCCGCCATAGTATCAACCGGTCCGGTTCAGGAATCCCCTATTCTTGATCGTCGGCTTGCGCTCGCTTCCGGCTCTGCTTAACAGCCCGACCAAGGCTCTGATCAATAGCGCCCTGCGACGAATGATAGTCGTCGACCTGCTTGCGCTCCCAGTCGAGTTGATGATCGCGAAGGCTGAGTGCGATCTTGCGTTCCTCCCGATCGACTTTAATTATCTTCGCCGCCAGGTCCTCCTGCAACTTAAACTTTTCTTCCAGCTTCTGGGAAGAATCAAGACCGGATTCGCTAACATGGATCAACCCTTCCACACCACCGTCCAGTTCAACGAAAATCCCGAAATCGGCGACTTTTGACACCTTGCCGGTCACCGAATCGCCAACATGATATCGCGACGGGATGACCTCGTCCCACGGATCACGCGTCAGCTGCTTATAGCCAAGTGAGAGCCGTTCTTTTTCCTTGTCGATGCGCAGGACAATCGCCTCGACCTTTTGCGCTTTCTTGAAGAGTTCTGAAGGATGTTTGATATGCTTCGTCCAGGACATATCGGAAATATGGATCAGCCCATCAATCCCTTCTTCCAATCCGACAAAGACTCCAAAATCCGTCAAGCTCTTTACTTTTCCTTCGATGCGGGTGCCGATCGGATATTTCCCCTCGATCATATCCCAAGGGTTCGGGGCGGTTTGTTTCATGCCTAAAGAAATCTTCCGGCTTGCCGGATCCACATTAAGCACCGCAGCTTCGACTTGGTCGCCAACCGCCACAACCCGGGACGGATGCCGAACCTCATGTGTCCAAGACATCTCTGAGACGTGTACCAAGCCCTCTACACCTGGCTCGAGCTCTACAAATGCCCCGTAATCAGTCAAACTGACGACCCGACCACGGACTCTAGTTCCGATGGGATACTTGCCGGCGACATTGGTCCAGGGATCAGCGCTCTTTTGCTTGAGGCCCAGAGAGATACGTCCGGTCTCACGATCGTACTTGAGCACCGTTACTTCCACTTTGTCACCAACCGTAAACAGTTCCGACGGGTGTCCAACTCGTCCCCACGACATATCCGTAATGTGGAGCAATCCATCGATCCCACCGAGGTCAATAAATGATCCGTAATCGGTGATGTTTTTCACGGTTCCCTGAATCAGCTGACCTTCCTTGAGGTTCGCCAAGGTTGTCTGCCGTTTCTTATCGCGAGTTTCTTCCAGCAATACCCGGCGCGACACCACCACATTCCCTCGCCGGTGGTTGATCTTGATGATTTTGAGTGGGAACGTTTTCCCAACGAGCCCGTCTAAATCACGCACCGGATGAAGATCGATCTGCGAGCCTGGCAGAAACGCTTTGACGCCGATGTCCACCATCATACCGCCCTTGATGCGAGACACGATCTTGCCCTCGATACTCTTCTCGTCCTTGTACATCTTCTCGAGCTCTTCCCAAATCTTCATCTTGTCGGCTTTTTCTTTGGAGAGCACGAGATTGCCGTCTGCATCTTCACATTCTTCGATATAGACTTGTAGCCGATCACCGATCTTGAGATTCGCCAAGTCGTCCGACGAGAACTGATCGTTCGGGATCATGCCTTCGGACTTGTACCCGATATCAACGATGACCTTGTCCTTGGTCAGCGCCACCACTCGCCCCTCGGTAATAGTGCCTTCTTCCAGGTTGCGGAAGGTTTCTTCATACAACGCTGCTAAGGCATTGCGGTCTAACTGCGCGTCGCTACTGTTGGATACCGTACCCATATGAACATCCTACTCTTCCGACTCTCGTCGGGTGCTGATGGTGAAATCGCCGAGCTCACTCAGCGTTGTGAGCGTCGGCGGTCGACCTGCTCGGCGAATCGCCCACCATATCGTCCTTCCTTGTTGGAACGGGAACTTCCCCCAAGGCTGCGATATGTTCGATCACCGTACGGCTGACCTGTTGATAAAACTGCTTTGTTTCCGCTCGTTCTTTCTGCTTCCCCGTATCAAATGTGATCGGAGCTCCAAGCCGTACAGTCACGGGACGGCATCGAGGCCAAGAAGCCCCTGGCGGCAGCACGTCGAAGGTGCCTCTCAAATATGCTGGAACTACCGGACATCCCGTCTGCGACACAATCACTCCGATACCGGCCTTGGGCTGTCGGAGGTGTCCATCCTGCGTGCGTCCCCCCTCAGGAAAAATAACCACCACGTGACCGGCTCGGATCAGGTTAATGGCCTTCCCGAACGCCTCCCGATCCAGACGGCCCAGCTTCACCGGAATCCACCCGAGCGATTGCAACAGACCGCTCAATACCGGGATAGGAAACAAGTCGTGACGCCCCAAATACCAGGCCCTTCGATTCATCCCGCAACCAAGGAGCGGAATGTCGAGGTAACTTGCATGGTTGGCAGCAACCAGCATTCCTCCGGTGCGAGGAACCTGACCTTCAACACGGTACCGAAAACAGAGCCCGGCGACGCCTCGCGCCAGGACCCACAACAATCCGTAGACGATCCCGCTCACGACCCAGTCGACACAGCCACGATCATCTGCTCCACGACCTGATCGGGACTGAGAGTAGAGGTATCGATAAATCGTGCATCCATTGCAGGAACCAATGGATCGATGGAGCGGGTACGATCTCGCTGATCTCGCGCCGATAGATCATGGGATGTAGTTTCAATCGAGTCCCCCCGCCCTGCAGCGACCAACTCACGGTGCCGTCGTGCCACTCGAACATCAGCATCGGCATCCAAGAAAAATTTGAACGAGGCGGCGGGAAAAACTTTGGTGCCGATATCACGACCTTCCGCCACTACGGAACCTCCCTGGCCGATCTGTCGTTGGATCGGCAACAGCCATTCACGAACGGCCGGAATAGCGGACACAATGGAGGCAGCGGCAGTCACTTCGGGTGCACGCAGTTGCCCAGTCACGTCGCAGCCATCGACCAACACCTGCATCGCGCCCTCGTGAAACTGCATATGAATCGAGGTGATTGGCAAGAGGGTGACCACGCGTGCATGGTCGGCAGGACGAATCCTCGACTGCAAGGTTTTCCATGCGACAGCTCGATAGAGTGCCCCGGTATCGAGATAGAGATACCCCAGCCGACTCGCCAGTAATTTGGCCACCGTGCTCTTCCCCACCCCGGCTGGCCCATCAATCGCAATAATCACTGACTCCTCGCTCCATCAAACCGTCACAATGACTGGGTCAACAGCTCCATCATCGTGGTCTCAAAATTTGGGAATGACGTCTCAACGCAACCGGTATCCGCAATCGTCATCCCCTGTTCCGCCGTCAAGCCACCAATGGCCAGGGACATCGCCACCCGATGGTCTCCATGACTCTGAGCCTGACTGGAAGCCTGTAATCGTCCGTTCTCTCCCCCTCGACCTAAGCCGCGAATCACCATCCCATCCGGTCGCTCTTCGACCAGCGCGCCCATGGCCCTCAACTCTCGACTCATCGTTGCAATTCGATCACTCTCTTTGACCCGCAATTCTTCCGCACCTGAAATGACGGTATCCCCTTCCGCGACGGCGGCCGCCACGCACAGGACCGGAAATTCGTCGATCGTTTTGGGAATGAGGTCATGGCCGATCGTCGCACCCTTCAGGGCGGCAGACTGTACACGCAGGTCCCCGACCGGCTCCCCAGCCGCTTCGCGTAAACCCAATACTTGAATATCGGCCCCCATCTTTCTCATGACGTCGATGAGGCCTGTTCTAGTCTGGTTCATCCCGACATTTCGAATAGTGACGTCGGATCCTGGCACGATCGTCGCGCCAACCAAAAAAAAGGCCGCAGCCGAGAAATCACCGGGCACCGTCACCTCCACCCCTCGCCACCCAACCGATGGTCTCCCGTCCAAGATCAACGCTCCTTCTTCGCGTCTGAGGGGGATACCAAAGAACTGGAACATCCGCTCCGTATGGTCTCGTGACAATCGTGGCTCGCTATAACGAGTCTGCCCTTGCGCAAAGAGGCCGGCGAGAAGAAGCGAAGACTTAATCTGGGCGCTGGCCACGGAGGAGCGGTAGTCGATTGCATGAAGGCCTGCACCGGTAATCGCTAATGGAGCCAATTCTCCTCCCTTGCGGCCCGCAATCACTGCACCCATCTCGCGTAGCGGTTTGACCACTCGCCCCATGGGGCGTCGTCGGATCGATTCATCGCCGGTAAGGACGGAGAAGAAATCTTGACCAGCCAACAGGCCAGCCAACAGCCGAATCCCTGTCCCCGAATTCCCGCAATCGATCGGTCCACTCGGCTCGGTCAAACCCCAGAACCCCTTTCCACAGACGGTCAATTCGGTCGGAGTCTCCGTGATAGAAATCCCGAGTGCCTGACACGCTCTCATCGTGTTCAGACAATCTTCACCTCGACAGTACCCGGCAATGGTGCTCGTCCCTTCGGCCAACGCCGTGAGAATGATCGCCCGATGGGTGAGAGACTTATCGCCCGGAACAGTCGTGGTTCCCTTGAGTGGACGGCCTGGCCTGATGGTGAATGATCTCATGAGTGCCGCACAGTCGCGCTCGCAAGTTTTTCGCGTTCGCCTTTTGCCCGGTCGAGTGCTTTTTCGATCCCCGCCGCATCACCGGCCCTAATCAGCTGCTTCAATTCTTCCAAAGCTCGTGTGTACCGGTCGATGTACGCCACCACATTCTCTCTGTTCCACAGAAAAATATCTCGCCACATTTCAGGAGAACTCGCGGCAATCCTCGTCGTATCCCGCAACCCCCCCCCGGAATGACCGGCAAGATCGAGAGACGGCAACGCCTGATCACGAAGTTCGGACAAGGCATTCATCAGCGCAAAAGCAGCCACATGCGGCAAGTGACTGACGGCACCAAGAATTTGATCGTGGAGATGAGGGTCCATCGTCAAGATGATCGACCCCGCTTCTTCCCACAACTGTCTCACCCGTTCCAAAGCCGTGGCATCGGTCCGCTTCGTGGGCGTCAAAATACAGCGCGCCCCCTTGAACAACTGATCGGTACCAGCGGCGACTCCTGTCTTTTCTTTCCCTGCAATGGGATGCGCTCCGACAAAATGCACCCCGGCGGGCATGGCGGCCTCAGACCGCTCGACCAACATCCCCTTCACACTCCCTACGTCACTGACGATCGATCCGGAAGCGAGGCAATGGGCCCATTCTTGAAGATGTCGTTCATACGTATCCACCGGTGTCGCCAGCACGACTAAATCCGCCCCCCGCACGCCCTCCTGGGGATCAGCCACATATCGATCGATCGCCCCCAACCCAACGGCGGTCTTGAGGTTTTCCACCCGACGGCCTATGCCGACCACATGATCGGCCAAGGCCTTTCGGCGGAGGATCATGCCCAGCGATCCGCCGATCAGTCCAACCCCGATAATGGCGACTTGCTTAAAATGGACCGGCATCGGGATGCTATAACTCTCTTCCCACGGCTTTCGCTATATTCTTAAGATCTCCCATCAGCGTCTTGAATTTGGACGGCTTGATCGATTCTTCGCCGTCACAGAGCGCGCATTCTGGGTTTGAATGAACCTCAATGAGCAAACCATCCGCCCCGGCCGCGACCGCCGCTTTAGACATCGGTGCCACCAGATCCCACTTGCCTGTGGCATGGCTGGGATCCACGATGACCGGAAGATGAGAAAGCTCTTTCAAGGTTGGGATGGCCGCTAAGTCCAAGGTATTGCGGTACTGCGTCTCAAACGTACGAATACCGCGCTCGCACAGCATCACGTTTTGGTTTCCCCGTGACATGATGTACTCAGCTGACAGGAGAAATTCTTTGATCGTGGCCGACAACCCCCGTTTAAGAAGCACGGGCTTATCATAAGCTCCGACTTCCTTGAGCAGCTCGAAGTTCTGCATGTTCCGAGCCCCGATCTGGATGATATCCGCCTTTTCTAAGAACAGTTCGATATCCCGTGTATCCAAGATTTCACTGACGACCGGTAAGCCGGTTTGCTTTCTCGCCTCGACGAGGTAGTCCAACCCTTCACGCCCCAATCCTTGAAACGAATAGGGCGACGTCCGTGGTTTATAGGCCCCGCCTCGCAGAATCGTGGCTCCTGACGCTTTGACTTCATGGGCAATCCCGACCGTCAACTCAAGTCGCTCCACTGCGCAGGGTCCAGCCATAATCGCGAGTTTCTTGGCGCCGATTTTAACACCCCCGACATCAATGATCGTCGGCTCCTTCTTAAACTCTCGACTGACTAGTTTCCAAGGAGCTAGGATGGGCAAGACACTTTCCACACCGGGAAGGGCCGTCAACGGCTGATTGTGCAGGATACGATCGTCGCCGATGACCCCGATAATGGTGCGCTCCTGGCCCGTTGAGATTTGTGATTTGAGGCCAAGGTCCCTCAGTCGATCGATAATATGGTCGACCTCGCTCTCCGATGCCTCGGGTTTCAATACAATGATCATAGTTCCCTCTTACGACTCTTATCTGCGGCCGCCTAAGACCTTGCCGAGCGCCTGAAGGAAGGCGGTATTCTCGTCGGGTTGGCCGATGGTGACACGCAACATGGTCCCTTCTATATGCCTCGCAATAATGCCTTCTCGCAGGAGCGCGTCAAACACTCCACGTCCATCCTGTTTGGCGTCAAAATAGAGAAAGTTGGTTTCTGTTGGAATCGGTACGAGTCCGAGTGCCCGCAGCCCCTGCCCCACCTGCTCGATCCCGGCGGCGTTGACCGCCCGGCTCTTCGCCACATGATCGTCATCGGCCAGGGCAGCCAGCGCGGCTTTCTGGGCAAGACTATTGGCGTTGAATGGAGGCCGAACCCGATTCAAGTAATCGATGACTTCTGGAGTACTGATGCCATACCCAATTCGCAATCCGGCCAGCCCATAAATCTTCGAGAAAGTCCTCAGGACAATCGCGTTCCGCCCCTGCTTCACATAGCCCAGCGCATCTGGAAATTGAGGATGGCGGACATACTCGTAATATGCTTCGTCGAACACCACAACAACATCGTCCGGCACTCGTGTCATAAAGCGCTCGACCGCGTCCGCCGACACCATCGTCCCGGTGGGGTTATTGGGATTGCAGAGAAACAGCAGCCGCGTTCGCGGCGTAATCGCCTGAACCATTGACTCAAGGTCGTGAGTCCAGTTGACGAGAGGAACGATCACCGGCCTTCCGTGAACGGCCGTGACCTCCATCTTATAGATGACGAACGTGTGATCCGCCATCACGGCTTCATCGCCAGGAGTCAAAAACGTTCTGGCAAGCAAACCGATGATCTCATCGGACCCGTTTCCGAGGATGACCTGCTCTTGAGTCACTTTCCAGCGATCGGCAAGCGCCCGGCGCAATTGATAGGCACCTCCATCCGGGTAGCGATGGAGCGTATCCTGCGCTCCACTGAGAGCCGCTACGGCTTTTGGTGAAGGCCCCAGGGGATTCTCATTGGAGGCAAGCTTGATGACGCGAGTCAGGCCGAGCTCCCGCTGGAGCTCATCAATCGGCTTCCCGGGGACGTACGGACTGAGGGATCGGATATCAGGATGGACCTGGAGTGGCATAATTTAGTTATGTGCCGGGTAGGAGCCCAAGATCTTCATAAAGAGACAGCGGGCCTTCACTTCCTCCACGGCCTTGTTGACTCGATCATCATTGATATGTCCTTCGACATCCACAAAGAAAATATACTCCCAGGCTTTCCGCTGAGAGGGACGTGATTCGATCTTTGTCATGCTGATGCCATAGGAAGCGAACGGACGAAGCAAGTCGTACAGAGCTCCGACTTTATCCTTCACCGACAGCATCAACGACGTCTTATCTTTCCCCGTCTGTTCGGAAGGTTTTTGAGACAGCACCAGGAAACGGGTGAAGTTATTCAGGTTGTCTTCGATCCGGGCCTTGATCACTTTCAGGCCATAGAGCTGACCAGCCAACTCCGACGCGATGGCGGCGGAGGCCTGATCATCGACGCACATCTCGGCGGCCCGGGCCGTGCTCGCCACCTCCACCGTAGGAACGTGGGGGAGATTGGTCTCAAGCCAGTTCCGGCACTGAGCCAGGGCATGGGGATGTGACTGAATTTTCTTCACATCTTCTATGAGGCCTGATTTGGACAGCAAATGATGAGAGACCTCTTGAAGAATTTCTCCATAGATCCGCAAGTTAGAATCGATAAACATGTCAAGCGTATGATTAACCACACCTTCCGTCGTGTTCTCAATCGGCACTACGCCAAAATTAGCTCGGCCTCGCTCCACTTCACTGAAGACCTCTTTAATGCTCTGGACCGGCACATACTGGACGGATGAGCCGAATTTCTGCATGCAGGCCATATGGGTAAAGGTTGCCCTCGGTCCTAGATAGGCGACCTTCTGGGGAGCCTCAAGCGACAGAGACGCTGACATGATTTCCCGATAGACAGAGCGAATGGCCTCGCTGGGGAACGGACCGGTATTGAGCTTGGTGAGCCGTTGGATGATCTCAGCCTCCCGGCCAGCGGTATGGAGGTTGGCATCTGCATCCTTCTCTTTTTTCAATCGCCCGATTTCGATGACACTCTTTGAACGTTCGTTCAGAAGCCGAATGATTTCATCATCGATCCTATCGATTTCCTTACGATATTCTGGCATGTCCTTGGGCATACGGCGTCTCGTTTCAAGCACCCGTTCACAGGAGGGCTTCCTCATCCCTTTGAGGGACGGGGATCGTTGAGACAAGTGGGGAATTCTACAGGATCGGTGGAAACTATTGCAAGAACAGCTGATGCCCGCGGAAAGCACTCGCTTAGAGTGGAGTGTGCCCGGCCTACATCAGCAAAGGCGACGGTCGCTTGAAATGGTCGTACGCCAACTTCGTCACCTGACGGCCGCGCCCTGTACGGTCCAAGAACCCTGCCTGAATGAGATAGGGTTCGTACACATCCTCGATCGTGCCCTTATCCTCTTGAACAGCAGCCGCTAAGGACTCGACTCCAACCGGCCCCCCGTTGAACTTCTCGATAATGGTGAGAAGGACTTTGCGGTCCATGTCGTCGAACCCGGCCTCGTCGATCCCGAGCCACGCCAGCCCTTCCTGCGCGACCTCTTTAGTGATACGGCCATCGGCCTTAATTTGTGCATAGTCTCTGATGCGCTTGATAAGCCGATTGACGATCCGTGGGGTTCCTCTCGCACGACGCGATATTTCAGCTGCACCGGCCCGCTCAATGCCGACCCCCAGAACACCTGCCGACCTCACCACAATGGCCTCCAACTCGGAGGGCTCGTAGAACTCCAGCCGATAGACCAATCCAAAGCGATCACGGAGGGGAGAGGTGAGAGAACCAGCCCTCGTCGTAGCTCCCACCAGCGTAAATGGTGGAAGGTCGAGTTTCACGGTTCTGGTAGCTGGGCCTTGTCCGACAACCAGATCCAGTTGGAAGTCTTCCATAGCCGGATAGAGCGCCTCCTCCACGGAAGCAGGGAGGCGATGAATTTCATCGATGAACAACACATCATGTTCTTGAAGATTGGTCAGAACGGCTGCAAGGTCACCGGCATGAGCAAGCACCAACCCCGAGGTTGACCGCAACGCCGCTCCCATTTCCCGTGCAATGATGTGCGCAATGGTTGTTTTACCGAGACCAGGCGGGCCGTAAAAAATGGCGTGGTCAAGCGATTCTCCCCGCTGCCGAGCCGCTTCGATGCAAATCCGAAGCGACTCCTTCATCTTCTCCTGACCGACATACTCCTCAAGCGTCTGGGGACGCAGGACATTCTCCAGTCCTCGCTCCTCGTCCTCTGCATGATTGGTGACAAGCCGTTCAGTCATAGCCGAGCATCGGCACTTACTTATGATCTGGCACCTGTTGGTACAGTGGAGGCGGCGGAAGCGCTCCCTGGCCAGGTTTTGCCGTATCGCCACAATCCGGAGGACATGCCTTGTATCCTTGAGTGGCGTCCGGGAACGTAGTCTCCATTTTTCGCAACTGGCACTGAGTCAACCGTCCCCCATCATTGGCTCCACAACGCGCAGGAACCGAGGAACTCCCGATCTCCGCATAACCCTCAGGACAAGTTCCACAGACTCCCAGCATGTTCGCCCCAAGTGGCACGCATTGCACGAGCGTCCCTTCCTGATCTTTACAGATATCCTGAGATTGAGTGACGCCGGTCGTTGCATAGCCGTCCGGACATTTCCCGCAAGTCATCCTGATCGTTTTCGGCTCCGAAGATTCTTCCGCAAGGCTCACGGATGAAGAGAGAAGAGCAAACGAAGTCCCCATCATCGCACCGTACAGGATGAGCCTGACCGTAGTCCTCGTACAAGATGGCATCATTGTTACCCCCTTGCTAGTTCCTTCAGCCCTTCCCGAATCAGCTCCTTCAGTGCCAGCGAGCCTGATGCTGCCTTTGTTACCCGCTTTAAGGCCTCTTTGGCATCTTGAGCACGGTAGCCCAAGTGTACCAGAGCGGATAACGCATCCTCGAAGAGATCATCGAATTCCGCAGGCTCTGCCGCGGGAGTACGGGGGGGGACACCTTGAATCTTACCGACCTTATCTTTGAGTTCGAGCGCGAGACGCCCGGCCGACTTCTTGCCGATCCCCGGAACAGTCTCCAGCTTCTCGGTATCCGCAGTCTGAATGGCATGAACCAAATCTGTAACCGATAAACTCGACAGCACACTGAGCGCCAATTTGGGGCCGATTCCGGAGACGCTGGTCAACAGCAAAAACGCCTCCTTCTCGCTCTGAGAGAGAAAGCCGAACAGCTGGATCGCATCCTCCCGGAGATGCGTATGAATATGCAGTGCCGTACTGTCGTCGATGTTTGGAAGCGAGTAATAGGTACTGAGGGGGATATGAACTTCATACCCGACCCCCTGCACATCGATCGTCAGATGGGTCGGTGCTTTGACTGCTAACCGCCCCGTGAGAAAGGCGATCATCTCGTCTCGTTATCCCAAGACAAGTGCCATGCGAGAGTCACCGGAGGATCAGCCCGCCGCCGTCGCAGCCACTTTTTCCATGACGTCATCCGGAATATCGAAGTTCGCGTGAACCTTTTGCACATCGTCATGCTCATCCAGAATTTCCATCAATTTCAGCATCTGCTCGGCCGACTTCTCTTCGAGGCTGATGGTATTCTGGGGTACATACGTGATTTCTGCCAGCGTCTCAACTTTTGCGTCGGCCAACGCTTTTTTGACGGCTTCGAATTCTTGTGGTCCGGTGATAATTTCGATCGATTTGTCACCGGTTTTCACGTCTTCCGCTCCGGCATCGAGGGCCAAGGAGAGCAAGGTATCTTCATCGACCTTTCCCGCCTCGATCGTCAAGAGTCCCTTCTTGTGAAACTGCCATGCGACGGCGCCGGCCTCAGCCATGTTGCCATGGTTCTTGGTCAACAGACTCCGGATCTCCGCCACTGTTCGATTCCGATTATCGCTCGTGATGTCCATGAGCAACGCGGTTCCTCCGGGCCCATAGCCCTCCAACGAAAACTCTTCGTAGGTCACGCCCGGCAGCTCCCCGGTGCCGCGCTGAATTGCTTTCTTTAAGGTATCGCCGGGCATGTTGGCTTCCTTCGCCTTGGCAATGGCCAAACGAAGCCGTGGGTTCCCGTCTGGATCTCCTCCCGAACGGGCCGCGATCGTCACCTCACGGATAATTCTGGTAAAGATCTTTCCACGCTTGGCGTCCTGAGCCCCCTTGTGGCGCTTAATCGTGGCCCAATGACTATGTCCACCCATGTGTGTCCTCCTCTATCCAGCCCCACGTTCTCGGCCGGTTAGAGATATGTGATAGAGCACGAATGACCTGTGAATGGCTAGAGGTAGCACAGGCCTCAGAAAGGTGTCAAATCGCACCAGTCTCTGAAGTAGGACGATTGGGCGCTATGCGGAATATACGCGCAGCAAGCAGAGCGGTAGAAGAGAGGGTCGCGGCATAGGACCGCACTGCATTGGGCTACTCAAAATACACAAGCAGTTGAAGACCGATGACGACCACACAGGCCGCCCACGCCACTTCCCATCTTTTCATTGTCTGCTCCGAGGTGCTGGATGCCCATGCCATCATGGCACTCGAGATCGCCGCACCAATCCCGACAGTGCCAAGAAAGGCATGGTGCAACTCGATGATGTGATTCGCCGGATGATTCCCGTGCGAGTGGATAAAGAGCATCAGGGCACCAAAAAATCCGAGGATTAGCAAGGGGACTGCCCACCCGGGATGCCTCGCCCAGCTGATCCGACGCAGAGTCTCACTTACTGCGGCGACGCTCGAAAATACTCCGTAGAATTTATGCTGGAGAATTTCAAGATCCTGCCAGGAGAAGGTCTGTGCGAACGTGAGTGACCCGATCGGCCAGGCCTCATGGTCACTCCAGATCAGAAGATACGCCCCAAGGACTCCGAGCGCGCATGGCAGTACCAGACGGGTCCAGACAGGTACCTGATACCGCAACGCATGCCCTAACTCCGCCAGACCAAACAGCAGAACAACCAATCCGGCTAGCCGATGGTTAAACTCTGAATAAGCTACCCCTTGGGCCGATCCTTCCCATTTAGCGCCAGCCGGCTCACGATGCGTGCTATGGCTTTGGTTGGCTGGAGCGGGAACTGCCGGGTGTTCCGATGAGAGTTGGGCAGAAATATTGCCGCCCAAGGAGGAGAGTGCAACCGTCAACAGCAGGACAGACAGTTGAGGAACCCACGACTTCATGCTATCGAACCGTCGACCGAATGACCGCACATAGCGGAAAGGCCCATCCAGACGGCCAGGATAGGCCTTTCACTTCCCGAGAGAACGAAACCATTCTTACATGAACTTCATGAACTTGTCTTTGGCGTCATCCATCACCTGTGCCGTGATGGTCGCAAGCCCACGTTCCTTGGCCATTCGCTCCACCTCTTTGCGGGCCATGGGACGGATGAAGTCAGGAATATTCTCCAATCGCTGCTCGGCTTCTCGTGACCAGGTCATCCCTTCAGGAGAATAATTCTTGGAATCATCCATCACTTGCAGGGAGATCGTCGTCACCCCCTGCTTGCGCGCATAGCCCTCGACGCTCGCCTGCACCATCGGTTTCACGAATGCGGGAAGCCGCTCGAGTTTCTCCCTGGCATCAGCAGTCCACGTGAACTCGGAAGCTCCGTTTGCCGGCTTACCGGAATTGGTCAGACCCATTTCTGCAACCATTGCGGAGAAGGGACAGCCACTTGCCTTCTCTGGCGCCTTCGCAGGCGAAGCCGCCGTGGCAGCCACGGCCGGTGCAGGAGAATTCGGCTTTGGAGCCTGAGCCCCCTGGCCATTTCCCGCGAGTGTGCGAAGCCCTTCCATGGAGGCCGCTGGTTCTGACTTTGCCCCGAGTTTCAGCCCCAGAGAATTCATCATGTTTGTTTCACCGGCATTGGTCACCATCGAGAATTTCGCATTACAAGACGGACAGGCAAAGAAGACTCCAAGGGAACCCTCCTGCGGCTTTTCGACCTTCTCCAGACTCATATAGGTTTCACAGTTTAGACAGACGAATTTCATACAAACTCCTGTTCTCTCCGCCGAAGTAGTTCTTTATGGCGTGTCGAGCCCATGATCAATAAGAAACTTACGCTATCACAAGGGTTTTGGGGGAGTCAAACCGGCTGAGGATGGAGAAGCAAGAGGCGAGGTACGGACTTACTTCGGAAATTGAGACGGACTTGTGACTTAATGTTGCACTGGTGTTTTGACCCTGTGTAGTGTTGTTCTCATCTCAGCCCAGCATGCCTTGGTTCCGAGAGTAGAACCTAATCCCAGAATTGGAAATCTTGCCTCAGATACGCATCCTCGGAGGGGAACAAGAGATCAGCATACACATTTCCAGCCGGATCTGGTCTTTGGCAAGACAAGCAGCTGCGTGACCTGGGATCAGCAACCTTAGAAGTCGTGTTTTGTGATTTTTCGATGGAGTTCAAACCGAGGGCGTCTCCGGCGTTGTCATTGTGGACTCCTCGTTTCCGAGCCACTGCTTATACTTCCTGTAGTGTTCGAGCTGCGCACTGCGCACCCAGTTTTCTCGTTGGATACGGCCGCCGAAGTTGGGCAAGAGGAACTCGAACTTATCGATGTCCGCCTGACTCCAGGTCGCCACCTGGCTGAACCAAAAGACGCCTCGTTTGTGGAGAAACCGTTCTAACGCCGGTCCGACCCCGCGAATCTGTTTGAGATCATCGGGCGACTCTTCGCCCACCTGCCCCTCATCCGACGGCTCACCGGCTCCGGTATGGTTGAGGCTCCCCCCCTGTTCACTGACCGGTGCGAGCCGTACATCCCCATTCGCTTCTGCAAGAATCCCATTCCGCTTCTCGGCGACCTTCTCCTCGGTCTGTGAAGATGTGGTGTGGGGCTGCGCTGTCTGCATCGGACTATCCATGCTTTCACGTGGAGGCTCGCCGCCTCCGAGCCACTGCTCGTACTTCTTGTAGTGCTCGACCTGCGCGCTGCGCACCCAGTTTTCTCGTTGGATACGCCCGCCGAAGTTGGGCAAGAGGAACTCGAACTTATCGATGTCCGCCTGGCTCCAGGTCGCCACCTGGTGAAACCAGAAGACGCCCCGTTTATGAAGAAATCGTTCTAACGCCGGTCCGACCCCGCGGATCTGTTTGAGATCATCGGGCGACTCCTCCACCGCTTGTCCCTTATCCGATACCTCGCCGGCATTGTCGTCATCTGCCCTGTGTTCACTCGTCTGGATGACCGGCAATTCCCTATGCCTTTCTGTAGAATTCTCGCTCTGCGTTTCGCCCCCCTTCTCCCCGGCCTGCACAGACGACTCCCAAAGCTCTACGATCTTCGCACGAAGCTCGGCAATCTCGGCCACCTCGCCTTCCAACGCCTTGATCCGCGCCAGATGCTCCGGATTGTCGACTGGCCCCGCCCCGTTTTTTTCAATGGAAGGCTCGCTCTGCTTCTCATCTGCAATCCCCCCAGCCTGTCCCAACGCGTGCTGGAGCCCAGCAATCTGCGCACGAAGCTCGGCGATCTCGGCCACCCCGGCCTCTAACGCCGTGATCCGCGCCAGAGGTTCCGGACTGTCGACCGGCAGCTCTCCATTCTGCTCAGTGAGAGACTCGATGTTCTTCTCGGCGACCTTCTCTCCAATGTGCACGGACGCGGCTTGGAGCTGAGCAATCTGCACGCGAAGATCGTCGATGACAGCCACTTCGCCTTCTAACGCCTTGATCCGGTCCAGGTGCTCCGGAGCATCAATCGGCACCACCACCCGCCCTTCACTACCCCTTTCCTCGGCCTGTGCAGAAGCAGTTTGGAGTTGAATGATCTGCCCAAGTAAGCGAAGGATCAGAGCGACCTCGCTTTCCAATGCCTTAATTCTGGACAGATGCTCCGGATTGTCGACCGGCCGATCGACGATCTTCTCCACGGTCTTTTCAATCGGCACCTCCACCCGCTTCTCAATGATCTTCTCAACCGGCACTTCAACCTGTTTGATCACCACCCGTTCGACCGGCACCTCCACTCGTTTCTCCACCGTTCGCACCTCCGGCGGTTGATTGGCGAGCTTGGTGAGCATGGTGACCTTGCTCGTGAGCCGTTCCACCTCCCGACGCCTGTCATCTATCACGGTCCCCAGCATCAGACCTTTGATTCCCCAGCCAAGGAAACCAGCCCCCACCACCGTCCCAAGCCAGCATGTCCAGTGCGTAGACATCATGGCTGCTCCCCCTTGGTTCCAATTGAGAATTCGATCTGCTGGTGTGGCTCACGCGCCTCATCGGTCGAACTGTCAGTGATCGGTCGTGATGCTCCATATCCTGTGGCAATCAGACGATCGGCAGCAATCCCTTTTGAGATCAGATGCTCGACGACGGCCTTAGCCCGCTGTTCCGAAAGCAACCGATTCGCGTGCTCCGGTCCGACGCCGTCTGTATGGCCGGCAACCTCAAAGACACTCTTGGGATCTTCTTGTAAAATCGCGGCCACGCTATTCAGGACAGCTTTCCCCTCTGGGACCAGCAGGGCGCTGTTCATTCGGAACATCATCGTAGTCCCCACCAGTAGCTCATCGATCTTTTTTTTCAGCACAGCTGCCGTGGAGACCGGCGGCACTGGTGGTGGCGATGGCGGCGGCTCAATAAGTTTCTGGACCGGTGGAGGAGTTTCAGACGGGTTCTGCGATGCAACCGGAGGAGGTGACGTCACCGCCCCTTTACCGCAGAAGAAGAATGTCGCACCAAGGATGAATACCCCGAGGAATACCAAGAACGGGTCTTTACCCTGCATGACCGTCACTTTAGCCTAAGGAGAATAAACGAGCGCGCCATAACAGAATAGTGGTATTAGGAAGGGCCGTCAAGAGGTCGGTCTTGTGCCATCGTCTGACAGGCAGGAAACTCACGTCCTGGCGGTGCCCCACTGACTGTAGATTGGTGCCACGTCTTGTTTCGCGCTGCCTGATGAGGATGCCCACAACCTTTCCCCCGTTGTCGAGGGAATGAACGCCCGACCTCAGTTCCTCCAGCGTTTCAATTCTTCAACAATACGCGCCGCACGCCATGTCGAAATCTGTAGCAGGCCTGCAAGGCCAACATTTGTATTCAGTTGCGGTTCTTCTGCTGTCTTGCTTCTGTGGGAAGCAATGGCAAAATCGACATGAGTCGATGACCAGCATGGTCGATTATGTCGAGTGCCGCTGCTCTAAATAGAATATTGAAAGACCGGCTTGGCGCCAATGGCCTGAGCCAAGACACCCCGACGTTTCAATTCATCCAAGATTCGGGCAGTGGCTGCATCAAAGTCCGTGGGACCCGTCAGGACAACATCCGTATTGGGTGGCGGCTCCTCTGCGGTCTTGCTCATGTGGACCGCAATGACCGGCGCGGGATGGACGAGGGTCCTGATGGCTTCTGAGGCTTCGCGATAAGCCGGCCCGAAGGGATTCGTCGTCGAGACGACGATGAGGCCGGTGTCGATGAGGAGTCTTGCCACTTCACCGTAGCGGCGGGCCATTTCAGTCGTCTGTCCTCGCTCTTCTTCACTGAGATCGGCATCCAGGCCACGGCGCAGGTTTTCTCCGTCCAGCAAGTAGGCATGACGTCCGTCTGCCACGAGGCGGCCTTCGAGCTTTCTCGCCAAGAATGATTTCCCCGTGTGTCGACCTCCGGTAATCAGGACGATCGCCGCTCGATGGCCGTATTGCTGTGCCCGATCCTCGACGGTGACTTCACCCTTCACCCAGGCAAAATCGCGACGCCTGGCCTCTTCGCGGAGAAACTCCTGATCGTCATGGACGAGTTCAGTGATAATGCCGCCGCCCGCGATATCGTACTCGTCGACGAGGACGAACCGGCCGGTGGCCTCAAATGACGCCGATAGGTCGAAGGCGACCGGGGCCTTGGTGCGCAAGGTCAATTCGGCTACTTGATTCTTCCCGACACTGTTACTGCCCTGTTGCTGTGCAAGGTCCATTGTATCGATGATTCTGTGAATCGAGGCCACCTCGCAGTCCACTTCCTTCGTGGCAACACGCAACAGATATTTGCGGCCTTTTTCCAACGGCTTCTTCCCCAACCAAAACAGATTGGCCCGGAATGCTGTCGAGACCGACGGCAGATGCTCTTGATGTGAGGCAATCTCACCTCGCTCCACGAAGATCTGCTCATCGAGCGTGATGCCGATTGATTGACCTGCCTGGCCTTCAGTCGGCTGTGGCTCAATATTGAAGGCCTCCACCGTTCTGATATTCGCCCGCTTGTTGGATGGCGAGAACACGAGATGATCGCCCACCTTAAGCCGCCCTGCTGTAATTCGACCGGTGATGATCCGCCGCGCATCGAACTTATAGACATCCTGGACAGATAGTCGCAGAGGTTGCTCGGAACGAGCGGTTTCCTTTTGAAACGCGCTGAGTGTGTTTAGCACGGTAGGACCGCTGTACCAGGACATCGCCTGGCTACGGTTCGCGATATTGTCCCCGAGCTTGGCACTCACCGGAATAAACTGTGCCGGCACCGCTTTGAATTGCCCTAAAAATTCTCGGTATTCTTTTTCAATCCCGTCGAACACATCCTGCCGATAGCCGACCAAGTCCATCTTGTTCACCACCACGGCAAACTGGCGGACCCCCAGCAGCGACAGCAGATATCCATGCTTTTTGGATTGCTCCTTGACCCCTTCCAACGCATCGATCAACAGCAAGGCTGCTTCAGCACGAGCTGCCCCGGAAATCATGTTTTTCAGGAACTCTTTGTGCCCCGGGGCATCGATAATGATGTACTGCCTGCCTTTCCACATGAAAAACGTACGGGCCGTGTCGATCGTAATCCCCTGCTCCTGTTCCTCAAGGAAGGCATCGAAGAGAAACGCGTACTCGAATTCCTTCCCCTGCTGCTTGCAGATAGCCTGAACCTTTTCTAGCTTCCCATCGGGGAGAGAACCGGTGTCGGCATAGAGCCGACCGAGCAAGGTTGATTTGCCGTGATCCACATGACCGACAATGACGATATTGAGATTTTCAGATGGTTTTGTCTCAGTCGCTTTCATGTTCTCTACATCTCCCGGCATGCTCAAATAGGCAGCCCAGCGAGGCCACTGGTGAGAAACAACCGGAGGCGTACCCTCTGGGGTACGTTGAGGATTGTTTCGATCCGAGAACGAAGCTGGATGCTTATTTGAGCATGCTGTTTACATGTACCCGTCTTTTCGCAAGAGCTCCATGCCCCGTCCTTCGTCCTGCGCTCGGCCTGACCGTTCAGCCACGGTCGTATGGCGAAGTTCTTCGATAATGTCATCCACTGTCTTCGCAGTTGATTTGATCGGCGTCGTGCAGGGCGCGCACCCCAAACTCCGATAGCGAGTGCCGTCGCCCTTATCGAGATAGAGGTCGATGAACGGAATGTTTTCGAGTTTGATGTACTCCCAAATATTGATTTCAGTCCAATCCAAGAGCGGATGAATGCGAATATGTGTGCCGGGTGGAAATGTGGTCTTGTACTGGTCCCACAGCTCCGGTGGCTGGTCCCGGAAATCCCAATCACCATGTTTATCGCGCGGCGAGAAATACCGCTCCTTGGCCCTCGTCCCTTCTTCATCCGCACGGACACCGAGGATCACGCCCGTGTATCCCTTATGCTCTAGCAGTTGCTTCAGACCGTTGGTCTTGAGCGCTGTGCAACAGACCACGCGGCCCATCGTGTGATTCATACCCGCCGCCAAGGCTTCCTTATTTTGGCCAACGACCAAATCCAATCCCCATTCTCGCGCGAGACGGTCGCGGTACTCGATCATCGACGGAATCTTGTAGCTGGTGTCGACATGGAGCAGTGGAAACGGCACATGCCCGAAGAACGCCTTGCGGGCCAGCCACAGCAGTACCGTGGAATCCTTCCCCATGGACCAGAGCATGGCAAGATTATTGAAGTGCTTATAAGCTTCTCGAAAAATATAGACACTTTGATCTTCCAGTTGACGAAGGTGTTTCATAACGTAGGTTCTTTCTGGCTCCTGTCCTAGACTGCCACCGACTGCCTGACGAGATCCTCCAGCTTGCGAGCCGCAGCGCCTCCTTCAATCGCGGCGCGAGCTGCTGGGAAACAGGCCGCAAGCGATGTCCCTTTCCCCGCGGCATACAGCAACATTGCCGCATTCATCACCACCCAATCCTTTTGACCGCCCTGCACTCGACTCTGCAGGACTCCACGAAGGAGATCTGCTTCCTTTTCACGCTGGTCCGGCGGAAATCCAGCCATCTCGCGGGATGGAGCCAATGCCAAGCCGAAATCCTTTGGCGCCACACCGATCGGCGTAATCCGCTCGTCGCGCAATTCCAATACTCTGGTCGCCATTGAGACCGACAACTCCGGATCACCCTCCACTCCCCGTACGACCAACGCATGGGGGCAACCAAGGATGCGCAAGGCTTCGGCCGTCTTTTCAAAGTGAGGCGGATGCGACAATCCCACGACCTGCACCTTCGCCCGAGCGGGATTCAGCAGTCTGGCGATTGGATGGAACACGTTCCTGACCCCAAGTGTCTGGCGCATTTCAAGAAATCGATAGACAGGTGGGTGGTAGAGGCCGATGTCCAAATAGGCGAAGCCGCTTCGGTTCACCTCCTCGGCAACCTGCTTGGGTTCAGCATCCACGGGAATCCCGAGCGCCTTTAACACCCCGGCCGCACCGGGACGTCCCGGGATGCCGTCATAGCCGTGCATCAAGACTGTTGCCCCGGCTGCTGCTGCCACGATCGAGGCCGCGGCAATTGCGTGAAAGGTGTCCTGCTTCCCGGCGTAGGTCGGCACATCCACGACAGCCAACCCCCGCGAGACAGCCAACGGCGGCACATATTGTCGAGCAGCCGCCGTCAATCCCGCCAACTCGGTGACGGACTCCATTTTGAATCGCATGGCGATGAGGAAGGCTCCGACCTGAGCGGGGCTGGCTTCACCCTCGACCAACGCCTTCATCGCTTGCTTACACTCATCCCAGGTGAGGTCTTTGGACGCTTTGGGGCCCTTGGCGACTTTTGCGAGAATTTCGTGAAATGGCATAATTACGACTTGTGAAGCCCACACTCCGTCTTGACAAAGTTCTTCCAGCGTCCAGCCCGCGGATCATCGCCTGGCGCTATAGGGGCAGTACAGTAAGTGCAGCCGATGCTGGGATAATTCTGGTCGTGCAGCGGATTGTAGGGAACCTCGTAGACCTTGATGTAGGTCCAGACATCGGTCCAGGTCCAGCGAGCCAGCGGGTTCACCTTGACCAATCTAAATTTCTGGTCCCACTCGATCAAACCCGCACTCGCTCTTGATGGGGCTTGGTCACGCCTGATGCCAGTGATCCATGCGTTGTACCCCTTCAGCACACGGGTCAGTGGTTCAACTTTCCGAAGTTGGCAACACTGATCGGGATTACTCGTCCAGAGTGTGTCGCCATAGGACTCTGCTTGTTTCTGCGGTGTCAACAACGACCTCACTTGGATCACTTGTGCCGGCTTCAACTGATACCTTTCGATGATGCGATCTCTCGTGGCATAGGTTTCCGGAAACAAGAAATCGGTATCGAGATAGAACAATGGGATATCGGGGTTCATGCGATGCACCATATCGACAAGGACCACATCTTCAGCCCCAAAACTGCAGGCCAAAACAATCTGTGGATGGTACGTCTCAATGGCGTACGCCAACACATCTTGCGGCGATTTCACCTCGAAGGAATCACTGAGCGTTTTAAAATCAGGACTCGTCACCCTAATCCCTCAACCTTCTCAACCAGAATCCGATAATGCGACGCTTCCGCCTCCAAGGCCTCTTGGATCAATACCTTGTGCCCATCATTCTTGAGGCTCATGGGCACATTCTTGATCGGTTCTCCCGCGTCAAGCCAGACTTCCAGCTTTTCTCCCGCATCCATCATTTCGAGCTTCAACTTGGTCTTCACATAGTTCATCGGGCAGGCGACGCCGCGCAGGTCGTAGATCGGCGCACCAGTCGGAGCCGGAGTTGCCGGCTTCACTTCGTCGGCGGTTGGAGCTACCGCCGCGACAACTTCCTGTACAGGAGCCGCCGTCTCTTGGACCTGGGCAAGTTTCAAATCTTTCCCCATCTGTTCCGTGGCGGCACGGCACGCCTCGACAAAGCCCTTTGCAAATGCCATCTTTTCGCGCGCCGAATCACCAGTTGTATCCTTCGGACCGAGGTCTCCAACCTTCTTATTGAGTTCGCGATACTGCGCAGGGATGACCCCTTTCTGCGCAATCCGACTGTCAAATTCAATGAAGGTTTCCGAGTCACTCGACGGCTCAAGCCCCTCTGTCACCAACATCGCCTTGGCGGCAGCCAATACGGCGCGATACGATTTATTCACCGACACGGAATACTGATGCTTCTCGACCAAGAGTTTCGCTTGATAGAGTTCTTGATCCGCCTCCAAAATACCGTTTTCGATCATCTCCAGTGCGCCACCGGCACATTCGCCCGGACCGAGATCCTCCAGAATGAACTCGTCTTCCCCTTCCCAGTCGTAGTAGAAGGTGGAATCCTCTTCGTACGAGGGAACGATCGTGTAGGGAATCAATTCGTCCTTCAGCTTGGTCTTTCCCGTGCGGACAATGAACTTCGGCAGGCCTTCATTCGGCTGACGATCACGCCGATACACATCGATCAAATGGGAGAGCGCCGATGGAACCGCTTTCGCCGGCAATTTCACGATCATCTGGCCGATCTTGGCCGCGCCATTAACTGACCCGCCGAGGTGCAATTCATAGTGCGGTGCGACATGCTCCCCAATCCGCTTCCCGACGCCATGCAACCCGATCGTGGAGATATGGTGCTGCGCGCAGGAGTTATGGCAACCGCTGATTTTGATATCAACCCCTGCCAAATCTTCCGGTACTCGCCCCGCAGGAAATACCTCGGCTAACGCGCGCGCCAAACCTTTTGACGAAGTGATGCCCAACCCACAGGTATCGGTTCCCGGACAGGCGATGATGTCTTCGACGAGTTCAGCGCCGGGATCAGCCAGCCCGTGAGAGGCCAAATCCTCATAGAGATACGAGATCCGATCAGCGGGAATCCACCGGATCACCAGGTTCTGATTGATCGTGGTGCGAAGATTCCCGTTGGAGTACCGTTCAGCCAGATCCGCGACAAACAACAGTTGCTGGGAAGTGATATCGCCCATAAAGAGCTTGATTGCTGCCGTCACATACCCATCCTGCTTTTGCCGGACGACGTTGGTCCGCCTCCACATGTCAAATAGGGTCTCGTGGCCGATCGGATGGGTTCCGTTTCCGTTCCCGTTTCCATTGGCCATCCCGTTGCGAGTCGGCATGATGAGTGCCGGGGGTGTGTCCTGATAGGGCAGTAAGGCGATCGCGCCCTTGTTCGGAAGGGCATGCCCCATTGAGGTATAGGCGGCCTCCCATCGGCGCTTGAATTCCTCGAAGCCTAACTTGTCGATCACAAATTTCATGCGGGCCTTGTTCCGGTTTTTCCGATTACCGAGAGTATCGAATACCTTAATGACGGCTTCGATACTGGGAATCAGCTCCTCCATCGGGGTGAACTCTCGGAGCAGCTGGGCAATCCGCGGTGTGGAACCCAACCCTCCACCCGCAACCATACGAAATCCAATGACCCCGTCCGCACGCTTGACTGCCAACAAGCCGATGTCGTGAATCGGCGTGAGGGCACAGTCGTGCGCGCAACCGGAAAACGCAATCTTAAACTTGCGCGGCAGACTTTGATTCAAGGGATTCCGCAGCAGGTGGTAGGCAACCGTCTTTGCATAGGGTGTCACATCGAACACTTCGCCTTGACACACGCCGGCCAGGTGGCAGGCCGTCACATTTCGTACCGTATTTGCACAAGCCTCGCGAGTTGTCAGGCCGACTTCCGCAAGACCTCGCATGATGGTCGGCACATCTTTCAGCTCAACAAAGTGCATCTGAATGTCTTGTCTGGTTGTGACATGACCGACACCCGTCGCATAGCGGTCTGCCAGTTCTGCCACGCGGCGGAGCTGGTTCGCAGTAATTCCCCCGAACGGAATCTTGATCCGCACCATCTGGACCCCAGGCTGACGCTGACCATAAATGCCGTACTGTAATCGGAACGGCTTGAAAAGGTCCGTAGAGATGTCTCCCGCCAATGTCCGCATGGCTTCGGTTTCAAAGGTCTCTATTTCTTCCAGAATTGCGGAAGGAATCGGTTGTGTCTCAATATGGGGGATGGCAAGAGATGCAGTGTCATTCATGGGTCACTCCTTAGTCGCCTGGAAGAAGAAGCCTTTTCTATCAGATATGGTACATGGGGCTACGTTGCGCATCCGCAAGCCGCTGACGTGCCGCCAACTGTTCAACCGTGATGCCCTCGAGAACTTTCCGCTCGGCCTGTTGAAGTTGTTCCCACACATCGCCCAGAAGGAGATCGGATTTTCCCATGTGACGATGTCGAGGCAGCGGATTGACGCCTGACCGATGAAAGACCGGCCCTTCAAGGGATTCAAATATCTCGGCAAGCGAAAGGTCCTCTGGTTTTCGAGACAACAAATACCCGCCCTGTGCTCCACGTTGGCTTTCAACCAAGCCGGCATTCTTCATGGTATGAAGCACCTGTTCAAGAAAACGAAGAGGAATGCCCTGGCGCCTTGAGACAGCCTTGGCCTGAATCGGAGCGTCTTTCGCATGGATGGCCAGATCAATAGCTGCCAGGATTCCATAGCTCACACGCTTGGACATTTTCATTCTTTACAATTCCTGTAGGAATTAGATGTTCTCACTCTACCTGGCCGATCGTGAACCTGTCAAGATCGACTTGCCCGCATCAGCTTCGCGAACTACTGGTACTCTAAGTATTTTCACCTTTGCGGCCCGTTTTATTGCCGCCTCCCGATTCCAAGTCTCTGCCGATCTCCAACTCTTTGTAGACTTGATCTTTTTCCACACATCACGCCTCACTGAAAGCTGTCCGGCAGAAGGCCCTGGCCGAAAATCCGATTGACATCAATTCTGCCCCGGGCAATAATCCGCGCTCTTCTTCTACATGGTGCCTTCATGCCAGCATCACCGCCGACATACAATATCGTATTGCTTACGACGGACCCGTCCGTCCATGCTCAAGTTCAACAGATCTTTACGGATTCCTCCATCAGCATGTTCCGTGATGCAGCCGCCTTCCAAAGCGAATCATCGAACCATCAACAGGTGGATGTCCTCATCGAGGAATTATCTGATACACAAGGCGCTGTCACTCCACGGCCCGAGCATCTTGATTTCACTCACACTCTTTTCATTCAAGGTTCGCGCGCGGTCTTACGACAAACCCTGAATATGATCCAAACCGTGGTCACGCCAGGCAGCCCCCAGTTGAGCAAAGCCCGGGACGGGTCTCTGGAAAATTACTTGGAAGTTAAAATGGGTGAATTCGTCAAAGGGATGCGCAACGGGTCCGCAAGGAACCTTCACCCAATCCTCATCTCCGCCGTCGAACGCCCTCTCATCACATCGGCGCTGCAAGAAACGCGAGGCAACCAGATTCAGGCGGCCGAGTTGCTTGGACTGAACCGGAACACGCTGAGAAAAAAGATCGTGAATCTGCATATCCCGCTGAAACAGACCAAGTTACGGGCGAATCGTAGTGCATGAGTGTGCCAATGCAGTGTCACCGGAGTCATTTTCTCCATTTCTTCACTACCCATTAAGGAGGGACATTATGACAAAGGAAGAGCTGATCGCGAAGATGGCCGCCTCGGCGGGAATCACCAAAGTCGCGGCGGGAACCGCCCTTGAAGCATTCACCGGTGCAGTGACCTCCTCACTGAAGAAGGGACAACGTGTCTCCCTTGTCAATTTTGGCACCTTTACGCTTTCCAAGCGGAAAGCACGAATGGGAAGGAACCCCAGAACGGGCGAGTCACTCCGGATTCCGGCGGCGAAAGTGCCCAAGTTTTCAGCCGGAAAAGAGCTCCGCTCCGCAGTGAAGTAGATTTTTTCGGGGTGCCGGCGAGAGGAGAAAGAGAAGGTGGTGGCTCCTTCAGGTTCCTGAAGGGCGACTGTCTTCTCTTTCGTTTTCTTGACAGTATCCTCGGGGCTATATTAGCATGCCTCCTCTTCTTGATAGGCGCGTAGCTCAGGGGGAGAGCGCTACCTTGACACGGTAGAGGTCGACGGTTCAAGACCGTCCGCGCCTACCATAGTGGAACATGAACGGTTGGGTTTGTCTTTACCGACACTCACCCTCTGTGACTTTCCTCGTGCGCTCGGTTGTGTATTATAGACTCGATGAAGATTGCTCTCAAGGACGGCCACAGTATCGATACGAAAGCGGGCGACACCGCAGGAACCGCTCTTTCTTCTTTGGGGGTGTCGGGACCGGATGTGCTCGCAGCCAAGGTGGATGGGGCCGTGGTTGACCTGTCACGACCTCTTGGCGGTGGTGTCCTGATCGAACCGCTTCGATTTGATAGTGCAGAAGGGCGGGAGGTCTACCGCCACAGCAGTACCCACGTCATGGCTCAAGCGGTGAAAGAGCTGTTCCCTTCAGCTCAACTGACGATCGGTCCTGCGTTGGACGATAGTTTTTACTATGACTTCGCCTTCGAGCGTCCCTTCACGCCGGAAGATCTGGAAAAGATCGAAGCCCGTGCAGCGGATATCATTCAACGCAACCTCCCCATTACACGGAGGGAGTTCTCCAAGCAGGAGGCCATCGATTTCTTCACATCTCGTGGTGAACAGTACAAGGTTGAATTGATTCAAGGATTTCCTGATCATGAGCCGATCACCGCGTATACGCAGGGTGATTTCGTGGATCTTTGTCGGGGTCCCCATCTACCAACGACCGGCCATATCGGTGCTCTCAAGTTGCTCAACATTGCGGGCGCCTACTGGCGCGGGGACGAGCGGAACCCGATGTTGCAGCGGATCTATGGAACCTCTTTTCCGACCAGAGCCGAGGTTGATGCCTATTTGGCCAGGTTGGAAGAGATTAAGCGTCGTGATCACCGAAAAGTCGGGAAAGAACTGGACTTGATCAGTATTCAGGATGACATCGGCCCTGGTCTCGTGCTCTGGCATCCGAAGGGGGCCGCAGTCCGCCTATTGATTGAAAACTTTTGGCGCGAGCAACATATTCGCGATGGGTACAACCTGGTCTACTCCCCTCATACGGCCCGCCTTGATCTTTGGAAAACCAGCGGGCACCTCGATTACTATCGGGAAAACATGTTTCCTCCCATGAAGCTGGAGGGCAGCGAGTACCAACTCAAACCGATGAACTGCCCGTACCACATCATGATCTATCAGTCTCACCTGCGAAGCTATCGAGATCTTCCCATTCGATATGGTGAGCTTGGAACCGTCTACCGGTACGAACGGACCGGGGTCCTCCACGGCCTCATGCGAGTGCGGGGATTCACACAGGATGATGCCCATCTCTTCTGCAGACCTGATCAGATGGAAGTGGAAGTCAGCCGGGTACTGGACTTTACATTTTTCGTGCTTCAAACATTTGGATTTACTGAATTCGAAGTATTTCTCTCCACCAGACCGAAGGAATCGGTCGGCGGCGATGAGCATTGGACATTGGCCACCAGCGCCTTGGAGGCCGCATTGAAGGGCCGTCGGATTGCCTTTCAATTGGATGCAGGAGGCGGGGCGTTTTATGGTCCAAAAATCGACATTAAGATCAAAGACGCGCTCGGCCGCTCATGGCAATGTTCCACGGTCCAGGTGGACTTCAACAATCCCGAGCGGTTTGATTTGAGCTATATCGGAGAAGACGGGAAAGCCCATCGCCCGATCATGATCCATCGTGCCCTGATGGGATCGATTGAACGGTTCTTCGGCATTCTGATTGAGCATTACGGCGGCGCCTTTCCGACCTGGTTGGCACCCGTACAAGCAGTGGTCATCAACATCACTGATCAGCAGCAGGACTATGTCAGTGCCGTTGTGGCACAATTGAAAGCAGCCGGCTTCCGGGCCGAAGCAGACCTTCGGAATGAAAAGATCGGATTCAAGATTCGCGAGGCTGAAAAGGCAAAGGTCCCGTTCATGTTGGTGGCAGGGAATCGAGAAGTTCAGAATGGTACGCTCTCAGTCCGAGGCCGAAGTGGGGCCACGTTAGGCACGATGACGGTGGCTGAGATCGTGAATCTGTTGCAATCCGAGCTCAAGCATACCCAGCGAGAGCTTCAACACACCCACTAAGAGAGAGGTGGCCTATCGTCCCCAAATTACGTGTGAACCGTGAAATTCGAGTCCGAGAAGTGCGTGTCATTGGCCCAGAGGGAGAACAGCTCGGTATCCTTCAGACGGCGGATGCCTTTCGCCAGGCCCAAGAGACTGGCCACGATTTGGTGGAAGTCGCTCCTACTTCGGTCCCCCCAGTCTGTAGAATTATGGACTTTGGGAAGTATAAGTATGAGCTGAGCAAAAAGGATCATCAAAACCGGCGTCACCAAAAGTCCACGCAGGTGAAGGAAATCAAGTTGCGCCCACGGACCGATAAGCACGATCTTGAAATCAAAGTCCGACAGATGAAGATGTTTTTAGAAGAGGGAAACAAGACCAAGGTCACCCTCACCTATCGTGGGCGAGAAATGGCCAACCAAGAGATGGGGCGTGCCGTGATGAATTCCGTCATAGAACAGTTGGCACAAGCCGGCACGATCGAGTATGCTCCCCGTATGGAAGGACGCAGTTTGATCATGATCGTCGCTCCGAAACACTAACGTACAGTGCAGCGATTGCTCAACTAAAGGAACCTCTCACATGAAAATGAAGACGCATTCAGGAACGAGCAAACGATTTACCAAAACGGGAAGCGGCAAGATTGTCCGCCGCAAGGCGGGCAAGCGGCACATCCTGACCAGCAAGCGGCATGACCGAAAGCGCCGCTTGAGCGGAACCGCCGTGGTGGATTCCACGGTTGTTTTGACATTGAATCGACTCCTGCCGTATGCATAGACGGCGATCGTGTCGTGTTGTGAATTTCAGGACCCAAAAGGAGCAATGAATCATGCCTCGCGCAAAAGGTGGACCAAAAACGAGAGCCCGACGGAAGAAGCGGATCAAGCTGGCGTCAGGCCAGTACGGCGGGAAAAGCCGGTTGTTCCGTTCAGCAACGGAAAGTGTTGATAAGGGCCTGACCTACGCCTACACCGGTCGCAAGAACCGGAAGCGGGATTTCCGGCAGTTGTGGATCGCTCGCATCAGCGCCGCAGTACGGAATCACGGACTGACCTATAACCGGTTTGTCAACGCCCTCAAGAAGGCCAATGTGCTGTTGGATCGAAAGGTCCTTTCAGACATGGCCATCAAGGACGCCACCGGGTTTGAGAAATTGGTCGGCCTGGCCAAGCAACACGTGCCGGCGGCAGCATAATCTCACCTATCTGCGATTACCGGATACAGAAAGAAGGGGAGCAACGGAACGTTGTTCCCCTTCGTGAATGTCGCAATACCCGCGTTGGATGAGGACCGACTGAGCAATGTCCGGTACTGATGCTCACCCTTCGATGATCAGTTGTGAGAGATTGAGATCGAAGGCCACAACCGGCATGGTGATTTGCCAACGCTCCAGCACTTCGGGATGGATCTCCCCGATGATGCCGACAGGCTTGTCGGCAACGAGAATACGTCCGGCACGGCCTTCCAAGAACGACGGGTGCGGCACCGGCTCCAACCGGTACTCCTTCCCCAAGTAATAGAACAGCGTATCCAGGCACGAATGAATCTCCGAAAAATGTGCGGCGGCATGGGCGATCACTGCCCCCAGAACAGTCTCGGTCCGAGACCCCGCCTCGTGAGTGGCGTCCGGAATAGCCACATCGCCGGCTTCGAACAGGCGATGCGGGTAAAAGGCCCGACTCGAAGCGGCTTCAATGCGCAACAGCGAAGGCAAAATCCATTGCCGTAGGCAGGAGAAGTTCAAGGTCATCACATTATCGACCTTGACCATCTGCCCCCATTCCGTCTCGTCAATTCGCATATGCCCAGAATACTGTTCCGGCGAACCAAGGATATTGGAGATAATCTCCTGAAAGCCTAACCCCACCATCAACTCCCGGGCGCGATCGGAGACTTGTTCAATACGGGATAATCCGCCGACGGTAAACTGTGCCGGCATGACTGGCGTAAACTCCGCATAACCACGGCTCATCGCGACATCTTCCACCACATCCATCGTGTGCATCAGATCCTGTCGATAGGGCGGGAGCTTGACCCGAACAGATCCCTTCCCAGCAGACACCTCATAGCCATACACCTCAAGCGCTTGCTGGACGACCTTGATGCCAAGTTCTTGGCCAAGCGCCTGCTCGATTGTATGGATCGGAATCGTCTTGCTCTTCTTCAAATCCTGTGGCGTGGTCACGCGTTTGCCCAGCGAGGTACGCGTGGAGTACTCCACAAGGATCGGCTCAATCCTCGCCCCCCGGTCGGCAAGGTTGGCCGCAAAAATGTTCAAGGTCAGCACAACCATCGGCAAGTCCGTTCCGGTGACTTCGACGAACAGCTGATCATCACCCACCTGCACTTGACCGACCTCTCGGCTATTGATGATCGGCGGGAAGGACAACGGTTGGTTGGCCGCGTCTCGCAGGATCGGGACACGGCTCGCTCCAGCCAAAATTCCCCCATATTCCAATCCTTTGGGATGGACCATGAGCATCTCCGCCAGGGTCATCACGGTCTCCATTCCCAAGGGGGTAAACCGCGCCTCACCGGGTTGCACCAATTCATAGGTCACCGGGAAGGTAATCTTGGAGAGCTGGTAGATACCGATAGAAACTGTTTTTCGTTTATGGCCGAAGATCTCGGCCAATTTCTCTTGTGTTTGAATCAACTGGGCCAACCCCTGCGACGTCACCTGATAGCCCCTGGCTGCGCAGGCAGCCACGTATGGGCGGACCTGTTCCATCCCAGGCTTTACCACGATTGTTGCTTTGGGCGTTGTCTTCCCCGTCAAGAAGGGATACCGCGCAATCTTCCCCTGTTGCTTGATCCGAATCTGCCGCGCGATACCCTCGCAACACCACAAATCCGGTCGATTGCTGTCTTGTAGTTCGATGCGCAATTCTCCGGTATCGGGATTGTGGCCCTTGAGTTCGCCCTTCACGAGCATCAACCACTCTTCCACTTGCTCAATCGAGACCGTGCGATTTGCGGTACGAGTCCCCTTCAACAGCGATTCGAAATCGTCTTTGAAAATGGTGATCGTGGGCATGGCGGTAACTAGAACAATCCTCGGGTGGTCCGAATCAACTCCAGGTTGTCGGTGAAGAGCTCTCGAATATCATGGATCCCCAAGGCCACCATCGCCATTCGATCCAGCCCGAGCCCCCAAGCAATCACGGGTGCTGTGACGCCAAGCGGCACGGTCACTTCCGGACGGAATAGGCCGGCTCCTCCAAGTTCCATCCAGCCCAAACGAGGGTGGCGAACGTGGAGCTCAACGGATGGCTCGGTAAAGGGGAAATACGCGGGCAAAAACTTGACCTCTTTGGCTTGCGCCACCTCATGGGCAAACAAATTGAGCAACCCCAAGAGCGTACGGAAGTTGATGTCCTCTCCAAGCACGATCCCTTCAACTTGAAAAAAATCCGTCGCATGGGTGGCATCGACTTGATCATAGCGAAAACATCGGGCGATCGAAAAATATTTCCCGGGGATGTTGGGCGAGGCCGCCAACGTCCGCGCCGAAACTGCGGTCCCCTGGCTGCGCAACACCAGGCGTTTTGCACGCTGCAGATCAAACGCATAGCCCCAACCGGAGGAGCCGGTCTTTCCGCCGTTTTCATGTACTTGGCCCACCTTCGACAAGATAGACTCATCCGCCATGGAGGCATGGGTCGGTTGCTTCACGAAATAGACGTCATGAATGTCACGCGCCGGGTGGAATTGCGGCATGAACAACGCGTCCATGTTCCAAAACTCAGTTTCCACCAAGCCCCCACGCATCTCTTGGAAGCCCATACTCACCAGCTTCGCTTTGACCGTATCCAAGAACTCTCGATACGGATGTTTTTTCCCGGTCCCGACACGGGGCGCCCGAAGACTGATGGTGTATTTCCGGAATCGCTTCTGGCGCCAACTGCCGTCCTTGAGCAGTTCAGGGCTCAGTTGTGAGACTTCCTCCACCAATCCCTGATTCATCAATTGCTCGACCGCGCTGGCCCCGGATGGAGACAAGACAAACGAGCGCGTCACACGTTCATCGACGCGGAAAGGCTCCTTGGCATTCCCACGCTTCACCGAGTAGTCTTCGATCAGCTGTTGACGCTCGGGTGAAAAGCTTGTCAGCTCTCGACAGGACCTGTGAACCTCTTCCAAGAGCGGCCGGAGCGCGTCGGCAGTCGGGCTCGAACGTCCGGTCGTCTCAATGCACCCGCCCTGGATGATCAGCAAGACGCCTTCCTTTTTCAGCCGTCCCACGGCTTTGCTGACATCGGAGGGATCCAATCCCGGTTGGGTTTGGAGATCGCCGATCGTAAGCCGCTTTCCCGTTCCAGCCGCGTCACGTGCGGCCGCCAAAATGCGTTCGATCGGAGCGGCTGTTTGATGATACTCTTCACCGATTTTTGTGAGCGAGACGACCGGCGTGACGATTTCCGATTGAATCTCGATCAAAGCCTTCGCCAGTAGCCACTCAACCGCCATACTGAGTTGCGACGGCTCCAACTCCGCGGCCACGGCTAAGTCTTCGCTCTTGAATGCGGCGGCAGGTTGACGCGCCCCCATAGTCATTAGGACTTTGATTTCGAGAGGATGCAGGCTGTCGATGATGCTGGAGATATCCACGCTGAATGGCCTATCGATTGACTGCCGCAGGCGGCGTGGATTGACTGGCTGTTTGAGCGGCCGCCCGCAGCGCGGCGATCGTCGCCTTGTAGTCGCGTTGAGAAAAGATCGCTGACCCTGCGACCAACGTCGTGGCACCGGCGGCCACGATTTCCTTTGTATTCTCCACCTTCACACCGCCGTCGACTTCGAGCAGGGCATGGCTGTTGATCCGATCCAACATGGCTCGCGCGTCGGCAATTTTCTTGAGGACCGACGGAATGAACTTTTGCCCACCGAATCCCGGATTGACGGACATGATTAAGACGAGATCGACATCGCCCATGATATCTTGTAGGGAGGAAATAGGAGTGGCCGGATTCAGGGTCACCCCTGCCTTGATCCCCCGTTCCTTGATCGACTGAATAGTACGGTGGAGATGCGGACAGGCTTCAACATGCACGGTCAGATAGTCGGCGCCGGCTTCAACGAAATCAGGAATAAAGGCATCCGCATTGGTGATCATGAGATGCACATCAAGAGGAAGCTTGGTGACCTTTTTCAGACTTTCAACGATGGGTGGGCCCACCGTCAGGTTGGGCACGAAATGGCCGTCCATCACGTCCACGTGTAAGAGATCGGCGCCGGCCTGCTCCACGGCGGCGATTTCTTCCGCCAGTCTGGCAAAATCGGCGGAGAGAATCGATGGGGCGATAAAGATCGGTTGCGCCATTAGCTCATGTTCCTCAGACGAACGGCATAGAATCCGTCCATTCCGACACGATTACACATGGTGGAGAGCGCCCCCTGCTCAGTCACAAAGGGAAGCGCAGTGGGAGGAAGCCAGGGAGCCACAGATTCACGCATCCATCCTGGATAGGCCTTGCAAAACCGGCTGATAACCTCTTCGGTCTCCTCTGTTTCTGTTGAGCAGGTACTATAGACCAGCACGCCGCCGGGCCGCAAGCAGGGAGCGACCGAATCAAGGATCTGACTCTGCAGTATCTGATGTCGAGCGAAGGTGGATTCCTGTCGCTGACTTTTCGATTCCGGATGGCGCCGCAAGACGCCAAGTCCACTGCAGGGGGCATCGACCAGAATACGGTCGAACATGGGCAATCCGGCATGACGAGATCGCGTCATGTCCAACGGCCAGTCAGCAGGCCGCCTTGCGTCACCCACGATGGGGACAATACAGTGCAACCCCAGCCGCCGACAATTGTCTCGGAGCAGTTCCAGCCGTGAGGCCTTGAGATCCAACGCGACAATTGTTCCTTGATCGCGCATAAGTTCAGCAAGATGAGTGGCCTTCCCTCCTGGAGCGGCACAAACATCTAGAATCGATTCACCGGACTGAGGGTCAAGGATCGGTGGAATCAGTTGTGCCGCTTCATCTTCAACATAGTAGTCACCGGCGTCAAATCCCGGGAGCGAGGACACCTCCTGTCCCTTGTCCAGGCTCACCCCGACTGGGCTGATGGTAGTCGGGTGAGCTGGCACTCCGGCTTTCGCGAGCTGTTCCAGAAGACCGTCCCTCGTCAATCGCATCCGGTTAACCCGAAAGGTCAGTGAAGGGATTGCACTAGCCGCCTCACAGGCTGATTCCGCCTGCGCATACCCCAGCCGTGCCAGCCACCGCTGACTGAGCCACAAAGGGATGCCGTAGCTGATCGCGAGATATTCCCCTGGATTGATACCGGGATCCGGCAGAGTCGGCGTCGGTAAACGAATGAGATTGCGCAAGACCGCGTTGACCAAGGCACTCCAGTCCCGTCCCAACTGCTGTGCTGATGCCTTGGCCAGCTCGACGGCTTCGTGGACCGCAGCTGACGCGGGGATACGATCAAGAAAGAAAAGCTGATAGGCGCCGATCCGAAGCAGCATCTGCACCAGGGCCGGAAGCCGATGAAGAGGCTTGGTGAGTACTGCCCCTAGACGCCAGTCAAGAGTCTCCTGCCTTCGAAGCACCCCATAGACGAGCTCCATGATCAGCGCCCGGTCACGTGGGTCTGAAACTGACTTCACCCGTTGATTCAGCACCTCATCAAGGGCACGATCACCTCGTTGACTTGCGAGCAGAATAGACAGCGCGACAGACCGAGGTGAACAGCTTGTCGAACTCGGCACCATGCGTGGGTCTGGCATGAGAGGTTGAGGAGGTCCAGCCGAGGTAATAACTACCCGACCAAGGTGATTGGCGGTGGACCCAATTGTTGTCCAACTGTCACCCGGTGGCCCGCCAGGAATTGGGCTACCGCCATGCGCTTCGAATTGGCAGTTTGGATTTCGCGGATCTCGAGAAGCCCATTGCCGGTTGCCACCACGATCGATTGTTTATTCACCCCGACAATCGTTCCTGGTGTATCAGTGGCCGCAGTCCCCTGTAAGGCCGCCTTCCAAATGTTCCAACGCTCAGCACTCAGAAACGTATAGGCTCCTGGCCAGGGAGAGAGCCCTCGCACACGATTCGTCAGTGACATGGCACTCATCGTCCAATCGATGAGACCGTCTTCTTTTTTGAGGAGTGGGGCCATGGTCGCCCGCTGATCATCTTGCTTGGTCGGTGCCAACGTCCCGGCTTTCAGCTGTGTGAGCGTCTCAATGAGTAGTCGTCCACCCAGTTCGGCCAAGCGTGGGGCTAATGTTCCGGCCGTATCCTCAGGCAAAATCTCCAACTTCTCCTGAAGCAACATAGCGCCGGTATCCATGCCTTCATCCATGAGCATCGTCGTAATGCCCGTCTCGGTCTCCCCATTGATGACGGCCCATTGCACCGGAGCAGCCCCTCGATATTTCGGCAAGAGCGACCCATGTACATTCACACAGCCCATCGGAGGAAGCTGCAGAATCGGCCTGTGCAAAATGCGGCCATATGCAGCCACAGCGATGACATCCGGCTGCCAGGACGACAAGGCTTGCAAAAACTCTAGTGTGCGAATCTTGACCGGCTGCAGCACTGGAATACCGGCACGTTCTGCCACCACTTTCACCGGCGGTGCGACAACTTGATGCCCCCGTCCCTTCGGGCGATCCGGCTGACACACAACCCCCACGACCTGATCGCCTGAGCTCAGGAGTGCTTCGAGCGACGGAACGGCAAAGTCTGGTGTGCCCATGAAGACGATACGCATATCTTGGCTTTATCATCGTGATGGGCAGAATGCAATCAGGCGACCACAAAACTTGACTTGTCGTTCAACGCTTTGTTAGTCTCCCTTCGCGGGGTGGAGCAGCCTGGTAGCTCGTTGGGCTCATAACCCAAAGGTCAGAGGTTCAAATCCTCTCCCCGCAACCAAATCCTACCCTTCCCTCGCTATCTTGATTCAACAATAACTGCTGGAGCAAAGCTGAAGAGTTCCTCCGTTCAAATCTCGCTGCGCAAAAAGGTAACGGGCTGATTCTGATCGGAAGGCATGGGTGCGTCCTTTCTCCGTGACGCTTCTCCGGGGGAATATTGAGGCCGCGCGAACCGGGGAGAAAGCCGATTCATCGGGTGGCCTACCCGTGCGACCTCGGCTGGAACTCTAGCCTAACGTGCGCAAAAGGGAAGGTGGTAGAGAGTGAGAGAGGATATTCTACGCGCTGGTGGAACAAACGGCAATCACGAGTTGAACAAAGCGAGCGGGTGGGGGTAGTTCAGAGAGCATGTGATCGACATCCCGAGGGGCGAACGACGGAGGGGCAAGTTGCACCCCTATGTGACGATCAGCTGCACCAGCCCGTTTGTCTTTGTCCAGATCAGGAACCAAGCGAACAACGGGCACAGCGTACCCCTTCCTTCTACCGCTGATCCAGCGGTTCCCCTTCAATCCCAACCGTACTCATTGTCGATGGTATCCAGTGCATTTTTCCGCCAGGCTACGCTGACGCCCAGACTGCCACGTATATCACCCACATGTTCGACATGCGAGGCGAAGAAAACGTGATCGAGACCGACCCACCAAGATTACGCCTCTCTTGACCAATGGCAAAGTTGAACGCCCGAATGGGGAAAATCCAGGACGCCACTGTCACACACCCTCATGACGAGTGCCATCGGCAGCTTGAGGCTCGCTTCACGACTTCATCAACATCCATAGTTATGGCTGACGGCTCAAAATTCTAAAGGAGCTTACTGCCTTGGAATACATCGGGGAAATATGAACACAAGAACCACAATAAGTTTCCTCTAACTCAACCCGTCAAATGCTGCGACTAAACATCGAGTACAGTCATTTCTGTGTCTATTGGCTAGCGTAAGGACTAATTAGATCCCGATCTTCACGTGCTGCCTCCAGGAATGACCGGTGCATGTAAACATGAGCCTCGATTTCACTAATATGATCGGCGATAATTTGGCGAGCTTCTGGTCTCGTCAGCACATCGTTGCAGATATGACAGATGCCAGCATATCGATTCTTAAACTGGATCTTGGGATTCTTCTCAGTGACAAACGCTGCCATGGCTGCTGGGCCATCCAGCGCAATCCAATTGAGCACAACGTCTTGATTTGCATAGTCAATCGCATCGATAAGGGAGTGCTTGTGGAGACTGTGTCTGGTGAGTTCCGGTAGATCCTTCTGGATAATGCCGCAGCACGGCAGAAAATTGCCTTTGGCCCCAACGATGATATCACGTAGAACAGATGAACAACTGCCCGTCCAAGGGGAGGACAACATCTGGCTTTCGTCTGCAAGCTCTTCGTCTCGGGTTATCGGGATGATCGCGCCAGTTGATATAAGACGACAGCTCTCCTCATGGGTATAGCGGTGGCCCGGCTCAAATGGAATCAACTCGATACCGAATTCCCTCGACAGCACCTCCGGAGTGATTTCGGCATCTCGGTTCTGCTTATGAGCAATAAGGCAAGGCAACCGCTGGTCATAGCATGCACGGAAGGCATTGACTACTCGAGATAAGCTTATGTATTTTTGGTGTAGGTCATCTACTGAAATGTTAATCTCTGAAAGACCAGATTCACGCAGCCGATTTACATAGTCGCTGGCGGCCTTGGGAGTCGTACCCCACCACCCATTCGTTACAATCCGTGTGAGCAGTGCGCGGCTAGAGGCATAACGGATAGCATCGAATAGATCATCGCCGAGAAGTGTGGGTTCGCCCCCCGAGAACACGATCTGGCCTACCGTACCGAGTTCAATACCCTCGTCGATTAGTCTAATCATGTCAGCCAAGCTGAGGCGCTCGTATTCCTGCGGACCGCACTCGCAGTGGCTACACTTTGCGTTACACTGATAGGTCGTAAGAAAGCAGATGGACTTAATCATGACCGCCTCTTTTTAACCGATTGCTTGATGTGCTCAATTAATTCTGGTGTCACGAGGGGTTGGGAGGGGAAAAAGAGCTTGCCGAGCATCTTATTAATTGCTTCAAAATTCCTAGGTTTAAGTTGAAGATTCACCCCTCCATAGGATCTTTCCATTGCAAAATTTTTAACAAATCCAATGGTCTGGCCAAACTCCCTCTGGGCGGAATGGCCCATATCATAGAGAACGTTATAGCCATCCATGTTCCAGTACCAGGATCGGCTATTATTGAAGGCTCGCTCCTGATGAGAGGACCTCTCCTTATTGGTCAGTTCCTTATTCGCCGGTGAACCAGCCACGCCTTCTGCGCTCAATCGTTTTTTGTTAATTGACTCAACGACTTTGACCAAGAGTTTGACATCAAGGTCCTTAGCGGGGATGCCGCCGGTCTTGAGCTCCAATTCCGGATTAGCACGGAAGGCTTCTATTCTCTCGGGACTCTTGACCAGGTTAATTATGAACTTACCCAATTTTGGATTGGGTGAACTTTTCATTCGACCTGAGATGCCTTTTAGCACCTCAGGGGCCATCTTAATAGGGATACGAGATTGTTTTGGCATATCGCCTCCTCGAACGTTGGTTATAGGCAAAAACTGCTTTTCTTATTTCCACACACGTAATTCGAGAGTACTAGCATTAAGTATGACTACTACCTCACCCATCAACACTCCCATGGAGCTGGGAGTGCTGCTCTAGCTCATACGCATTGGGGTTACACTATCATAAAATACGCTTAAGCCATATCTAGGTATAGGGCTATTGGGACACGACTATGTTGGTCTCAACTGCACCATCACATTTCATTGTGCCTTCTCTGCAATTAACAAGCCCAATGAGCTATGGACAATAAGTTAATCTACTTGCGTAATTGGCTGCTGTCTTTGTAGAAGCACGTTCAAGAAGTGTATACCCGTGTCCAATTTCTTGGACACGGTTGTAGCCATACTGGACCTGACCTGTGAAGTCTTACCGCTGGACAATCGTTATTCCTGGCCCTGCCAGCCTCGTCCATCGATATCGTCACGCGGCCTCTGGCTGTGGCCAGCAGGTTTCGACGCACGTGGACTGGTGCACGAAAGCCATGCTGCTCAATGAGCCACCATGCATTATAGCGGCGCAACCATTCATGGAGGGCACAGCGGAGCGCCTTCACGGTCTGGAGGTACACATCCGCAGCAGCCGGTCCTTGAGCGCTTGAATGAACTGCTCGCTATCCAATTGCCTTCTCTGGTTCGCATGAAGCCGTCCTCGGCGGGATCTCGCCAAACCGGAGTTCAGTGTGAAGGAGTTAAATAACTTCGGCACCGTTTCAATCGGGCCAATTCAAATCCTAAAATTCACGCCGTCAAGGCGATCGTCACCGAGGGGTTAAATCGTGACCGAATCGCCTCCCAGCAACAAATCCCATCTGCTTCTCTCTCTTCCCAATCCGCTATGTTGCAACGCGAGCCTCGGCACAGCAACCATCTTTCCCCTGGGGGCTCAGGCTTGCCCTTTTGTTCGTAGCCTTCTAGACTGTGCCTCCCTGCGAGGGATTCTCATGTTCATCACTATTGCTTGGTCGCTTCTAGCCTTCATTTTCTTGAATTGTGTTCCGGCCCATGCAGAGTGGCGTCCGATTAGCTACGCCGCGGGCTCTGGAGGCTTTTCGATCTACATCGACCCTGCCGCGGTTGTTCGTCAAGGAGACGTTGTGAAGATGTTGGTGCTGTATGACTTCAGGTTTGTACAAACTATTAAAAATAAATCGTATTTATCTTCCACATGGCAGCAGCAGTTCGACTGCTCAGAACATCGCTCCCGTCAGCTTTCCTTTAGGTATCACTCAGACAACATGGGAAATGGGAAGGTGATGCTCACAGGTGAAGAGGAAAACAACAAGTGGAGTCCGGTTGCGCCAAAAAGCACCGCTGGTATTCTATGGAACATTGCATGCAGGAAAAATGGACAGCCCATCTGAGTCTTAAGCTATAGCTCGATGAAAACCTATCAGTCTGATCACCTTTCGGTATAGGCCTGATCCTTTTGGGATTGACCGCGAAAGACTAGGGTCTTCACGCCGTCAGCGCGATCTTCACCGTAGGGTTAAATCGTGACCGAATCGCCTCCCCGCAACCAATCTCTTACTTTTTTCACTATCCCAATCCATCGACACTTCCTAATCAAATGATGGCATTCGTCTGCCCGAAGCCCATGACAAGAAACCTTGGCCGCGCCACTCCTTAAACGGAAGCAAGTCATCTCCACAAACGACACGGCCCGGAACCCCTTGGGGAGTTCCGGGCCGTTCGATTCACCGAGGATCTGACTGCTTAGTACACGCTCTTGGCCTTCGCCACCTGAGCCGGGAACGGATCCAGGATGCTCTTCGGCGCGTTGTTCCAGATCACGTCCGCCAGATTCGACATCCGGCTCACGATCTGCGCCGCCACCCCACCCGCCGCTCCGAACAACCCGCACCAGCCCAACGTCACGAAGCCCCAGTGTAACGGCGCCGCAAACAGCTCATCGACGAACGAAAACAAACACCCCCACCACACCTACAAACAAGTGTGCGGAGACCAATGTCGGCCTGAATGACGCCCATCTTTGGGGGAATGGCAATAATGACGGTCATGCTTTATGACAATGTTCGACATCATCCAATTGAGCTTCTTACTAAAACTGAGGGAATCAGCAATGGAACAGGTTGTTCAACCAGCATGGAGAATGGTGCTTCGGGCCAAACTCCAGAATACCTGGCTCGCCGACCAATACCGAAAAGGCTGCAACTTCAAACGTCAGGTCATGCGGCGATCCGAAGGCGA
>Ga0268299_1000589_pt1 | contig 104353 bp, 82 predicted proteins | sample NOBtaG_FD_193484 | JGI IMG/M metagenome (GOLD analysis project Ga0268299, IMG submission 193484) | Activated sludge microbial communities from bioreactor in Nijmegen, Gelderland, Netherland - NOB reactor | ecosystem: Engineered > Bioreactor > Aerobic > Activated sludge | place: Netherlands...
TTGTTTTTTTTCTATTATGTATGCCATAGTTACCACAAATAATAACTATGTTTTTCTTTTATTTCAATCTGTTTCAGCTACTTACATTTCTAGTTACCATATTTCTCCAGATTTTAGGTTTTATTGCAAGTATTGTATTTCTTTTCTCACTCTTGAGCAGTCTATATTTTTTGGTCTTATTTTTTCAATCATTAAATTTTCCAAAATTTAGAAAAAAGAAATAGAGGCAATTGCCTCTATTTCTTTTAGTTATTTAATTTTTTGGATGACTAATTAAACTAATAATTTAGTCATTGCGATTTCTTCCACCGCCACCACCACGACTTGGGCTTGAATCTCTACTAACTGAAGGACTTGAATCTCTACTAACTGAAGGACTAGGGCTAGGACTGCTAACCGTTGGTTGTGAAGTTCTGCCAAAACTTTCACTAGCACTAGGTCTATTACTATTTCCACTATTTCCACTATTCCCATTGTTACCATTATTTCCTTTAGAACCGCCTGAATCAGAATTTCTTGAAGGGCTATCAGTTCTAACAATAGGTGTGTCGTCTGTATTTCTAACTCTAGGGTTTTTAACTGGTGTTGCAGGGGCTGCTGTAGTAGTAATTGTATCGTTTGAATTTCTAACAATAGGCTCAGAATTATTACTTGTTGTTGGTGTTTGGTAGCTACGACGAGGGCCACTTGTAATAACACCATCTGTAACTACACCAAATTTGCTGACTAATGGCCGAGTAATTAATATGTCACTTGGCAATTTACCAATAGGAATATTGCTAGTTGAAGTAGATGTAGTTGGTTTTGGTAAATTAATAGTTTCAATTTGCTTAACTACTTTTATCCCATCTGTCAAAGGGTGATTTTTAGGATTTGTTTGTCCTCCTGTAAAACCATCTACAGGTATTGCAGAACCACCAGCAACTAAAGGTTCATTCTTTAAGACTGGGTGTGGTCTAGTGGGTTTTCCTGGGCCACCAGGTTCTTGAGGGGGAACCCAACCATTACCACCACCTGTTGTAGGCCAATTATTCCACCAATTATTGGGATGCCAACAAATATAATCTCTACCATCCCAAGATCCATAATACCAACTAACCAATGCAGGCGACCAGAAATTGTTTATTCCATCTGGAACCCATACCCAACCATATTTAGCAACAAATACCCAATAACCATAATGATATGGAGCCCATCCCCAAGCCTCTTGGGAAATCCAAGTCCAACCAACGCGGTTGTAATGGGCCCATCTGCCTATACGGTATGGGGCCCAATTAGCTGCTAAATTATTAGGTCTCCAAACAAAACCATATGTAGGCACTTGTACCCAAAGACCATGTTGATTAAGTAAAGAGTTGCCATAAAGAAAAGGTTGAGGTTTGAGAAAACCATTAACACTATTTACACTAACTAAAAGTTCTCTTTCACTATTCCAATTATCCCAAGCATCTAGCCCATAAACATTAGAAATAGCTACATTAGAAAGACTGGTAGGAGGGAAAATAGCTCTTTTCCCTTTGTTTAACTTAAAGGTTTTGGTTTTGCCTGCTATTTCTGCTTGGCCTTCATGCACTATTACTACTGTACTTCCATCTGGACTAACACTAACACGATAAATACCTGCTTGTTTTAGACTTACTGCGGCTTGAGGAGTTGCAATTTCTATTGCTGGACGATTTTCCCCAAAAGAAAAAGTAGCTAAACCAACTGACATATCAAAGCGATAAAGTTTTGGACTAAATTCTACTAATTCTAAAGAAGTATTTTTGCTTAATCTGATAAATCCACCATAGAGTTCTAATTCTGTTCGTCCATCATCTGTTGAATAGATTAGATCTCCAGGAAAAACAGGAACATTAATTTCGCTATCATCCCATTTATCTGAGCCTTGGCGTTGTATACCTACTTCGCCTTCAACAAAGCTAACACGGGCAATGCGAGTTTTATTAAAATCTATTTTTTCATCGGCTAAAGTTATTGTAGTTGTAGACAATATTGCGATTAACATTAACAACAAAGAAACAAATAATTTTCTTGTAGTCATGGCTTCTCTCCTTAATGGGAGTCTTCTCCCTGTTAACACAACTGTTTTTGGTTTATCCCTAGTTTACGATTTTTACTTAAGTACCAGTAATTTTAATTAAATTATTACTTGGATTGATTGCCTCCCCGTTCAGCAAATCTTATGCCATTGTCAAAATGCCAAAATACACTCAACTTAATCTAATGCTAATGCTAAAATACTATGACACTCTATACCATTTCGTGTAGTACATACCCTAAAGCGTACAGGAGAATATCTGTCTTGCAAGGCAAAACAATATCTTATGCCATTGGGCAAGTAGTATTACTATTATTATTTGCTTCTTTAACATTGGCTTCTCAAACAGAAAAAAAAATGATTGATTACACTATCGCTTGGCAACAAGCTAATTCCCACCTTTTTGAAATAGTTATCCAAGTTGACACTAACGGAGCAGAAAAACTAGATTTTGCTTTACCTAATTGGCGACCTGGACGCTATTTAATTCAAAATTATGCTCGTAATGTTCAAGAATTTAGTGTTAGTAATGAAAAAGGTGAGCCATTAGATTGGGAAAAAGCTAATAAATCTACTTGGCAGGTTAAAACCAATAAATCTAGCCGTGTTAAGGTGTTTTACAAGTATTTTGCTAACATTCTTGACGCAGGTGCTAGCCTTCTTGATGATAAAGAAGCCTATTTTAACGGTACTAACTTGTTTATGTACTTAGTTAACCGACGAGATCAAGCCTGTCGCTTAACTATTCTGGCTCCAGAAAATTGGCAAGTAGCTACAGCCCTAAAAAAAGATGGTAATAGCTTTTTAGCTCAAAACTATGATGAACTTGCTGACTCACCTACTATTGCTAGCCCTACATTATTGCTTCATCAATTTATTATCGGCAACACTACATATCATTTAGCTTTTCAAGGTAAGCTTGACTATGATATTGAAGTAATTAGCCAACAGTTAGGAAAAATAATTGCTGCACAAGTAAAGCTTTTTGGTGGCAATGCACCTTTTGAACATTATTGGTTTTTATATCATATTTTACCTAATACATTTTGGCATGGTGTAGAACACTCTTTTTCAACTTCTATAACAATGCCAGCAAATGCTTTTGCTACAGACATTAGCCGTCAAACCTTTTATTCCATTTCTGCTCATGAATTATTTCATGCATGGAATGTTAAAAGAATAATGCCAAATGTATTTCTTAATCCTGACTATAGCCAGGAAGCTTATACCAAGCTACTTTGGTTTTTTGAAGGTGTAACAAGTTATTATGGAGATTTAAGCCTTAAACGAGCAGGTGTTATTGATGAGCGAACTTATTTAGCTGCTATAGAAAGAAATATTAATCAATTGCAAAATACTCCTGGACGCTTAATTACTAGTGTAGAAGATGCTAGTTTTAACGATTGGCTCCAACCCGACGATAGAGAAAATAGCCGAATTTCCTTTTATAACAAAGGGGAAATATTAGGTCTACTACTAGACTTACAAATCCGTAAGCAAACCGCTAACGAAAAATCCTTAGATGATGTGATGCAGTATCTTTATAAAAACTATGCCTTACTTAAAAAAGGAGTACCTGAAAACGGTATACAAAAAGCTATTGAAGCAGTGACAGAAAAAAGCTTTGATAAATTCTTTGATAACTACATTTCTGGATGTGAAGAACTCCCCTATAGCGAAATTTTAGAAACTGTAGGGCTAACTCTTTTATCAGAGAGCGATAAGACTAAACCTACAGTAGCACTTGGTATTAGACTTGGAACAGAAGAACAAGCAACTATTCTTAATGTAACTTCTGGCTCACCTGCTATGCTAGGAGGTTTAAGCAAAGGTGATACTTTATTAGCCATTAATAATACTCAAGTAAACTCTAGTAGCTTATCAGAAATCCTAATGAATTATCAGCCTGGTGATAAAATTACTGTTACAATATTTCGCAATCGCCAACTATATAATTTCCCTATAACTTTAACAGGAGAAGGAAATATCACTTATAAGCTTAAAAACTTAGATAATAAGACGGATGTGCAAAAACAAGTTTTTAATCAATGGGTAAGCAATCTAAAATAAATGCAACCTTTTGGCTTTTGCAGAGTCTATTTATAGCAAACCCATTAAATTTTTAGGAGATCGATTTATAATGTTTAGCCATAAAAACAAAATAGCTAAAACCCTTGTTTTTTCTATTTTACTATTAGCAACTTTAAGTATTTCAATATTTGCTCAACAAGAAACAACAAACAATGCAAAAAATACTGATGCAAAAAAAGAAGAAACAGCAAAAGCTAAAACTCCATTAGCTGAATTATTAGCCAGTCAGCCAGTAATTTACACAGCCAAACAGGTTTATACGCAAGGGAATGGTTATGTAAACACAATAACATATTCACAAAAAGGTGACTGGCAGCGCGTTGATACAGAACAAAACGGCATAGATATGGCCGTTATATCCCGACCAGATAAGGATAAAAAATATATTATGGTGCCAAGCAAACAAGGTTATAGCGAACTCCTTGGTAATTCTGCTTTATTTTTACGCTTAGATCCTTTTTACCTTCAACAAGCAGCTAAACTTGCACCTAGAAATGTCAAAATAGAATCTCTTGGTAGCGAGCAAACTTCTGGTTATACTTGCGACAAATATAAAATTAGTTTTGATGAAGCTAATTTTGTTAAAACCGTCACTATCTGGAAAGCAAAAGACTTACAAGGTTTAATTGTTCGCCAAGATTTGGACTTTTTACAATTTAAGGATAAAGTAGAACTTCAAGATGTACGCCTAGAAGTAAATGAATCACTTTTTGAACTACCAAAAGATTTTAAGAGCTATGCTACAAGTCAAGAAATGTTTCAGCAAAGGCCACAATAAAATCCTTAATTAAGTAACCCAAGCAATTCCAAAATTAAAGCTCTAGCTAAAAATTATGTCATCATTAAAAGAAAAATTTCATAAACGTAAAGAACAAAAACTTAAACCAACAGAAGAAAAAGCTTCGCTAATTGACAACCCAGCAAGGCAAAAACAATTAGCGAAGCTGCTTGAGGGTATTGGATCACCAGAAACAAAAGATTTCATCCCAGATGACTTTCAATTAGAAGCTATAAACCTTGTTGCTAAAGAGGGTTATGATGTTTTGGTAGCTGCTCCAACTGGATCTGGAAAAACCTGGATTGCTACCGAAGCCATCAAACAAGCTTTAGCTCAAGGAAATCGTGCCTGGTATACCTCGCCATTAAAAGCACTATCTAATGATAAATTCCAAGAATTTTCTAAACTTTTTGGATCTGACAAAGTAGGCATCCTTACAGGTGATCGTAAGATTAATCCTGACGCTCCATTAATTGTAGCTACTACAGAAATTTACCGTAATTCTTTGTATGATGCGATGAATTATTTAGAAATAATGAATGTTGGACTAGTAATTTTTGATGAAGTTCATTATTTAGCAGATCGGGAACGGGGCGTTGTTTGGGAAGAAGCAATAATTTATTCTCCACCAACAATAAGAGCTTTGATGTTGTCGGCTACAGTGGGAAATGCTGAGGAATTAGCTGATTGGGTAGGTTGGGCGCGTGGGACAGAATGTAGACTGGTATTTCATCCTACTAGACCCGTCCCCTTGCGAACAGCTTTTGTTGATACGGATGGACATCTTTTTCCTTTAACAACCCTAGGTCATCAGCTAAACCCAGATATTGTTGCACTTTATGACGCTAAGAAATCCTTATCAGCAGATAGACCTAGACGTAAACCTAGCCGACAAGCCTTTAAGTTTAGAAATCGTTAATTTATTTTTGGAGAGCCATATTGCAAAAATCCTTACTTCCTGCTCCTCGTTACCAAGATTTAGTTTGTACATTAGAAACTTATAACCTACTACCTGTTATTATTTTTATTAGCAGCCGTCGAGGTTGTGATGAAGCAACAGACTCTATACGAGGTAACGCATTAGCAGACCTAGCAGAAACACAGCGCGAAGCCATTCTTAATATAATCAAACAATTTAGTCCAGAAGATCAGCAATTTGTTTCTGAACATAGATTTTTCCATACCCTTATTTATAAAGGCGTTGCACCTCATCACGCTGGACATCTTCCAGCTTGGAAACATGCGGTAGAAAAACTAATGTCAAAAGGCTTACTCCGAGCCGTTTTTTCTACCACAACCCTAGCCGCAGGGATTGACATGCCTGCCAGATCAGTAGTTATTACCGCCTCTAGTCTACGAGATGATGAAGGACACCGCGATATAAAAGCCTTTGAATTAGCTCAAATGACTGGCCGCGCAGGTCGTCGGGGCAAGGATAAAGTCGGCTTTGCTGTGTTTATCCCAGGCCCATTTCAAGATATTAGCCTTATTATGGATGTGCTAGTAAAAGATCCTGAGCCAATTACTAGCCAATTCTCACCTAACTATACAATGGTATTAAACTTACTACAGCAACATAGCCCAGAAACAGCTAGAGAATTGCTTGAACGAAGTTTTGGTCACTATCAACGCTTAAAAACCGTTTCAGACTTAAACTCACGTCTTAAAAAAGTAGAAGACAAAATAAATAAAGATAAATCGTCTCGTCCCTGCTCAGACCGTATTAAAACTTGGCAAGAATTTGATTTATTAGAAGAACAAACACAAAAATTACGTAAATCTATCAAAACGTTAAGACGTAATATTAAACATGAGCTAGCAGCAGAAATAGAAACCGACACCCCAGCATTACTAGCAAAAGCAGAAAATAAGCTTTCTCAAATCCTACCCCAATTAGAATCACTTCCCTGCTTAAATTGTCCACAAATAAATATTTGTGATGAGCGCGTAAGTGTACTACAAGAGCAAACCCAGCGAGCAGAAGAATTAAAATATAGGCTACATGATTTAAAGCATGGTTTATGGGAACGTTTTGAAGAATGTGCTAGGTTGCTACAAGCCTTTGAATATTTAAATGAAGAGTGGCAACCTACTAAAGACGGCATTTGGGCCGCTAAATTACACGTAGAAAATTCTTTATTCTTAGCTGAACTTGTAAAAACCAATTATTTTAAGACTTCTAACCCAAGATTATTAGCCGCACTTGTTGGGGCCTTATCCGCAGGCGACCGTCAAATAGAAGTAGAATATCAAGAAGGTGAAGAAGATATCTTTTTACCTTTTAAGAATGCAGTAAAATTAGCTAAAACAATTTCCCAGTTACAAGACCGTGTAGGTCTATATTTCCCTATTATACTAGATGGTGATGCAGGGCGACTTCTTTGGCGATGGGCTGAAGGTAAAATTGATTGGCAAGAACTTTTTGAAGAAGTTTATGCTGATGAAGGCGATATTGTACGCTTAATTTTACGTACATCAGACTTATTAAGCCAGCTAACAGCTTTGACTGGCACATTTCCAGAATTATCAGAAACAGCTTATCAAGCAATTAATTTAATTCGTCGTCCACCTGTTGAAGACTAGTAATATTTTTCTTATTAATTAAAGCTCGGCAAAGCTAATAAGTCATTTATTTTCGTTGACAAGCAAGAAATCGTATGTTTTAATCTTAGCGTTTTCACGTCGTACAATTCCTAATCCAGCATGAAGTTGTAAGAATCATTGACGTGGTGCGTTGCGGGTTAAGACTCCACTTCTTCAATACTATAGGAAACCTTATAAGTATCTTGCGTAAGAATCATTGACGTGGCGCACTGCGGGTTACTATATTTTAAGGGGGTAATTTTATGAAACTAAGAGGTTTGTTAATAGCCTTATGTTTGCTTTGTCCAATATCTGGACTAGCACAGGTGCAAAAACTCCCAGAACTAACCAAAGCCACTAGTCCGCTTCTTTTACCAGAGAGTGCTAAATTTAAACAAGCTGTGGCAGGACTGCTACCAGATGTCACCACTAAACAAACCAAAAAAGCAGCAGTTCTAGAAAATAACGATATTGAAGCCCATTCATTAGCACCAGGAGTAAAATCTAATACACGTCCAACTAATCAACCAAATAATAACCAAACACTTACCGACGATCCAAATGCCGTTAGCGATGAGTATCTTAGAAAAGAAGGAATTTATCTTCCTAACACACGTTCTACACCTGGCAGATCAATTAGAACTAAAAGAAAATAATACAAAATTAATTGGCCGTGATTCTAGGAATTAGTAACATGCCTACATTAGTAATGCTTGATTTATCACAAATAAAAAAATTAGCTCCCAAATAAGTTAAAGCCAATGAGTCAAGAAAATTATCAACAACTTATTGAACGTGTCTTACAAAATGTTGCTAACCCAACAATTTCAACAGATGTTGGTGTGGAGGCAGCACAACAAGTAGGGAAATTAGCTAACCAAGAAGAAATTAACTGGGCCTTAGCTGGTGGATTAGCAATGCACCTTTATGGAAGTCCTCGCCTAACTAAAGATGTAGACGTTATTGCTTCTCAACATTTGTCACTTGTAGCAGAACACCAACTAACCTTTGGCGGTAGTAGTTATACAATACAAATTGGTAAGTATATGGTTCAAGTAGATTGGATTGTACGCAATGATGGTTATGAAAAGTATTATAGAGCAGCTTTAAAAGATGCTATTGAGCTTCCTAATGGCTTACGAGTCGTGATTCCAGAATGGTTAGTGATTCTTAAACTAAATGCTGGAAGGCAAAAAGACTTTGACGACATAGTTTTTTTACTTACACAAGAAAATTTAGTAGATAGACCAAAAGTTAAGCAAAAAGTAATTGAACTTACAAATGAAGATGTGTGGCTAGCAATGCTACCTAATTTCCGCCGACTATGCGATATAGCTGATGGTAATAGCAGAGAACCTAGTAAATACTATGATCGTGATTAGAAAAATTATAAAAAAATAAAAGTTGATCAAAGGAGTTTGACTTAATGGAAATACTAGCAGCAGTTTCAGATATGATTTTTGCGTCTAAAATTAGTGGTGCAGCCAGTCAAGTTGATGCAAATGTTACTTTTGTAAAATCTTTAGATAAATTAATTGAACAATCTAAAGCACTTCCAATAAAAATGATTATTTTAGACCTTAATAACCCACGTTTTGACCCGCTAAAAGCTATTGAAGAGTTAAAAGCTTCTCCTGATTCTAAAGAAATTCCTATAGTTGGATTTTTAAGCCATGTTCAAGTAGAACTTCGCCGTAAAGCTCAAGAAATGGGCTGCGATTTTACAATGCCTCGTTCGCAGTTTAATAGCAATTTAGCAGACATTTTGTCTGGTAAATATTTTAGTTTAATAGCTAAGTAATTTATTTGGAGTTATTTATGGTTGCAATAGAACATTGGGACAATAGTTTTGGCGAACTTAGCGAAAAAACAATGAGAAAAAAGCTAGAGTCTGAAGGTTATAGTGTAAACACTTATCATTATCCTCCTGGGACATATTTCCCTAACCATACACATGGCTATGATAAAAAGGATGGAGTATTAAAAGGAAAATTTTTAATTAAGACGGCTGGTCAGGAGTTTTTGTTGCAGGCTGGTGATATTTTACCTGTACCTGCGGGACTGGTGCATAGTGCGGAAGTTATAGGAAATGAAACGGTTATAAGCCTTGATGCTAGTAAATAGCTATTTATTTAGCAAGCGGGAACATAAGCCGCCTTACGTTCCCTACAAAAATTTTACAAAGTTTAATTTGTGTCTGTGCTTATTTCTGGGTCGACTTTAATTTCTACATCAGTTTGATATTTTTGATAATCGCTATATTGAGTTATTTGGTTTTGGTTAAACTTAACAAATAAAAAGGCTTTACCACCAAAATTTATTTCTTCATAGGATGGAAGCCAAACTTCATCACGAATTTTTTCTTGTTCAAAAACAAAGGCTGATGAAGGAGAAAGCGAAGCTAGCAAACCTCCACCAATTTTTACAGAATCAGAAAGCCTAGCTTCAAGCCGAGCAATTTGTTTAGCATTCTCATCAATAAAAATTGAACCTACTAGCTTACTAACAATATTTTCTGCTAAATTCTTTGGTTTGAAATCTTTGCGAGGTTCAAAATCAAAAATTAAAACTTCTTGCCCTCTAAATTTATCTCTTCTAGCATCTTTTACAGCTAAAATTTTTAAGAAAGTTTGTATGCTGATACTATCATCGTCATCATCATTTTTCTTTTTGCTTTCACGTTTTTTTTGCTCTTTTTTAGCATTTTCTATTTCTTTTTTTACTTTTTTATCTTCTTTCTCTTGATCAGACTTTGAAAGCTCTACTCCATTTACATTTATCAGACGTTGCACAAAAGTTCCTGCAATAGGAGTAACTTCATAAACTTTAGTTATAGTTTCTTTAACTTGACCATCACCATCTAATTGTTTTTGAGTTTCCATTGAACGAAAAGCATAAAGTTCTCTTAAATCTTTTATTTTCTCTTGGTTAACCATTAAAGCTTTTATAACCTCTTCAACGTCTGGAATTGGTTTACTACCATCAACACTAGGATAGCGAAAAGCTGTTTCGGCTAAACTAGTGTTATGCTCTATTTTGTCTACCTTGATTTCTAATTCTCTGTTAGGGCGTTTGATTTTGATTAAAAAAGGCTCTGTTACTTTGTTAACACTTTGGTAGTTTTGATAAAAAGTTTCTTCTATCCCTTCGTTAAGCTGCCTTTCTTCTTTGACTATTAGCCCTGTTTTAGGGTCAAACATTACTTTTATATAAACACCATTTAAGTTAAATTCTACAGCCTCTGTTTCAACACCATTTACTTGAACTTTGCCAAGATATTTTGACATTACACGGTATTTTGATAAATCTCGTAGATAAGTATTAGTAAGTAAAGCTTTAAGTCGTAGTGTTTTTGCTTCTGTGTTAATCAAGGTTTGTAGGTTTTGATTGTCTTGTTGCCAAGCAGAATTGCCATTATAACACTCGGTTAATTTAGAGTTATTTATCTCAACATCTAGTCTTATTCGGTCTGGTCTACCACTTTGAGCTAAAAATTGTCCTGTAAGATTACCTTGCGTTATACTACCAGTAATTACACGATTATTTATTTTCTTAACAGCATCTCCTCCAGTAGCTTTTTTATAACGGTCGATGATTTTATCTTCTTGTCCAGCATAAGCATTTATGCAAAAGACAAATAATACAAACAACAACATTATTTTTTTCATAAATTTATCCCTATTTTTTTAGTATATAAATTATTGCCTACTACATTTTACAGACCTGTTTTTGATGCTCATTGACAAGTAACGTTGCATAGTTATCTAGATGTGCTAGCTTAATAAAAAAACTTCTGATGTCAACAAGTTCAAAATAACGTTATAGATAAGAAAAAATATTCAAGCTTTTTCCTAGTTGTTTAACTCAAAAGTTTAAAAGTCTAGTAGTAAAAACTTAATATGATAGAATTGCTAGAACTTAAAAAGGTTCAAACAAGCTTTTTTTACTGGGAGGCTGCCTATGTTTACCAATCGCTCTAGTAAAGTTAGTCAATTTTTAATAATAATTTTGGCATTACAATTAATAGCTCCTACTTACTTAAATGCTTACAGTCCAAACCCTAATATAATTAAAAAGAAAACTTATCAGAATCTATATAAATCTACAAAAAAACCTTTAGCAGTCCGCTATCTAAAACCTTTGCAACAAAGCTCTAATATACAATTATTTGGCCCTAATCAAGATGCAAATCCTGTAGTTAATGAAAATAATCAAATTCAACTTACTGCAACAGATAGCAGCGGAAACACTTTAACAGATGTGACTTTTGAATCTGGAAGTCCAGATGTTGCCAGTATAGATAGCCAAGGCATGGTGTCAGGTAAAGTTCAAGGCTATGCAACCGTAACAGCACGAAGAGGGAATGAAAGTATTTCAATTTTTGTTACAGTCGCCAAAGTTGATAGCACAAAAGGTAAACAAGCATCAGGTGACACTAAGGTTGATTCTAGCGGGGCAATTTACATTAGCGACCCTACTAATCATATTATTTTTAAGCGTGAATCTGCTGATGCTGATGCTGCAAATTTTGCAGGAAAAATGGGTAGTCGAGGAAAAACAGATGGAGACGCGCTAGAATCTTTATTTGCTGGGCCAACTGCCGTAGCCGTAGACAATCGCAGCCAAGGCGGTATTTATATTGCTGATACGCTTAATCATAGTGTTCGTAGAGTTGATTTTAATAACAAAGTAACAACTATTTTAGGTACTGGCGCGCCAGGAATTAATACAGCCGATGTCACCCCGTTTTCCCAAGCTGCTTTTAGTAGCCCACAAGGAATTGCAGTAAATTCGGCTGGAAATTTATTTGTTGCTGATACAGATAACCATGCCATTTATATGGTAGATTTTGCTAAACAAGAAGTTCGTCTTTTAGCAGGTGAGCCGGGAGTAAGTGGAAAAGTTAATGATAATGGCCGAGCCGCTAGATTTTCTAGTCCTACAGCTTTAAGCATACAATCTAGCAGCACTAGTTTTTTTGGTTCATCTACTAGCGAAGTTTTATTTGTTACTGACACAGGTAATAACCGGATTCGCTCCGTTTCAATGGATGGAACAGTTACAACAATAGGAAAAATTTCCTCTAGTTCTGCTGCAAATCCTGGTGATTTTTTAGCCAACAATATTAGCCCTTTAGCCGAAAGTGATGAGTTTGTTTTTAATACTCCTCGCTCTGTTAGCGTTGATGAGCTTGGAAATATTTATATAGTAGATAGCGCAGGTGCAAAAGTAATTACACAAACTGCACAGCAAACCAATGTGATGACATCCTTGGGTCAACCTAGCGTAAGTTTTAGCCAAGCAATGAGTGTAGTTGTCCGAGGAACTCAAGCTTTTGTTTTAGATAATAAAGCCAGCGAAACAGAAGCATTAAAAGTTGTAACTATTGGTGAACCTCAAATAGATGGACTCAGCCAAGATATGGATGTAATTGATGGCGGAGCAGAAATAACAATTAGAGGTAAAAACTTTGGCCCAGAAACTATTGTTGTTGTTGGTGATAGTTTAGTTAGAAATGCTATTGTTGATAATGCAACAACAATTCGTTTGATTGTCCCACCGCAAAACGCGCCTGGTAAAAGAACTATTTCCGTACAAACTCGCGGAGGAGTAACACAACAAGAATTTACCATTTTAGCCCCACCTTTTAGACTTCTTAATGATGGAGAAATTACAACGGTTTCCGGCGGTATTCCATTTTTAGGCGATGGCGGAAAAGCGACTCAAGCTAACTTAAAGTTTCCTAGAAGTATTGCTACAGATGGTCAAGGTAACACTTTTATTGTTGATGCTGCACATAACAGAGTCCGTAAAATTGACCGTACAGGTAGAATTACCAGCGTAGCTGGAACGGGTGCATCCGGTTCGGGCCCTGATGGAGGCCCGGCTATTGCAACAGCTTTAGATTTATTCCCCTTTAGCGGTGTTACGGTTGATAGTTCTGGTAGCTTACTTGTCACAGAAGCAGCTAATGGAAAAGTCCGTCGTGTTGATGGTCAAACAGGCATTATTAGCACTATTGCAGGTAATGGACAACCTGGTTTTAGTGGCGATGGTGGGTTAGCTACTAGTGCTAGTTTAACCGCACCTAGCAACACCATTGTTGATAGTACAGGTAATATTTTTATTTCTGACACAAGAAATAATCGCATCCGCCGTGTTGATGCACAAACCAGAATAATCACTACATTTGCAGGTAATGGGCAACCTGGTTTTAGTGGGGATGGCGGGCCGGCTACAAATGCTAGCTTAAATAATCCAGATAAAATTGCACTTGATTTAAATGGTAACTTGTTAATAGCAGACACTAATAATCATCGTATTCGTATGGTAGATGCTAGAACAGGCATTATTAGAACCATTGCTGGAAATGGTAGAGCAGATTTTAGCGGTGATGGTGGTTCACCTACACAAGCTAGCCTTAATTCCCCAAATAGCATTACAGTTAGCCCAACTGGAAATATAATTATTGCTGACACGCTTAATCGTCGAATCCGTGGTATTGATATAAGACAAGGCATTATTGTTACAATCGCTGGAAATGGAATGCCAGATAATCAAGGCGATAATGGCCCGGCTAACCGTGCTAGCATTGGACGACCAGAAGATATTGCTTTAGATGGTGCTGGCAATTTACTTATTGCTGATTCAGAAAATGGACAAGTTAGAATTGTTAACCGTACTGGAATGATTAGAACCTTAGCTGGTAGCGGTCAACAAAACTTTGGCGGCGATGGTCGTCTAGCTTTATTAGCTAACATTGACTTGTTAGTTGATGGAGGTGTGATAATAGACCGCTTAAGTAATATTTTCTTTATTGATCAAAGCAATCAACGTATCCGCCGCATTGATGCCCGTACAGGAATGATTAACACTGTTGCTGGTAATGGGCAACGTGGCTTTAGTGGCGATGGTGGCATGGCAACTCAGGCTAGCCTAAATAGTCCTAAAGCGATTGCTTTTGATACTTTAGGCAATTTATTAATTGCAGATACTTTTAATAACCGTATTCGACGGGTTGAGCAAAATGGCATTATTAGAACTGTTGCTGGTAATGGTCAAGGCGGTTTTAGTGGCGATGGTGCGATGGCAATAAATGCTAGCTTAGATTCACCTACTGCCATTGCAGCAACTTTAGATGGAGATATTTTAGTAGCTACTGCTAATCGTATTCGCTCTATTAGTCGAACTGGCATCATTAATACAGTTGCAGGAAATGGGCAACGCGGTTTTAGTGGTGATGGTGGACTAGCTACTAATGCTAGTTTTAATAATATTTCAAGCCTGACTACAGATAGAACTGGAACTTTGTTTGTTGCTGACCGAGATAATAACCGAATCCGTCAAATAGATTTACGTAGTCGGATGATTAGAACTATTGCTGGTAGTGGTCAACGTGGCTTTAATGGTGATGGGCCAGCACTGAACACGGCTCTTGCTAATCCTACAGGTTTAACCGTAGATGTAAATAATGATGTAATCTTTGCTGATAGTTTTAATCATCGGATCCGAAGATTAAGTGTTCGTAATAACAATATTAGAACCTTAACAGGAACTAAACGAGGCTTTGATGGGGATGGTGAACCTGCTTTAAGTGCAAGACTTAATAAACCTACTGGTGTAGCGGTAAATTTAGAAGGTGATTTAGTCATTTCTGACACAGATAATAATTCTATTCGTGTAGTAAAACGTTTTGACCGAGTAGAAATAGCTCCAGATTTTTCTTTAGATGTTACACCTGAAAATCAAACTGTTATGGCAGGAAACTCTGTAACATTTACTGTTACTGCTAATGCTATTAACAACTTTAATGGTTCAATAGCTTTATCAACTATCATTTCACCTCCAAATAACAATATAACCACTAGTTTTTCTTCCTCTACTATTGTGCCTGGAACTACAGCAACTTTAACAATCACAACCAGCCCAACAATTCAATCAACAAATTTAAGTATTAAGCTAGTTGGTACGGCTGGCCCATTTAGACGTAGCCGCAACCTTTCTCTTTCTATTGCTCAAGCTAGTAATATGACTGGAAATTCTGATTTTGCTTTAACTGTTAGTCCAAATAACCAAACAGTTAGAGCCGGAATGTCTTCTAATTTTACAGTTGCACTTCTACCTAATGGAACCCTAGCACAACCCGCGCTACTAAGTGCTACAGTTGATCAAGCTAATAGCGGAATACAAATTAATTTTTCACCAAGTAGCTTATCTAGTGGTAATGCAACAATGACTGTAATTACAAATAGCAGTACACCAACAATAGATTACAACATTCTAGTAAGTGCTACAGTAAATCAAATTGTACGTAGTCAAAGCGTTAAGCTTAGCGTAATGGCTGAACCACCTCCGCCACCTCCACCAACTTTAAATATTACTAATGCAGTATTTAGTAAACCAAATTTAACAATTACTGGCACTGGATTTACTACATCTGGAGCAGTAATAAATGTTAATCAGCAAAATGTTAGTGATAAAGTAACTGGACAAAGTGACACTCAAATTACTTTGAAAGGAAATAAAAAGAAACTCAATATTAAGAAAGGCGCAAATCAAGTAACTGTTACTGTAAATGGAATTGTTTCCAATACATTTACTTTTAACTTCTAGTTAATTTTGCACTCTTGAAATTTGATGTAGATAAATAGGCTCTTGAATCGTTTTCAAGAGCCTATTTTAATCAGCTAGTGTTTAAACTATTTCTCTACCTTGTACAGTCCTACAATCAAAGCTAGCGGGCCAAGTAGCAAAAACCACATTGCTATTGATAGTCCAAATATTTCAGCAATAAATCCTAAAGCAAGAGGAATAAAACACTGTATTAATGATAACAAACTACCAAAAGCCATCACAGTACCACTTTGACCCAGCATATTTTGATAAAGTTGTGCTTTTAGAATTGCATACCAACCAGCATTAAAAATACCTAATAACCCAAGTATAACTAACTTAATAGCACCACTTGGGACTAGTAAAAACATTGGAAATAATATTAATACAACTAAGGCACTAACTTTTAAGTAAGCTAGCCCAGAAAATCTTTTTAACAGCAAAATCAGAAAAAAATCTCCTGGCAACCCTATTAATGTCCAAACCAACACGGCAAAAGCAGCCTTTTCTGTTGTTGTTTTTGCAACATCAACAAAATAAAGTGCTAAAAATCCATGTAAAATATCTAACATAAAATCAGAAAAAAATAATAAAACTATCCAGCGCAAAACTTTAGGTTCTTTAGCTGAACTAATCGCCCGACTTATGCCTAGCTTAAAACTTATCCAAATATTTTCAGATTTTTCTGTTTCTGTGGTTGGAAAGTTAAATCGCCAAGCTACAATAGTTAAAAGTACGCTGATTGATGTCATAGCAACAAACAACCAACGCCAATTTATTAATGTAGTTGTGGTAGCAACTAAAAATGTACCTGAAACAATCCCTAACGAGCCAGCAAACGCCCATTTAGACATATTTTGCTCTACTTTATCAGGCTCAAGATCCATTAATGTAGCTTGTGACAAACTAACAAAAGCACCTGAACTTGGAGCAATTAATATAAAAGCTAGTAGCAACAACAAAAAATTATTAGCTAAGGCAATAGCTAGTAAAGATAAAGTAAAGCCTATAGCACCAGCTAAAACTAAGGTTCGTCGGTTCCAACTATCAGCCAATATTCCTATGATTGGCTCAAGAAAACTTGCTGTTAAATTAGGTATGCTAAGTAGTATTCCTATTTGCACATAGGAAAGATTTAGCTCACTACGCACCAAAGGCCAAACAGCTTCACGAGTGCCAAAGACTAATTCATCCAAAAATTCAATTGATAAAAGGGTAAAGATAAAAGCCGTTAAAAGCTTTGTAGAGTAACTTAAAATAGTAGTATGTTTTTCCATAAAGATTCCTTTTTGATAAAAATTTTCTTTTGAGAAGCAAAATTAAAGAAAATTTTTAAAAAGGAATCTGTGAACGTGCCAAAGCAAACCAATATCGGCACAATAACAGGTGGGTAGTTGATAATCAGTTTAATAGTTACCAGGGAGGATATCGCATAATTAGCTCCTAAATTTTTTCAGTCAATGCAGTTAATTTAATACAAAGTAGCTTTTTCCCAAAGCAAATTTTTCTAGTAAAAACCTATTTTGTATTAGTTCTAGCCAGTGTGTATTAAAACCATACATCTAATTAATAGTTTATATTAGAAAAATTTTATTGTTACCTGTAAATATTTGTAAAATCAATACTTATATTTATAGCTTTTTCTGGCACAGTTTTTGTTAAATAGATGATATATAAATAATAATTATTGAAGGAGATTAATATTATGACTAGCAATAGAATTATTAATAACGATATTGAACAAATGACAGAGCAAGTAAACATTAAAGATATTGTGCGAAATGGTATTAATGCCGAAGTAAGTCGTAATGCTAGTTACTTAAAAGCAAGCGATATTATAGAAGTACAAAATCTAGCAGATAAATTAAAAGATAAAGCTATTAAAGAAATTACTGAGAGTGAATCAAAAATTATTTGGTTTAAAACTTTATCGCGTATCTCACAAGTTGTAGATTATATCTTCTATATTTTTTATGGAATTATTGGTTTAGAGATAATGTTAGAGCTATTTGGAGCAAGAGACGCTAATAAATTTAAGCAGTTTTTAGATACTATTTCTGCTCCTTTAGTAGCTCCTTTTAATGGACTTATGCCAAATATTTCTCTTGGTGTATTTCAATTAATGCTTTCATATATTGTAGCAATAATTGTTTATTGGCTGTTTCATTTAGCAATCAAAGGTCTTTTTAAGCTAATGCTTCATAAAAAAGCTGTTGTCTAAATAAATACTAACTGCTAAGCTAAAAAGTAGAACCAATGATTAATTTTTGGTTCTACTTTTTTAATTATTTATCAAATTGTTTTATGAATTTTCTTTAATTAAATCTGCGGCTTTTTCTGCAATCATAATGATTGGGGCGTTGGTATTACCTGCAACAATTTCTGGCATAATTGAGCCATCTATTACCCGCAAATTTTCTAATCCATATACTTTTAAGCTTGAATCTACTACAGCCATTTCATCTTTTCCCATCTTACAAGTACCTACTGGATGATATAAAGTTTCTACGGTGTTAAGAATAAATTCAGCAATATCTTTATCACTGCTAAATTTGGAGCCATAAAAATCGCCTTTATAATTTTCAAATGCTTTTGTTGCGGCAATTTCTTGAGCTAGTTTTACTCCATAAACCAAAGTCTCTAGGTCTTCTTTTTCTGTTAAATAATTTGGCTCTATTATTGGTGCTTGATAAGGATCTACAGGATTAAGTTTTATATAACCTACACTCTTTGGTTTAAGTAGTGTTGGCCCGATTGTAAAACCATGTCCTTTAGGGGCTGTAAAACCATGATTAATATAATAAAGTGGAGCGAAATGATATTGTAGGTTTGGCGAAGTTAATTTTGAATCTGTTTTAATAAATCCTCCTGCTTCTCCAACATTTGAGGTTAATGGCCCTTGGCCTGCTTGAATAAATTTTCCTACATTTTCTTCTGTTTCTGCTTCTGCTAATGATATTGGCTCAAGACAAGAATAACTAACGGCCATAAATAAATGATCTTGTAGATTTTTTCCTACACCTGGCAAATCAACTACTACATCTATATTTAAGTTTTTTAACTCATCTGCTGCACCAATTCCCGATAACATAAGCAGTTGAGGAGAATTTATTGCACCTCCAGATAAAATTACTTCCCTATCTGCCTGAATGGTTTCTTCTTTGCCATTTTCAATAAAACTAACGGCTGTCACTCTTTTGTTTGATATGAGTAATTTCTTGACTGTTGCACCTGTTTTTACAGTTAAATTAGCCCTAGAAAGTATTGGATGTAAAAAGGCTACTGCCGCGCTACAACGTTTTCCATCCTTTTGAGTAACTTGGTAAAGTCCAAATCCTTCTTGATGTTCTGCATTAAAATCAGTATTTTGAGGGAAATTTAGTTCATTTGTTGCTTTTACAAATATTTCTGATAATGGATTAGCACAACGCAGATCAGCAATATTTAATGGCCCACCTACGCCATGAAAAGCTGACTCTCCACGTTCCTGATGTTCGCTTTTTCTAAAATATGGTAATAGTTTTTCATATGACCAGCCATCATTTCCTAAGTTTTGCCAGTTGTTATAATCTTCTTTATTACCACGAATATAAATCATTGCATTAAGAGAACTTGACCCACCTAAAACTTTTCCTCTAGGCCAATATAGTTTTCTATTATTAAGTTGTGATTGCGACTGTGTGTAATAGGCCCAATCAGAGTTACTTAAAAATAACTTTGAAAATGCTAGTGGAATATGGATTTCCATTTGTTCATCTGCTTTGCCTGCTTCTAGGAGCAAAACTTTTACATTTGGATCTTCTGTTAACCTATTGGCTAAAACACATCCGGCTGAACCTGCACCTACAATAATGTAATCAAAACTAGTTTCTTTTTTCACAGTTTACCCCTTTAGTTAAATCTAAGTTTTAATAAATTTATTTATCACAATTAAAAGAATCTCTAATTTCTTGCATTTGCTTCCAAATAGCTTCATTTCTTGGTTTTGGAGAAACGCTAAAAAAACTTACAGTTCGTTTAGCAGTTTCACAATTAAAAATTGTTATTTCCATATTTAATGTTAATAAGTTTTTACTTGCAAAAGCATCATAAGTGTCAACAACTGCTTGATAATTCTTAGTTTTATATGGAAGTTTTGTTTTATTTTCTATTAGTGTTACTTTAGCTTTTACCTTAGAAAGATCATAGTCTTGTCCCTTTGACTTACCAACCGCAGAAGTTAAACCTTGGAAATAGTTAACTAAATCTTTCTCTAATTGTTGTGGTGTTATATTTTGCTCTTTTATCCACCAAAAAAATGTATAAGTAAAATAACTCTCTGATTTAGGGTCAAACATCCCTGGAGCAAATCGCAATTCTTCAAATCCTTCATAATTTATTTTAGGAGCAAAGCCTAGAGGAAAATCTATTCTTTCACTTTTCCAATCTTTAGGAGCCACAAATCTAAATTCTTCTTGTTGCCCATAAACTTCAGAAACTATTATTGTTATCAACAATAACCAAAATAAACATTTTTTTATCATAACTAATTTTCCTTAATTACTATATTAATTCTTTGGTTTATATATTTTGTTTCAACTTATTATGTTAGCTCTCCAATACATATAAATCCCAATTAAACCATAAGCAAATGATATTTGCCTACTTTATGGTGCTGTTAAAATATTTACATTGGTTGTTAGAAGCTTTTGATAATGTAAGTTTTAGAAGAATATAAAAGAACTGGCCTAAAACAATTTAACTACTATAATTAGCTTTATTCAATCAGCTTTATCTATGGAAGGGTTGCCTATAATTATGAAAAAACTTTTAATCATTGCTCTGCTTTTCTGCTCTATCTTTTGCCCTTTTAGCTCTATCAGTAACACTTTTACAATGGCAGCTTCTTTGCAAGAACAAAAAGAAGAGCTAGATTTAGAAGTAAACTCTATTAAACTTGGTAGTAGTATTAATCAAGTTTATAAAAAGCTTGGAAAACCTATAAAAGTAACAACTAAGGAAAATAAGGAAGTTGGCTGTGCTTCGCCTTCTATAGAAAAGCACTTTAAATATAAAGGCTTAATTGTCGTTTTATTTAAGGAATTTGAAGAACAGGAGTTTTACGTTATTTCAATTGAAGTAACATCTGCAAAATGGAAGATATCTCGCGGAGTTAAACTTGGAATGGATCTTAATGCTATAAAAGAACGACTTGCAACGCCTTTTAATAACGAGTCTGACGAAAATGGAGAGCATCAACTTGGCTATGTTAACAATGATGATGCTACTTATACTAATTTCTATTTTAAAGAAAATAAACTTGTTAGAGTTTATTGTGCAGCATTGCTTTGCTAATTAACATCTGTTGAAAATAGCCAACTAGAAAAAATTTTGTGATAATGGAGCAAAACTAATGTTATGGAAATCATAGATATCTCAGCCATTCGTTTAATTATTCTCTTTAATGATCTCAATACAAAATTAGCCAAAAGACCAATTAGAAATAGGCTTACCCAAGAAAACCCACTTAATAAAATCCGTTTGTGAAGGAACACCGCCTATAGAGCGAAGATATTTCATAATCTGTCCACGATGATAAGTAGAATGGGTTGTAATTTGTATAAAAGTTTCTCTAAGAGAAGGTAGATTAAGGATTTCATCTACAGTAGGAACATTGATCAACCTCTCAAGATCTGATTCTTGAACACTTGCCAGATATTTTATAACGTCTTTATGATAAGTCTCTCCCCATTGTTTGAGAGCAAGCAGGTCAAAGCTTGCTCCAGCATTAGGATCAACAGCCTTTTCTTGCCAAATTAGCAACCAAGCATGTTGACAAAGATGAATATGATGTATTTGCTCAAATATTGTTCTATCTTCCATTGCTGTTGGGGTTTTTAGTACAGATTCCCACATAAGAGCATCTGCCCAACTCATATGCTTAAATAAGTCATAAATTAGATTTATCATATTTCCTTTATATCTCTTACTTATAGTTTACTTTCCAATTGCTGATATAAAACTGCAAGTTACTATTTAAATAAGTTTTGTTATTATCGCAACCGGCTAGTTTCAACTTTTACTATTGTATTAAAATTCATCCCAATTATGAAAGTAATGGAAAACCCTCTAACACTTACTCAATGGTTGCGGATGCAATTCCCGGATAGCTCCCATAATGACATAAAACAATGGTTGCGTTTGGGCCAGATAAGTGTTAACGGCAAAACTACAAGCAATGGAGGATTAATATTACAAGCTAATGATCGTGTAGAGCGGCACAAACAAGGTAACTTATCAGCCCAACCTTCTGTTTCTCCTTTGCCTATTATTTATATTGATGAAGCTATGGTTGTAATTGATAAACCAACAAAATTGCTTACTATTGCTACAGAAAACGAGCGTGAACAAACTGCATACCGATTGCTTGGCAATATGCTTGAGCAACAGACCAAACAAAAGTCTATTTTTATTGTGCATCGTCTGGATCGTGAAACTTCTGGCCTACTGGTCTTTGCCCGTAATTTAGCCGCCAAAGAGAAACTTCAAGAGCAGTTCCAAAACCGTAGTGCAGTACGACGTTATATTGCAATTATTGAAGGAAAACCACGCCTTGAGAGTGACACACTTAAGCATTTTCTAGCAGAAAATAGCCAACATAAAGTCTATGTTGCTCAACGTCATGGTGAAGGTAAGGAAGCAATTCTTCATTACATAACGCGCCGTCGCTTAGGACGCTACACAGAATTAGAAATCACTCTTGAAACAGGTAGGCATGGTCAGATACGCACTCAACTTGCAGCTATTGGTCATCCGATTATAGGTGATTTAGCAGCAGGCAGCCAGCATAACCCAATAAACCGACTAGCACTACATGCCCATTATCTTGCTATTCATCATCCAATAACAGCGGAGTTACAAGAGTTTCATAGCTCATTACCATCAATTTTTCAACGTCTTAAATAGTTTATTTATAGAATAAAGCTTAATAAAAAGGCACTAAGTATTTTGCAAATTCAAAAACTTTTTTCTAAAAATCCGCGTTTCCAGCCAAAACTCCTAGGTATTGATGATGCTCCTTTTCCTAAAAATCACTTTGGGGCTGTTAAAGTGCTTGGCACAGTTTTTAGAGGGGGCGACTTTTTAGAAGGGCTTATTTCTACTTATATTGATAAAGATGGTTTTAATGCTACAGAAAAGCTTATTTCTATGATTTGCCAGTCAAAATTTTATCCTCAATTTCATTGTATTTTGCTTAATGGGATTACTTTTGGTGGCTTTAATTTGGTTGATATAGAGAATCTTTACCAAGAAACTAATTTACCAGTTATTGCAGTTATGAGAAAGCAGCCAGACTTTCTTGCTATTGAAAAAGCTCTTACTAATCTTGAAAACAGCCAACAAAGATTAAAATTAATAGAAAAAGCTGGTCAAGTTCATCAAGTTGGTCATCTTTTTTGTCAATTCAAAGGTCTATCTTTTGAAGAAACAACTATAATCTTAAAACTTTCTTCTACTCATAGCCATTTACCTGAACCTCTAAGAGTTGCTCATATTATTGGGGCTGGTTTTATACTTGGTCAAAGTGGCAATAGGGCTTAGTAAATATTAAATTTCCTATAAAACTATTAAAATTAAGAGCTTCTGAGTTTTCACCATTTGTAGTTTTCTTTATAATAAATTAGCACTAAATAAGCTTAGTTTTTTGATATTGTTGTTTTAATATTTGCCTGCACAATTGGAACAAGATCTCGGTTTAAGATTCTTTTAAAAATCAATGGCCCAAAAAATGTGTTTACTCTTCCCCAATTTCCTATGCCTTCCCCTAAAACACCTACAAAGGTTTTTCCAGCTTTTTCATAAACATTTAACTTTACAAAACCAGGAAAAAGTACATGCTCAGGTAATGTAACATTGTAAACTTCAAGCTCTTTATCATTTACTAGTTTTACTATTTTATCCTTAAAAGGTCTTAAGGTGTCTATCATACCTGTATATATAGGCATATCGCTTAGACTAGGTGCAGTACATTTTCCACTCTTAATCATTATTTCAAAGACTAATTGCTTAAAATTTCCTTCACATATTGTAATTTCATTGGGGCCATATTTATGCTGGTTTGCATAAGCTAAAAATTTACTTCGTTTAGGTTGTGGCGCATGACTCAAATTTTCTTGACATGCTTTTTCTATAATTAAGCTCCAAGGCTCTGGAAAATTTTCTTTTAAGTATTTTATTCCTGCTTCAAAATCTCTACTTTTCATCTATTTCCTTTTAATCAAAATAATTAATAATTAGCTCCTTAATATATTATTTTTTCTAATCCAATGTAAATCTATAGGTTAAAAGTATAGGTGCAGGAATAGAGTTTTTATAATCTTCTGGAAAAGAAAAGGTTGTTTTACAAGCAGCAACAATGGCAACTTCTTGTAAAAGTGGATTATTAGCAGAGTCACCACGTGCTAGAACAACATTTCCTTGCTCATTAACTTCAACTCTTATTAGAACATTTCCTGTAATTTTTTCTGCTTTTGCTTTTTCTGGATAAATTGGAATTTCTCGATGTACTACTTTTACAGGGATTGTGTTGCAATATGAGCGTTTTACTACTTTAGGAGATTGCTTATCTAATAAACTTTCTTCTATTTCTGTAACGTCTTCTAATTGCAAGTCTTCTTCAAAATTATTTTGAGACGGATTTTCTTTAGATTTATTAGTGCTATCAATGTTTATAAAATAATTATTTGTATGATTTACTAATGTTCCAACAAAAAATGCGAGTATTAAAGTAAAAAGTTGTTTTATAGAGTTTTTCATCTTTGTAGACTTCCTTTACAAAGTTATGATTTTTTTATTTTAGACACCAACTTCTTACTTTTGTTCCGCTTGCATTTTCTCTTTTTGCTATTGATTACAGGTATTTATTCCCAGTAGTTTTCCCAGTCATCTGCAAAAGCTTGTTTTAGTTTTTCCAAATATTCATAAGTTTTAATTTTTACCATCCATAAATCATTATTAACTTTGACCATAGAATTTTTATAACTAACAGTATTTTATTTATTAATAAAGATAAAAGCATAGATCTTAGATTTTTTACAATAAATAATAACAATCAAAATCCTTCAAAAACTGTTATTTTACTTAAACTTAATCATTTAACACTAAGATTTTATCTAACAATGATAAACTCTATTGGGTTTGCAGACGTAAAACCCAAGTGTAGTAGTTATATAAAACTATAGAACTAAAGCGAGGTCTTTGGAAGATATGTCAAAAAAACCGCATGTAGTAATTATTGGAGGTGGTTTTGGTGGCTTAAAAGCTGCCAAAGAATTAAAATCGGCTACTGTTGAAATTACACTAATAGATAGACTTAATCATCATCTTTTCCAGCCCTTACTCTACCAAGTTGCTATTGCTGGTATTTCTCCAGCAGAAATAGCCTTTCCGCTTCGTTCAGCTTTGCGAAAACAAAAAAATACTAATGTCATCCTAGATGAAGTTTTAAGCGTAGACTTGAGAAATCGGACAATAAAAACTACTAATGGTCAAATTAACTATGATTATTTAATTTTAGCCACTGGGATGAAAAACAACTATTTTGGCAATAACAAATGGGAAAAATATGCTATTGGACTTAAGGATTTAGATGAAGCAATAGAAATTCGTCGCCGTGTGCTAGTTGCATTTGAGGAAGCAGAGCGTGAGCAAAACGCAGAAAAAGAGCGTCAACTATTAACTTTTGTTGTTATTGGTGGCGGCCCGACGGGTGTTGAACTAGCTGGAGCCTTAGCTGAACTTGCACGTCATGTATTAAAATCTGATTTTCGCACCATTAACCCTACATCTACAAAAGTAATTTTAGTTGAACGGGCTGATAAAATTTTATCCTCATTTCCAGAAAATCTTTCTCAAAAAGCTACTGAACAATTGCAAAACTTAGGTGTAGAAGTTCGCACAGGTGTAAGTGTTGTAAATATAAATGCTGAAGGTGTAGAACTAGATAAAGGATTTATTCCTTCTGCAACTGTGCTTTGGGGCGCAGGTGTACAAAGTAATTCAATTACTAAAACTCTTGGAGTTGAACTAGACCGAGCCGGACGAGTGATAGTTAATAAAGATTTAACCGTCCCAGGATATAAAGAAGTTTTAGTAATTGGTGATACAGCTTGTTTTACACATCAAACAGGCCAACCATTGCCGGGCGTTGCTCCTGTTGCAATGCAGCAAGGTGTTAGAGCCGCTAAATCAATAATTAATATGCTAGAAGGTAAAGAACCCCTAGAATTTCACTATGTTGATAAAGGAAGTATGGCAACAATTGGACGTTCAGCAGCAGTTGCATACTCAGGAAAATTACAATTTAGCGGTTTGCTAGCCTGGGTAATGTGGATGGCTGTACATATTTTCTTTTTAATAGGTTTTCGCAACCGTTTTATAGTCTTTTTTCAATGGGTTTGGTCTTATTTTACTTATAAACGTGGAGCGCGACTTATTACAGGTCATCGCTTACATGCTGGTGCGCCGGAGGAAACCCAACTAGGAAAACAACCTGAGCAAGTTTTAACAAAATAGCTAGATGCCATCTTTGGAAAAGATTTTTGTATGTTATAATCGCCAAAGCTCTGTTTATCAGTATTTTACTTAGCTTGAAAATAGAGCAAATATCTTTATTTAGTGAGGTTTGGCGTGACCAAAAAATCTAAACCAGATATTCGTATGATTACCCGTCTAGTTCCACCAAGTGGAAATTTAGTGCAGGGTCAATCTGAGGTGGCCCTAGAACCAGTTTTATCAGCCGCGCTTAATCAAGTAATAAGCGATGGGCTTAACCATTATTCATTATTTGAAGGAGTGCCTGAACTACGTAGAGCAACAGCAGAAAAAATAGCTCGTTTTAATAAAATTAAAATTGATGTGGATTCTAAACCCTATCAAATCCTTATCACTCCTGGAGCAACAGGAGCATTAGTATCAATTGCACATACTTATTTGACTAATGCTTCAATGATTTTATTTGAGCCTTATTATCCTTATCACAAAAAAATCCTAGAAACTTGTAATGCTAAAGCAGATGTAATTGAACTGCAAGGACAGGACTTAAAACTAGATGTAGCTGAGCTTCGCGCACGATGTCAAGCAGGAAAAGAGCGCAAAGACTACCCTCTCAAAGCAATTTTAGTTTGTAGTCCAACCAATCCAACAGGAAAAGTTTTTACTCGTGATGAGCTACAAGCAATTGCTGATTGTTGTATAGAATTTGACCTTTTATGTATCTCTGATGAAGTTTATGAGCATTTTGTTATTTCAGAAGAAGACCATATTTCCATTGCAACACTACCAGATATGTACTCACGCACAATTACTTGTAACTCTTTTTCTAAGTCTTGGGCGGTCTCTGGCTGGCGTTTAGGCTATGTTTTTGGTGCTGGCGAGTTAGTAGGGCCAGTTCATAATGTAGGAAATATTTTTTATGTTTGTACTCCTACACCACTTCAACATGCATTAGCCCGTGTTTTAACTACTGATGAAGGCTATTATGAAAGATTGCGTAGTGCCTATGCAGCTAAACGAAAGATTTTAACCGAGGCTCTAACTAAAGTAGGTTTTGATGTTTATGATTCTCGGTCTAATTTTTATGCTTGGGCAAAAATTCCTGAAAATTTTGCTGATTCAGAAAGTTTAACTCAATTTTTAATTGAAAAAGGCCAAGTTGCTGGTGTACCTGGCACAGCTTTTACTGATAGTGCAGCAGGTGAAAAATATATGCGTTTCTGCTTTGCTCGAGAAGAAGATATGCTCATAAAAGCAGCAGAACAAATTGTTAAAGCTCTTTCCTAACCCCTTTGTTTGATAGCTTCCCAAAGAAATCTTTGGGAAGCTTCACATCATTAAAATTTAATCTTAATTTAGCTGCAAAAGTAATTAATAAAAATGGAATTAACAACTATATTTGAGCAATTAGCAATAGCTTTAGGTTTAGGTTTACTTGTTGGACTGCAAAGAGAGTATGCTGCTGCTGCACATTTAGCAGGGTTAAGAACATTTCCGCTTATTACAATTTTTGGAACAGTTTGCGGACTTTTAGCTAAAAGTTTTGGTGGTTGGGTAATTGCATCCGCTTTTTTATCACTGGCTGCACTGGTTTTAATAGGTAATTTAATTGCTTTAAAAAATGAGACTTCCTTAGCAGGTATAACTTCTGAAGTAGCTATTTTATTAATGTTTGGTGTTGGAGCTTTTTTAACTGTTGGCCCGCTAGAAGTTGCTATTGCTATTGGTGGCTCTGTAGCTATTTTACTACAATTAAAAAACCAGTTACGTGGAATACTAGCTAAATTAGGAGATAATGACTTAAAAGCAATTATGCAATTTGTATTAATTGCTTTAGTGATTTTACCTGTATTACCTAATGAAACCTATGGCCCATACTCAATTTTTAATCCTTATAAAATGTGGTTATTAGTAGTTTTAATTGTAGCTATTAACTTAGGTGGATATATAATTTATAAATATAGATTTTTCCAAGAAGATGTAGGAATTTTTGTTAGTGGCATATTAGGAGGAATGATTTCTAGCACTGCAACTACTGCTAGTTATGCAAAACTTTCTGCAAATGCACCTGAAAATAATAATGCTTCAACTCTAGTAATAATTCTTGCTTCAACCGTCGTTTTTATTCGTGTCCTTTTAGAAATTGCTGTTGTAGCTCCAAGCTTCTTACCTAAAGCAAGTATACCGATTTTAATAATGTTTGTTACTTTTCTACTGCTTTCTTTTTTACTTTGGTTTTTTGGTGACAAAATTACTGGGCAAATGCCTGAGCAAAACAACCCTGCTCAACTAAAAACTGCACTGTTTTTTAGTGTTTTTTATGTTGTAATTTTATTTGCTATTGCTGTAGCTAAAGACTATTTTGGCAATAAAGGAATTTATATAATTGCAGCAATTTCTGGCTTAACAGACGTTGACGCTATTACAATTTCTACGGCTCAACTTGTTAAAAATAATACATTTGATGCTGATAATGGTTGGAGAGTTATTTTAATTGCAATAATGGCTAATTCGGTCTTTAAGGCTGCTATGGTAGCATTGCTTGGTAATAGACAACTTTTTTATAAAGTTTCTCTTATCTACATTTTAGGGTTTATTGTTGGTATATTTTTAATATTGTTTTAAGCAAGGAAGAAAATGTATGAAGCAATTAAGAAAACTTCTTTTTGGTACATTTGATGAAATGCCAGAAAATCATAAAGAACAGTTTCTTAATGAGTTAATGCATGTTAGTTACCTTCAATTAAAGACTTTTGCTTGGTTTTGCATTATTTGGAGCGGTTTTGCAATGTCTTTAATTAATTTCTTAAATATATTTTCTTTTAATTCTGTTTTTGCAAGACCTTTTTGGCTATTACATTCACTACTTCTTATTAGCTCTTTAATATTTTGGCTAATTTTTGACTATAATATACCAAAATTTAGTAAAAACATCAACTCTCTTCATAGATCACTATCGTTTATATATTTGATTTTTATTATTGCTTTTTTTGACATTTTATTTTTACAAACAATGATTGTTAGAAAATATGCTTATATTTATATATTAATGACTTTTATTTTATCTTCTATATTTTATTATCCTAGTAAGTTAATACTTCCTCTATTTTTTAACTATATATTTTTTATTTTATCAATACGAGAGTTAATAAATATTCCTGAAGCTTATTGGGCTGGCACTTTTAGCACTTTTGTAGCTTTTTATTTTGCTAGGTTTTCTTTTAATATTCGGATGGGTAATTTTGTTAATGCCAGAATCATAGAACAACAGACTATAGATTTAGAAGCAAAAAATTTATTATTAGATAAAAAAAATGAAGAACTTAAAGAAAAAATTCAGAAGGTAGAGCTATCAGAAAAAAAAGCATCAGAAGCTAACCAAGCTAAAAGTACATTTTTAGCAAATATGAGCCATGAATTACGCACACCACTAAATGTAATTTTAGGGCTACTTCAAATAATGCAGCACAAAAAAGAACGTGAAACAGAAGAGAAAAAATACTTATCTATTATGACACGTAATGGAGAGCATTTATTAGGATTAATTAATGATGTGTTATCTATTTCAAAAATCGAGACAGGAAAATTAACCCTTATAGAAAAGCCTTTTGAGCCTTTTTTGCTGCTAGAAGATATTGCTTCAACTTTTGCTACTCGTGCAACAGCAAAAAATTTAGAATTTATCTACAAGCCTGCTAATAATTTACCTCAGTATGTTTTAGCAGACGCAAACAAACTCCGCCAAGTTTTAGTCAACCTTATTAGTAATGCAATAAAATTTACTCAAAAAGGTAAAATTATATTGCGTGTAAGTTGGGACAAAGATATTGCTAGTTTTGAAGTTGAAGATACAGGGATAGGAATCCCAGAAAATGAGTTAGAACAAATATTTGAAGCCTTTGTGCAAGCTAGTAATAGAGAAAATACACAGGAAGGGACAGGGCTTGGACTATCTATTAGTAGGGATATTATCCATTTAATGGGAGGTAAAATTTATGCTAAAAGCAATTTAGGTAAAGGAAGTTGTTTCTTTTTTAATGTTAAGTTACCTAAAAGCAATATGGAAACAAGTCAAACAGAGTTTGTTAGAGTAACTAGTTTAGCAAAAAATCAAGCTACATTTCGCATTTTAATAGTTGATGATTATTTAGAAAGCCGTTATTTACTTTCTTTAATGTTACAAAAAGTTGGTTTTTTAGTTCAAGAAGCGGCTAATGGACAAGAAGCTATTAAAATCTGGTCAGATTGGCACCCTAGTTTAATTTGGATGGATATGCGTATGCCTGTTTTAGATGGTTATGAGGCAACTAAACAAATTAGAAAACTAGAGTTAAAAAATAAAACTCTTAAGCCTACTGTAATAATTGCATTAACAGCTAGTGCATTTAAGCAAGAAGAATCAGAAATTTTAAGTTGTGGTTGTAATGATATTTTAACAAAGCCTTTTCGAGAGATAGAAATTTTTGACACTTTAGCTAAATACTTAAAAGTAGAATTTCTTTATGAAAATATAATCTCTACAGAAATCTTGCCGGATAAATTACTTACAGAAATTTTTGAAAGAGAAAGATTAAACCAAGTGCCATCAGAATGGCTAAAAGAACTTACTCAAGCACTTACAATTTGTGATACTGACAAGGCTGAAACTATAGTTGATCAGATTAAAGAAAAAGATTCAGAATTAGCAAGGCAGATGCAATCTATGATTAGCAATCTAGAGGTTGACAAACTCTTAGATCTTATCGAAAGGGTTAATTAATGGCTAAAGCAGATATTTTTGTAGTAGATGACAATATAGATAACATAAATGTTTTGGAAAAAATCCTAAAAGAAAATCAATATAAAGTTAGAAAATCAACCTCTGCAACTCGCGCTTTAACAGCAATACGTACTCTACCACCAGATTTAATCCTCTTAGATATTTCAATGCCTGAATTAAACGGCTACGAAGTTTGTCAGGAACTAAAAAAAGACATTAACACTAATAAACTACCTGTAATTTTTATTAGTGCTATGGATGATGTATTAGATAAGGTTAACGCTTTTAAGGTAGGTGCAGTTGATTATATTTCTAAGCCTTTTCAAGTCGAAGAAGTTCTTGTACGAATAGAAAACCAGCTAACAATTCACTTTTTACGTAAAGAGTTAGAAGAAAAAAATCAACTTTTAGAAAATCAATACCAAGAATTAAAAAAAGAAAAAGAAGCTTTAATAGAAGAGCAAAAGCGAACAAATAAAGTTTTTTCCACATTAGTAGATCTATTACCAGGACTGGTTTTAGATAAAAAATATAAATTAGAGAAAAAAATAGGAAAAGGCGGCTTTGGTGCGGTTTATCGTGCAATTCATCTTAATTTGCAAATGGCTGTAGCTATAAAGATTTTTCGCCCCTTTACAGGTAGTGAAAATAAACAAGCATTAGAAAGATTTCAACTAGAAGGAATTTCAGCTTGTCGGGTAAATCATCCTAATGCAGTTACTGTAATTGATTTTGGAATCTCTGAAAATGGAATGGCTTATTTAGTTATGGAGTTATTAGAAGGCTACACGCTTGCTAGCGAAATGGCTCAAAGGACTATTTTCTCACCTGTAAGACTAGCAGAAATACTTATCCCTGTTTGTAATGTCCTTAGCAAAGCACATCAATTAGGTATTATTCATAGAGATATAAAGCCAGATAATATTTTTCTTCATAATTCAGAAAATGTTGAAATTATTAAAGTTGTTGATTTTGGAATTGCTAAAATAATTAGTCAAGTAGAAGGTTTTTCTCAAGAATCTTTAACCCAAACAGGTCATCTTATTGGTACACCAAATTATATGGCACCTGAACGGCTACAAGGCTTGGCCTACAATGGTCAATCTGATGTTTATAGCTTAGGTGTAATTGCATATCAAATGCTTTGTGGAACTCTGCCTTTTTTATCAGATTCTAGTAATTTTTTTACTTTAATAGGGACAATTTTAACCCAAGAACCTAGACCACTTAGAGAACTAAATCCTGAAATTTCTGTTTCTTTAGAGCAATTAGTTATGAGTGCTTTAGTTAAAGATCCAAAAAAACGCCCTACCCCAGATGAATTTGCTGAACAAATGCTTTTACTGCTAGAACTTGACCCAAACAGAATGATTTCAAATAGTGAAAGGGTAGAAAAAATTAGTTTTGAAAGTTCAGATTCTACAATCACAAATAAAACGATTAATAAAACAAATTTCATTAATAATGATACTTTGTCACATCTTCTTGATAATCAACTAATTACACAATTACTTAATAAGTGGAATGACGGCGAAAAATTAGCGTTAGATAAGTTATTACCTTTAGTTTATACAGAACTTCATAAAATAGCTGATAGTTATATAAGAAAAGAGCGAAGCAATCATACACTTCAAACAACTGCACTTATTAATGAAGCTTATATTCAAATAGCAGAATCAGAACTAGAATGGGAAAACCGCAAGCATTTTCTTGCCTCAGCAGCTTGTATTATGAAACATATTTTAGTGAATTATGCGATATCACATAATAGAGCTAAACGAGGTAGCAACTTTTATAAAATCCCTATTGAAAATATTCTTCACTTGTCTAAAACACAGGATCTGGATTTATTTGTTTTAGAGGATGCTCTAAACAAATTAGCTGAGGCAAACCCAAGACAAGCCCAAATAATAGAGTTAAGTTTTTTTGGTGGTTTTACTTCAGAACAAATTGCAAAACTATTAGATATTTCAGATTCAACTGTAAGACGTGAATTAACTGCGGCTAAATCTTGGTTACAAGAACTTTTATCAAAATAATCTTCCTAAAATCCACTATATCTTTATCCTAAATTTTCAAATTTACCGGAAAAAGTTTTTATTTTGTGAGCAGTTTTGTTTGAAAAAACTGCATGTCCTAGATGAAGACCAAAAGAAATCACGAATAAACAAGAAGGAGCATAGAATTTATGCTAAGAGCTAAGGCAAGAGGACTTAAAACAGAACTTTCTCCATATAACCTCAAAGAAAGACTATTGCTTTGTTTTATTTGTTTAGTTTTCTCTTTGCTTATCTTTGTCCCATCCTTTGGTTTGCATTCTTCAGCAAATTCAGCAAATAACTTAACTCAATCCAAAATCAATGAAGCTATCAATCCACTAGCACTTGTTCAATGTTCTAACATTAATTTTGATACAGGCTTTATTACTTCTCGTTCAGTAGCAACAGGTGATATTGATGGTGATGGCAAAATTGATTTGGTTATTGGCAGTAATGCTACTGCTTCAACATCAATATTAAGAAATATTGGTACTAATGGTTCTCCTGTTTTTAATGGCAAAATCGATTTAGATTCTGGCATTAATGCTGTGGCTGTTTTAGCAACTGATGTAGATGGAGATAGTAAACTTGATGTAGTGATTGCTAATGCTGGTGGGGCTAATACATTATCAGTCCTAAGAAATACTAGCACCCCTGGTAATATTTCTTTTGCCCCTAGAGTTACTTTTGCTACTGGTAATCAACCTGTTTCACTGGCAGCAGGAGATTTAGACGCAGATGGAAAGCTTGATATTGCAACTGCTAACAACACTGCTAACACAACATCAATATTTAGAAATACTAGTAGTGTTGGAAATATTTCTTTTGCTACAAAAATTGATTTAATGACTGGTAGCAGTCCCCAATCGGCATTAATAGGCGATATAGACGGGGATGGAAAGCTTGATTTAGCTATTAGCAATTTTTCTAGCTCAGTTTCATTATTTAGAAACATTAGCACTTCTGGCACTATTTCCTTTGACACAAGACTTAATTTTTCTATTAGTGGTAATCCTCGTAGGGGAGTTATAGGTGATATAGATGGTGATGGCAAGCTTGATCTGGCTTTTGCTAATAGTAGCACTAGCAATATTATATCAGTGTTAAGAAACACTAGTACAAGTGGCACTATTTCCTTTGCTTCTACAGTTACTTTTGCCATAGGTTCTAGCTCTTTTGGTATAACAATTGGTGACTTAGATGGGGATAGTAAGCTTGATCTAGCTGTTACTAATCAAAATAATAGTAGTCTTTCTGTATTAAGAAATACTAGCATTTCTGGAACTGTTTCTTTTGCTAATCAGCAAATATTCCCTATTGGTGCAGGTTCTTCGGCTGTAGTGGCTTCAGATTTAGATACTGATGGCAAATTAGATTTAGTTTCTGCTAATGATACTAGTAACTCAATATCAATTCTAAAAAATACTAGTATGATTGGTGCTATTTCCTTTACTACCAAAAATCTTAGAGGAAATGAATTTCCTACTGGCACTAATCCTTTTGCAGTAGTAACAGGAGATATTGATGGGGATGGTAAAGTTGATTTAATTAGTGCTAATCGTCCAGCTAACACAGTTTCTGTTATAAGAAATACTAGCTTAAGTATGTCTGTTTCTTTTGCTCCTAAAGTTGATTTTGCTGTTGGTATTGGCCCACGTTCATTAGTAATTGGTGATATTGATGAGGATGGTAAAATTGATTTAGCTGTTGCTAATAGCAATAACAACACAGGCGGAGCATCAACAGTTTCCATATTAAGAAATACTAGTTCAATGGGTTCTATTTCCTTTGATAATCAACTTACTTTTACTGTTGGTGACAACCCTAGTTCAATAGCAATTGGTGATATTGATGGCGATGGTAAACTTGATTTAGCTATTGCTAATGCAAATATTTTATCTAGTAATCCTATTCAAACAGTTTCAGTATTAAGAAATAATAGCTCACCTGGTTCTATTTCTTTTGAAACTCAACTTACTTTTAATGTTGGTAGTAAACCTGGTTCAGTAGCAATTGGTGATATTGATGGCGATGGCAAACTTGATTTAGCTGTTGCTAATTCTGACAATATTTCAAATGTTAATGTTGATCCTGATACAGTATCAGTGTTAAGAAATACTAGTTCAATGGGTTCTATCTCTTTTGCTAACCAAGTTACTTTTCCTACAGGTATAATTCCTCAATCTGTAAAAATTGGCGATATTGATGGCGACAGCAAGCCAGAACTTGTTGTTGGTGAAACTAACACTAACAACATATCAATTTTTAGAAATACTAGCAGCACAGGTATTATTTCTTTTGCTACTAAGATTGATTTCAATACTGGCGGCGGAGCTAAAGCTATATCTTTAGGTGATCTTAATGGTGATAGCAAACTTGATATTGTTTCTACAATTTCTAATGAATCTAAGATAGCAGTTTTTAGAAATACTAGCTCTATTGGTTCTATAACTCTTGCAACCAAAATAGATTTCCTTGTTGGGGAAAATCCTTTTTCATCAGCTATAGAAGACTTTGACAAAGATAATCGCCTTGATATTACTACAGCTAATACTACTAGTAATAGTGCTTCTGTATTAAGAAATATTTGTTTAGGACAAGTTTGTCCAACAATAACATTAAGCCCAACTAGCCTTGCTATGGCAACAAGAGGCATAACTTATAGTCAAACTATTACGGCAATTGGTGGAATTGCCCCTTATATCTTTAGTCTTACATCTGGAGTATTACCAACAGGTATTACTCTTTCTAGTGCAGGTTTATTATCTGGTACAACTACTCAAACAGGTTCTTTTCAAATTACTATAACCGCAACTGATGCTAATAGCTGTACAGGCTCTCAAAGCTACACTCTAACAGTAGTTGGAGGTGTAAGTAATAACACGCTTTATGTTGCTGATACATTAAATAATCGTGTTCAACGTTCTACTAATAATGGTATGACTTGGCAAAGCGTTGGAAATGGCCCAGGAACTTCACCAGGCCAATTTAATGCTCCTCGCAGTGTAGCAGCAAGTTTTGATGACACAATTATTTTTGTTGCAGATACAAACAATAACCGCGTCCAACGCTCTACCAACAGCGGAACAACCTGGACAGTAATTGCAGCAGCAGGAACAGCCACAAATCAAGTAAATAGACCTAATAGTGTATCTTACGATGAAACAAATAATAAACTTTATATTGCTGACACAATGAATAGTAGAATTCTAGTTATAAGTAATGCTACAAATGTAACCCCAATATTTGAAATATTTGCAGGGGCAACAGCAGGAACAACCGTAGGGAAATTTAATCAACCTCAATCAGTAGCAGTAAATGCAAGTGGAATGGTCTATGTTGCAGATACAGCAAACAACCGTGTACAAATGAATATAAACGGTCTAACTAATGGTTGGTTAGTTTTAGCTACTGCTGGACTGGAAGTTGGTCAAATGAATACACCAAAAGGTGTTTATGTAGATGATAGCGGACGTATCTGGGTAGCTGATACAGCAAATAACCGTATTCAAGTTAACACTAATGGAATTTGGTCAATATTTATGGGTGCTGGAACTACTATTGGTTCAGTAAACCGACCTGAAGCAATGGTTGTTAACCTATCAGGCAATCTCTTTATTGCTGATACTGGAAACAACCGAATCCAAAGCAAACCTGTTAATGGTGGTGTAGCTAGTTTGGTAGGCGGGCCCGGAACAACATTAGGTAAATTTAATCAACCTAGTGGCATTCGCTAGTAAAAACTCTAGGTTTTACTCCTTTTTCTTTATCCAATTCTAATTTATAGCTTGGTACTAAAAAATACCAAGCTATATTTTTTTATTTTTGATGAAAATTACTAATTTTTTACTTAACAAAAATCCGATATACTTAATGCTTTCGTATTACAATAAATATATTAATATTAAAAACTTTTTGGTGTAGAAAAATGAGCCGACCATTACAAACTTTTCAAGAAAGATTAGTCTTTACTTCTCTTAGTGGAAATAATTTACCTAAACGCAATGATTTCTTTACTGGTAGAGAGGATATACTTAATAAATTATATGAGGTATTCTCTATAAATGAAAATAATGCAGTTATCCAAGTCCTTAGAGGTTTTAATGGAACTGGGAAAACACATACAGCACTTGAGTTTTGCTATCTTAATATCACTAAATACCAAAATATTTTTTGGATTAATGCTAAAAATGAGGTTACTTTTAGCAATAGCTATTATGATATTGCTCGTCTTTTAGGTTTAATAACAACTGGCAGTGTTAACAACTTTAATTCTCGTCGTAATATATCATTGGTTAACAATTGGTTATCTACTCACTCTGATTGGCTTTTAGTTTATGATCAATTGGAAGATATGGCATTATTACCAGAATATTTACCAGCTAATTATCAAGGTCATATCTTAATTACTACTAAATGCCAAGACCTAGCAAATTATTCTTATGTTATAAATTTAGCTCCTTTAAGTGTTGATGAAGCAACATTGTTTTTATTAAAAAGAGCAAATTTAATCGCAAAAGATGAAAAATCGTTAGAAAGTATTTCTGATAAAAATAAATTTCCAGCACAACAAATCATCCAAGAAGTTAATGCCTTACCATTAGCTTTGTCTTTGATTGCTGCTTATATTGAGCAAACAAAGTGTTCATTAACAGATTATCTTACTCTATACCAAAATATTAAGTATTTTCCTGGTAAGCCCACTGACATAAGTGGTGAAGAACTTGATATTGATAATATTATTAATGCTATTTACAAGTTGACTATTGACCAAATAAACAAAAAAAATCTTGCTGCAACAGAGTTACTTCAATGCTGTTCAATCTTATCATTTGAAAAAATTCCAGAAGAGATATTTATAGAATCAGCGCACCTTTTGAGCGATATACTTTCTGATTCATTTAATAATTTTTTTATCTACAATGAATCTCTTTCGCTTTTGTTAAATTATTCATTGATAGAACGAGATAATATTGATAACTCTATTTCCCTTCATAGTTTGCTTAAAACATCTATTGTCAATTCAATGAACTACAATACTAAAGTTTCATTAGTTGAAAGTTTGACAAAGTCTTTAAATTATTTGGTGTTAAAAGATCCTCAAGGCTCTCAATTTACCTTTTTACATCAAAGGATATTATCTTCTGCCCTAGCATTGTCAGAATTTATTATTTCCATGAAATTTAACTGTTTGGAAGTAGCTACTTTATTTTACCAACTAGGAATTTATTGCCAAAAGCAAATGCTATTAGACTCTTCTTTAGATTGTTATTTTCTTGCGCTAACTAGCTATAGAAGTACTTTTGGCGATAATCATTCTTGTGTTGCTGTCACACTTAATAATATTGGTGAAGTTTATCGCAGCCAAGAAAACTACTACTTAGCCTTAAATTGTTACTTACAATCACTAGAATGTTACAAAGAATCTTTTTCTGATAATCACCCTTCTGTTGCAATGACTTTAGCTAATTTAGGTATTTTATGTGCTGAAACAGCTAGAGAAATGGAAGCAGTTGATTATTACAAAAGAGCCATAGCAGTCTTTGACCTATCGCTAGCCAATGATCATCCTTGGGTTATTAAAACAATAAGAATGTACTCTAATTTACTGTTTCAACTTAATAGAAATGAAGAAGCCCAAACTCTATTAAATCGCATCAATGTTTAATCTATGGGGAAGTCAATACACTGTAAACTAAATTTTCTGACTATAGTGAAAGAGCAGTTTTTAACAAACTGCTCTTTCTAACTAAACATTAAAAAGATATTTTTACCCCTATCTGAAACTGACGAGGTGAAAAAGCAGCACGAAAGCGATCACGTGGTGCAGTAAAGCGATTTCCATCTTTAGCAGGTAAATTAAAATTACCATTAGCATCAGGTGGGAAAATAGGATTAACATCACTAATATTGGTTCGATTAAATAGGTTAAATGCTTCTATTTGAAATTGTAAGCGATATTTTTCATTAACAGTAATGCTACGAGATAGCCTTAAGTCAACATTAGCAAAACCTGGAGTTAAACCGCTGTTTCGAGCAATACTAGTAGAACCTACTAAAGGTCTATCACCTGGAGGGTTGTCTCCATTTAAGTTTAAATCCACTCCAGCCAATAAGTTATAAGCGCGGCCAGACTCTAAATTAACTATGCTAGATAATTGAAAGTCTCTCAAAAATGGATTTTTTGTATAGGACAATTCCCAAACACCAGAAAAAATAAATCGGCTACGAACGTCTTGTAGTGATAATCCTCTTTCGCCTCTTGGGTTTGTAGGATCTACAGATTGTTGTAGTTCATTACGAATATCAATAAAATTGTCTATTGATTTTGCAAAAGTATAGCTACTTAAGAAACCAAATCGCTTACTTAAACGACGATTGAATGAAACACTAAATGAGTTGTAGTAGCTATCATAAGCATTAGTAAATTCTAAAACATCCCCTTTTGTTGTATCAATTCTTCCTGTCATTGCACTTCCTGTAGGATCTCCAACAATTGGTCTGACAATAGGATTTATATTGCGTTGGGATAAGATTTTTAATCCTCTAACAAAAGCATAGCTCACAGAAAGAACTGTATTACTATCTATTAAGTAGTCTATCCCTAGATTTGCTTGCTGTGTATAACTAGCACGTGGGTTAGGTTGGTTGATAAAACCTAAGCTAAGTTGAGGAATTAAGCTAACACCTGGTGGTAAAGTTTCTCCAATAGGTAATCGCCTATTTGGTGAATTATATAAAGGGATTGATAAAGGAAATTGTAAGGATAATATTTGTAAAGCACCTTGTTCTCCTTCATTACCAACAAGAGCAGGCCCATAAATAGTAGGAGCAAAAAATAACCCATAACCTCCATGGATTCGCATTTTAAGTAATCGGTTAGGTTGATAAGAAAAAGCTACACGCGGAGCAACATTTCCATTATTACTACCTAATACATCAACACGGCTAATATCATAGCGCACTCCCAATTTTAATAAAAAATTAGAACTTATTTTTATGTCATCTTGAAAGAAGGTAGAAAAAGTATTTCTAGCAACATCAGTTGTTCCACCTGTAGTACGTGTAAAGCCTTGAATAAATGCAGCAGGTAAGCCAGAATTAGCTAAATCCAATCGAGGAAACCCAGGTATCATTCCTGGTAAAGCTTGAGATAAACCCATTAGAAAAGCTTTTTGTTCTGGGGTTCGTAGTGAAGGATCAAATGCTTGTAATCCGCTAAATGCAGGGCCACCAAGAGGGCTTAAATCTAAGGGTTGAAAGAAAGCAAATCCTGCTCTAAATATAGGAACAAAGCCTGATGCTATACCATCTCTAGTATAGTCTGCTCCAAACTTAATTTGTTGAGAACCTTTACTAAGACTAACATTATTAACTATTTGATAAACATTTTGTATTCTAGGTTGTGGTAACAAAGTCCCTGCACCAAAAACTACTAAACCCTCTGGAGCAACAATGTTAACCTGTGGGCCGTTAGGGTCAATAGGTACAATTGTTTGGTTTCTACGACTATAAAGAAACCGAGTTTCATTGACTAGATTTGAGCTAGGATTGACATAGCTATTATTAACAGCTATGGAATTATCATCTAAAGACAATCGACCAGCATTAGTATCTGCTACTCTTGAACCACCTATTAAATCTCCAAAAGGTTCACCAGCACCATTGAATGTACGTCCATAATTATATCTAACAAAAAGCCTATCATTGGGAGCTATTTGGAAATCTGTTCTTGCCAAAAAGGTAGAAGTACCAATGCCAAAAGCTATAGGGCCATTACGAATAGAAAAACCTTGACTGTTAATTGACCTTACAGTATCATCTGTAATAGTTACTACACTATTTTGTTTTACAGATAAACGTTCAAAAGAAAGGAAATAGAAAGCTTTGTTTTTCTTAATTGCTCCTCCCAAAGTTGCACCAAATTGGTATTGCTTAAACTCAGGTTTAATTGGTGAAAAAGCATTACGGGCAGCAATAGACTCATTACGATTAAGAAAAAATAATGAACTGTGTAGTTCATTGCTACCACCACGAGTAATAATATTAATTACTCCTCCTAAAGCCTTACCAAATTCAGCAGAATAGCTATCAGAGACAACTTGAAATTCCTGTACTGCTTCCTGACTAAATGTTGAACGCACCCCTCCAGGAGCCGCATCATTATTATCTAGACCATCAATAGTAATTGAGTTATTACGAGCAGGTAAGCCATTAAAGGACAATCCAGAAGTAGCAGCAACACCTTGTTGAGGTGTGCGATCTGGTGTAACTCTAGGAGAAGTTAAAGAAAAATCTAGAAAATTTCTTCTATTAATTGGTAGCGAGTCTATTCTACCACGATCATTATTTGAACTACTTGCTGTTCTATTTTCATCTAGGATATTGTTTGCAATAACTTCTATTATTTCCTGCTCTTTTGCTTCTACAGTCAAAATAAAATTGTAATAACTAGTTGTTCCTAATGTTAAATTGAATTTTCTTGAAATCTTAGCAAAGCCTTCGGCATAAGCAGAAATTTCATAATTGCCGGGAGGAAGTTCATTTAGTAAAAACAAACCTTTTTCATTTGTTTGAATTTCTCTTGTTTGATTTGTTTGTAAGTTTACTGCTGTTACAGAAGCATTAACTATAACTCTACCTTCTTCATCTGTAACAACACCATTAGCATTAGCAGTGGTTGCTCCGCTTTGAGCTAAAATAGGCTGGGGATTACCTAATAAAAAAAAGTATAAGAGCAATATTAAGAAAACAAATTTAAGTTGCTTACCATTGTGCTGCATCAGTGTCTCCAATCTATATATTCATAAATTTTAACTTGACTTTTGAAAACTACAAATTAGGAGGATCAATTTATACAAATCTATACATACGGTTTATGTATATTATTTGTATTCTTAATAAAAAGCTTTGTATTACTATCAATGTATAGTCTGCAAGAGACTAATAAAGACTCAATAATAAAAATGTCTTGATCTACTATTGTATGTTCTATCATTTTTCCAAAAACGCTGAGTAATCTAAAATCATTGTTATTACCAAGATACATTTCTTGACTCAAGAGTTTTAGCCTTTGAAAATCCTTTTTAGCTAAAGCTTGCTCAAGCGATAAAATGACTTGTTTTTCTGAAGAAATTTTTGTGTGGGCAAAATTTTTTTGTGTATTTTGAAACATAATATTAGTGTTTTTGCAGATTATAAATTCCTTTTGATTAATAAAATAGGTAAGCCAAGTATTATAACTATAATAACCTAAAATTTTTACTTTAGAGATTTCATCTAAAGCTTTGATGGTTTTTGCCAAGAGATTTCCCATTCACAATGAGAACAACTAAGGGAAAAACATTTAGTATGAAATACTTTAACATTTTCTAGGCCATTTAATTGATTAGTTCTTTCTAACCAACCGTAAATACGATCACACATAACTGGTTGAGTTGGTATATTTGTTAGTTTAACAATAGATTTTCCTTTGTCTACCCTCAGAGTCTCCATCTGACCTTTATCATATAAACTAGACCAAATTATAGAAGCTTTTGCTAAATGTACGTTAGGAGTACGTATTTTTGAGTAAATATTATAAGTACTTTTCATTCCTATTTCAGCACTAAATCTTCCTGCATCTCTAGCAAAAAGCCTTATAGGTTTTCCTTTAATAGTAGCAGCCATTATGGTTAACTCATTTAATGTAGACACAGACACTTTATGAGTGGGAAGGATATTGTTATTAATAATTTTGTCTTTATATTCTGAACTAATTTGAGAAATAAATTTCTCTTTTTGTTGTTGGTCTAGTTCTTTAAATATATAAGCCAACAAACTTAACAAAACATTCCCTTTTACTAAACCTGCATCTTGTTTGGAAACAACTGTTTGACTCATCTTTATTCTATTACCCTATCAATAATTAGCTGCTTTTTGTTATGAAATACTAGAGGTTGTATAAGTGATAAGAGCATGATCAACAGCCTTTTTAAGAGCTTTAATAGAGCCATTTTTAGGTAGAGAAAAATCTGCTCCAGCAACTAAAACAGAGTTTTGAATTTGTTGGTCATAACACAAGCCAGAACAAACAATAATTTTTGCTTTACCATCAGCTTTGCGAAGGTTTTTTAGGAATTCAAAAGTATGGTTTTGTTTAGGAAAAAAACCATTAATGTCAGGAACACGCAAATCTGTAAGAATCAAATCGGGTTGGTGTTGAATGGCCGCTTCTATTGCATCATTGGTATTAGTAGCTTGTAAAATCACATGTTCTTTTAATACTGTAGAGTATAATTCACAAATAGTTTGATCATCTTCTATGATTAGAATAGTAGACATGCTCTCACCTTTGCCTTTTTTAATCTTTAATTCAAATAATCAGTAATATAACTAGCTATATAATATATAAAAAACAGTGAGGCTAACCTTACCTAATTTAGTAAAGTATTTTATAGTTATTAAAATGAAAAAATATTGCCTAAGTAAAGTTATAAACTACAAGTAAAGTATTCAAAGTAACAATTGCACAGTAATTATAGGGGCTATTTTTATTAATACAGGCATTGTTTGTTAGGGGTATCTGGTAAAGTTACTACTATCTACACACTAGCTATATGTAGGATAGCAAAAATGCGATAAACTAATCAATAGTTTTGTTTATTAAAATCCCTATTAAACCGCTTAAACCGCGGCCAGCCAGAAATAATTGCTGTAAGGGTAGCTAAAGAGCTAATAACTAGCTATAGTTGAACGCAGAATCAGCAATTTACAGACGCTAAGAACTATAAAAATATTGGCAATTTTTCCTTTCTACCTTTGGCCCCGATCCATTGGAGTGCTAATATCTCACATGATTACTTATCGGTGCTAGAAGTATCTAGCCCTAAATCTATTATTCCATCAGTTGTTAAATTTAAGGGATTAGTATCACTATTGATGGGATCATCTGTTTCGGCTACTAATGGAGGAAGTTCTAAAGGTGATAAGTCTCCTGATAAAATTGTTACATTTTTGATTCCAAAGGAAACTTGTTTTGACTCATTTTCTGTTATTTTGTCTTCCACTTTATTTGGCTCAAAAATTGGTTCTATAAGTCCAGGAGGCTCAAAAAGAGGCGTTGAAGGTGCTAAATCCGGTTCAAAAATTGGCCCTGATGGAGACAGGTCTGGCTCAAAAGTTGGTGTTTCTTCTAGTATTTCAACTCCATTTTTTGCTGTATCTATAATCTTTTGCCTAGCCGCTAGTTCTCGATAAGGAATCGGAATTTCTGCTGAAGTACGATAAAATTCTGGTGGTCTTTCTAAAAAAGCACTTTTTTGTATATTTTCTGTATTATTTTTACCTTCTATAACTTCTACGTCATTAATACTAACCTGTTTCTTATCTTCTACAGCACTACCCAGCAATTTTTCTTCTAGTGCTGTTGGTTGTAGTTCTCGAATTAGCCCAGTTAATGAAGGTATTTTTTCTAAGAAAATAGCTGGTGAAAGTAGTCCAACCAAGCTATTTGGTTCTGTAGGTGCAGGCCCGTCAAGACAAATAATTACACCTTGAGTTTTTGGATCTACTTTTAAGTTTTTAGTTGAAAGATAATCAATATCTATTGATTTTGCTGATAAAAAGACTTCTGTATGAGCAGTAAGTTTACCAATTTTTAATGTATTTCGTAGCTGAAAATCTAGTTTTGACCCTGTAACTACTTGTACTTGCATTGATTCACAGCTAAAACTAGCGGTTTCCTTTATTCCAATATGTTGGCCGTTAAATTCTGCCCCAGAAAAATTTAATGTATTAGCAGACACAGCATTAGCCTGAACACGTCCCCGATTGATCGTTATTTCCTCATCAACACGAATAACTTTACTTGATAAAGATTTAATATCAGCAAAGATTTCCTTAGCGCGAATTTCCATTATGTCAAAATCTTCACCTACAATTTTCACTTTTCCATTAAGGGCTTCTACACTAGTCAGATTTTGTTTTTCTCCCTCAGTAGAAAAAATATGCACATCCCCATTTAATGATCGTATTACTGCGCCAGCAAATTTAGCATGTAAAATAATATCGCCATCATTAACTATTTCTATTCCGCGTTCTGTGAGGGAAAACTGAGCCATTGCAGGTAGCACTAAAACGTTTTCTTTTGACATTAAAAAAACTCCCTAAATATTTATAGTGCTTAATTTAACCATAAAGCCCTTTTTGGTCAATTGTTGATTGAGATATAAAGTTTGAAATTGGTCGTATTGCACTTTCTAATTATTAAATATGAAAAAATCCTCATCTTATTCTTAAAAACCCATTAATTTATAAGCTACTTTACCAGCAATTTAATGGCACAAACTTTGCGTTCTATATATTAAGGCAGGGCAAGTAAAAGTGTTTGTTAAGGTAGGAGTGTATGAAAAAGAAAGTAGTTTTTTCTATTGTAGCAATTATATTTATAATTTTTCTAGCAATTCAATTTGTCCCTTATGGGCGCAACCATTCTAATCCACCAATTACAAGCGAACCTAATTGGAATAGTGCAACAACTAAAGACCTTTTCTCTCGTGCTTGTGCAGATTGTCATAGTAATCAAACATCTTGGCCTTGGTACAGTAATATTGCTCCTGTTTCTTGGTTAGTGCAAAAAGATGTTGAAGAAGGACGAGCTAAATTTAATGTTTCTGAATGGGGAAGAAAATCTGAAAATGAAGGTCATGAAGCAGCAGAAGAAATTCAATCTGGTGAAATGCCACTTACTACTTATTTGCTCACACACCCTAGAGCAGATTTATCAAATCAAGAAAAAAATGATCTTATTCAAGGTTTATCTGCTACTTTTGGTGACAAAATTGATAAACAAGAACATTCACATGCTCAAGAAGATGATGACGATTAAAATTAGTTGTTTCATTATCAGACAGTATATTAACAACCACCTTCCTTTGCTTGGTTGCACCAAATAGCTAAGATTAATACAATGGGGCTTTGTGCTAATTACTCATTAAATTGGGGTTAATAATGGTTAGAAACCTACCTGACTTTCTCTCTTGCCTTGATAAAGAAATTCTACTAGCTGATGGAGCTAAATCAACTGTTTGGCTAGAACAAGGTTTAAGTCCTGCTAGCTCAATGGAACAAAATTTATCTAATCCAGAAAATGTTATTAGACTTCACCTAGAATATATTGAAGCAGGGGCAAGAATCATTGAAACCAATACTTTCCGAGCCAATCGACTCCAACTTGCACGCTTTGGGCTAGCTAGCCAACATCAGGAAATAAACGCTGCTAGTGTTGCTATTGCTAAAGAAGCCGTGCGGCGTAGCGGAAAACAAAATATTTTTATTGCTGGTGCAATTGGGCCACTAGGGGCATTAGTTAAACCTTATGGTAATCTTTCTTTGTCAGAACTTGGAGCTATTTACCAAGAACAAATTAAAACTCTTTATCAAGCAGGTGTAGATATATTAGTTATTGAAACCCACCCTAGCCTTCTAGAAGCTTTAGAAGCTGTTAGAGCAGCACGAACTATAGATTCACGTCGTCCAATCATTGCACAAATGACATTTCTTGAAGATGGACTCTCAAAATTTGGTGATGAGCCTCGTCGAGCATTAGAAGCACTTGCTGCCGCAGATGCCGACGTGGTGGGTGTAAATTGCAGCATTGGCCCACATCATATGTATAATTTACTAGTAGATTTTCTAAAGACTACTAATTTACGTGTTTCTATACAGCCTAATGCTGGACACCCTCAATTAATTGGAAATCGTCAAGTTTATCTAACTTCTCCAGATTATTTACAAGAATATGCACGTCTTTTTGTTGAAGCAGGTGCAAACATTATTGGTGGTTGCTGTGGAACTACACCAGAACATATTCAAGCAATGTCTAAAGTAGTTACAGGTCAAAAACCGCGTCATAGCAGCCATACTTTAAGCTCAGATCCAATAATTGTTACTAGTTCACAAGTTAAAATGAGAGATGAACTAGAAAAAAAACTTGGTAAAGAGTTTATAGTTACAGCAGAAATAGACGCTCCTTCAGGGCTTAATTACAAATCAAATATTGAACAAGTAGAAAAATTAATAAGCTTAGGTGTTGATGCTATACAAATTACAGATAATCCAAAAGCTAGAGTAAGAATGTCCTCTATTGCTTTTGCTCATTTAGTACAAGCTCAAACTGGAATGGAAGTAGTCCTACATTTTAGCTGTCGTGATCGCAATTTGTTGGCAATTCAATCTGAATTAATGGGAGCCGCCGCGCTTGGTATTCGCTGGATTTTAGCTTTAACCGGAGATCCATCAAGTGTTGGAGAATTGCCATCAGCAACTTCCGTCTTTGATGTTAATTCCGCTGGTCTTGTACGGATTTTACACGGTCTAAATCAAGGTTTTACTCTAGCTGGAACAGACATTCAAAGACCTACCAACTTTCGCATTGGTGCATCTGTAAACCCGGCAGCACCTAATCTAGATGTAGAGTTAGATAAATTAAAAGAAAAAATTGACAGTGGTGTAGATTTTGTCCAAACCCAACCAATATTTGATTTAGATCTGCTAAAACGTTTTGCAGATAAGACTAAAAACCTTAACCTACCCATCCTAGTTGGACTAATGCCGCTTAGAGACGCTCGACATGCAGAATTTCTTCACCATGAAGTGCCGGGAACAAAAATTCCTGACAAACTCCGTAAAAGACTAAGTAATACTAATAAGGCTGAATTATTTAATGAAAGTGTTGCTATTACCCAAGAATTATTATTAGCAATAAAAGAGCTTTTCCCAGGAGTTCATATTTTAGTGAATGAAGATACTAGAATTATTGAAAAATTATTAATTTAAGCATTTTTAGCAATAACTTCTGTGTCCAGACGAACAGAAATTAATTTAGAAATACCTGGAGATTGCATTGTCACTCCATAAATTGAGGCTGCCATTTCCATAGTACGCTTACTATGTGTTATTACTAAAAACTGTGTGTTTTTACTCATATGTTTTACTTTTTCAGTAAAACGCCCAATGTTAACTTCATCAAGTGGCGCGTCTACTTCATCAAGAACACAAAAAGGGCTAGGGCGAAATTGGAAAATACTTAAAACTAACGCTAATGCAGTCATAGCCTTTTCCCCACCTGAAAGCAATAAAATATTTTGTAATCGCTTGCCTGGAGGTTGTGCATTTATATCAATGCCGCTTTCTAAAATATCCTCTTCGTTAATTAATGACATTTCACCATGTCCGCCTCCAAAAAGCTCTTGAAACATAACAGAAAAGTTAGCATTAATTTTTTGGAATGCTTCACGGAATTTAATACGAGAACGGATTTTGATTTCCCTTAAAGCTGCTTCTGTAGCGTCAATTGCAACTAAAATATCTCTATATTGTTCTTGTAGAAAGGCTTGTCTTTGTTCTGCTTCGGCTAGTTCTTCAAGTGCCATCATATTTACAGCACCTAAATCTAATAATTTATCTCTAGTTTCAACTAACAATTGCTGAACGCTAGCAACATCATTTTGACTTTCTAATAACTCATTTAATTCTGCACTAGTAGGACTATTAATTAGATCTACAATATTTTCTGTAAGTTCATTTAAGCAATTTTGTGATAAATGTTGTAGGTCGCTTTCCTGACGAGCCTTTTCAACCTGAAAATTAGCTTTTAACTCTCGGTGCTTAGAAATTTGGTTTCTTAGGTCTACTATTTTTCTCTCAAGTTGGGCTATCTCGCCATTTTTGCTAGCTAAGTCTTCTTCAGCCTTAGTTAGATTGTTTTCTGTAATTTGTATTTCTTTTGTTAGGTTACTAATTATTTTTTCCGCTAAAACTAAATTATTTTTTAATTCCTCGCCACGTTTAGCTAGTTGTGTTAAATCAAACTTAAGTTTTTCATTTTGTTGGATTAGCTCTTGATTTTCTGTAATTAATTTTTCTAAAGTTTGTTTAATTGCTCGGTAGCGTTCTTGTTTAGCGGCTGTTTCTGTTTTTAGCTCCATTAGTTTTTGGTTTGCTAGCTCAACATCAGGTTTTACTTGACTAATTACAGCTTTTTTTGCAGCTAAATTATTCTCTATATCAATTTTATATTGCTCTGCTTCTTGTAATTCTTTAATTGTTTCTATAATTTTTGCTGCTAATTTTATTATTTCTTGCTCATTTTCTGTAACTTTTGTTTTAACCACTTTAATTTGTTGGCGAGTTCGTTCAAGCTCTTTAGCACTTTGTGAAACTTCGACTTGTTGCGCAGCTAAGGTTTTTTCCTCTGTTCTTAACAAAGAATCAATTTCTGCTTTTTCTTCTTCTAGTTGTCTGACTTTTTCTTGTTGAACATTTAATTTATTTTTAGCTGTTATTTCATCTGATTCTAGGTTAATTAACTTATCATTTAACTCTTTAATCTCTCGTTTAAGCTGTAAAACATTGCTGCTAACTTTATTAAAATTAGTAGTTAAAAGCCTTCCGGCCCTAACTTTTTCGCCATTAACAGTAAAAAACAAATATTGTGGGTTATTTGCGGAAAGCTCTAAAGCTATTTCTAAATTATCAGTAACAAAAGCTTTAGCAAGTTCAGGAAAAGTTAGCTGAAATAAATTTATATACTCTGCCTTTAATCCTAATAAATTTAGTAATAATTTTGCTCGCTTATCATCAATATTAATAGTTATTGTTTCTTGGCTATCTACTTTATTTTCAATAACTAAAAAGCTAGCTTGGCCTCCTTTTTGCTTACTTAACCATTCTATAGCGTTAACTGCATCTACACTTTGTTTAACCAAAATTGTTTGTAAAACATCTGTAAGCACTTTTTCTACAATAGTTTCATTTTCCACCTTTACAGACAAAATATCGGCTAATGTACCAACTAAATTAAACTGTTTTTGTATTTTTTTATCACCAAGGAGTTTTTGCACAGATTCGCTAAAATAGGCTTGTTTTTCGTCTAACTGTTTTAATGAGCCAAGGCGGTCTTCACTACGAGCAATTGAGCGTGTTATTTCATCTAATGTTTTTTGTGCTTGTAAAGTGCTTTGTTTTTCTAATTTTAAGCGGTCTTCAACATCTTCTAAATCCGTTAAAAATGTCTCAATTTTATCTTCTGTTTGAGTAAGTTTCTTACGTAATTTATTAAATTCCTGCTCAGAATTTGCAAGTTGCTCTTCTGTTTTTCCAAGTTCACTATTTAACTGCTCTTTTTGCCAATTAGCCCGCTTTTGATTATCTAATAGCTGTTGGTGAAGGTTTTTTAACCTCTCTGTATTACTTATTTCATTTAGCTGTTGTTTTTGAAGGCTATCTAACTGTTTTTCTAACTCAGCTAAATTTTTTTGCTGAGAACGATAAACTTTTTCCTGATTATCCAAATCTTTTTCTAGTTTATTTACTTGCTCGCTTAATAGTTCTTTGTCTATTTTATGTTTAAGGATTTCTTGTTGATTAATTACAAGCTTTTCTCCAATATTTTTTATTTCTTGCTCAGAATTAATAATTCTTATTTTTATTTCCTTTTCTTGCTCTTTTTGATAATTAATTGAACTATGTGTTCGCTGTGATTCTATTTCTAATTCTTTATGGTGTTCTTTTATTTGCTCTAACACTTCCTTATATTTATCAACTTCTAATTGTAAAACATGACTTCTAGCTTCTTCTTTAGTAAATTCAATTATTAAACTTTGCTCTATCTGTTGATTCTGATTAAGTTTAGCTACCACGCTATTTAGATTATCATTAATTCTTTTATATTCATTAATAAAAATATATTGCCAATATAGGCGGATTTGCTCCCGTAATTTACGATAACGGCGAGCTTTTGAGGCTTGTTTTTTTAGCACTGCTATTTGTCGTTCAATTTCTGCCAAAATATCATTTAGGCGAGACAAATTTTGTTTAGTTGCTTCTAGTTTAAGTTCGGCTAAGTGCTTTTTGGCCTTAAATTTAGTAATTCCTGCTGCTTCTTCAATTAATCCTCGTCTCTCTTGTGGTTTAGAAGAAAGGATTTGTCCAATATGGCCTTGCTCAATAATTGCATATTGCGCCCCACCTAAACCAGTACCAGCAAAAAAGTCTTGAATATCTCGCAACCGGCAAATATGCCCATTCATTAAATAATCACTATCCCCAGAACGATAAAGCCGACGACAAACCGTTATTTTTTCGCCTTTTGTAATTGTAGGCAGGCTTTTTTTCTTTTTGCTAACTTTTTTAGCCTCTACTTCTAACGTGTTATTAGCTAATAAGTTATCAATATTTACATTTGACTCTTTAATCTCAATATCATCGGTTTCATTATCACGTGCAGAAATATCTTGTGTAGCCATAAGCGTTAAAGTGACTTCTGCTAGCCCTAAAGGTTTACGTTCAGCCGTCCCATTAAAAATTACATCTTCCATTTTACTACCGCGTAAAGACTTAGGGGACTGCTCACCTAAAACCCAAGAAATAGCATCCAAAATATTGCTTTTTCCACATCCATTAGGGCCAACTACAGCAGTTATTCCTTGATGAAATTTAACTTCTGTTACTTCAGCAAAAGACTTAAAGCCTCTGATTTCTAATTTTTCTAGCTTTAACATAATCAAAACAAATGACTTAAAAGATTTGCACAGTTAAATATTAATTTTTAATTATTTAACTTTACTTGTAAAATTTCCACACTATAGATTAGCATTGCTATTTTGTCAAATTTTCGCCTACTAATCTAAAATTGTTTTTATTTATGTTATTAAATTTGCAAATTTGCTTACTTGTATTATTACTATTAGTTACAATAAATTTTTTTACTAATTACTTAACAATAAAGCTAGTTTTACCAACACTCAAAGTAGAATCAGAGGAACTTTTAGTTTCTGTTTTGATTCCTGCCCGTAATGAAGCTAATAATATTACTGATTGTTTAATATCGCTTCAAAATCAAACTTATTCTAATTTAGAAATCTTAGTGCTTGACGATGAAAGCACAGATGACACTAGCAAACAAGTTGCTAAATTAGCAGAAACAGACAAGAGAATAAAATTAATTACAGGTCAAAAACTGCCTAAAGGTTGGGTGGGAAAGTCCTGGGCTTGTCATCAGTTATCAGACGTGGCAAACGGAGATTGGTTACTTTTTACTGATGCTGATACACGTTACACCCCTACAGCAATTTCAGCTAGTGTAGTTTTTGCAACTAAAGAAAAGGCAGATTTACTATCTTTATTACCAAAGCAATTAGCTCCTACAACTAGCACCCAAATAATGATGCCGCTACTTTACTTTATCTTTTATACTTTATTTCCTGGATTTTTTTTAAGTAGAACTAAAACCGAGTCTATTTCTGCGGCCATAGGGCAATTTTTATTATTTAATCGATCTGCTTACCAAACAATCAATGGTCATAAGAGCGTGGCAAGCTCTATTGTTGAAGATTTAGATTTAGCAAAAGCTGTAAAAAAAGCAAACAAAAAATTAGTTGTAGCTGATGGAACGCTACTTTTATCTTGCCAAATGTATCAAACATTATCAGAACTATGGAAAGGGTTTACTAAAAATTTCTTTGCTTCTTTTTCTTATTCAATTATTAAGCTAATAGGCTTTATTATTTTTAATTTAATAATTTATATTTGGCCTTTTATAGCATTATTAATAGCAACAAAAACTGTACTTTTTATTACTATTTTTCAAATATTACTAGTTTATTTACTAAGGATTATTTTACTAAAGCGTCATAGCTATCGAATTTATAGCGTTTTGCTACATCCTGTTGCAATAATAGTAATGCTAGCAATCAGTTGTAATTCTATTTACTCAATTATTAGTGGTCGTGGAGTAGTTTGGAAAGACCGTAATTACCAGCAAAACTAAGAAATTTAAGAGTCTTATCTTTTTTCCAAGTAAAATACCTTAATCAAAGTCCAAGATCCAACTAATATAAAACCGACCCCAGCAATTATAGAAAGGTATTTTTCATTTAAGTATTTTGAAATTAGGCTGCCAGCCAGTACTCCTAAAGCAGAAGTAGTTACTAAGGCTAGAGCAGAAGCAAAAAAAACACCCCAGCGGTTAACATTTTGCCCAGAAGCAAAAAGCATTGTAGCTAGCTGGGTTTTATCGCCTAGTTCAGCAATAAAAACTGTTATAAAGATGGTTATAAAGTTTTTAAGATCCATTTTTTCCTCAAAAATTATTATTGATCTAGTTTAATGTTTAACATCAAAAATACTTAACTACTTGTATTTTATTTATATGTTTATTTTTAGTATGTTCTTGTTCTTGCAATTAGTTAGTTAGCAAAGTATTATCAAATTTATTAACTCTCAAAAAATCAGGCTAAAAAATTATATGCAAGGCTCACTTTTAACAACCCCTTTTCCAGAAATCCTACGAGTTATTTATAATGAACGTCGAAGCGGTGAATTAATAGCAAAAGCTACAGTAGAAACCGCTAATCTAGAAAAACATGTCTGTTTTGAACGTGGACAAGTTGTTTTTGCCTCCAGCAACCAACCAGAAGACCGAATTGGTGAAACTTTAGTCCGTTATAATAAATTAACTCGTCAGCAATTAGAACAATTCTTCACCCAACTTCCTTCAGGGCAACGTGTAGGCCGTGCATTGGTTGACTTTGGCATACTTAGCGAAAGAGAGTTAGTTAATTATGTCACCCTACAATTTATAGATATTATTTATTCTGTTTTTAATTGGAAAACAGGCAATTTTCAATTTAATACTGGTGAAAATTTAGCTCCAGATGAGCTAAAAATGAAATTTTCTACTCCAACAATTATCCTAGAAGGAATACGTAGGCTTAACGATTTTGATGTAATTAGAAAAGGTATAGGATCAGCATCTAAATGGCTACATACAACAACTACAGGTCGCTCTAAAATCCAGGCCATAGCCTTTAATCCTGTAGAACTAAGTTTAATGAATATGGCTAAAGAGCCGATAGATATATTAAAACTACTAGTAAATTCTAAAGATAGACCTGAAAAAATTCTACAATCTATTTATGGATTATTAGTAATAGGAATGCTTGAACAAGTAGATGAGCCTGCTCAACAAGAACAACCTATTTTCCCTGGCACAGATATTACACCTACAGAATTTGAAGCAATAAGACAAAGAATTATGTCCCGTGATCCAAGGGCAATACTTGGAGTACAACCACAAAATAATATAAATGAAGTTTATGAAGCATACCTACAATTAGCTACACGTTTCCATCCAGATAAATTTGCTAATGCACCTCAACAGCTAAAAACTGAAATTGAAATAATTTTTAACTCTATTAATGAAAGTTACAATTATATTCGTACTGCTCCAGTTGCTCCACCTCCACAAGCTATGCAACCTATAATGCCAGCTCCAAATACAATGCCTCCACCCTTACAACCTCAGATGCAACAACCTATGATGGGTTATGGTATGCCAGGCCAAGGCTATTACCCACAACAATCTATGCAACAACCTATGCAACCGCAAATGCCATCACCTTTTGCCCCTCAAACACCTAATGCACCTTTACCTAATACTAGGTTACAAACCGGTGCAGCAAGAAATATCTGGCAAACCGGCGCAGTACAACAAGTTCCTCCTCAACCCGGCTATGCTACGCCAAATAATTATCAGCCGCCTCAACCACAACAAGGTTATTATCAACCTAGTAATAATCCATCTGTAAATCCTGCTATTAACCCATTAGCACAGCTACAAGCCTCTAAACGAAGTTCTATAACTCGTGCTGTTTCTGATGAACTTGACTATAAAGGGGAAAAAGATAAAAACCCATTTGCAGCACTGCAAAAAAAGAATATGGGAGCAGACCAGGCTATTAGCGAAATGTTAGATTATTTTGATGATCGCCGCGCACCTCTTTTTACTTCTGATGCTCTATCAAAACTACTACGTACCAAACCTCCAACAACCATTAGCCAAAAAGAGTTAGTAGAAACTATTATTAATTGGGCAAGAAATAAGTCTAGCGTTATGGGGTGGCCGATACCTATAATTTTATTAAGAGTAATAACTTTAATAAAACAAGCAGAGCAATCTCAGCTTATAGAAGACTTTGATGGTGCTAACTTTTACCCAAATTTTATCAATGAGTTAGCTAATTATTGTAATCCAGCAGAAGCTGAAGAATTTATGCGTGGTTTAAGTAGTATTTAAGAATATGTCAGAAAAGAAATTTTTTACTCCTAAAAAAACTCTTTTACTAAAAATTTTTTTATCCATTGCTAGCTTGTTGATTATTTGGATATTAATAGATTTTTATGGCCCCTGGTCAGCTAATTTACGTAAATTTAACCCTGTAGTAATTGCACAGCTAGAAACTAAAATGTGGCGTGCCTATTATGATAAAAAACCTGCTGAACTTTACTATTTACTAGTAATAATGCTTAGAGAACAAAATAAATTACCATTTTGGCAAGCTAATCTAACTGCTTATTATGCAGCAAAAGCCGCTTTTGCTTTTAAGGAAGGAAAAAGCCGTGCTGATTATGAAAAAGCTATTCCCTATTTACAAAATTATTTTGCATCAATAAATCATATAGGTAATATGTCTAGTAATACTCAAGAATTAGCTAAATTAGAGCTAGAATGGTGGATTGTTCATAGAGAAAGAAAAACCTATGGTGAGCAAGCTTTGGTTAATGCAATTGCTGAAACTTCAGCAAAATTTTATGGTGTTGAAATAAATAAGCTTAACTCTTATGCTGAGGCTCGTACAAAAGCAATGCTTTATCGAGACAACCAACAAGAATTAGGTAAAGTAACAGAAGAGGATTGGAAGGCAATTGAAACTGATCTAACTCAAGCCTATACATCTTTAGTGACAGAGATAAACCATTGATAAACAGCTACTTAGCTTATACTCTCAACTTCTTTAATTAAAGTGCGTGAGCGTTCTGCAATACTAGCATAATTATCATTATTAATATCTGCTAATCTAAATATACTACCGCCAACTCCTACAGCAAAAGCCCCTGATTGTAGAAAATCTTTTACATTATTAATAGTAACGCCGCTAGTTGGTAGAAGTCTAACTTCTGGCATAGATTCTTTTAAGGTGTGAATATAAGAGGAAGCTCCAAGAGTATAAACAGGAAAAACTTTAATTAAAGGGACTCCAAAATCCCATGCAGACAAAATTTCTGTAGGAGTAGCAGCACCAGCTATAGGAAAAGTTTTTTTGCTAATAGAAAATTCAATAATATTAGCATTTGTATGAGGAGAGGAAATAAATTGCGCTCCACCTTTAATTGCTCGATCTGCCATATCAATAGAAATTACATTTCCAGCACCAACCCTAATAGCATCTCCATATTTACGGCGCAAATCAGAAATAACCCTAACGGCTCCAGAAGTTGTAAGAGAGATTTCTATTAATTTTAACCCTCCAACAACCGCCGCTTCTGCTGCTTTTAATGCTGTTTCTGCTGAGTCGGTTTTTATTATGGCAAAAATTTTATGACGTTCAATAACACTTAAGATGGAAAAATCTATCATAAATTCCAACTAACCCCGTAAAATAACGCGTGCTGGCGCACCATCAGCATTTTCTATTTTTAATGGTAGGCAAATCATTTCATAATCCCCTGCTTCAACTTCTGCTAAATTTAGCCCTTCAATTATTATTACACCGCTTCCAAGCAAGGTTTTATGGGTTTGGTAGTTAGTAGATCCATATTGCTCAATCGATAAATAATCAATCCCTACAAGCTTAATTCCTGACTCAACCAAAATTTCTGCGGCATCAGGTGTTACATAAACATAATCGGTGACAAAATTTTTGTTACTCCATAAATAAGAGTTCCGGGTCTTAAAGATTAACCTTACACAATCGCCTAAATCTATTTCCTTAAGCACATTTTTATCAATTTTAGCTGAAGGGATTTCTACAACACGAGTGCGTCCAATTAATAAATTAAGTGGTATTTGGTCTACTTTAATTCCTGTTTCAATAAAATGATAAGGTGGGTCTATATGTGTGCCTGTATGAGAACCAAGAGAAATAGAGCTAACATTACAAACACCGCCTTTAGCTATACTTTCTCTTAAATGAATGTCTATCTTAGGATCACCTGGATAAACTGGCATTTCAGGGCTAATTGGCACTGAAACGTCATAAATTTTCATTAGTTTTACTAGTACAAAATTACTGTACTGCCTCCACTAAATATTTATTTTAATTAAATTAAAGCAAGGAAAATAATACCGTAACATTGGCATATTATTTTCCTTGTTATAGACATATATTAAAAAGCTAAAGATTTATTTAAGCTTAAAATTCACTTTAGCTAGGACGTTTATTCTTTAGTTACAAAAACATTACTTATGCAAAAGCATGCATATGCTTACTTTCATGTTTAACGCAAGCTCTATTTAACGCATTGTCAACTTGATCTGAGACTTCTTTTTCAGAAGAGACTGAAACAATTGCTAATTCACTGACAACTAGAAACTTAGCTCTTTCTAGCATTCTTTTTTCACGAAAAGACAAAGGTTTAGCTTTACTTAAGTAAGTTAGATTTTTTAAGATTTCTGCTACAAAAAATATATCACCTGTACGCATTTTATCAGAAAAATCCTTAAAGCGATCTTTCCAATCTGCTGGAGGTTCAGAAAAATTATCGCTTAGAAGTTTCCATAGTTGTTCACATTGATTTTTAGCAATTGGCATTCTGAGTCCAACTTGTTTGGCATTATTAATTGGCACCATTACAACAGAGTTAGTAGCAGAAAGGCGTAAGTGATAAAACTGGTTATCCGCACCATCCATATATCTAGTAGTTATTTGTTCAATAGTTGCAACACCATGATTAGGATAGACGACTTTTTCCCCAATATTAAATAACACAAAACACCTCCCTATAAATAAAAACAAAACTTGAGAAAAAAAATTTTACTGTGAAGATCATATATTTATTCTTGAAAAATTTTCGCAGGCTCACCAACCATTAGATTTTCAGTAATTTGAAATAGATGGAAAACGCTGTTAATTTAAGAAGAGCGAATCACTAATGGATTTTAACATTGCTGTTACGTTATGGTCAAGAAATAGCTTTATTACAACAAAATAAGCTAGAAACTACCTAGATTAATTTGCCAGGCTACTCATTTACTTAAATTTGTCTGACAATGGGTTGCTTAATTTTGGCTAGTTTGGTTAATATTTTCTCCAAAGAAATAACTAATAAAGCAGGAACATTTAATGACATTAGCTGTAAGTATTTCCCCTGACGACAAATCAGAATTAATTTCTAACCGTCGATGGTTTCATAAACACCCAGAATTAAAATTTGAAGAAAAAAAGAGTGCTGAGTTTATAGCTAAAAAGTTAACTAGTTTTGGCTACAAAGTAGAAACTAATATTGCTCAAACTGGTGTAGTAGGGTTAATTAATAGTGGTAAACCTGGCCCCTGCCTAATGCTTAGAGCCGATATGGACGCTTTGCCTGTAGCAGAAGAAAACCTTTTAGATTATTGCTCTTCACATAAAGGAGTAATGCATGCGTGTGGACACGATGGACATATGGCAGCTTTACTTACTGCTTCTAAACAGCTAGTACCGTTAACTAACGATCTATCAGGTCAATTAAAAGTAGTTTTTCAACCTGGGGAAGAAGGCGGAAACGGTGCTTTAAGGATGATTGAACAGGGTGTCTTAGAGAATCCAAAAGTAGATGCTGCTTTTGGACTACATTTATGGAATGGTTTGCCTGTAGGCCAAATTGGTGTAATTACTGGTGCTGTTATGGCTTCAGTAGATGAGTTTTCTTTAGTAGTTAAAGGTCGTGGCGGACATGGAGCAATGCCACATCAAACCGTAGATGCAATTTTAGCAGCTTGTCAAATTGTCAATATGCTACAAAGTATAGTTGCTCGTAATATTAACCCATTGGATTCAGCCGTAGTTACTATAGGCAGTTTTCATGCGGGTCAAGCCTTTAACGTGATTGCAGAAACAGCAGAACTTCGCGGCACAATACGCACATTTAGCCAAGAAGCTTATGAAAAGATTCCTGACCTATTTGAGCAAGTAGTTATTAGCACCGCAAAAGCTCTAGGTGCAGAATGTTATATTGAATATGAACGCCTTGGGCCTCCAACAATTAATAACCCTGATATGGCTGAGTTTGTACGACAAATTGCAGCAGAAGTAGTTGGAAAAGAAAATGTTATTTCTGATGACCGGGCCCGAACTATGGCAGGTGAAGATATGGCTTATTTTCTATCTAATGTTGCTGGATGTTTCTTTTTTGTTGGTTCTCAAAATTCTGAAAAAGGCTTAATTCATCCTCACCATAGCCCATTTTTTAATTTTGATGAAGAAGCATTGCCCATAGGCGTAGAAATGTTAAAACGTATTGCTTGCCAATTTCTAAAAACAAATAAGTAAAATCTTTAAGGGGAAAAAATGAAAACTAAAACACCTGGTATAATTGCCATTGTCCTAGCTTTAGCATTAATAGCTACTGGTATTATCGTTAAGCGCACTTTAGGAATGCCACAATACTTAATTATCTTTCATGGTTTAGGTGGCCTTTTGCTGGTTACAGGAATTAGCCTTTTATTTATTGGCCGCAAAGGAAAAGAAGAAAACTAATACAAAATATCAAAGCCCTGTAAATCTAGTTCGGCACCTTAGATAGATGGTGACAAAGTAAGTAATAGGAGAGAAATGAAAAAAAAAGAAATAGCAATAAAAACAGAAAGACTAAATTTAAGAAGGTTTGAAAAAGAAGATGCAAAAGATGTATATGAGTATGCAAAAAATGAAAATGTGTCAAGATATACGACATGGAAAAGGCACAAGAGTATAGAAGATGCAATAGAGTTTGTAGATATGGTATTGAACTATGGAAATAATGAGTATTGTTGGGCAATAAGATTAAACGGGGAAGAAAAAGTAGTAGGAGCAATTGAGTTTGGCTTGAAAGACCAAAATAATGGAGATATTCACTATGTTTTGGCTCAACAGCATTGGGGAAAAGGTTTAATGACTGAAGCGGTTAGAGCTATTCTTAAATGGGCTTTTGATAGTATGCCAAGTTTGCAATGTATAACTACATCTGCTATGACTCAAAATATTGCTTCTACTCGGGTTATGCAAAAGTCTGGTATGTTATTTCAGTTTTCTCATTTAGAGAAATGGGATAAGTTTGATTCTCCTATCGAGCTTTCTATTTATTCTATTTCTAGAGACCTTTGGCTTTTTCTCCAGTAGCGTTTATTTTCTTGCCACCGAACAAACGTTGCAGCGGACTCGTGAAGTCGGCTCGTCGACACTCGCCGATTTCACTCGCCGCTGAGCTTAGCGTTATAGGGCTTCAAAAGAGGCTTTAATTTTTATATTTTAATTATTACTTGGTAGTAATTTAGTTAAAAAGCTAGGTACGCCTAAAGTGTCATCTCCAGTAATTGCTTTTAAGCCTTTTTTAGCAACAGGGTTTTGTGGCTCTATTTTTAAGGCTTCTCTAAATTCATTTTCTGCTCTACGCACAAGTCCAACTTTGCTATAAAGTTGAGCTAAACCTAGATGAGCCATTACATTTTGTGGTTCAATGTCTAGGACTTGGTTAAATTGCTCTTCTGCTTCTTTTTGCCAACGTTGGTTATTAGATAAAACATGTCCTAACAATAATCTATAGCGGGTTTGCCTAGGAGAAAGCTTTACAGCCTCACGTAGGTTTTTTACTGCCCCTCCAACATCTTTAGATTGAAAAGCATTTCGTCCAACAACAAAAAGCTGTTCAGCTTGTTCTTGCTCATCTAAAACAGGCGTAGTTTCTACCATAGAAAGCGGGCTAGTTGTTGCTGATTCCATTTCTGATAAATTCATCATTACTTCTTCTGTAGAAAGATTATCTAGTGCAGTTGTAGAAAGTGCTTCTTGAACCATTCTTGTATTTTCTGACATAACTGTAGTTGGAGCAACAGGACTTTCTAAAACCTGGCTTTCTGATGATAAAGCTAATGGTTCTGTCATAGATGAATAATTTTCTTCCTCAACAACAGGCGTAGAAAGTTGAGAGAGTTCATCTAAAGCATCCATCAAAGCTTCCGCCTCAGAAGTATTAACCAAGGCTTCTGTAGGTGAATCAACTTCTTTTGCAATTTCTAAAGACTGTGTAATTGCAGGAGCATCTAAAATGGTTTGTTTTAGCTTAATATCTAGCTCAGAAACAGCTAACTTGTTACCTGTTGGGCTAAATGGCTTTGAATTGCTAGCTAAAGAACCTGTGCCTAAAGACAATGTTTCATCTTCTAATACAGCATCTTCCGTAGTATCAGTGTTTAAGCTTTCTTCAAAGCTAGGTAATGGTTTAGTAGAATGATGCCCTAATGTTTGTGCAATAACAGGAGTTTGTACTGGACTTGCTTCTACATTAGCAAACTTCCCTGTTGCACTTTGTTTTTGTGCTGGTGTTGGCGGAAGATTTTCTAACGGTTGTGGTGCAGTATTGCGCCTAATTGGGCCTGTAACACCTGTTGGAACTGGCATTGCTGTAGTTTCAACCATTACCAAATTACGTGCTTGGTCATATAAACTAGTTAATTGGGTAAATAGCTCATCTATTTCGCTTCTTAATTCTTTAGTTGCAGATAAATGGCGGTCTGGATGAAATTCCCTAGCTAATTTATAATAAGCACTTTGTAATTCTTCTAATTCACACCCTGGATTAATAGCAAATAATTGATATACATCCCCATCTTTCATTCGAGCTTTTACTAAATCTATTCGTCGTCTTAGAGCCATTTCATCAACTTTATGTGCGCCAGTTTGCCGGTTACTAGCCACCACAACCGGAACAGGTTCACCCATTCCTAAAGTTTGGCGGACTACTTTTTCTGGAACTTCCATTTTGCCGCTTTCTTGTGAAAGTTCAGCAGGAGCAAAACGTTCCAAAACTCCAGCAGATAACAATCCATATAAAGACCTTAAAACAGTTTCAGCAGGAGATTTTACTTTTACTAGTAATTTAATTAAACTTAAAGGCTCTCTAATAACATCTATAATTTGTCGCTCAAGTGGTCTTAAGGAAAGCGTTTGAAGTCTAAGCAGTGGGTTGGTTGATGGCCCAACTAATCTATTTAAGTCCCCTAGCCCACGCTCAATAACGTCTATATCACTTATTCGGCGAACGCCTTCTAAAATAATGCTTGCTGTAGATAGGTCTAATTTTAGGTCTTCAGAAATGGTTTTTCCTACTTCATAAAATTCATAACTGCCTACTGTCCAGTTAAATACTGAATAAATTATGTCTAATACCTGAAAAGTAACATTAGCAATTAAATCCCGCTCAGAAATTATTTTTAGGTCTACTAAAATCTTACCAAAACGTTTACCTCTACCCATATGAGCTTGAGCTAAATCAAATTGTTCTTGGCTAATTGTGCTATGTCTAAGCATACTTTCACCAATTCGGTCTTCTCGGCGATTACTAGAAGCAAAAACCATTGCTCCTAGCTCAAAAAATATCTCTTTCCGAGTATGGTCTTGAGTTAACCTTAAACAACCCGATCTACGCTCTAAATAAATTTGTCTTAACACATCTGGTAAACAATCTTGGTTTAGTTGTCCCCGCATAAGTTCTTGATTCTCCCTTTAGCTTTAATAGCCATAATTATTGATAGTCGGCAAATAGGCTTTTGTGTGTTAGTCACTCACAGATATACTAAGCCAGCATTCTAAATTCTTTATTCTTAATAAAGCAAGCATTTAGTAACCCTTTTTTAAGGTATAATTTTATAATTTTATGAAAGTATTTATTGACCGTATTGAGTCAAATATAGCAGTAATGCTTATTGTAAATAGAGAAGAAATTAACTTAGATATTCCGCTAGAATATCTTCCAGAAGGCTCTCGCGCTGGAGATTATTTTGATATTTCCTTTACTGTTGACCCTGCTAGCCGTTCTAGCGTTGAAGAACGCACCAAAGATTTATTAAAAGAACTTACCAAAGATAGCGACCCTGACCAAACAGACTTTAAGCTTTAATTATGGAAAAAATCACTTACCAACAAGCCGGTGTAAACATTGATGCAGCCAATGAAGCTAAACACCGTATTAAAAACTTAGCTCGTAAAACCTTTAATTCACAAGTCTTAACAGAAATAGGAAGTTTTGGCGCACTTTTTCGCACAAACTTTCAAAATATGAAAGATCCTGTTTTAGTTGCAAGTACCGATGGAGTCGGCACTAAACTAAAAATTGCCTTTCTAACAGGTATTCATAACACAATTGGTTATGACCTAGTTGCTCATTGTATTGATGATATCGCGGTTCAAGGTGCAAAACCTTTATTTTTTATGGACTATATCGCTACAGGTGAACTTTCTCCAAATGTAGTTGCAGATATTATTGAAGGTATAACCCGCGCCTGCCTTGAAGCAAATTGTCCATTAATTGGCGGAGAAACGGCAGAAATGCCCGGTTTTTACTCAGCAGGTGAATATGATGTTGCTGGCTTTATTCTTGGAGTTGTTGACCGAGATAAAATAATTGATGGCAGTAAAATTAAAGCTGGTGATCAATTAATTGGGCTTCCTTCTTTAGGCTTACATACTAATGGCTACAGTTTAGCACGTAAGCTATTTTTTGATATTGCTAAATATAATGTAGACAGTTATTTACCAGAATTAAATAGCACTGTAGCCAAAGCTTTACTTAAAGCTCATCGCAACTACTTCCCTGCTCTATCAGGACTTTTTGAGCAAGATTTAGTTAATGGACTAGCTCATATTACTGGAGGAGGTTTTCTAGAAAATATTCCTCGTATCTTGCCAGATAACACTCAAGCAGTAGTAAATTTAGGAACTTGGCCGGTTTTACCTGTTTTTGAAGTAATGCAAAAAATCGGCAATATTGACCAAAATGAGATGTACCGAGTGTTTAATATGGGTATAGGAATGATAGTAGTTGTTTCTAAAGAAAACTTTGAAACAGTGATGACCCATTTTAAGAACTTAAATGAGACTTGTTATCATATTGGTGAAATAACTGTAGGAAATAAAGAAGTTAAATTAGTTTAATAACCTAGGGTCAAAAACCCCAGGTTATTAAAGATAGCCTAAGCTTTATTTCTTGGCTGGAACGGTCATTGCGACTCGTAGCCCATAATCATTGCGCTTCCAAGTTAATTCTAAGTCATTGCGATAAGCTGAATGACAAGCCCCACCTCGACAAATCCATGAACCTCCGCGAGCAATTCTTTTTGCTTGATCACCGCCTGTTAACCAAGCACTACCATCAGTTGGCGCACCTTCATAGTTTTCATGCCAAACATCTTGACAATATTCCCAAACATTTCCATGCATATCAAATAAGCCAAAGTTATTAGCTACTTTTGTTGTACCAACAGCAAATGTCTGATCTAAATAGCCTTCTGGCTCTGGCCCTCGATAATGCCCTGACATTATTCCTGTAAAATTAACTTGAGTTAAAGTAATACTATCCCCAAAACTATACATAGTATCTGTTCCGGCACGACATGCATATTCCCATTCTGCTTCTGTAGGCAAGCGATATTCTTTTCCTGTATGTTTTGAGAGTCTAGCACAAAACTCTACAGCCTCATCCCAAGTTATTTGTTCAACAGGTGAATCATCTCCGCGAAAAGCTGAAGGTTTTGCTTTTATATCCATGTTAACTTTTGGCAAAGCAGCAACAAATTTCCATTGTGCTTGGGTTATTTCAAATTTGCCTAAGTAAAATGCCGGTATATTAACTTTATGTTGTGGCATTTCGTTTTTGTCATATCTACCACTATATTCTTCTTCTTTTTCTGAACCCATTAAAAAGCTTCCTGATGGTATTTCTACCATTTCCAAGGCAATACCTTCTGCTAAATTTTCTGAATAACTTTTAGCTTGTTTTGTACCTTCTTTAATAACTTTTCCGTTGATATTTAAGTCTACAGTCTTAAATTCATAAGTTTTAAGTGCTAAACCCCCTGCTCCAATTGTTGTTGCACTAGTTGTTGAATTTGTTGAATTTGTTGCTAAATTAGTAGTTGTTGTGCTAGTAGTAGCACCATTAACATTTACATTAACTGTAATAGAAACCACCAAATCATTAGCCTTATAGCCTTCAACTACAACTTGGGGTTCTTGTTTTTTCCCTACGCCTAAATCAATTTTTACCCGTTTAGGAACTTCTTCTTGAACATATTTTTTTAAGGACTCTAAAGTTACTTCGCCTTTTTCATTTGCTGCACCACCCTTTAAGCCTTCAACTATTGCTAGAGTAAAATAACCGTTTTTCTTTTCTGTATTTTCATAAGCTCTTGCACCAACATTAGTAGCATAAAGAGTAGCAAACGCATTTACTTCCTGATTACGTACATCAAAGCTAAAACCGCGTGTATAGGCTTCTGATAGATTATTGGGCGCGTCTGCTCTGCCTGCTGTTGGGTCATTTCGGCAAGCATCTAAAACTACCATTACCTGTTTAACACCTGTTTGACGAATACGCTCTTTAATATTATTAACACTTATTGCTGTATCTTCTAGTAAGGTAATATCCCCGCTTACTTGAGCATTTGCTGGTAGTAAAAACGCTTTTCCATCTCTTTCTATCCCATGACCAGCAAAAGAAACTAGCAATAATCCATCTGGCGGAATTGCGGCTCTTAAATTTGATAACCGTCTTAAGATATTTTCCCTAGTTGGCTGGCGTTCTGCTGGCTGGTCAGAAGCTAGCAAAACTACTTGATCAGCAGGAAAACCAGCATATTTTGTTAAAGCATCTGCTAACAACTTGGCATCATTCACGGCAGCCGTTAAAGGTGTAATTTGTTTATCTTGATACTGCTCTACACCTATAACTAAAGCATAGCGTTTAGAGCTTGTAGGCCAATTTGCTACTGTAGCTAACCCTAACCCACGCTCATTTGTTGTTTGAGTGATATTTTTTTCCTGTTTTGACCGAGCATCTGTACTAACTGATAGACTTAAAAAACTAACCATTAAACAAACAGAAATAGAAAGTAATCTAATTATTAAACTTTTTTTCATACAACAAGTTACCTGCCAAAGATAAAATTATATTAATTAAATAACTATACCTAGTTACTTTTTAGGCTTTTTAAGAATTTGCTATTGGGGTTATTTTATTAATTTTTTGTTTAATTTTTGAAAAATGATAGCAAATCTTAATATAAATAAACACCTATTATTTGTTGTGGTTGGGCAATTAATATGGTTAAATCCTTTTTATCAAATAAAAGCTATAAACAAACCAACTAAGAGGAAAATCTTATGCAATATCCTCAAATAATTCTTAGTAAGCACAAACTGTTATCTATTTTGCAAATGTTAAGCTTGTTATTGCTGACTACAATTTTTGCTAGCTCAATACAAGCACAAACATTTCGGGGTACAATATTAGGTACAGTTACAGATCCTGAAACAGCCGTCATTGGTGGTGCAAGTGTTACAGCAAGAAACATAGACACAGGTATTGAAAGAACCACTACTACTAATGAAACAGGTAATTTTTCCTTGCCTGAACTGCCTACAGGAAATTATGAACTCAGAATTGAAAGAGATGGCTTTCAATCTGCATTAGTAAAAAATATTGTAGTAGAAGTTGCCTCAGAACGTCGTGTAGATATAGTCCTTAATTTAGGTTCAGTATCTCAAGCTATTGTAGTAGAAGCAACTATTCCACTACTTAACACAACTTCTAACCAATTAGGCCAAATATTTGAGAGTAAAAAAATTGAGCGATTACCAGTCAATGGACGAGATTTTACTAAACTTTTAGTAATTTCTCCTGGCACAACAGGCGATCCAAGCGGTGTAACAGATGCTCCAGGCTCATTTGGGCTTTTTAGCGTAAATGGTAATCGTGGTCGCGCTAATAACTATTTGCTAGATGGTACAGATATGAATGATGGCTATCGAAATCTACCAGCAATTAATGAAGCAGGTGTTTTTGGTACTCCAGCAACTATTTTGCCACTAGAAGCAGTTTCAGAACTAGCAGTTATTTCTAATTTTCCTCCTGAATATGGCCGTAATTCTGGGGCAATCGTCAATATTGTTACTAAATCAGGAACAAATGAATTTCATGGCTCAGTGCTAGAATTTTTACGTAATGACAAATTAGATGCACGTAATTTTTTTAACACTAAACCAAATCCACAAAACGCATTTCGTAATAATCAATTTGGTTTTGCTTTAGGCGGGCCAATTGTAAAAAATAAAACTTTCTTTTATTTCAACTATGAAGGTCAACGTGAGCGAGTTGGCGTTACTAGTCTAGCACGTGTTCCAGATCCGGCTGAAATTGCTGCTTTAGGTGGGGTAAAAAATCCAATAATTGCCCAAATTCTTAACCGAAACCCTTATCCAACTCCTAATATTCCAGTTCCACTTTTTGACCCATCTCCAAATCTTTCTGTTGCTACTCGTGCAAGTAATGATGTTAATGCTGCTACAGTAAAAATAGACCAGTCATTTTCTCCAAAAGATTTACTTAGTGGAAGATATTACTATGGAGATAGTGATCAAAGCTTTCCTCTAGCATTAGTTGGAGGTAGCAAATTACCTGGCTTTAACACTGTTACACCAACTAAAGTGCAAATTGCATCTCTTTCCTATGTTAAAGTCATTTCCAGTACAAAAGTTAATGAACTGAGATTTGGTTATAACCGATTTAAGCAAAACTTTTTTTCTGAAGATAACGACTTTAACCCAGGTGCAATTGGTCTAAATACAGGTGTTACTAACCCAAGAGATTTTGGACTACCAGTAATTAGAATCCGTCAAGACCCAAATTTAGGTTCTTCAATTGAGCCAATAGGGTCAAATCTCTCTCTTCCTAGAGGTAGAATTGCTACTAATTTACAATTAATTGATAATTTTTCCTCAAAATATGTCAAACATGACTTTAAGTTTGGTGTAGAGTTTCGACGAACTTTTGTCAACGGCTTTTTTGATGCTGGTTATCGTGGAAGAATTGATTTTGCTTCTTTAAGCGATTTTCTAGCAGGAAGACCTAGCGGTGGACGTAGTGCAATGGGTGATTCTCAACGCGGGACTTTCCAAAACTCTGTTGGGTTTTACTTCCAAGATAGTTTTCGTATTAAACCAACTGTCCTTATTAATTATGGTTTACGCTACGATTATTTTGGCGTGCTTGGTGAAGAGCGCGACCGCTTAAGTAACTTTGACTCTGCTCGTGGGCTAGTGCAAGTTGGTAAAGATATAGAACGCCTTTATGAACGAGACTTAGACAATTTTGCTCCTCGTGTTGGCATTAGTTGGGATATTAACGGCAAAGGAAAAACCGTGCTACGTGCTGGATGGGGACTATTTTATGATAGTTTTTCACAAGATTTCTTTGTTGGACAACTACCATTTAATACTTTTAATCCTGGGCCAGCTTATAACCCAACAGGAGAATCCCCAATATTATTTTCTTTTTCAGCAACAAATCAATTAGTTCCTGGTGCGCCTGTATTTAGCGGTTTTACTGACTCAGATGTTTTTGCTGTTGACCGTCGTTCACGTACTCCTTATGTACAAAACTACAACCTTACTTTACAAAGAGAACTTTTTAAGAATGTAGTTGTAGAAATAGCCTATGTAGGTTCACAAGGTCGCAAACTCTACCGTTATCGAGACATCAACCAACCTAACCCAACAGTTTCTTTATCACGTCCATTTGACAACGGGCCATTTGCACCTTCTGGTGGAACATTCTTTTATGTTAACCAACTAGAAACTACATCGATTTCTAGCTATAACTCTTTACAACTTAGTTTAGGAACTCGTAATCTACGTGGTTTAACTGCTTCTGTTTTTTATACTTATGGACATTCCATTGATAATGCTAGCGATGGACAAGATTATGTTCCTAATGCTTCACAACCTGATGATAGCAACCGACCTGATTTAGAAAGAGCTAGCTCTAATTTTGATAGCCGTCACCGATTTGTTTTTAACTTTAACTATGAACTGCCTACACTTAGCCAACGATTTAAGAAATTAACTAGTGGTTGGCAAGTTGGCGGACTTGTCACCTTAAGAAATGGCAACCCTTTTAATGTAAATCTTTTTGATGATTTCAATGGCACAGGCGAGTTTTTCCCAAGACCAGACCTAGTTGGTGATCCATTTGCAGGAACAAAAGGCCCTGATAGATTCTTGAACTTATCAGCTTTCCGAGTTCCTTGCATATTAAATCCAAATGGTTCAGGCAGTGCAGCAGATTGTTTAGCAGGTACACAGCGTTTTGGTACTTTAGGGCGTAATTCCTTAGTTGGGCCTGATTATAAAAACTTTGACTTTTCTGTAGCTAAAATGACTGAGCTAACAGAAAAGCTTAAATTAGAATTTCGTGCAGAGTTCTACAATATCTTTAATCATCCTAACTTTGCTTCTCCCCTTGTTCCAAACTTTGCTGTTGATGCCGGTTTTAATGGCATTGACCCTCAAACAGGTCGCGGTATTGGATTTTTACCACTAACTGCAACTCCTGATGTTGGCATTGGTAATCCATTCTTAGGCGGTGGAGGCCCTCGTAACATTCAATTAGGCTTGAAACTACTCTTCTAGTTTTTAGCAAACAAAAGTTATCTTAAATTTATAAACACCAGCTAATGTAAGTATTTAGCTGGTGTTATTTATTTAGAACTCTTTTTTAGAAGAAAAGTTTTATATAAAACTTTTTAAGTACAATCATTAAATAGTTTAAGTGTAATCAAAAAAGAATAGGAGAATAAATAAAAAATAATATTAGGATAAACCTGCTAAAATACAAAAAATTGTTTGTATACATCTAAATGCTTGACTATTGAGTAAATAATAGATAGTCTACCAGAATTTATAAATAAGATTCCTAGTAATTTATCTTGTTGGAATATTCTAAATGGATAAAAATAAACCACTTCAGATAATTTCTTCTGTTGAGCTTATAGCTCTTTGCAGAAGTAACAATGCTGATGTTTGGGAAGAATTTATAAAGCGTTTTCACCGCTATATTACTGTTTGTGTTTTTCGTGAAACTCGCAACTCTAAATTAGATACATCAGAAATTATACAAGAAGTTTTTCTTAAGTTATTTGCTAATAATCAAAAAATTCTAAAAGATTTTCATGGTATAACAGAAGATTCTGTGTTTGTTTATTTAGCTACTGTCGTTCATAGCGTTGTAAAAGACCAAATCCGCCGAGAAATTGCACAAAAACGTTCTACTGTTTTTGTTGAATTAGATAAACCTATAGATAGACAAAAAGAAATACCCTTAAGCGAGCTTTTGCCTGCAACATTAGAAACATCTCCAGATGTAATGTTTGAAGAAAGAATCATTCCTAAAAAATTAAAAGAGTTATTAAAATCTGCACTCTCTGGCCCTAATGCAGCACGAGATACAATTATTTTTAATCTTCATGTAATTAACGGTTTATCTGCTCGTGAAATTGCAGAACTTCCAAACTTCGTTCTAAACACAAATAATGTACAAACTATAATCACTCGCACTAAAGAAAAATTAAAAGAAATCCTAGCAAAAAAAGGTGTGCTAGGATTATAAAATCTCTGTACAAATCTAAAAGCTTTTTACGTCTTATTTGTTATTGCTAAAGAAAATTTTATAGATAAGTAGTTAACATGGCGTAAATTAACTAAGTTAATATTTTTTTAATTTCTTAAATAATACGTAGGGTTGAAACCCTACGCTACAAATATGCCGCCCCGCTGGGGCTTAAGATTAAAATATCAGAATATTTAATTTACAATGTAGTTAAGAACTTATGCAAAAAAATCTAAGTGTAACTCAAATATTAATAAACCTCTATCAATAAATCTTAACCTATATTAATAAAGTACTAGGTATTAATTTAATTTATTTAATAATAAATTTTAATAAAATCTTGACTTTTTTTTAGCTTAAGCAATATAATGGCAAGCGTTTTAACCGAGAAAAATATATTAAGCTAGACGCTAGTTTATCTTAAACAATCAAAACCAACAAAGATTACAATAAATTCACTAACTACAACAAATTCATTGGGTTACATTTTCAGCCCATCCAAAACTAAATTTATTATATGAAATTCTTACAGCCTAAGTATGTTTTAACAATCCTTAGTTTGTTGTCTCTTGCTGTTATAGCAATGTTGGCAACAAAGATTTGGTATATCAAAACTAAAAAGGAAACCGCTATGGTAGCACTAGCAAAAGCCGCAGGAAAAATTCGCACTACCGAAGCCCGCCTAAGTGGTGAATTTGCCTATGCTCCCTATGTCGCGCCAATTCCATCAGCAAAAACCAAAGTAAATCATGCGTTAGAAGAACTTAAAAAAGAACTGCTAGCCCAAGAAAAAGATTCTTCTAACTCCAATAATAAAAATTCCATTAGGCGTAACAATACTTCATTTACTCGTGGTGAAAGCAATCCAGCTAGCGATAAGCTTTATGAAACCAGCATTTTTATTGACCCAGTTTTATCTAATTTATATTTTTCTGAATTAACCACATTTATTCCTGCAACACTTTCGCTTACACGTTCAGCAGAATCTAGCGATCAAGTAAGTAGAGCTAGAGCTAATGAAACAAAAGCCTTTAGAAATCTAGCGGCTGAAGTAATGCTTGATGACATAGTTGTTCCCACCCTAGAAACTGCACATGCTAAAGCACTAATTTATATTTTACGTAATGAGTTTAACCTAGCGATTGAACGGCTAGAGCAAGCCTTAAAAGAAATTCCAGCAGCTAAAACCAATGCTGAGTTGTTGAATGATTTAGCCGTAGCCTACCTAGCCCGCGCCCACGACGAAGAGCAACCAATAGATATTTTTGAAGCTCTCTTAGTAATTGATAGCGCGGTGACAGCCGACCCAAATTTACTAGTAGCCCAATATAACCAAGCATTAATTTTGCAAAAGCTTTATCTATCTATATCAGTGGGTAAATACTGGGATAAGTATTTAAGAAAAGAAAAGTCTGAAGAATGGAAAGCAGAAATTAACAAATATATTGATGAACTTAATCAACCAACATTAACAGCACTTTGGGAGAAGGAAAAACCTAAAGTTAGTTCAGCGGTTCTTAGAGGTGATTACACCACAGTAAAACAAATAGTAAGCGAGTACCCTCATTTTGCTCGAATGTATGCTTTAGAGGAATTATTCCCTAGCTGGGCAACATCCTATTTAGAGCGTGATTTTGACAATGGGGAAGAAGTTTTAAGGGTTATTCAAGCCATAGGCAAAGTCTTAATAGAAATCCACCAAGATCATATGATAGACGATGGTTTAGCGACAATTTACCGAGTATATGATCAACCAAACTCTGCCAAGGCATTGTCCCAACTCGCCCAAGCCCATTTACTTTACAACGAAGGCTACAAACTTAATGAAAATAATGATCCTGCTAAAGCTAGTAAGCCTTTAGCCGAAGCTTTAGCCATTTTTAAGCAATATGATGATAGTGCTTTTACAGCATTGATTTATTTTTATCAAGCACGTAGTTATTTTTTCAGTTTAGAAAATAAAAATGCTTTTGAGACACTCGAAAAAACAAAACTACTTTCAGAAAAATATAATTATCCTTATTTATTAGGACGCACTTGCTCAATTAATAGTCAAGAACAAAGGAAGTTATTTCAATTCTCTAAAGCATTAGAAATAATGCCTCTAGCAATCAAACTTCTAAAACAAACTTCCGCATTGAGTGATTTATCCATAGCGTTGATTAATTATAGTCAACTTCTTACAGAATTAGGTCAATCTAAGCAAGTTCTTGACCAATACTATAAGGCTTTACAAAGTATTAATAAATTAGAAAGCACTATTCAAAATACTATATCTATTGGAACACCTGCCATTTATTTGACACAAACAAATAGAGTTAAAATTGTTTTCTACTTTTATGATGAGTTATTTGAAATAGCTATGAAAAATAAATTAGAAAAAAACCTTTTTTCTATGCTGCGCTGGCGTAGTTTAGCATATCACAAACAAGGCAAAGATGCTGCTGCGCTAAAAGATATTGAACAAACAAAAACATATCTTTCACAATTTACAGATAAAACATTTCGTTTAAGTGCAGAAAATGAATTAGCTGCCGCAGAAGGTGAATATAGTTTAGAAGTAAATCCTCAAAAATCTATTCAGCTTTTTACTAAAATTATTGATACTTATATCAAAGCAAAAAGCCAACAAGAAAAACTTTCTTATCTTTACTTGTTACGCTCCCGTGCTTACCTTGTTTTGAATGATTATAAAAATGCAGAGAGCGACTTGAAGGCTAGTATTCAAGAGTTTGAAATAGCCCGTAAAAATATTAAACAAGAAGTTTTTCGTACTAATTTTTTTGAAAAACCACAAGAAGTTTATGATGAAATGATTCAATTGCAACTTAAGCTAAATCATCCTGATATTGCATTTAATTATTTAGAAAATAAACAAGCTCGTGTTTTATTAGATTTATTACATAACAAATCTAGGCAGGTAGAGTTATTAAATGAGCCTCAACTTATTATAGATAGTATTGCAAAACCTTTTAACTTAGAAGAAATATTATCCTCATCCCCTAGAAAAATACCTAGTTATATTACTTTAATTAGTTATGCTTTTTTATCAGGAGATCTTTATATTTGGTCTATTACAAAAGACAAAGTAAATGTTACTAAATCATCCTTAAAAGAAGAAGAAGTAAATTCTTTAATTGAAAAATTTTATAAATTAATAGAGCAAAACAAACCCAAAGAATTGCTTAAACCCTTATTAATAAAGCTTTATCAAGGAGTTTTTCAACCTATTTTACCTTTTATTTCTCCAGAACAAACTCTAGTTTTTATTCCTAGCAAATCTTTATATCAAATACCTTTTCCTGCGTTGTTTGATAATAAAAACAATCAATATTTAATTGAAAAACAGAAAGTTATAGTCAGCCCTAGTGGAACAATTTTTATTAAATGTTTGGAGAGAAACCGACTTTTAGCTAAACAAAATCACACTAACCATCTTTTAGCAATAGGAAACCCTAGTTTCAATAAAAAATTATTTCCAAATCTTTCAAATTTACCTGCTTCAGAAACAGAAGCTAAACAAATTAGTCAGTTTTATAAAAACCCTAAATTGTTGTTAGATAAAGAAGCTACTAAATCCAAATTTTTAGCTTTAGCAGAAAACTACAACATAATTCATTTTGCTGGACATGCAATTATGGATGAGCAATCTCCATTATATTCACAACTAGTTTTTGCTCAAGATGAGACTAAAAAACAAAATAGCAATTTGTATGCTTATGAATTATATAAGCAGAAATTTAATAAGACAAAATTAGTCGTGTTAGCAGCTTGTAAAACAGCTAATGGGCGTAATCTTAACAATGAAGGAATTGCTAATTTAGCACGTCCATTTCTCGCGGCTGGTGTGCCAACAGTAGTTGCTAGTTTATGGAATGCTAATGATCGTGCCTCAGCCGAATTATTTACCAGATTTCACCAAAACCTTATTAAAACAGGTGACAGTCTTGAAGCACTACAAAAAGCACAATTAGAGTTAATCAATCATTCTGATCCTAGCTTTCATTCTCCCCAATTCTGGGCAGCTTTTGTTTTGCTAGGAGGAAATTAAATCAAAAAATTACAAGGAGAAAAATCATGCCAAACTTAATTAAAAATATTAATGAAGAAAATCCTCCAAACGGTAAATTAAGAATCTTTTTTCGTGGCCTTTGTGTTTTCTACATAGACAAACCTAAGAATCAACAAAAAGAAACTACTAAACAAGCTACCAAACAAGCTAGTGTCCCAATAAAAGTCTTATTACCTGATGCCAGAATACCTGAAAATACTATTTCTTGTTATGAATATGATGTTAATGATCCTTTATTTCCTCATATTCCCTTACTTTCAATTCCAAAAGAACTGCTAAATCCATTACCTCAGCTAAAACCACATAAGTTTATCATTGAAGATGAATTTGTTTTCCCATTAACAAAACACATTATCGATGTAGGTCAAACAGATTCCCAATTAAAAAAAACTAAGGACTTTGAAAATTTTATTCCTAACTTGCGCGAATATGTCAAAGATGAAAAAGGGAACCCTATAAATATAAATCCTGATTTACTAGACCCAACTAAGATTAGAAATCATAATAAGCTAAGTGCTTTATTAGAAATAAAAACAGGTACAATTAGTATTCCTAGTTCACAAAACACTGATCCAAGACGTGCTGCTGATTTCATAAAAACTGTGTTTGATACAGATAACACTTCTGCTCCTGACGAAAAAGCTCAACTACTTGCTAATTGTGTTTGTTGGGATATAGATATTAAATACGCCTCAAAACCTAAATTATCAGAAAAACTATCAGAAAATAGCTTGATAAATTTAATTACTCCTCTAATTGAAAAAAATCGCTTTCAATCAAAAGTTACTTCAATAGCTGAAACATTAGCTAATAAATATTCAGCTAAACAGTCACTAGAAGAACCTGATAAATCTTTGTATAAACAACTAGATGAAAAATATCTCAAAGTAGATCCAACTGACTTTCAGCAGATTTTTCAACAAATTTTCAAACAAATAGCTAAAGAATTGCAAGATAAAAATGAGGTAAAATATCAAGATGAATATCAAGATATAGTTGAGTTAGTAGCCCAACACATAGCTGCAAAGTTAAATCCAGATCATAGATATTACCCTTTTACAATAAAATTAAAAAAACCTTTAGATTTAAATGCAGAGTTAACCCTTGAGCTACAACTTAAAGTAAAAATTGATAAAGACACTAACACTATAGTTGGTGCAGTGCCAGGTAATATATTTATTACTAATATGCCATTAGAAGGAATTAGCATGCATCTCCCTTTCCAAAGAGAAAGAGATTTAGATTTTGCACTTACTTATTCTGTATTAGAACGTCCTGTATCAACACCATATTTGCTACCAAGAAGAATTCCTTCCCCTGATGAACTAAACAATCAGGAACAAACTATGCCCCCTTTAATGTGTGCTATTGTTCGTTATGAAAATGCTTTTGCTAACATAGAAGATCCTTCAAATGAGTTCGCAGATAAAGCCGACTAGCAAACACCCTACGTAAAATAACCCCTGATAATGGCGAATACAATGAGGTATTTATGAATCAAATTGATGATAAAGAAAAGTGTTGGTTAAGAACCAGTCAGAAAAAACCAAAAACTGTATGTTTACTAGAAAGCGAAGTTTCCTTAACTAAAAAAGCTAGATCTGTAAGAACAAGTTTGCAGCATAATAGATTAAGAAATCGCTTAGATGTAGTCTTTTCATTACCTCCAAAAGATAAGTCTGAATCTAGTGACAAAGAGGTAATCGCCAAAAGAGATAAGATAAAAAGCCAAAAGCCTCAAGATTCTAATTTTTCAAATTATGATCTAAGAAGTTGTTTTTCTATTTTATCTAGTGAGCGAGCCAAACCCTTTGCTTCAGGTATTTTGATTGCCAATAATGCTATTTTGACCGTTCATCATTTCCGTAAATCCAATTTATATAGAAGTAATTTTTGGAAAATTTGTAATGAAATTAATGCTAGTGCCAGAAAACTCTTTACTTGTAAACCTACTAACCTACCGTTAAGAATAAAGAATGAAGACTTAGAAATCCTTATTCTTGCCAAACCCATCATTAATATTGAACCTGCTATATTAGCTACTAAACAAGAAATAGATAGGGCAACTACAGGATTAATTGTTAGCTATGGTATTGATGAAAATGGGGTTAGTGGTGTTAAACGGGAACGTGTAGTAGATCTAGAACTTCCTGCTAACAATAGCAATTACATCCGTTATAACTGTAGTAGCAAAAGGCATTTAATAGTTAAAGCACCTCCACAACGTCAAGTCATTTCTAATCGCATAGAAACTGATGGAATCAACCCTAGAGATAGCGGATGCCCTCTTTACATAAATTGTAATGGAAAAATAAAACTTGCTGGTATCGCTACTAAATCATTAGAAAATGGTGAAGTAGGCTTATTTATTCGAGTTGATACATATGAGAAGGAAATCAAAAAAATTCTAGCAAGGTTTCCACCTGAAAATTGATAAAAATAAAAAGTGCAAGCAATTTATCTATAAACAAATTACTTGCACTTTTTGATTTTTCTTTTGGTTGTGCTTAGTTAGTTGCGTGGAATTTGACCATTCTAAGTTGATAGTAGCCTGTTAAATCTTTTACTCCAAAATGTCCATAAGGTACGGTGCTAAAGGTCTTTTGCCCGTTTTGACCAGGTATTTGACAGGTGTATTTTCCATAAACTACTGTCCCATAACCTACTACCTCATCAACGCTTGACCAAATGCTATAAATATATGAGCCTTCATAACGAGATGTAGAATTTAGGTCAACTAAATAGCTGGAAACGCCATATGGCCCAATTAAACCTATTAAATAACCTGGGTAAAGCCCTACTTCATCATCACAAGTAAGCGTTGTTCCACCTGTTAAATAACAAGACGTTAGACCTCGATTTGCTCCAGCAATTCCAACAAAGGTGTCTACACTGCTAGTTAATGATGGGCCTAAATCATAATATCCGCCATTATAAGGATCATAAGCTGTACCGCCTTTTATGGCTTTGCGGGCTAAGGTGACACCTAAAGAATGCGCCACAATATCAACTTTTGCCGCGCCTGTGTATTGTTTGACGGCTTTAATAAAATTTCTAAGCTTAGTTAAATATTCTCTGGAATGGTATTGTTGAGAGGATGAAAAAACATTTGCTGGGCCGTATGTAGTCGCGTAAAGCTCTGAAGTTTTGTAACCGTTGGAAAGAAAATAATCTATTGAAGCATTCCAACCTGTTTGACCGGCTGTAGTGCCTACGGCTTTGTCAGAATTTCCATGAATAAAAATCACTGGTTGATTGACTACGCTATCCGTAGCACTTGACTTGCCGCCATAACTCCCACCTGCTAAATCAAATCGACCAAAATCATAGCTTCCATAACCATTAGCAGCTAGCCAGTCTCTAAAATGAGGCGTAATTCCCGCCATACTAGCCGCCAAGTTGCCTTCGGCTTGTTGCTTGATGTTATAGGTTTGGCTAGGGGTTTGGGTTAAATCTTGTGTTGATTGTGATGGAAGGCTATTAGCACTTACATTTTTATTGATATGGTTTATAGCAGGATAAAAGGCTAAAAACAGAAATAAAACGGCTAAGGACAAGGAAATAAATCTAATAACATTTTTTGGTTGGCCCATTAAAATATCTCCTCTAATATTTATAAATATTTAGTTTTTAATATGAGTTTTAGCGAAAGGAAGTAAAATGTACGTTCGTTCGTTATTATAACAGAAAGCAAATAAAAAAGAACGAACGTTTGTCTAAAAAGCGTAAAAAATTAAAATTTATTTGCGAAGGCATCCTGTTTTAGAAACTACTTGACTAGGTAAAGGAATATAATCCAAAGTAATAAAATCTAATTAGAGTAAAAGCAAAAAATTTTAGCCAAGAAATTTGGAGTAAAAAATGAGTGCAACAAATGTGTATAAAAAACAAGTTTTAGCAGAACTAGACGCATTGCCAGAAGAATATTTGCCTTACGTATTACAATTGATGAAAACTTTTAAGGAAAGTGTAAGTCTAAAAAGCGCAAAAGCTAGTTTTGAACAAGGATGGAAAGAAGCAAAACAAGGGGAAACTTATCCAATAGAAGAATTATGGGAAGGAATTGATATAGAGTGATAAAATATGTCAAAGATATCAATCGAATATACTGGAGAATTTAAGCGTAATATAAGACAACTAGCTAAAAAATATCGTAGAATAAAAACAGATTTGCAAGAATTATTAGATGAACTTCTTAAAGGGCATAAACCAGGAGATCAAATAAAAGGAGTTAATGAGGAAGTATTTAAAGCAAGGGTAAGAAATACAGACAGCGCAAAAGGAAAAAGTGGTGGTTATCGTGTTATTTATCAGTATAAAAACGAGCAGATTATTTTAATTACAATTTATTCTAAATCAGAGCAACAAGATATTGAATCTTCTGAAATTCAACAAATAATCTTAACTCATGATGCTCAAAGTCAAAGTGTAGAAAACGTAGTTACAGAAATTTCTATAGAATCAACAAACTCTACAGAATCAGGAGATAAATCTTAGTACATCGATTATCAATAAATACTGAATGTTTATCTAAAAAAAGCTAAAAATTTAACTACTCTCTTTTTCCATTGCTCTACTACCCAAATAAAGGAAAAAAGCACTCAAAACACAAGTTAGAGGACAGATTAAAAGTGAAAATTTCATTTGACTAGGATTACTGCTAACTCCCATTAAATCATTAAGTTTGCCAACAATTGGAGGGCCAAAGCCATAACCAATCATATTAACTGTAAAAAAGTAAACTCCTATGCTTAAGCCTCTAAGTTGCGGCCCAGCAATATCATGAACGTCTGCGGCTGCGGGGCCAAGCCAAATTAATGCAGCAGCTAACAAAAATAAATTTGCGGTTACAAGCAAAATAACATTATTGCTATAAAGCAACATTAGCCAAAGTGGAATACAAGCAATTGCACCATAGCTAGTAAAAAGCATCCGTCCGCCACGACCTTTTTTTCTAAACCAATCTGAAGCATAGCCACCTAAAATTGTACCTGGCATTCCACCTAAAATAGAAAGGATACCGGCTAGAAGCCCTATGGTTGCTATGCTTAAGCCGTGTACACGAGAAAAAAACGAAGGCCCCCAGATAGTTAAACTATTTGCAGCCAAAGCAAAAAGTGCGTAACCAATATGATGAAATCTTAAAGCTTTAGACCTAAAAAGCCGTTTCCAATCCCCTGGTTGATAAAGAGTAATATTTTTTTCTGTTTGACCGCGTGAAGGTTCTTTTAAGAGAAAAACAAATAAAGCTACAAGAAGCCCTGGAAAACCTAACAAATAAAATGCCCAACGCCAACCCATTGAGCTACCTATCCAACCACCTAGAAAAAATGCTATCCCACCACCCAAAGGTATTCCAGAGGAATAAATAGCTTGAACAGTAGCACGCATCTTGACAGGAAAATAATCACTTAGCAGGGAAAGTGCTGCTGGGCCTAAAGTCGCTTCGCCTACCCCAACCATGACGCGGCAAAAAAAAATCCCCCAAAAGCTTTCTGCATAACCAGTTAAGCCAGAAAAGAGGCTCCAAATTGCTAGTCCAATTGCAATTAAATTTTTGCGAATTGTTCGGTCAGCTAGTCGGCCAAAAGGAATCCCTAAAAGTGTATAAAATATTACAAATGAAGTAGTTCCAAGCAGTGCTAATTGTAAATCTGATAGCAACAATTCTTTTTTAATTGGAGTAAATAAAATATAAATTAGCGAACGATCCAGAAAGTTTAAGGCATAAACTACTGTAAGCAAGCCTAGTACATACCAAGAATAATTATTTATATTTTCTGTTTTTTCAGCTTTTATATTTGCTTCTTTGACCAGGGTAGACATAAATTATTTTCCTATTTTTTTAACCATTCGCTAATTTGCGCTATAGATTTGCTATGCCAGGTAAGCAGTAAATGATTAGTTTCTATTGCCGCACTTCCTGACAAATTTGCTATAGCGGTTTTGTCCATCGCGCTATCAAGAAACACAAGTCCATCACTTGGGCCCGTGTGTTCATTATGAAAAAGCGGTATGTTGGCACTGCTACCAGCTAATAAATAAGTGTTGATAGATTTAGGGATTTCTTGAGATAAGACTTGTTTTACTAAAGATCCTTGCTCAATTGCTGAATCAATTCCTAGGCTTTCAGAAACAGAACCTTTTCCACCATAATAAGTTGTTTTCCAGTCAGTTTCATTTTCTGGCAATGAAAATTTTTGATCCCATTTTCTTAACATTTGCTTTTGACCGGGGAAAAAATTGCCTGCTTTAGTTGTATAAATTGATAGTTCGGGAAATGACTGCCATTTTTCCTGACAAACTATTGATGTATGTACAGCCGGGCCATTTACCTTAAATCCACCACAGCTAGGAAAAACTAAGTTATTAAGCGTTGTGCCATGACGAAACGCATAATCTATCCCTGAGTTTGGACACCCAACTAAAATTAATTTGTTTATATCATTAGCATAATCTTTTCCCCATTTAGCTTTTATGCTGCTAGCATAAAGTCGGCTAGCAAATGCTCCTTTGCTCCAAGCAATTACATTAACTTGACTAGCGTTTGTTAAAACTTTAATTCTTGAAATTGCTTCTCCAATTTGTTGCGCCCAAAGCAAGTTATCGCCATGTTTATGAGGAAAATTAATTGCAAAAACTCTGTAACCTTCTGCAACTAAACTTTGCATTAAGCCAGTTTTTGCACAAATTGGAGAACCACAACCAAAGCCATATTCGCCAGGATTTGCCCAAGCACGATCAGCATTATCATTAGCACCATGTACTAATAATATTGGTGTTGATTTATTGTCTTTTTTATCCCATTCTGGCGCGTAATAAAGTAAAAAGCGGCTAGAATGTGGCTGTTTGCTAGCAAAAAACTCTGCTCGCTGTCCATCTTGATCACCTCTATTATCTAGCGGATAGTCTTCTGGTAAAAAATTTTCATTTTCTATTTTGTAACGCTCTACTTTTACCCAACCATGTAGAACTTTAGTAAAAGTGTCTTCTAAAACAACCCTGTTATTAGTTGCTTTTTTATCTTGACCATAGCTAATTAAATTTTCTGACATTGTGATTAAAAATAATAAAAAGATAATTAAAATTTTACGCTTCATAAAACCCCACAATATTATTTGCTATGAGAGAGCAACCAATCAACTGTTTTAGGCCAAACAATTTTTATTGCACTTAGCCCAATGGAAAGGCCGTGATGACCGCCTTTAACTTTTAATAATTCTTTATCTTTGCTGCCAACTAACTGCATTAAGATTTCCGAAGATTTAAGAGGGACAATTTCATCATGTTCAGCTAAGACATTTAGTAGAGGGCATTTAACATTTTTTAAGCTTATAATTTGATTTCCCAAAGGAAAGCGATTTTTTACAAGCAAATTTTGTTGATAAGCATATTTAATAAATTGTCGAAAAGTTTCACCAGCAATTGGTATTGTGTCTTTTATCCAATAATCAAAGGCAGCAAAAATTTTTATATATTCTTCATTTTCAATATTTTCTGCTAAATCAACATATTTAGTAATGTTTTTTAGCGGTTTAAGCATCATAAAAGTTGTATAAAGCACTTCTTTTGGAACATTTCCATAAACATTAATAAATTTATCAACATTAAAATTTTCTGGGCTACCCCATAAACTAAGCAGCGAATCATTATGAAAATCAACTGGAGTAGCCAGTAAAATCAGGCTTTGCACAAACTCTTGTTTAATAGCTGTATAGACTAAAGCCATTGTCCCGCCCATACAATAACCAATGATTGAAAGCTTTTTTGCTTGTGAGTGTTTTAAGACTTGTTTAACAATTTTGCTTAAAAAAAAGTTGATGTAATCCTCTAAACTTAAGCTAGAATCGCTGCTTTCAGGCACTCCCCAATCAATTAAATAAACATTAAATCCTTGATTAACTAAATATTCAACATAGCTTTTGCCTGGCATCAAATCCAGAATGTAATATTTATTTACCAGTGAATTGACTATTAGAATTGGCACATCAGACACAAGTTTATTTTTAGGCAAATAATGATAAACCTTAAAAGTATAATCAGAAAAAATTATTTCTGATGGAGTTTGTGCTACTTTAGGAGTTTGAAAAAGCTGCATCATCATTGCCGTTAACTTAAATAAATTCATGGTTAGCTATAAAGGCCTTCTAAAGCTTCTTTATAATTTTGTGCAACAACATTTCTTTTTACTTTTAGAGTTGGGGTAATTTCATCTGCTTCAATGCTTAAATCATGTTCTAAAATTACAAATTTTTTTATTGCTTCAGTCGATGAAACTTGGCTATTAACTTTGTTTACTAGATTTTGCACCAAAGAAATTATTTCTTGTTTTTTAGTTAAATCAGCAAAATCTAAATAATCAATTTTATTTCTTTGTGCATAATTTTCTGTTTCTAGTTGATTAAGTGTAATTAGTGCTGTTAAATAGCTTTTGCCATCGCCATAAGCCATTGCTTGACTAACAAGGGCGTGTTCCTTTAACAAATTTTCTAGCAATGCAGGAGCAACATTTTTTCCTGTTGAAGTAATAATTAGCTCTTTTTTACGACCAATAATTTTTAGAAATCCATCGCTTGTTAACTGGCCTAAATCGCCAGTTACTAGCCAGCCATCTTGAAACATTTCCGCAGTTTTGTCAGGCTCTTTATAATAACCGCTAAACATCATTTCGCTTTGCAACATAATTTCACCATCTGCGGCTATTTTTATTTTGCAACCTGGCATAGCTTGTCCAACTGTGCCAAAACGATGATTATCAGCACGATTAAAAGCAGCACAAAGATTTTCTGTTAACCCATAGGCTTGTAAAATTGGCAGCCCTAAAGCACTAAAAAATTCAGCAATTTCTTGTGGAAGTGGCGCACCACCAGAAGAAAGTATTCGGATTTCTCCACCAAAATAAGATTTAATTTTACTTTGTATTTCTGATGACAGAGTTTCATAGATTTCTAATAAATAAGTTGGTACAGGTAAGTTTTGCTGTTTTAAGTCGTCTATTTCTCGGCCAATTTTGACTACTTTATTAAATAAATGTTGTTCTTGAGTAGAAGCATTTTCAACATCAGAAATAATTTTGCTATGAATTTTTTCAAAAAATCTTGGTAGACTGCCAAATATTGTTGGTTTTACTTCTAACATATAATGCCAAAGCTTATTTAAGTCTTGAACAAAATAGGCTGGTGAACCTGCATATAAACGGTTATAAAAACCTGTAATTCTTTCTGCTACATGACAATAGGGTAAATAGGAAAAAGATCTATCTGTGTCATAAACAGGAACAGTTTCTAAAAGCGATTCTACGCTATTGATAATATATTGATGGCTTAGACAAGCACCTTTTGGAAGTCCTGTTGTTCCTGAAGTATAAACCATAATAGCGATATCAGAAGCTTTGGTTTGTTTTCCAATCTCTGACAAATTGGCTTTTACATTGCTTAAATTTTCACTACCTAATTTTAAGAAATCTTTATAAGAAATTATTTCAGAACCTGCTAACTGTTCATCTAAAACAATTATTTTTTTAATTTTTGGAATTTCAGATTTTATTGCAAGAATTTTGTTTAGTTGCTGCTTACTGTCAACAACAATATATTCTGCATCTGAATGGTTAATAATATATTTACACTGTTCAGCCGAGCTTGTAGGATAAAGTCCAACACTTACACCACCAGCAAAAATAGTCCCAAGATCGCTAATGGGCCATTCTGGTAAAGTCCCCATTAAAATGCAAACCGAATGACCTTTTGTTAAACCTAATGAAAACAGTGCTGAACTAAAACATTTTACTTGGTAAGCAAAATTATTCCATGACATTGCTTGCCAAGAGTCTTGTTCACGAGTATATAAAAAATTCTTTTCGCCATATTCTTTAACTCGTTCTTGAAAAAGCAGATATAGATTTTCATACTTCATATTATTTTAAGAAACTTTAGCTTTATTCATTACTAAAGCTTCTCCCTCACAAATAATTTTGTTTTTAGAATCCAAACAAGTTGTTTTACAAGTAATTAACCCTTTATCTTGACGAATATCTACAATTTCAACCTTAGCAGTCAGTTCATCGGCTGCATTTGCTTGAGATAAAAAATTTAATTTTTGTTTAAGATAAATAGTGCCTTCACCAGGTAATGTTGTACCAAGTATCATAGAAAAAAGCCCTGCTATCAAAGCCTCTGGAATAATGCTAGTTTTATCAACTGATGAAAAAGTTTTTTTTCCTATCAAAGAAGCATATTCTTCTAATTGAGAATCAGTAAAAATCTTTTTACTTACCGCTTGATCTCCAACATCAACTTTTACAAACATTTAACTTTTTCCTTCTAATTAGATAATTTTAATAAAGTTAGACTTTGACAAGCTAGAGTTCCATCTGTTTTAGTAACAGAAGTTTTTACTTCTACTATTTGTTCTTCGGTTTTTATAGTAGTTATTTGCTGCATTAAGAATAATTCTTCTTCAGTATAAACAGGACTAAGAAAAGCTAATTCCTGTGATAATTGTTTACCTTTAGGAAATTCTTTATTTAAGTATTCACTAATCACAGAATAAACCAGCATTCCATGAGCAATGGTTTTACCAAATCTGGATTTAGCAGCATATTCTAAATCTATATGAATAGGGTTTTTATCGCCGCTAATTTCAGCAAATTTATTAATATCAGCTTGAGTAAAGCTTATATTTGTACTAAATGTTTTGTTGATTTGAATATTATTCATACAGTTGTTTTAAGGTAATTTGGTTATGAAAATTCTAAGCCCTATATTTAGGGCTTAGATAAATAATTGACCCTATATTTAACAATCTTTCTAACAGCTAAGTTATTTATTTCTTAGCAGTTGTCACCACAGGCAAAGAAAATAATTCAAAAGCTTTTTTTGTATTTTCAGCAGTACGAGCATTAAATTCTGTTACTTCTTTCTTAAATGGATAATCAGTAACTAATTTTTCTGCTGTATCTGCCATTTTATCTAAAAATTGTTGACGTGTTTGGTAGCAACTATTGATATATTCTTTTACAACAGTAGTGTTAGCATCTTTTGAAGTCATAGTAGCTTCAATAAAGCTTTGAGCTACTTTATCAGCAGCCTTTTGTATATGCAATGTGCTGCGAATACCTACTTTTGCAGTTTCTTCATAAATTGACATTAAATTCATAGTTTCTCCTAAGTTTTTATAAGAATTTGTGTTGCTAGAAAATAGTGGTTTGATTTTAGATAAACCACCGAAAAACCGTACAAGCCATATTTAGGCCACCACCAGAAGCACACATTACAATTAGATCCCCATTTTTAAGCTTGTCTAAACCTACTAAGTCATCTAGTGCCATAGGAATACAAGCTGATCCTGTATAACCCCATTTGCCCATAATTGTATGAGCAAGCGACATAGGCACTTCTAAACGCTCTGTAACAGCCTTAATGGTGCTTAAATTAACTTGGGTAAAAAGAAATTGTTTAACATCTTTAATTTCAACATTGGCTTTTTTTAGTGTTTCTTTAACTAAATTAGGCCAACCTTCAATGTTAACTTCTGGAGGATATTTTTGTAAAAATCTTACTTTATTATATTTTCCTTCACGGAAAACTTGTTTATTGATGGGCATTGCTGTCCCGCCTGCAAATATCCCTAAATAATTATGATATTGTCCATCAGCAAGAAGTTTTGAAGCTAAATAACCTGGTTCTTCACTAGCTTGTAAAACAACAGCACCAGCACCATCAGCAAAGATTGTGCAAGTTTTTTTGTCTTCCCAGTCTAAATATTTACTCATAGCATAGGCACCAATAACCAAAATATTTTTATATTCAGGATCGCCCATAATATAAGTAGCTGCGGTTTTTAGTGCGGTAACAAAACCAGCACAAGCACAATTAACATCAAATGAACCAGCATTTTTAGCACCTAAACAATATTGAACAACGGCTGAAGTAGCTGGAGAAATATAAGCTGGTGTATCTGTTGCAACAATAATTAAATCAATTGCTTCTGCGGTTAAATTAGCTTTTGTTATAGCTCTACGTCCTGCTTCAACAGCTAAATCAATGGTGTTTTCTTTTTCAGAACAAATATGACGACGCTCTATTCCTACAACTTGGGAGACAAAAGTATTTATATCTTCGCCTAACATTTGGCTTAAGTCGTCATTGGTTAGCATTTTTTCTGGCACATAAGAACCTGTACCAACAATTCTGGCATAACGTGGCATTTTAATTATTCCTCTTTTGACCATTAAGAAAATCTATGACTAATTGGTTAAAGACCTTTGGATATTCAATAAAAACTGAGTGTCCACCATCATTAATAACTTCTAGGCGAGAATCTTTTATTCTTTTTGCTAAGTTATAAGAATTTGCTACTGGCACCATTGGATCTTTATCTCCAGTTACTATTAAAGTTGGTGTAGTTAAATCTTTTAATTTAGCTTCAACATCAAATGTCATAGCTGCTTGTAATTGACTTAAATAAGCTTGATATAAAATTGGGTTTGCTAAACGTAGTCCAACTATTTTTTCAAATTCTTCTTCTTTTGTTGTTTGAAAATCTTGAGCTAAAGCAAATTTTAAGTTTTTTCTAATTCTTTGCTCTGAATTTGGATCTTCAAAAGAACTCATTGCCATTAAAGTTTCTGCTGATGGAGAAACATGATTTTTTCCACCAAAACTTGTACAACAAAGTATTAGACTAGAAACTTTTTCTGGATATTTCAAAGCTAATTCCTGTGCAATAAACCCGCCCATTGAAGCACCTAAAATATGTGCTTTTCTAACTCTTAAAAAATCCATTAAATCAGCTACATCATCAGCCATTCTTTCCATTGAGAATGGATAAATAGGATTTTTTGAGCGACCTACACCACGATTATCAAAAACAATAGTTTTATAATTTTTAGAAAATTCTGGTATTTGGTGATACCAAATCCAAAGACCTGTAGCAAAGCCTGGTATTAAAATTAAAGGATACCCTTGACCATAAATTTCATGGTGAATTTCATAATTGCTAGTTTGAACTTTTGACATTTTTTAACCTAATTTAGAAAATTTGTAGGGCTACTAGAAAAGTAACCCTACTTCTATGAGGCACCTAGAAACTGAGTTTTAACGCAAATTGAATTACACGAGGCCCGCTACTAGTTGAAGTAATTCGGCCAAATGTTGAAGGAATAGCAATATTGCTATTTGGGTTAGAGAAGTTAACTGTGTTAAAAGCATTAAAAAATTCTGTACGAAATTCAACATTAAAACTTTCTCTAACAGGGATAAATTTAACAATTGAAATGTCTAAGTTCTTTTGCCCTGGGCCAATCAAGGTATTACGCCCAACAGTACCAAAAGGAGCATTTCCATCAAAGAATGGATTTAGAGTTGTACCAACTAAAACTTGTCTGGATGGAACAAAAGCTGAGGTATTAAAGAATCCATTAAGTCGGTCTTTAACATCACCTGAAACTTCTGGATTTGCACCAGCAACAACATTAGCTCTTTGCAAAATAAAGTTGCTAGGTGCGTCAACAATTGTAAATGGAAGTCCTGATTGTAGAGTTAAAATTCCGCTAACTTGCCAACCATTTACTAATTTACTAGCTAATTTAGATTGAACATTAAATTTTGGTAAGTCATAAACACCACTAAAAACAAAGCGGTTTCTTCGGTCAAAATCTGAAAGTCCACGATTGCTACCAGTGTTAAATTGGTCTCCAGGTACGCCAGCCAATTCATTAATTGCACCACCAGAATAATTATCTATTGACTTTCCTACAGTGTAAGAAGCTAAAAATTGTAGCCCTTTACTAAACTGCTTAGTAACACTAAGTTGGAAAGAATCAAAATGAGAGGTAGAGCTAGATTGTACTTGTTGAATACCTCCAGCAGGATTCTTTTGTGTAGAAAGAAATGGGCCTAATGGCAAGGTAAATTGTCTAGTGACAGGGTTAAAAACAGGCTGATTTAAGCTAACTACTTGTAGTAATTTCGTTCCTTTTGAGCCAACATAGCCAAATTCTAAAAGTAAGTCATTTCTTACTGCATATTGAATATTAAGGTTATATTGTTGGACATAAGGAGTACGGAAATTAGGATCAAGGAAAATGCCGCTAATTGGTGTTCCAAGAAGTGATGGAACTGTTGGAATAACAGGAAAAGCTGTTGGTTGGGGAACAGGAGCAAAAGGAGCCGACAAAGGTCTACCAACAGCAGTAGCTAGAGAAAAGAAAGGAAAATTCAAGACTTGAGTATTAATTGAACGTGTAGAAACACGGTCAAAATAAATACCATAACCCCCACGAATAACAACTTTATCGCTATTAAAAGGTTTGTAGGCAAAACCAAACCGAGGTGCAATATTATTTAAGTCATTATCAATTAATGAATCTGAAACTAAAGGAACTCCTGCAATAGGATTTTGTGCATTTCCTGCTTGGACAAAACCATTTGGAGGTTGAGCAATTGCTGTAACTGAACCATTCTTAAATTGCTCAGGAAGAAAATTAATTAAGCGTCCTTGTTGTTCTGTTGGATTACCAAAAAATTCGTAACGAATACCAAGATTTAAGGTTAGTCGATTATTAACTTTAATATCATCTTGAGCAAAAGCACTAAATTCATTAACTCTTAATGCACGATCAAACACACCTGAACCAAGTAAAGAAATAGATTGACCTGCTAAAAAGCTAGCAAAGGTTGGGAAAACTAATTGACCACGAGTAAAAGCATTAAAGAAAAAGTTAACTTGTGAGCGACGATATTCAGCACCTAAACGCAGACGATGCCGTCCAGCAGTAATTGAAAGTGTATCGCTATAAGTAAAGGTATTAATTGCTGAAGATTGATCAGCAAAAGGAGAAGATCCTAATGTAAAAAGCCCTACTACTTGAATTGTAGGCAAACCAGAATATAAATTACTTGTTGGGCTATCAATACCAAATTGTTTAGCTGTAAAAGGCTCTTGAGGCTCAGAAGTAACTCGAATACGGTTATAACCAAAACGAGCTTGATTAACTATATTTGGACTAAAAATATAAGTATCACTTAAAGAAACTACTCGATTAATTAAATCTAATTCTCCACCAAATCCAGGAAGTTGAGTTGGGCCGTTGCCTAAACCAGCAAAATTAAAATTACCTTGAGTGAATGGATTATTAGCTGAAAACACTTTGCCTGTAAAATTATGTTTTTCATTAATTTTAAGGTCAACATTGATATTAAACTGGTCTTCTTGAAAACGAGAAATTGCTGAAATAGGAGTTAGTCCGCTTGCTGTTGTTGGAGAGGGAATAATAAATTGACCATTAGGCAACCGTGCTTGTAAAAGCGAAACTGCAATAGGACTAATCAAAGTTGCAGGTAGTCCAAATGCAGCCGCCAAACCTGTAGCAGTGCGATTGCTATCTGTTAATCCAATAGGAATAACAGGAAAAGTTAAACTATTGCTTAAAGATGCTCCATTACGTTCACGTGTACCTTGGTAAGATCCAAAAAAGAAAGCTCTATCACGAACAATTGGCCCACCTAAAGTAAAACCAAATTGATTTTTTGTTAGAACAGGTTTTCTTTGACCTGCACTGTTAAGAAAAAAATCATTAGCATTTAGCGAACGATTGCGCAAAAATTCATAAGCATTACCATGAAAACTATTTGTTCCTGATTTAGTTACCGCTTCAACGTTACCGCCTGCATTACGACCATTAGAGGAATCATACAAACTTGTTTGAACAATAAATTCTTGAATTGAGTCTGTTGCAGGAACTGCAATATTAGGAGTGGAATTTGTTCCAATGGAATTAGCATCTACGCCGTTGATTCGGACACTATTGCTAGTTGTACGTTGTCCATTGACAGATATAATAGCGTCGCCTCGGCCTAGATCTGTATTATTAGAAAGGTTTGCTGATGTGCCTGCTGATAAAGTAAGTAGTTGTTGAAAATTTCGTGTAGGTAGAGGTAATTGGCGCAAAGTTCGTTCGTCTACGTTGCGGCCTAGTTGGGTAGATTCTGATTGTACTAATGGAGGTGTTGCTGTTATGGTGACAACTTCTGAAACTGTTGCTGGTTCTAATGCAACTTTTAATGAAGTAACTTGAGTAATATTTACTGGAACATCTTGTAAAACTACACCCTTAAAACCTTCTACGCTTACTGTAACTGTGTATTTACCTGTAGGAAGCAATCTAACAGTAAATATTCCTGATTCATTTGCAATAACTTCTCTCTCTACGCCTGTATCTTGATTTTTAATTGATACACTAACACCAGCTACAGCAGCACCTGTTTGATCAGAAATTAATCCGCTTATGTCGCCTGTTGTGCCTTGCGCATAAGCACTAGAACTAAATATAGTTGTTTGCATTGGTACAAACAAAGATACTAAAAAAAATATTGCTATAACTCTATATTTATACATTTTCCTCTCCCAGATCTATTTTATTATTCAAAGTATAAAAACGAACGAACGTTTTTTATTAAAGTAAAAAAATAAGAATTAATTATTAGACAGATTTTTTTCTAAAGCTGAAGCGGACAAAAGGCCGCGACAAAATAATTTACTTAATTTTAGTATTGCTTCATCATCAGTTATGCCTAGATGACGATTACCACCAAAAAGTTTTTCAATAAGAAAATAGTTAAGAAATTGCAAATAAGCAACCGTAAAACCCAAAGCTGGGTCAACTTCATCATTAAGCAATTTTTGTTTTTTTAATCTATAAAAATGTTGGTCAAAGCGTTGACCAAATCTTTTTGAAAGTCCCGCAAAAAACTTGCGGCAATGTTGGTTTTCAAATTCTAACACATCAATATACATCAATAACCAAAACTCATAGTGATCTTCTACTACCTTTTGCAAGAGTTTACCAAGTTTAACAAAATTTTCTGGTAGCAGTGGTTCTTCTATTTGAGAAAACATGTTATCAAATCTTTCAGTAATTACTTCTTCATAACTGCTAATTAAGGATTCTAAAATATCTTCTTTAGTTTTGTAGTAGTTATAAAGATTACCTAAAGATATGCCAGCCTTTTCTGCTATTTGACGGATAGATGTTCCGTGAAAACCATGTTTAATAAATAGTAACTTTGCTGCTTGTTCTATATTAGCTTTTTTTTCAGCTATTACTTCTCGGCTAAGTTTTGGCATAAATAAAAACGAACGAACGTATTTTATAAATATATAAATATCTTGTCAACAAAAAAAAGTTAAAAACTTACTGTTTATTAACAAAATTTTTTTCTTCTGTTGAGTTGGTTATTTCTGTTGTTAGGCTGGTTATTTTACAAGAGTTTGTTAACTTGGTTAAATTAGACAAATTTATCAAAGTTTCTTGAAAGTAAACAGAAGCATCTAAATAGTTGTTAAATATGGCTTTAGTTGGCTCAGAATAAGTTTTTGTAGCTAAAAGTTCAATAGTTATTTTTGCACAAGCTTCTAGGCTTGAATCTTTAATTATTTGAAAAATATTAAAAGGTTGGCTCATAAAATTTCCTATTTTTATTAAATTCCAAAAGGATTAGCATATTTTTGATAATCAACTAAAACATCTTTTAATCGATAAACTAAATCATCAAAAGAAGCATCATCAGCTAACCAATTTTCTAGCCTATCTTTACCTAAAGTTATGTTATGTTCTTGACCATTACTAGATCTGAAAGCCACTTTATCACTATCTGCTAAACGCTCAACTGTCCAATCCACGCCGTTTAAGCTAAATTCACGAGAAAAGCTTGTTTCTTTAGGAAAAGGCTTAAGATTAGAAGCACTTTTTGTAGGGTCATTTAGATTACCAAAAATTTGTTGGAAAAATTGATCTGTTAATTGATAGGTTTGCTTGTCAAGTTCTGGGTCAATTTTATTGTCATATTGGTAATCAACTACATTATCTTGCTCAACAAAATTTTTTAGATTCCAAGTAGGCACATTTAAGACAAAAACCCCTGTTGGCGGATTATTTCGTTGCTTAAAATTACGGGCTTCTTGTGCGCTATCTAAATAAAGTTTTACTCCTATTTGAGTATTTCCTAAAGTTGTAAATGAAGTTAAATTGCCTGCTGTAAAAGGCTTTGGTGTAGCATTGTTAAGTTTAGCATTAGGATTATTAGTATTTGGCATTTGAAGTTTTAGAGCAATTTCTGGAAGATCATTTTTTTGATAACCTATTGGAAGATTATTTATCATTCCACCATCAACTAAGCGAATTGTGCGACCTGTAGCAACATCAACAAAATCAACAGGTTCAAAAGATCCTGGCACAGCAGCCGAAGCCGTCATAGCCATTGCAACTGGAGTGTTAGGAGTAGTTTCTTTGCTAAAAACAAAAATTCTGTCTTCTAAATTTGTCATATCATTTGGAGCTTGGCTATCTGAGAGTTTAGTAGCCCCAATATAAAGAGGAATTTTTAAGTCAGCAAAAGTAACCGGACGATCTGTTATACCTGTAACTTCTCGTAATTTTTGATCCATATAGCGGTAAAACTCGCGTCCTGTAGTTAAACCTGAACTAGGAAGCAGATTAACTTCAAGAAATTTTTTGATCTGTGGATCTTTTGATATTTCATCAGCTTTACTTGGGCTAAGCCCAGCAGCAATAAAGGCAGCATTAATTGAGCCAGCAGAAACTCCGCTTACACTTGCTGGAACAATTCCAAGGTTATACATTTCTGACACTGCGGCAGCATGTCTTTTTCCAAAACCTCCACCACCCTCAAAGCTAACATGTACTGGCACAGGTTCACCATTATTTGCTGGAATGCCTGCTTTAGAGCGATTTTCCGAGACAATCGACTTATATTCATCTAATGAGCGAGCAATAACTTTTTGCCCTGTTTTACTCTTAAATTCAACTTGTCCATTTAGGTCTTCACCAAAAAGCAGCTTTTTTACTTCAGGTGGATTAATATCTATTGGTTTATTGAGGCTAGAGCCAGGAAAATTTTTAGCTGTAACTTGTCCTTTATCTAAATCTCCTGCAACAAAATTTGTTGCTAGCAGCATCTCCCCTGCTCTAGGAGCATTATCTAAATCATAGCCATAGGTTTGCTGCAATTTTATTTTAGCTGTTTCATCCCCTCCTTGAGCAAGCTTAATGGTTTGACGTAAATCATTTGTATTTTGCACCAGCAAGCTTTTAGGGATGGATTTACCTTTTGGATTAAAATCAGGAAATAGAATTGATTTGGTTAAGTTTTGTAAACTTTGGTAATAAGCTTTTACTATTGGTTCTGTATATTCATTAGGATAATTAAATTTATAAATAGCTTCTAAAATATCATCACTTTTTGCTAAGTCTAAAAAAGATGTTTTTAAGCTATCAACTTGAGCATCAGAAAATACAGATAAATTATCAGCAATAGTTTTAGATTTGCTATTTAGTTCATTAACTTGTTGGCTTAAACTACTTTGATATTCGCTGCTTGATTGTGAAATTTTATTTGGCGTATTTTGGATTTTATCAAAAGAATTTAATACACCAAAAATTGCAAAAGCATTACCATTGCTTAAGTCTTTGGCAGATTTATAAAGATTTGTCGCACCAATCTTTATTTCTTGAAGATTTTTATGGGTGCTATAAAGAAAATCGTTTGTTAAATTGCCAATTTTAGAAATAGTTTCTTTTGTTTGTTGGTTAAACTGGTTTATTTCTAAGGTTTTTGTAATAAGTAACTCAGGGTTATTATTTTTTATTTCTAAGGTTTTTGTTGATATTTTAACTGCTTGATTTTTAATATTATCAATAAATTTTGCAACATTATTTCTTAATAAATTACAATTATCTACTACTTTATTAGAGTACTTGTTAGTGCCTTTTTCTAGCCTTTCAGAAATCTGTAATAAATTTTTAATTACTACTTGTACTTTATAATCTGTTGTGGATGGCGAAGTCTCTTTTAAGAAATTGTTGTTTTGTTTAACTAAATTAATATCATTAGCTACATTTGTTAGTTTATAGGTTAATTCTGATTTAATTTTTTGACTATTAAAATCATTTTTTGTTTGAGAAACTGGAATAATTTTATTATTAAATACTGCTTCTGAAGAATTAATATTTTCTTCTAATTCTATATTGTTAGTAGCTAATTTTGAGGCATTATCTAATTGGTTTATTGAATAGTCACTTACTTTGTTGATTTTCATTAAAACCCCTCAACAGTCAAACAAAATGAACGTCCGTTCTTTGTACCAAAAAAGGTTTAGAGAGTCAACAAAAAATCTTGGTTTTATTTCTTATTTTTTAATTGAAAATTTTTCTAAAGCTTTAGGTCGGAAAATAGCCCGGCTAAAAATTTCACTTAGTTTAACAATAGCCTCATCATCTGATATTCCTAAGTGATTATTTCCGCCAAAAAGTTTTTCAATCAAAAAATAATTAAAAAACTGTAAATAAGCTACTGTAAAACCTACTGCAGGGTCTATATCACCATTTACATCTTCATCACTTTTAAGTTTAGAAAAATGTTTAGAAAAGCGTTTAGAAAGGCGTTCAGACAGATTTTCAAACATTTTGCGACAATGGCGGTTTTCAAATTCTAGTACATCAATATACATCAATAACCAAAATTCATAATGTTCAGCTACTAGAGCTTGGACTTTTTTACCAAAATTTATCAAATTATCTGGTAGTAATGGTTCTTCAACATCATCAAAGATTTCTTTCAATTTAGTATTAATAATTAGTTCATATTTATTAATTATTGATTCAAGAATATCTTCTTTTGTTTTATAGTAATTATAAAGATTACCTAAAGATACATCTGCTTGAGCAGCAATAAGCCGCATAGACGTTCCATGAAAGCCATGTTTAATAAAAAGTTGTTTTGCTGCTTCTTCAATATGTTCTTTATTTCCCTCAATAGTTTCTTGTGTTAATTTTGGCATAGTTTTAATTCTAGGTTTTGTAATTATTTTGTATAATCAAAATCAAGTTATACAAAATTTAATTTATAGTTTTTAGTATATTATTATTTTTTACTTTTATTATTTTTAATGGTAGTAGCTGTGCTATCTTTACTTAAAATAACATATAAGAGCATTTATTTTAAGTTAGTTAAGCATATTAGATTTTATAAAACAGAGTAAAGAAACTTGCAAGTTTTTGTTACTTGTTTATTTATCAAGGTTTAGACAAAGTATTTTAGATTTTGGCTAAATTCTGTGGTTAATAAGCAAGAAAAGTCACTAGGTATAAATTTATGGATCAGACGGGACTCGAACCCGCAACATTCTGCTTAAACGGCAGATACTCTACCAATTGAGCTACTGACCCAAACAAAGAGACGGAACCGACGGGACTTGAACCCGCAACGGCTTGATTAACATTTCAAGGCTCTGGCCGGTTGAGCTACGGCTCCAAAAACTCTTTTTGTATCCTTACAAAACTTAACGGAGAGTGAGAGACTCGAACTCTCATGTGCGCTAACACCACAATTTTCAAGACTGTTGCCCTACCAATTAGGCGAACTCTCCAACTAAAACAGAAGCACTAGGATTTGAACCCAGACCAACGGTTTTGGAGACCGTAATGCTAACCATTACACCATGCTCCTAAATTAAAAATATTATTTTTAATATATTTTCTGCTAATATTTATAATATATTTTCAAATATTATTGCAAGTCTTTTTTTATAATTTTTGAAAAGTTTTTCCGGATAATTTATTGATAATAAAGAGCTTAGTTAATACAAACACTAATAGTTTACAGAAGCGTTTTTTAGGTCAAACACTTCCATTAAACTTGTTTTAATTTTAGTTATAGTTAAGTAATCTAATAACCATAAGGAAATTACTTAACTATAATTTCAACCACAACAAAAAATTTTGTGGTTAAAAAGTAAAGGAGCAAGTAAAACTTGTTTACCCGCTCCTACTTTCCCTAAAATTTGAGTCTTGAATTTATTTTTGAGAGTTGGGAGCGGGAATCCGCTCCCGCGATGTTATCTTTGTCGTTCAGTCCATCCAAAATCTAAATATCTATTTGCTATTATCGCGCTAAGGCCATTCGGACGACTTGAGGACATATTCAGTGAACTTGGGTTGGCACAGATACCCAATAAAGCACCAATGGCTAGGCCGCGACCGCTCTTTGTGGCTGTAGTAGCTATAGGTTTGGGTTGTTGGTGCTGTTTGAGTAACATAGTTAAATTTATTAATCCATTATTGATAATTTAAGAAATCTGTCTTTTGGTTGACAGACACTACAGTTTAGTAGAAAGCTCTATTTACTGTCAACTAGAAATTTTTTATTTTTTAATTTTAATACCTAAAATTTATCTAAACCTTGATTTGTTATTAGCTGCTTTCTAAGGAGAATCAACTTGATGTTAATACTATTTTAGGTATATAAAAACGCTCATCCATTAGAAATCAACAAATATCTATTTAATAAACAAATTAGTAAGTTTTTTGAGGCACAAAAAAGATGGAAAATCAGGAAAAAAGTTTACAAGAACAGTATGCACCATTAAGTGCTTGTTTTGGCTGTGGGCCAGCAAACGATAAAGGACTGCGCATTCGTAGTTTTGTAGAAGGTGATGAAGTTATAGCAGAATGGACGGCATCAAGCCATCATGAAGCTTTTCCCGGTATGCTCAACGGTGGAATTATAGGTTCTTTGCTAGATTGTCATGCTAATTGGGCCGCCGCCTGGCATTTGATGAAACAGGCTAATGCAGAAAAACCACCTTGTACAGTAACGGCTGACTATGCAGTTAAATTGCTTCGCCCAACACCTACAGATGCAATAATAAAATTAACAGCTAAGGTAGTTGAATCAACAGAAGATCGGGCAGTTGTAGAAGCAAAATTAATTGCAAAAGAAAAAGTTTGTGCAACTTGCCGAGGCACTTTTGTTGCTGTAAAACCTGGACACCCTGCTTATCATCGTTGGTAGTATAATTTTTTAGGAGTAGTTTATGAGTATAACTGATGAATATAAAGAAGCTATTAGAGCAATTCATGGCAATAAAGTAGCTGATAATTTAGATATTCAAATTAAAGATGGTTGGTATTATGTAACTTTTAATGAACTGCCTGAAAATGGCGGTGATGCGTCGGTTCGATATCGTAAAACACAACTTCAAGCTACAATTGCAAACTTAAAAACTAAAGCACAAGCCCAATAAATTTTTTATTTTTGCTGAATCCTTTTGTTAGAAAAGTTGTACTAGCTAACAACAATAAAACTTCTAACAGGAGGATAAAACAATGTCTATGGCTGATATGCTTGCAATTATTAGCGGACTTGTAATTTTAGGGTTTGCTTTCCCTTCACTACTTTTAATTATTAATTTATTCTTTCCATACCTAGTAAATATTAGTAAGCAACAAATTGTAGCAAAACCAATAGCTAACACTTTTCAAGGATTAGCTATATTTCTTGTATGTTTTTTTGCTCTAGCCATTTTTATTAATATTCCTGGCCCAGGTAAATTACTAGCTTTAGTAATTTTCTTAATTATGTTAAGTATTGCAATGATAGGGTTTGCTGGTTTAGTTAGTCATTTAGCAGCAAAATATCAAGATTTTTCTAAGTCTAACAAATCAGTAGCGAATCTTTTTTATAGTGCTTTTTTCCTAGAACTCACTTTTGTTTTACCTTTTATTGGTTGGTTTGTAATGCTGCCTATCACATTTTTAATGTCTTTGACTGCTGGAACTAAAGCTTTAATACAAAACAGCAAAAGCCTACCTGTAGCAACTTCATCAAGCCCAGAACTTATTTAATTTACAACCATTTAAACAAATAACTTTTATAAATTTAAGCTTTGGAGCTATAACTTTATGAAGCGAAGAAATTTTTTACAAGCTATTGGTTTGGCTAGTTTAGCCCTTATGTCTACGGCCTGTGAACAAGCCCCTTGGTTAGTTGGGCAAGCTAATATGCCAACAACTAAAATTATTAATTGGAATAATAGTAGCCAAGAAAAATTAGCAATGCACTTGCTAAAACGTTTAACTTATGGAGCAAATAGTCAAGACTTAGAAATAGCTCTAGACAAAGGAATTAAAATCTTTATTGATGAACAACTTAGCCCTGAAACAATCATTGATAAGCGTGCTGACTGGTTAATTAGACGTATTGACACCATTAATCTTAAAGCACCAGATATTTTTGCCCTAACAGCTAAACAAGCTATCAGCGATTTACGCCAAGCTACGATTTTAAGAGCAGTTTATAGCAATCGGCAGTTGCAAGAAGTAATGGTAGAGTTTTGGAGCGATCACTTTAATATTTACAGTGAAAAAGCTGATTGTGCTTGGCTAAAGGTTATTGATGACCGTGAAATTATTAGAAAACATGCTTTAGGCAAATTTAGCGATCTGCTTAAAGCTAGTGCGACTAGTCCAGCAATGCTTTCTTACTTAGATGGAAGTAACAATACAATAAACAAAATTAATGAAAATTATGCTCGTGAACTATTGGAACTTCACACTTTAGGTGTTAATAGTGGTTACTCACAAACTGATGTAATAGAAGCAGCTAAAGCACTTACAGGATGGAAAAATAAAAAGACGTTTTGGCGTGGTAAAGTTGAATTAGAAACCTCTCAGCATGATTTTTCAGCAAAAACTATTTTAGAAAAAACTTTTAATGCTAATTCTAGCAGTGATTTAGAAGAGCTAATTGATTTAGTTAGCCATCATCCATCAACAGCCTGCTTTATTAGCAAAAAGCTTTGTCAACGTTTTGTTGGTGAAAAATTTAGCCAAGAGTTAGTTTTAGAAGTAGCAAAAAGATTTCAGGAAAGCAACGGTGATATTAAAGAAACGCTTCGAGTGCTTTTTAATTCTCAAGAATTTCTTAATGCTCCACCAAAATTTAAGCGTCCTTTTACTTATGCTATTTCTGTGCTAAGAGCAATAAATGCTGATTGCGATGGCAGTCAAATTTTACAGGATCATTTAGAAAATATGGGTCAACTTCCATTTAATTGGCCTACTCCAGATGGCTACCCTGACAAAGAACAACATTGGCAATCATATCTTTTGCCACGTTGGAATTTTGCTATTGCTGCGGCAAATAACCAAATTAAAGGCACAACGGTTGATTTAGATTCTTTTGCTGTTAACCCTGCTGCTTTGGCTACCAACCTTGTCCAACGACAACTTACAGACATGGAAATGTCGGCTCTTCATCAAGCAAATAATGTTAATGATATGGTAGGGCTATTGCTTTGCTTACCAGAGTTTCAATATCAATAAACCATTGTAGGACAAAGACTTATGGATAATCAGACCTTAATATTAATTAATTTGCGTGGTGGGGCCGATGGGTTAAATATGATTGCCCCCTACAAAGAAGAAAATTACTATAACTTAAGACCTACCATAGCTTTAGCAAGACCTGATGAAAAGGACGGAGTGCTTGATTTAGATGGCTTTTTTGGCCTTCATCCAGCTTTAGCCCCGCTTTTACCACTTTATCAAAAGCAGCAACTAGCAATACTTCATGCTACAGGTTGGAAAGGACAAACTCATTCACATTTTGAAGCTTGGGAAGAAATCGAGCTAGGAATTACAGGACAAGAAAAACCTATAACAGGCTGGTTAGCCCGATATTTACAGTTACTTAACCAAAATGAGAAAAAGCAAAACGCGCTACAAACAATAAATTTTAGCTCCTGGCCTACAAAACTTTTTATTGGTTATCCTAGTACAAGTAAAATCTCTGAGTTATCAGACTTTTGTTTAAAAAGTAAAAATACTTCTAGTTTAATTTCAGCGTTAAAATTACTTTATCAATCTGGTGATGTAAAAAGCTTTACTGCTTTAATAACAAACATAGGTCAACAAACCATCAACACATTAGAGGAAGTAAATAAAATACTTCAAAATCAAGAAACTAGCAGTTCAGAATATCCTAAAACCCGCTTTGGCAGTCAATTACAAAGCGTTGAACAGCTTATTCAAGCAAATATTGAGTTATCAGCCGTAAGTATAGACTTAAATGGATGGGACACCCATATTTTACAAGGAGGAGCAAAAGGACATATGGCAAATTTGCTTTTAGAATTGGCTAGCGGGATTGCAAGTTTTGCTAAAAACCTAAAAGACAAGTGGGAAAAAGTACTTTTAGTTGTGATGACCGAGTTTGGGCGACGAGTAGCAGAAAATGGTAGCGGAGGCACAGAACATGGACAAGGCGGAGTAATGTTTTTTGCTGGTGGAAAAGTTAATGGCGGGCGTGTTTTTGGTGATTGGCCTGGGCTGTCAACAACTAGTTTATCTGGGCCGGGGGATTTAACTATCACAACTGACTTTCGCACAGCTTTAAGCGAAATTATAATGCCTCAAATTGGCAGTGTAGAAAAAATCTTCCCTAATTATCAAGTCACCCAAAATTTAGGAATTTTGTCAAACCAAGCTTAGGTAATATTTAAGTTATTTTAAGGGGGTTGGGGCTAAAACTCGCGCTTTTATGAATGAACTAGAACCGACTCCAAAAGCACAGCTAGAAGCAGAGTTACTAGCACAAATTCTTAAAGATGATCCTCAGGCTTTTGCACAGTTAGTAAAACAATTTCATAAGCGTGTTTATAGTATTACTTATAGGATGCTTGGTAATGTAGCAGAGGCAGAAGATTTATGCCAGGAAATTTTCTTACGAGTTTATCAAAATTTATCTAGTTATGACCCCAATTTACCGCTTGCACCTTGGATTTGTCGTATTGCAAGCAACACAACAATCAATTACTTAAAAAGGCGGACGCTTAAAACTGTGCCATTAGAAATAAATTTTAACAATGAGGAAAAAGAACGTCCCCTTGTTGACGAGCGTGCAACGCCAGAACAAGCACTGCTTGAAAGCAACCGTAACTTAAAATTGCAAGCAGCAATTTTAAGTTTGCCAGAAAACTATAGACTAGCATTTACACTCAAATATGTAGAAAACTTAACATCTGAAGAAATCGGGGAAATAATGAATATCCCTCGTAACACTATTAAAACTTGGTTGGTGCGGGCCCGTGAAGCCTTGAGAGGAAAGCTAATTGATGAACTGTGATCAAGTGCTACCTCTAATTTATGATTTAGTAGATGCTGATATATCAGCAAGTGATAAGCTATTGCTTGAAAAGCACTTAGCTAGCTGTGAAGCTTGCCAGGAGACATTAAAATCTATTGAATCAGCAGAAAAGTTTTATAAAGAAGAAGTTTTGCTCACTCCTGCATCAGACCTTTCTGACAGAATAAGCAACCAAGTTTGGTTACAAAAAAATGTAGTTTCACTAGAAGATAAACTTTCTCCTCGTCCAACTAAAAGTATTATTTATTACTTAAGTGCAATAGCAGCTAGTTTTGCAATTACTTTTTACTTACTAGGATCTTTACTAGTATCTCAAGCCATTAGCAAAATAGATTTTCTTGCTTTTTTTACTGATAAAAACTTAACTCCTAATTTTTCTACTTTAGGTGAATTAAATGAAACCAACTTAGGAATATTAAATTTACTAGCAAAAACTAATAGTCTATTTAGCAACTCAAGCACTGTAAAAGCTTTAGTTACAATCTTTATATTAGCTAGCTTACAGTTTACGTTAAATTACTTATTAACCCAAAATAAACCTAAACAGGATAAAAGTTTATGAATCCAGGTGCAGTACTTGCATTAATGTTTTTTTCTGTAATGTTTGGCTTAGGTTTAACAGCCGGTGCCTTAGCAGCTAGAGCTTGTTGGACAAATATTTCTGAAGAATTAGATATAGTTTTACTTAGTAGCTCAGGTCTAAAAAGATTTTTCTTAGGTATTATTAATACATTTATTTCCTTAGTTATAGTGATACTTACATCAAAACTGGGCCCATTAGGAATATTAGGTTTATTAGTTTTATTTTTAATAATGATTTTTGCTTTTATCGGCTTTGTTGCAGAGATTTCCCTTTGGGGTCGGCGTGTTTTAGCCCTACGTCAAGCAACTAGCTCGCTTTTTGCCCAAACCTTAGCAGGAGGTTTAACATTAAGTACAATTCTACTTTTGCCTTTTGTAGGGCAAACAATATTTTTTATTATTTTATTCCAAGGACTTGGAACAAGCATTTATTGGCTATTTCAACGTAAAAACTTAGCTAAAACTTAAGCTTGGCAAATTACTTCAAATTATGAAATCTGTGATAGTTTAAGTTAAAAAATTAAGGTCTATTTTGATCTATCGTTAAGATTTTGTTAAAAAAGCTGCCTAAAACCTAAACTAAAATGTAATTTTTAAGAAATTAGTAACCCCATTTTTTACAAATAATTAGAAAAATTTCTTAAAAAATTTTTAACTAAATGGTTTGCATCTATAAGCTATTTAGTTATTATTAAGTATTTTGAAATCAAACTAATCAAACTAATCAAGTTTTTTTAATATGTTTTTATGTTAGGAGAAGTTTTATGGCGAATAAAAAACTAACTAAAGGGGAAATTAAAAAACCCTTTAAGTTTTTAGTTACACTCTTTAGTGTTTTATTTCTTGTAAGCGGATTTACATTTTTTATAGATGGAATATCTGCTGCAAAACTAGGTAAAACACCTGGCAAATTCCAAGGTAATTTAACTACCCTTGACCAGGAAAAAGTCATTTCTGATGATGGTTTATGGCAAAAGATTGATAGAACCAACTTAAATAACATCCAAAGTCCTGCAATAAATATACAACCTGATAAATTTCATTTAGTTGAATTAAATAAAAATGTTCTTAAACAAATATTAGCAAGCGCACCTTTAGAAAATAGTGAGCTAGCAGCCAGTACCCGTCAAGTAATGTCACTTCCAATGCCTGATGGCAGTTTTGGGCGTTTTACTATAGTTGAATCTCCTATGATGGAAAGCGGTTTAGCGGCTGAATTTCCAGAAATTAAAACCTATTCTGGTTATGGAATTGATGATCCTACAGCTTATGTAAGATTTGATGTTACATCGGCAGGCTTTCATGCAATGATTCGCTCAGCAAATGGCCTTGTTCTAATAGACCCTCAAACAACTAACAACACAGATGCTTATATTAGCTATTCAAGAAGTGATGTTAACAGTATCCGTCAAGCTAAGTGTTTAGTTAAAGGTGATGGTTTAGATATTAGTAAAGTTGCGGAAAATGATGGCTCTACTAATTTTGAGAATAAATCTTTAAGCAATCAAGATAGAGACAATTTTAATTTAAGCGTTGGGCCAACACTGCGAACTTATCGTTTAGCAGTTGGAGCAACAGCCGAATTTACTATATTTCATGGTGGTACTGTAACGGCTGGTATGAATGCTATTGTTACTATTATGAATCGTGTTAATGGAGTATATGAACAAGACCTAGGAATAAGAATGGTACTTGTTAATAATAACTCTCAACTTGTTTTTACTAATAGTGCTACAGATGGTTATTCAAACAATGATGGTTTC
>Ga0268299_1000590_pt1 | contig 104326 bp, 83 predicted proteins | sample NOBtaG_FD_193484 | JGI IMG/M metagenome (GOLD analysis project Ga0268299, IMG submission 193484) | Activated sludge microbial communities from bioreactor in Nijmegen, Gelderland, Netherland - NOB reactor | ecosystem: Engineered > Bioreactor > Aerobic > Activated sludge | place: Netherlands...
GGGGGGGGTGGGGGGGTGGGGTTGACTGCGCGGAAGAAGGAGCGTGACGCGCGGACGCTGGGGAAGGTGGTGGCGATGGCCGACGGGGTGGCGCGGAGCGCCCTGGCGGGTCGCGAGCCGAAGTTGGAGATCCCGACGCGGACCAAGAGCAACACGATCTGGAACAAGAAGCGCGGGATCCTGGAGATGGGAGACGCGACGGCGGATCGTGAACTGTTCAACCTGAGCCAGGCGAAGCAGTTCATGCAGACGTGCCTGCACGGGGCGTCGATCAAGAGCCTGATCGAGGCGCAGAAGACGCTGAGCCTGCGCGCCATGTTCTACAAGGGCCTGCACACCGTCGCGGGGACGAGCGAGAAGACCTTTGCCGACCAGGAGGAGTCCGACGGGGTGCTGGAGGATCTGGAGGTGTCGCTCGGCTCGCTGCGCGAGGAACTGCACATCTACGCCAAGAAGCGCGGAACGATGGTGGGGAACATCACGATTATCGACAACGGCGACGAGATCGACTGCCGGCGGATGGGGACGGGGGGCTACGCGATCCCGGGGATCGTGGAGCCGGACGTGATCCAGTTCAAGAAGTGCGACGCGAAGTTCGTGCTGCACGTGGAGAAGGACACGGTGTGGGGGCGGTTCAACGAGGACCGCTTCTGGCAGAAGCACCAGTGCATCCTGACGGAGGGCTCGGGCCAGCCCACGCGGGGCGTGCGGCGGCTGCTCCGGCGGCTCAACGAGGAACTGGGTCTGCCCATCTACTGCCTGCTCGACTGCGACCCGTGGGGGCACTACATCTACAGCGTCATCAAGCAGGGGTCGATCAGCCTGGCGTTTGAGAGCGAGCGCATGGCGGTTCCTGACGCGAAGTTCATCGGCATCCGGTCGAAGGACTACAAGGCCTGCGGGCTTTCCGACGACGTGCAGATCATGCTCAACGACAACGACATCAAGCGGGCCAAGGAGATCGCGGCGTACCCGTGGTTCGAGGGGCACAAGGGCTGGCAGCGGGAGATCCAGGGGCTGCTGGACAACGGCTTCAAGATGGAGGTCGAGTCGCTCATCACCAAGGACATCAGTTACGTGACCGAGGAGTACGTGCCGGCGCGGCTGAAGGCCCGCGACTGGCTGGATTGACCGCCGGACCGGCGGGGAGGGAGTGGGGGGGGGCGGCCCGCGGGAGCGGGCGGGAGGCGACCATGGCGCGGATGATTCGGCTGGAGGCGACGGGGCCGCACAAGGTCGAGGCGAAGGACACGGCGGAGAAGCCGGTGTTCATCTGCCAGTGCGGGCTGTCGAAGAAACTGCCCTTCTGCGACGGGAGCCACAAGCCCCTGCGCGAGACGCCCGAGGAGCCCGGGACGCTCTACGTGTACGACCGCGAGCGGGCGCGGGTGGTGGAGACGAAGCCGGACGCGTGAGCAGCAGCCCGCGCTGCGCTGCGGTGGTACCCTCGGGGTCGATGCGGCTGGACGTGCTGAACAACTCGGTGGATGCGGCGCGCGCGGATGGCGAGCCCGCGCGGGCGGAGTTGGAGGCGGTGCTGCGGCGTGCGGCCCCGACGGGGCGTGTGCGCTTCGGGCGGCACGAGCGGATGCTGTACGCGACGGATGCGTCGATCTACCAGGTCGAGCCGATCGGGGTGGTGGAGCCGGGGAGCGTGGACGAGGCGGCGGCGGTGGTGGCGGCGTGCGCGGAGGCGTTCGGCGGCGCGGGGGTGGCGATTTTGCCACGGGGCGGCGGGACGGCGCTGGCGGGGCAGACGACCAATCGCGCGGTGGTGGTGGATCTGTCGAGCGGGTGCCGGGGGATCGGGGCGGTGGAGGCGGGCGGGGGGTGGGGCCTGGCGGCGGGCGAGGCGAGCGTGTGGGTGGAGCCGGGGGTGCCCATCGACGTGCTGAACGCGGAGTTGGCGCGTCGCGGGAGCGGGTTGTTCTTCGCGCCCGATCCGGCGACGACGGCGCAATCGACGATCGGGGGGAACATCGGGACCAACGCGGCCGGGGCGCGGTCGATCCGGTACGGGCGGACGTCGGAGAACCTGCTGGGTGTGGAGGTGGCGCTGGCGACGGGCGAGCGGCTGAGGCTGGAGCGCGGGGCGGGCGCGCGGGACCCGCGGGCCGGGTGGCTCGCGGCGGGGGTGATCGAGATCGTGAAACGGCACGCGGGGCTGATCCGGGAGCGGTTCCCGCGGACGCTCCGGCAGAACGCCGGGTACGGGCTGGATCGGATGCTGGCGCAGATCGAGGCGGGGGCGAACGCCGACACGCTGGACCTGAGCCAACTGGTGTGCGGGAGCGAGGGGACGCTGGCGGTGACGCTCGGGGCGCGGCTGAGGCTGCGGGCGGTGCCCGGGGGCAAGGGGCTGGCGCTGGTGGCGTTCGACTCGCTCGAGGCGGCGATCGACGCGGTGGGCCCGATCCTGGCGACGGGGCCCAGCGCGGTGGAGTTGGTGGACGACGTGGTGATCGAGGCGGCACGCGGGAATCGGGAGTGCTCGGCGTATGTGGATGCGTTCCCGAAAGCGGCGGGTCGCGGGGGGGGCGAGGGCGACCCGGAGGCGGTGCTGTACGTGGAGTATCACGAGGCGAGCGGGGCGGCGGTGGCGGAGAAGATGTCGGCGCTGCGCGGTGTGCTGGGCGAGGGGGTCGCGGTGCGGGTGTGCGGGACGGCGGGGGAGATGGCCGACGCGTGGAAGTTGCGGAAGGCGGGTGAGCCGCTGCTGCACGGGCTGCCGGGCCCGAGGAAGCCGCTGACGTTCGTGGAGGACAACGCGGTGCCGGTGGAGAACCTGGCGCGATTCGTGCGGGAGTTCAAGGGGATCGTGGCGCGGGCGGGGACGCGCGCGGCGTTCTGGGCGCACGCGAGCGTGGGGGTGCTGCACGTGCGGCCCATGCTCAACCCGCACGACGCGGCCGATCTGGAGCGGCTGCGGAGCATCGCGGTGGAGGTGGCGGACCTGGCGCGTTCGTGCGGCGGGGTGATGAGCGGGGAGCACGGGGACGGTCGCGTGCGCGGGCCGTTGCTCGAGCGGTTCTTCGGGCCGGAACTGGTGCGGGCGTTCGCGGAGGTGAAGGCGGTGTTCGACCCGAAGGGGCTGATGAACCCCGGGATCATCGTGGGCGCGGGGTCGGTGGAGAGCATCACGCAGCGGACACGGATGAGCCCCGGCGAGCCGGACGGGTACGGCGGGCACGGCGGGCCGGCGGCGGTCCACGTGCCGGGGGTTGAGACGTTCTTCGACTACGCGGCGGAGGAGGGGTTCGATCACGCGGTGGAGTTGTGCAACGGGTCGGGGGTGTGCCGGAGGGTGCAGGGGGGCACGATGTGCCCGAGTTACCGGGCGACCTTGGACGAGCGGCACAGCACGCGGGGGCGGGCCAACGCGCTGCGGCTGGCGATCACGGGTCAGTTGGGTGGAGAGGCGGGGGTTGGTGCTGCACCGGCGTGGCGGGACGCGGAGACGAGGGCGACGCTTGACTTGTGCCTGTCATGCAAGGCGTGCAAGACCGAGTGCCCCAGCAACGTGGACGTGGCGAAGTTGAAGGCGGAGTTCACGGCGCAGGGGCATCGCGTGGCGGGGCGGACGCCGCTGGCGGCGCGACTGACGGGGCACGTGCGGGCGCTCAACCGGCTGGGGGCGATCATGCCGGGCTTGGCGAACGTCGCCGCGGGGGCGTGGCCGGTGCGGCAGATCATCGGGGCGGTGATGGGGCTGCACGCGGCGCGGCGGCTGCCGAGGTTCTCCAAGTCGCTGTTCCGGCGGCGCGGGGAGATCGCGTCGGCGGGGGCTGAGAATCCGGCGGGCGCGCCGGCGGTGGTGCTGTTCGGGGACTGCTTCACGGCGTACAACGAGTCGGGCGTGGGGGTGGCCGCGGGTCGGGTGCTGGCGGCGCTGGGGTATCGGGTGATCGTGCTCGACGCGGGGTGCTGCGGGCGGTCGATGCTGTCTGTGGGCATGGTTGCCGAGGCGGCGGCGAAGGCGGACGCGGCGCTGGAGCGGCTGGTGCCGCTGGTGGACGACGCGGGTGTCAAAGGGGTGCTGTACCTGGAGCCATCGTGCCTGAGCGCGGTGAAGGACGACTGGCTCGCGCTCAAGTGCCGGACGGGGTTGGAGGCGCGGCGTCGCGTGGCAGCCAAGTCGATGCTGGCGGAGGACTTTGTGGACCGGGCGTGGGCGGAGCACCCGCGCGCGGTGGACGCGGAAGCGAAGGCGACGGCGAGCCGATCACGGGCGAGCGACGGGCCGGAGGTGCTGGTGCACGCGCATTGTCATCAGAAGGCGTTGTGGGGTGCCGAGACGAGCGCGCGGGGGCTGCGACGGTTCTACGGCGATCGGGTGCGGGTGCTGGAGACGGGGTGCTGCGGGATGGCGGGGAGTTTCGGGTACGCGCGGGAGAAGTACGAGTTGTCGATGCGGATTGCGCGGCTGCCCGCGGAGCAGGGCGGGCTGATGCGGCAGGTTGAGGCGAGGCCCGGCGCGGTGGTGGCGGCAACAGGGACGTCGTGCCGGCACCAGGTGAGCGACGCGAGCGGGGGCGTGCGCGGCGCGGAGCACCCGATGGCGCTCATCGCGCGGGCGATGGGGGTGGACCAAGGGTGACCGCGGCGGGGGCCGTCACTCCGGCCTTCGCTCGCGCTTCGCGGGAACGGGCGGCGAACCAGCCGGATCGGTTACTCGGCGGGAGGAGGCTCCGCGGGAGCGGCGGGGGCCAGCGGGTCTTCGGAGCGGTCGCCCTCGACGGCGGCGGCGGCGGTGACCTTGTCGCCCGGGTTGAGGCGGACGATGCGGACGCCCTGGGTGCCGCGGCCGGTGAGGCGGATGGTGTTGGAGGGGATGCGGACGAGTTGCCCGTCCTTGGTGCCGACCATGATGTCGAGTTCGTCGCGGACGCCGAGTGCGGCGACGGAGCGGCCGTTGCGTTCGGTGGTGTCGATATCGACGCGGCCCTTGCCGCCACGGGACTGGGAGCGGGGCTTGCCGTGCTCGGGCTGGACGCGGTACTCATCGACGTGGGTGCGTTTGCCGTAGCCGTTCTCGGTGATGGTGAGGAGCATGAGGGAGGGGTCGATGGTCTGGCGGATGTGGGGATCGTCCGGCTGCTCGGGGTCTGGGCGCATGGGGATGGAGATGAAGCCGACGATCTCGTCGCGGTCGTCGAGGTCCATGCCCTTGACGCCGCCGGCCTGACGGCCCATGACGCGGGCGTCGTCCTCGGGGAAGCGGATGGCCTGGCCGGAGGCGGCTACGAGGAGGAGGTCGTCGGCGCCGCCGGTGATGGCGACGGCGATGAGCGCGTCGCCGGGCCGGATGTCGACGGCGATCAGGCCGCCCTTGTGGACGTTGCGGTAGTCCTTGAGGGGCGTGCGCTTGATGATGGCGTTCCGCGAGACGAAGGTGAGGTAGTGCGAGCCCTCCTCGAAGTCCTTGACGGCGAGGAAGGCGATGGGCTTCTCGCGGCGGGCCGGGGTGGGTGACTCGGCGGCGGTCGGGGCGTGGGCCCCATCGCCGGGGGCGGGTTGGGGCGCGGCCGGCGGGTTGTTGAAGGCCTTGAACTCGAGGAGGTTGACAAGGGGCCGGCCCTTGGTGGTGCGGGCCATCTCGGGGAGTTCGAAGACGCGGAGTTTGAAGACGCGACCGGCGTCGGTGAAGCAGAGCAGGTGGTCGTGGGTGCTGGCGACGAAGACGTGCTCGATGAAGTCGTCGTCCTTGGCTGTGCCGGCGATGATGCCCTTGCCCCCGCGGCCCTGGGCGCGGTAGGTCTCCGCGGGGACGCGCTTGGCGTAGCCCTGGTGGCTGATGGTCACCACGCAGTCGGTCACGGGGATGAGCGAGGCGAGGTCGAGGTCCTCGCCCTCGGCTTCCTGGATCTCCGTGAGGCGGGGGGAGGCGTAGCGGGCCTTCATCTGCTCGCAGTCGGCCTTGATCATGTCGAGCACGAGTTGGTGCGTCGCGAGGATCGCCTCGTAGCGGTCGATCTCGGCGGCGACGTCACGGTACTCGCCCACGAGTTTCTCGATTTCGAGCCCGACGAGTTGGATCAGGCGCATCTCGCTGATGACCTTGGCCTGGTGCTCGCTCAGGAGGACGCCCCCGGCGGGGGACTTCTCGGCCGCGCGGGCGGCGGTGAGGAGCCGCGCGGGGATGATCGCCTCGGCGGGATGACCCGGGGCGATGCGGAACGCGCGGGCCATGAGTTTGGCAAGGGCCTCGGGGCGCGTGCGCGAGGAGCGGATGAGCCGCACGACCTCGTCGATGTCGCAGACCGCGTAGATCATGCCCTCGAGTTCGTGGGCGCGACGCCGGGCCACGCCCAGCAGGTGCTGGGTCCGCCGGCGGATCACGTCCACGCGGTGGTCGATGTAGTGGCGGATCAGGTCCCTCAGGCCCAGCGTGCGCGGCTGGCGGTTCACCAGCGCGATGTTGTACATGCTGAAGTTCTGCTGGAGCGACGTGAACTCGTAGAGTTGCTTCTCCACCACGCCCGCGTCGGCGCCCTTCTTCAGTTCGATCACGATCCGCACCGGGCTCTTGGCGTTGCACTCGTTGTGCACCGCGCTCACGTCGGTGATCTTGTCCTGGTCCCGCGCGGCGACGAGTTGCTCGGTCAGGGCGTCGATCCCCAAGTTGAACGGGAGTTCGTCCACCACCAGTTGCTCGCGGTCCTTCGAGCCCGGGACCGGCTCGGCGTGCATCTTCGCTCGCACCGTCACCTTCCCCCGCCCCGTGTCGTACGCCTCGACAATCCCCCTCCGGCCCAGGATCAGGCCCCCGGTGGGGAAGTCCGGGCCCTTGATCCCCCGGCGGGCGATCGTGCCGTCGGGGTTCTTCACGTCCTGCATGAGTTCGAGCAGGGAGATGCCCGGGTTGTCGATGACGCGGATGATGGCGTCGAAGACCTCGGCGGGGTTGTTTGGCGCCATGCTGGTGGCCATGCCGACGGCGATGCCGACCCCGCCGTTGACGAGCAGGTTGGGGAACTTGCCGGGGAGGACCGTGGGCTCCTGGAGGCGGTCGTCGTAGTTGGCCTGGAAGTCGACGGTGGAAAGGTCGAGGTCCTCGAGCATGTCCACCGCGGCGTGGGTGAGGCGCGCCTCGGTGTACCGCATCGCGGCGGGTGGATCGGGGGTGATGGAGCCGAAGTTGCCCTGGGGGTCCACGAGGGTCTGTCGCATGCGCCACTTCTGGCCCATGATGACCAGAGTGGGATAGATGACCGACTCGCCGTGGGGGTGGTAGTTGCCGGAGGTGTCGCCGCAGATCTTGGCGCACTTGAGGTGCTTCTTGCCGGGGTAGAGGCGGAGGTCGTTCATGGCGACGAGGATGCGTCGCTGGGAGGGCTTGAGCCCGTCACGGACGTCGGGGAGCGCCCGGTCCATGATGGTGGACATGGCGTAGGTGAGGTAGGAATCCTTGAGTTCGCGCTCGATCTGGAGTTCGAGGATGTTCCCGGGGCGGTCGGGCGTGGGCCCGCCCTGCGCGGGCGAATCTGTCGGGCCGGCGCCGCTGCCGGGGCCGGCGGGCTGGTCGTCGGAGCGCGTGATTCGGGCGGAAAACTGGGGCATCCCGTGAACTCCTCGGGGCGAGGCTGGACCGTCCGTGGCGGCAGGAACGAGCGGACCGGGATTGTAGAGGGGCTGGGCGCGAAGGGGCTGGATTTCAGCGTGGACGGCCGCGCGATGGGCTGGACCCGTCGAGCCGCTTCGGGGCGGCCAGAGCGCCGGCGCGGGTGATGGCCCGGGCACCGAAGCGGGTGACGATGGCATCGGTGGCGGCGTCCAGAGGGGGACGAGGGGCCGGGGCGGTCTGGCGTGCACCTGGGGCTGCGGGCGCCGGGGCCGCCACGCGTTGGGCGGGCCCGAAGAGGTCAAGTTGGCGGTCGGCGGTCAAGTCGTGGAGGCTGACGCCCAGGAGGCGGAGCGGGGGCCGGCGCTCGGCGAGCCAGCGGTCGAGCAGCCCGGAGGCGAGCGTCCAGATCGCCGCCGTGTCGTCATCGGCGCGGTCGAGGGTCGCCGCTCGGGTGAAGGTCTGGAAGTCGCCGGTGCGGCACTTGAGGGTCACCCGGCGTGCCACAAGGCCCTCCTCGCGGAGGGTGCGGGTGACGTGCTCGACGTGATCGAGGAGGAACGCGCGGAGGGTGTCGCGGTCGCCGATGTCCTCGCCAAAGGTGCGTTCCTTCCCGATGCTGCGGGCGGGCGCGCCGGCGCGCACGGGGCGGTCGTCAAGCCCGCAGGCCAGCCTGAGCCAAAGCGCGGCGGCATCCCGACCGAAGCGGGGCGCCAGGGGGCCCTCTCCCGCGGCGCGGAGGTCGGCGATGGTGCGGATGCCGATCTCGCGGAGGCGGTCGGCGGCCTTGGGCCCGATGCCGAAGATCACCGAGGCGGGCATGGGCGCCAGGAGGGCTTGGATGGCGGCGGGGTCGGCGGGGAACTCGTAGAGGCCGTCGGGCTTGGCACGGTCGGAGGCGACCTTCGCGAGGAACTTGTTGGGCCCGATGCCGACGGAGGCGGGGAGGCGGAGTTCGGCGCGGATCGCGGCACGGATGGCCCGGGCGATGGCGTCGGGCGGGCCGAGAAGGTGCGTGACGCCCGTGGCGTCCACGAAGGCCTCGTCGATGCTGATGGGCTGCACATCGGGGGAGAAGCGGTCGAGGATCTCGCGGACCCGGCGCGAGACCTCGACGTAGACGCGCATACGTCCGGGCACGACGATGGCACTGGGGCAGAGTCGCCGGGCTTGGGCCATGGGCATGGCGGACCGGCAGCCGAAGGCGCGGGCTTCGTAACTGGCGGTGGTGACGACGCCGCGCCGACCGGTGCCGCCCACGAGGACGGGCTTGCCGCGGAGCGCGGGATCGTCCCGCTGCTCGACGGCGGCGTAGAACGCGTCCATGTCCACGTGCAGGATGGCGCGGGCTGGGAGCGGGGCAACAGGCACGCGGGATTGTTGGGGGTCAGTTCGGGTCGGGACTGAGGGGATCGGGACGAGCCTGGGATGGGCGGGTCGGCGGTATCGCAGGATTCGGGGCAGGGTGTATACTGCAACCGCGGCCCGGGTTCTCTGGGCTTGGTCGCTCGGGCGCACGATCGTCCGGGTCGTTGGAGTGCAGGCCATGTCGGTAGGACAGCGCAGCAGGGCCAGCGGTGCGCGGCGAGGGTTCACGCTCGTCGAGTTGCTGGTGGTCATTGCGATCATCGCGCTGTTGGTTTCGATCATCCTGCCGGCGATCGGCAAGGCGCGGCTCACGGCGCAGCAGACGATCTGCATGAGCAACCTGAAGCAGATCGGGATCGCGTACAACGGGTATGCCTACGACAACAAGGGGGGCATCTGGGAAGCGGGGAACCCGACGCCGCTGCGGTTCTGGTACGCGATGGCTCGGAACCAGCGGGTCGCGAGCAACCAGACGACCAACCCGGTGCAGATCGGGCCGGCGTTCGAGTATGTGAACAACGCCGACACGATCTTCGCGTGCCCGACGAACAAGCGGAAGTCCACGGCGAGGCCGCCGTACAACCCGAGCGACCCGTTCTGGAACGAGCCGCAGAACGCGATGCAGCGCGTGCTGTTCGAGTCGTTCCTGACGGACCGGAGTTTCAACTTTGACTACACGATGATCACCGGATCGAGCGGGGCGAACACGGCGATGACGTCGTTTGTCGCGTGGGACCAGGCGTGCCGGACGCGCGGGCCGCAGACGGCGCGGGCGACGATCCTCGGGGCGGCGACGACGACGCTGCGGGTGTTCAAGAGCGCGCCGATCTACATGGAAGAGGACATCGTCTTCTACAACGGGCCCGGGCCCGACGGGATGTGGAGCAACTGGGACGAGGTGACCAATCGGCACTTCAAGAAGGGCCATGGGGCGTTCCTCGACGGCTCGGTGGAACTGGGCGACTGGCCCGATAGCAACGACCCCAACACGCAGAACGACGTGGGGGACCTGACGGGCAACGACATCTACGCGCGGAAGACCAACACGGGGAACTGGTTCCAGGTGGCCCCGTCGTGGCCGGCGACGCCCAGGCCGTACGGGTGGATCAACGCGCCGCGGTGAGAGAGGGCGTGGTGGGTCACCCTCTGGCGCGGACCGTCTACCGACCGAGCACGCAGCAGGCGATGCCCGCAAGCAGCAGCAGGCCCTGCGCCGACCCAACGCATGTGGGGACGAGCCGGAATCGCATCCAACGCTCCATCTGTTGGCGCTCGCATTCGCCGGGGTGCCTCCGAAGGTGGTAGAGCATCCCGAACTGCGCGTTGGCGTTGATCACGTGGAACAACGCGCAACTGAAGATGGACGCGATCAGGAACACGAGCCCGACGCGTTGCGTCAGTGTCGGGCCGCCCACGGGCGAGAACGCCGCCACGCCGGCGATCACGGCGGCGGCCCCGAGCGCCCGTTGCCGCGATGCTTCGAGATAGTGGCCCAGAGAGGCGGTAGCGATGTCCACGAGTTTGTGCCGCCCCGCCTGCGTGTCCATGAACCCCGGGGCTGGGGGTGGGGGTTGAGGAGCATCCGTCATGGCGTGTCCGCCTCGTGGGGTGGGCCGCGTTGGCGAGGCCCGGTGCGCCCGGGCTCGCCTGTCGCGTCGCATTACCGGGTGCTTCATCGTCCCCGAGGGAAACGGCGGGCGAATGAAAACGGCCCGATCTTTCGATCGGGCCGCGGTGGGGTTTCACGGGTTGCCGGCAGGGGTCAGTTGCTGGCGATGAGTTCTTCGAGCGTGGGCTGGCGGACCTCGATGGTCGGAGCCGGAGGCGTTTGGCCCGCCCCCCCGCCCGCGGCGGCGGCCTCCGCGGCCTCGAGTTCCTCCTTGGCCTTGCGGTTGCCCAGGAAGTTGGCCTCCAGTTCAAGGCGGATCTTCTCCATCGCCTTGTTCTGGATCTGGCGGACGCGCTCCTTGGTCACCCCGATGATCTGGCCCACCTGCTCCAGGGTCATCGGCTTGTCCTGCTCGCCGGACTCGAGCCCGAAGCGATGCTCGATGACCGTGCGTTCCACGTCGGTGAGTTCGGCACGGTTCTGGAGAACGATGCGCTTGACCTCTTCCGCCGCGTCCTTCTCGAACGTCGTCCGCTTGGTCTCGAGGAAGTTGGACTTCTCGAGTTTCGGATCGAAGTCGGTGGGGAAGCGCTGGCGGTACTTGCTGAGTTTCATCCCCTGGCGGCTGAACGCCTTGAGGATCGCCCGGCAGGCATAGGTGCTGAACTTGTACCCGCGGCCGGCGTCGAACTTGTCGACCGCCCGGAGCAGGGCCATGTTGCCCTCGCTCACCAGGTCGGCAAAGTCCACCTCGCTCATCCGCGTGCGCTTGGCCATCGCCAACACCAGCGCGAGGTTGGTGTTGGCGATCTGCTCGCGGATGAGGTCCGACTTGCGGTACCAGGAGAGCATCTCCTCCGCCTGCTCGGGTGTGGGCTTGCGCGCCGGCGTCGCCCAGACCTCCTGCTGCAGTTTCCACACGCGGTACCGCGCGTAGTTGAACTGATGGAAGAGGACCTTCTCTTCGGCGCCGGTGAGGATCACCTGCTGGGCCGTCTTGATCGTGCGGGTGCGACCGGAGAGGTCGTCCATCACGGGGTGGTACCAACTGGTGTCGGGCTTCTGGATGTCGGGGGCCTCGTCGTAGATCTTCACGATCGCGTCGGCCTCGTAGAAGGCCGGGCTGTCGATGAAGTCCTGCTCCGAGGCGAGCAGTTGCGACAGCGTCGCCTCGTCCTCGCGGCTCAGGCGGCGCGACGCCCGACGAACCGTCGAGGACGCTTCCGACTTCCGCGAGTTGGCCGGCGCGGCGGACATCTCCACCCGGTTCCGCCGGCGGTGCTGGTCTAGAGGGCTGATCGAGATGGGCGAGGTGCGAGTCATGTCTTTCTTCCGAACGACCTTCGAGGGTTTGGGCGAGTTGTCGTTGCCTTTCGATTTCACGGATCGGTCCTGCTCTGTCTCCCTCAGCGTTCGGTCTTTATTTGCATGTTCCGTCAAGTACCGTACGAATCACAGAACTCCGGCAGAGGCCGGCGCCCCGAGTTCAGCCACTCCATTTCAACCGAAGCGCCCGGCCTGTTCAACTCTTCACGAAAACCGACACCCGGGGACGCACTTTGTGGACAGATCGAGAGGCTTGTTCCTGTTGCTGATACGCAGTGAACGCGGTTTCGTTTCGGGTCCGTTCAGAGATATCAGCATTTATCCCTCGATCGGGCGCTACATGCAAACAAAAACCAAACAATGATAGGGCGAATTGCTACGCCCGCGAATCATTCTAACACATTGCCCCGAGCCCCGCCAACGCTTTCCCAACGAACCCCGCGTCCCGCGCGATTTCGGGACGTGCGGCAGACCCCACCCATATACTCCTCCACCCCGTCGCGCCGCGCGTCCCGTCGTGCGGCAACGGGGTCTGATCGACCCTCACGCTCCCCTGTCTAGGAGGCCGCCTGTGGCGTACCAGTTGCCCACCCTGCCATATGCCCTCAACGCCCTGGAGCCCACGATCGACGCCCGGACGATGGAGATTCACTCCCAGAAGCACCACGCGGCGTATGTCACCAACGCCAACAAGGCCCTCGAAGGCACGGTGTTCGCCGACCTGCCCGCCGAGGTGCTCATCGCCCGTCTGGCCGAGGTTCCCGACGACAAGCGGACGGTCCTCCGCAACAACGCGGGCGGGCACGTCAACCACGCGATGTTTTGGCGGATCATGGCCCCCGCGGGCAAGGGCGGCGGCGGCGAGCCGGCGGGCGAACTCGCCGACGCCATTGCGCAGTCATTCGGGTCGTTCCAGGCCATGAAGGACCAGTTCACGCAGGCGTGCCTCGGGCGGTTCGGCTCCGGATGGGGCTGGGTGGTGGTGCTCCCGGGCGGGAAACTGAAGATCTGCACGACGGCGAACCAGGACAACCCGCTCATGGGCGACGCGATCGCCGGGTGCAGCGGAACGCCGATCCTCGGGCTGGACGTGTGGGAGCACGCGTACTACCTGAACTATCAGAACCGGCGGCCGGACTACGTCAACGCGTGGTGGAACGTGGTCAACTGGTCCGAGGTGGCCGCGAACTACAAGGCCGCTCGGGCGAAGTAACGAGCGCCGGCATCGGGGGAGGTCCGATCGACCCCCGCGGGATCGCTCCCGCGCGGCTCCCAGCAAGGAGAGACAACGTGATGAGTCGGTGGACGCTGACGGCGGTGCTCCTGACGCCCGTGATGATCGTCGGGGGCCTTGGGGTGTACGCGTTCGGGCATGCGCGCACGCAGCGCGAGGTGAACCGGCGCGCGGAGATCGCGGCGCGAGCCGAGGCGGTGGCGGCGCGGGCGGAGGCCGAGCGTGCCGCGGCGGCCCACGCCACGAGCACGACTCCACTGGTCGCCGGGGCCGCCGGAGCCGAGCCGCGGATGGTCCGGCCCGAGACGCTGGCGCAGGGCTTCGTGATCGTGGTGAAGGACAACGGGGGGCTGGCGTCGGCGGATTCGCCGATCTTTCTGGCGAGCAACCAGACCGGGTGGGACCCGGGCGTGGCGAGCCAGCGGCTGACGCCGCGATCGGACGGGCGATGGCAGATCGTGATCTCGAAGATGAAGAACGACGCGCCGCTGGACTTCAAGTTCACGCGGGGGAACTGGGACAAGGTGGAGATCGCCGAGGATCTGGCGGACATCTCGAACCGGAGCCTCCCGACTGTCGATGCGTCGAAACTGGGGCCCAACGAGCAGCCGGTGCTGGAGTTCGTGGTGGCGAAGTGGGCGGACCAGCGACCATCAGGTGGGGGCCGGCCCGACCTGGATCCGTACTACGCGCTCGACGTCACGGGGAGTGCCCGCCGCGTGCAGGTGTCGGGCGGGGGCGTGGCCCTCGGGACGGGCTGGCGGGACGTGATCGTGTGGCTGCCCCCCGGGTACGACGACGCGAAGAACGCGTCGAGGCGGTATCCGGTGCTGTACTTGCAGGACGGGCAGAACGTGTTCCAGAAGATGCCGCAGATCCCCGCGGAGTGGGGTGCCGACGAAACGGCGACGCGGCTGATCGAGGCGGGGAAGGTTGAGCCGCTCATCATCGTGGCGATCCCGCACGCGGGGAAGGGGCGGATGAGCGAGTACCTGCCATTCGCGGCGATCGATGGGGTCACGCCGCGGGGCGTGGCGTACACGGAGTGGCTGGTGCGGGAGGTTGTGCCGCGGGTGGATCGACAGTTCCGCACGAAGGCGGAGGCGGCGCACCGCGCGGTGGGCGGGTCGTCGCTGGGGGCGGTCATCAGTCTGCACGCGGCGACGGCGCACCCCGGGGTGTTCGGGAAGGTGCTGTGCGAGTCGATGTCGTTCGTGCAGTCCGAGGGGGCATCGGCGCGGCACTTCGCGGCCATCAACGCGGGCGAGAGGGGGGGCTGGCCCGAGCGGGTCTACTTCGGGATGGGCGGGCGGGAGGCGGGCGCGGACCCGGCGAAGGCGGGCGTGAACGCCGCGTACGCGGAGGGTGCGCGGGCGTTCGCATCGGGAGTGCTCCAGAAAGCGATGCCGGGCGAGGGGCGCGTGAAGTTTGTGCTCGACGAGGCGGCCGAGCACAATGAGGTGGCGTGGGCCGCCCGGTTCGGGGCGGCGCTGGAGTTCCTGTTTCCCGCGGCGGGCGCGGGCAAGTAGCCGCCACGGCCGGTGCCGTCGGCGCGAGCAGACTCGGCCCGGGATGCGCGGGTGGTCCGTGGGAGGCGGGGGCCTTACCCTCCCGCGACGATGCTTCTGACACTTGCCGCCACTTCTCTGGCCTCCAAACTCAAACCCAGCAAGGGTGGAGGGGGCGGTAAGGCGGCGCTCACGCTCACGGACATCCCGCGGTTTGCCCGGGAGCAACTGGATCTGCACGGGATGGTGCTCTCGACCTCGCTCCTGGTGGGGGCGGACCGGGCGCTGCTCCAGAAGGTGGTGGAGGCGGCCGACAAGGCCGGGTGCCCGTGCCTGGCGCTGATCGAGTCCACCCCGCAGCCGGTGGCGGACCCGGACAAGGCGGGCCCGGCATCGGAACGGATCCTGCGCGTGGTGCAGGCGGCTCACTGGCTCGGGTGCAACTCGGTGGCGATCCCCGTCGAGGCGCCGGACGACGAGGAGGCGATGTCGGACGCGGCCGAGGTGCTGCGACCCATCCTCCGGCGGGCCGAGAAACTGGAACTGAACCTCTGCATCGCGTCGGGCAAGGGCCTGACGGGCAAGGCCGAGCGGGTGACGGAACTGCTGAAGAAGGTCGGTGGCTTCCGGATCGGGACGCTCCCGGACTTTGACTCGGCGGCGGCATCCCCCGAGGCGGGGGCGTATCTGCGTCGGCTCGTGCCCTACGCCAGCGCGGTGCTGGCGAGCGCGCACGAGTTCGCGCCCGCGGGGAAGAAGGGGTCTGGCGGGGGGGCGGGAGGGTGGTCGCACAAGCCGTTCGACCTGGTGGAGTACGTGAAGACCGTATCGATGGTGGGCTTCGACGGGGCCCTGGCGATCGACTATCGGGGCGATGGCGACCCGGTGGAGGAGATCGCCAAGGCACGGGACATGATCCGGACGGTGATCGGCGGGGGTACGCTGATCGAGGACGAGGACGAGTTGGACGACGTGGTGGTGCCCGAAGACGCCGAGAAGGACGACGAGGGTTGAACGTGGCCGAGGGGACGCGACACGCCGTGAATGCCGCCGCGACCATCGAGAGCAAGGGTGGGCGTGCGGGCCGCCTGATCGTGACGATCGACGGGCCCGCGGGGACGGGCAAGTCGTCCGTGGCGCGGGCGCTGGCGCGTCGGCTGGGGGTGGAGTTTCTCGATACCGGGGCGATGTACCGCGGGGCGGCGGCGCTGGCGCTCGATGCGGGGCTGCCTGTGTCGGCGGCGCTCGCGCGAGGACCGGCGCTGCCGGGCGATTTGGAGGCGCGGCTGTGCGGGCTCATCGACGGTGCGGCGATGCGGTTTGATTGGACGTGCGACCCACCTGAACTGATCGCCCAGGGGCGGTCGATCATGGGGCGGCTCCGCGACGCGGACGTGACGGCGTTGGTGTCGCCCCTGGCGGGGGTGCCGGCTCTGCGGGCGCGGATGGTCGCGGCGCAGCGGGCGATCGCGGCGGCGCACCCGCGCCTGGTGACCGAGGGGCGCGACCAAGGATCCGTCGTCTTTCCCGACGCGGACGTGAAGATCTACCTTGATGCCGCGCCGGACGTGCGGGCACGCCGGCGGGCCGAGCAGTTGCGCGCCGCGGGCGAACCGGCCGACGAACCCCGCCTGCTAGCGGAGATCGTGGCGCGGGACGAATCGGATCGGCGGCGGACGGTGGGCCCCTTGGTCTGCCCGAGCGACGCGGTCGTGGTCGATACGTCGGGGCTGTCATTCGACGCGGTGGTTGATCGCCTGCACGAGGTGGTCCGCGCGGGCGTGGCATCGCGCGCGAGAGACGGACGGAGCGGGGCGTGAGTGCCGTCGGCGCGGCGGCGCGCGAGGGCTCGCCCGGGATTGTGCCGGCCAAGCCCGCGGGGGAGAACGGGAAGTTGCCGGGCCCGGCGTTGCTGGGTTCCCGGAACCCAGGCCGCCCGCTGTGGGGCGTGCTCTTTTACGAGTGCTGCTGGTCGCTGCTGTGGGTGGTGCTGACGCTGTTCTATCGGCTGCGCGTGGTGGGCGGCGAGCGGGTGCCGCGCACCGGCCCGCTGCTGGTGGTGGCGAACCACCAGTCGTTTCTGGACCCGCCGCTGGTGGGCATGGGGATCCCCGGGCGGCACCTGAACTTCATCGCGCGGGGCGGGCTGTTCTCGAGCCGCCTGTTCGGCGGGCTGATCCGCGCGCTCAACGCGGTGCCGATCAAAGAGTCGGGCTCGGATACCGCGGCGATCCGGACGGCGTTGGAGCAGTTGGCGGCGGGCCGAGCGGTGCTGATCTTTCCCGAGGGCTCGCGCACGCCCGACGGCGCGGTGCACGAGTTCAAGCGCGGCGCGTGGGTGCTGCTCTCTCGCGCAAAGTGCACGGTGGTGCCCGCGGCGGTGGAGGGAGCGTTCGACGCCTGGCCCCGGAGCGGGCTCGGGAAGCGTGCCAGGCTGCTGGGGGCGCGCGTCGCCGTAGAGTTCGGGCGGCCGCTGAGCCACGCGGAACTGGCGGCCCTGGGCCCGGAGCGCGGGCTCGCGCTGCTGCGCGACACGATCGACGCGATGCGGCGCGACCTTCGGCACGAGATGCGTCGCGCCACGGGCGGCGCCTACCCCGCGGCCGGGGCGGGCGATGCTCCGGCTGCGTGACCGCTTCTGCCGCGCGGCGCGCCGCGCGACATCGAGCCTTTATCAGGGCTTCTTGTCGGGAGCGGGTGAGGCTGGGGCCTCGGCCGGTGGAGGTGCCGGGCGCGGGGCGAGCCCGAGTTCCTCCGGCGCGTGCTGGAAGTAGCGTTTGAGCAAACGGTCGTAGCGCCGCGGGAGCGTGCGGTCGTCCACGGCTTGCTGCGCCGCTCGCGCGGCTTCGCGGAGGATTCCCCGCGCTTCCGCCGCGTCGCCGGGGGCGCTCTCGCCGGCGGCCGGGCGATTCGTGAGCCACTGTGCCATCACGCGGTCGCGAGCGGCCGGTCCGCCTGCGTCATCGCCCTTCGATCGCGCGTCCACCACGTGCGTCCGCTGCGCGGGCGCTCCGGGCGCGCGCCCCGGTGAGTCTGACTGGTCGCTCCCTGCACCTTCAGGCCCGGGGTTGTTCGAGCGTGCGCCGCGCGCCGCGAGGGGCGACGGCGTGCCCTCCGGGCGGCGATCCCCAGCGCTGTCGAAGTGTGGTCGTGCCTCGCTGCCGGGGCCGTTGTCTCCGCCGTCTGGGCTCGACCCGCGCCGGCGCGCCAGTTCGCGTGCAAGCCGCTCGGCCTGCTGCCGCTGATCCGGCGAGGCCTTGTCCCACCAGCGCTGCGCCATCTCCCGCAGCGCCTCGGCATCCTTGCGATCCTCCCCAGACCGGCGGCGCTGATCGGCCATCTCCCGGATCTGCTTCGCCAGACGCTCCAGTGACCGCTGGTCCTTCGGCAGATCCGGAAGGTCGGGCGTCTCTCCGGGCTTCGCGCCCTCGCTCGCTGCGGGGTCGCCTTGCGGGAGCGCGTTGGTCCGGTCCTGCGGCGAGGTCGTCCCGGGCTGCTTGCGCGGCGCCCGCTCGGGTGAGGGCGTGCCGACGGGTGCAGTCGGGTTGGGTTGGCGCGATTGCTCCCCGCCCGCATCCGTCGGCGCGCCTGGCCTGCCGCCCGGCGCGGCCTTGCGCTCGCCCCGCTGATCGCGCGACGGTGCTCGCTCCGTACCGGGCGACGCGCCCGATGGCGACTCCCGCGGCTGTTGGCTTGGTTCTCCCCCCGGGGTTGGCGTGGGCTGAACCCCCGGCTGCCCCTTCGGCTGCTCGTTCGGCCGCTCGCTCGGCTGAGCGCCGGGTTCTCCATCGGGCTTGACGCCGGGCTGCGACCCGGGTTGTCCGCCCTCAGGCTTCTCAGGCTTCGATGGGGCTCCAGCGCTCGGTGATCCTTCCGGCTTCGTCGCCGGCGGCGAGTCACCCGCGGCCGCGGGCGATTCGCCCGGCTTGCTAGAGGGTCGCGCGCCGGGCTGTTGCGGAGTGGCGCTCGACGGACTGGGCTCCCGCGGCGTCTCGGATTCGGGCCGTCCGCCTTCGCGTGTCGGTGTCGCCTTCGATCCCGTCTCGCCCGGCTTGCTCGATTCACCTGGCTTGCCCGCGTCGCGCGGCTCGGGCCCGTCCCCCGGCTTGTCGCTCTTGCCCGATGGCCCGGGCGAAGGGCCCGCGCTGGGATCGCGGGGTACCTGCGAGTCGGGTTGGCGGGTCGCCGCGGGGTTCGATCGTGGTGCCGTGCCGGGCTGCGGGCCAGGGTTGGCCTGTGGCCCGGTGCCAGGCTTCGGCGTCGCGTCGGGCTGGGGAGCGGGGCCGGGCGGCGAGTCGGGGTTGGCCTGCGGCGAGGGCGTGTCGGTCGCGTCGGGCCGGCGCGGCTCACCCGCCGGAGCCGTCCGTGCGTCCGGCGGACCGGGCGCGCCCGGCGGACTCGTCGGCGGCGAAGTCGTCGCGGGAGTCTGGGCCGGCGCCGTCGGGGGAGGTTCGCGCAGAGATTCCGCCGCCTCGCGAGCCGATTCGGCCAGACGGCGCGTCTGTTCTCTCGCGGCCTCGCGGGCCGCCTCGCGCTCACGCTCGCGCTGCACGCGGTCCGCCAGTTCCGCCGCTCGCTCGGGCTCTACGCCCGCCGATTCCAGCGACTCGCGCAGCCTTTCGGGCGACTCGGCCCCCAGCGCGCGCTCGGTCTGCTCCGGTGACGCACCGGCCTCGGAGAGCGCTCGCCGCGCCGCCTCCGCCGCGGGCCCGCTCGGCCGCGGAGCACCGGGCCCGGGCGAAGACGGGGCAGGCGGCGCGGGCGGCGCTGCCGCGGATGGGTCGGCTATTGGACCCCCGCGTGGCGCGTCGCGTTCCGCCGCCTCGCGTGGCGCCCCCGCAGGTGGCTCGATCTGGCCTTGGGCACCCTCGATCGCATCAAGGTCGCGCGCCAGTTGCGCCAGTTCATCCGCCAGCCTCGCGCGAGCCTCCGGCGGCAGGCTCTGCAGTTCGTCGATCACCCGGCGCAGCGTCTCCGCCGCCGTGGCTAGGTCCCCCTCTCGCAGCGACTCGGAGATCGCACCGCCCGGCGCTCCGCCCGCCTCGCCCCCGGTACCCGGCATCCCCGAGACCGGTCGATCCGACGCCTGCCGCAGTTGCGCCAATCGCTGGAGCGCAGCGTCGGCCTGCTCGTCCCGCCGCCGCGCCCGCGCCTCGGCCTCCATCGCCGCCAGATCCAGCGCCTGGGCGGCCGTGCTCCGCGCTCGCGACCCGTCCGCCCGGCCTTCCGCCAACTCCTGCTCGACCCGGGCGAGGGTCTCCTGGGCCTGCGCCCGCGCCGGCGCATCCTCGGCGACAACCGTCGCGGGGCGCAGCAGTTCACGAGCCTCGGCCAGTTCACCCCGAAGTGCGGGCAGGTCCGCCCCGGCAGTTGGGCTCGCCGCGTCGGCGGGCGACCCTTCGCCCTCGTGCCACGGGCCGGGCGGAAGCCACACGCCCGCGGCGCACGCCAGAGCGGCGAGGACCGGGCCCGCCACCCACGCACGCCCGCTCCGCACGGGGAAGACGCGCCGAACATCGATCGACCGGGCGCTCTCTTCCGCCTGCGCCGCGAGCAACCGCACCATCGCCGGGTCGGCCTGCGCCGCGGGCCTCACCAGTTCAAGGCTCGATGCGACGCGGCTCTTGAGATTCAGGGCGGCGTCGAGCCGCCGCGCGACGCGTGCCTCTCCGGGGCGAGTCATCCAGGCCCATCCGCACGCCGCCACCCCCGCCGCAGCGACCGGCCCAAGCGCCAGCACCGGCCAGGGCAATCCCGTCGGCGCGAGACGATCAATCACGACGCACGCGAGCCCGGCACCCGCACCCCAGGGCACCGCCGTCAGCGCCTTGCCCGCGATCGAGGCGAGCAGCGCCCGCCGCTGCGCTGCAGCGACCACGGCTCGCACGGTGCCCGTAACAGGCGCGTCCATGGCCGATGGTACGAGCCCCGCCCGGGCGCGGATCGGGCCCGATTGGAACGGGTTGCCCTCGGCGCGGGTCCGGGAATGAAAACGCCCCGGGCGGGGCCCGGGGCGAAGGGTGGCAGGGGAGTCGGCTCTAGTCGCGCCCGGTCCCGATCACGGGAAGATGCCGCGGACGGTGTAGACCTTGCCGACGTGCTCGAGGGCGGCGACGTACGCGGCGGTCCGCATGTCGCAGTTGAAGCGCTGGCGGGCCTGCACGGTCCGCCGGGCCGCCATCACCATGTACTTGTTCAGTTCGCGGTCCACCTTCTCCTCGTCCCACGTGGTGCAGGACTTGTTCTGCACCCACTCGAAGTAGGAGACGGTGACCCCGCCAGAGTTGGCGAGGATCGCGGGGAAGACCTCGATCCCGCGCTGGTTGAGCACGCGGTCGCCCGCGGGTGTCGTCGGCGCGTTGGCGCCCTCGGCGACGACCTTCGCCGCGATCATTTTCGCCTCGCGGTCCTTGATCATCTGCTCCAGCGCCGCGGGCACCAGCACGTCCACGGGCGTCTTGTAGAACTCGTCGGCGTCGATCTTCTCGGCGCCCGCCGACGACTTCTTGCCCGAGCCGCTCGACGCGCCGAAGCCCGCCACCCCGCCGACCTTCGCCACGTGCCGCGACAGCGCGTGCGCGTCGATCCCGTTGGTGTTGCGGATGCCCCCGGTGTGGTCCATGACCGCGACGAGTTTGGCGCCCAAGTCCTGGAAGATCCGGGCCGTCCACGAGCCCACGTTCCCGAAGCCCAGCACCGAGAACTTCATCCCCTTGATCTGGATGCCCAGTTCCGGGAGCAGTTCGGCGCACACGTCCACCACGCCCTGGCCCGTGGCCTTCTCGCGGCCGAGCGACCCGCCGATCTCGACCGGCTTGCCCGTCACGACGCGCATCGCGTCCCACGAGTTCCGGTGGTCGGACTGTGCCTCGTACGTGTCGGCAAACCACGCCATCACCTGGGCGTTGGTGTTCACGTCCGGGGCGGGGATGTCGTAGTCCGGCCCGATCACGGGGGAAATCGCGGTGCAGAACCGCCGCGTGACGCGCTCGAGTTCACCCCGGCTCAGTTTGCGGGGGTCGCACTTCACCCCGCCCTTGCCGCCGCCGTACGGCAGGCGGGAGAGGGCGCACTTCATGGTCATCAGGAGGGCGAGCGTCTTCACGTCGTCGAGGTGGACGTCGGGGTGGTAGCGGATCCCGCCCTTGTACGGGCCGCAGGCGTTGTTGTGCTGGACGCGGTAGCCCTTGAACAGTCTGTAGTCCCCGTTGTCCATGCGGACGGGGAAGTGAACCATGATCTCGTTCTTGGGCTGGGCGAGGATCACCTGCACCTCGTGGGGCAGCCCGAGCAGTTCCGCGGCGTGCAGCAGCACCCCCACGGTCTGCGTGTACAGGTTGTCCGGGTCGGACGGGAGGCCCACCTCCGCCAGGATCGGGCTGGCCTTCATGCTCCCGTTGTTGGCGGCGTGCTTGGACTTGGACTTGGAAGCGGTGGTGGTCATGTCGGGTGCTCTGGTGGGGCCCTTCGTCGTGCTGGGTCTCGGTGCGCCCGAGTCCCGGGGAGTTGCGTCGGCGTTGAGTCCGGCCCTAGGCTCGCCCGCCGCGCTCCCGCGCTGCGACGAACCCGCATGACCTTCCCGCCGATGCAACCTGATCCTCTCGACCCCGCTGGACCCGGAAACAACCCGGGCACGGGGGGAAAGATCATACTCTACTGCGCGGCCGATTTGCTCTGGGCCACCAAGATCAAAGAGACCGGCGCCGCCCTCGGCATTCCCTGCCGACCCGTCCGGTCCATCGACATGCTCGAAGCCCGCTTGGCGGATTCCCTCGTCGCCGCGGTGCTCTTGGATCTCGAAGCCGGCCCGGCCTGCTTCGACCTGCTAGCGCGCCTTCGAGGCCCCGCGTCAACACCCGAACAGCGGGCGATCCCGGTGGTCGCCTTTGGGCCGCATGTGGACGTTGAGGCCCTCCGGCGGGCTCAGCAGGCCGGTGCGACCGCGGTCATGGCTCGCGGGGCCCTCCATCGGGGGCTGCCGCAGATCCTGAAAGGGCTTTCATCGGGCGCTGCGCTCGAGTCGCAACTGGAGGACTAGCGCATGCTCGCCCGCCGCGCTTTGCACGCCATCCATGTTACCGCCCTCGGCCTGTGGAGCGGGTCGCTCCTCATGACCGCCGCGATGGCCGCGGTGACGTTCCCGACCATGAAGTCTCTCGCCCCGATGCTCCCGGGATACGCCGGCTACACCGGCGACCACTGGATGATCGCCGCCGGCAAAGTCGCCAACACCGCGTTTGCCATCAGTGACGGCGTGCAGTTCGTGTGCGCCATGCTCGCCGCGGGCTCGCTGCTGGTCGCGGCGGTCTTCGCCGGGCTCAACTGGCGAAGGCCGGGCGTGGTCGTGCGAGCGGTCATCATGGGCTCAGCGCTGGGTGTGCTGGCGTACCACCTTCTCGTGCTTTCGCCGCGCATGGCGGTGAACCTTCGGCAGTACTGGCTCCTCGCGGAAGCCGGCAAGACCTCCGACGCGGAGGCCGTGCGCGCCGCGTTCACCGCCGACCATCCCACCGCCTCGACGGTCATGGCGACGCTCGCGGGTCTCTCGCTCATCGGTCTGATCCTCGGTGCGCTGGCCGGGGCCGACGGCGGGCCGGAGCGGGCCGAGCCCCAACCTGCCCCGGCACCTCGACTCGAAACCCCCGCGCTGCTCAGGCAGGGCGGGGGCGGGGGAGCGAGGTGATGCTCCGCGCCGCGAAGCAAACCAAGGCCGGTCCCGCCATCCCCTTCGACCTGCCCCGCGTGACGCCCGCGGCCAGGGCCCGCGCCGCACGCCTCCTCAGCGCCCTCGAAGCCGCGTACCCCGACGCGCACTGCGAACTCACCTGGTCCAAACCCCACGAACTGCTCATCGCGACGATTCTCAGCGCCCAGTGCACCGACGTGGCGGTGAATAAGGCGACGCCCGCACTCTTCGCCCGATTCCCCGCGCCTGCCGACTACGCCGCCGCGAGCCCCGCGGACATCGAGCCCTTCGTCAAGAGCCTCGGCTTCTTCCGCAGCAAGGCCCGGGCTGTCCACGAAGCGATGCGAGCCCTCGTCGAGCGCCACGGCGGAGACGTGCCGCGGACCATGGACGAACTTCTCGCCCTCCGCGGCGTCGCCCGCAAAACCGCCAATGTGGTCCTGGGCAACGCCTTCGGCATCAACGCCGGCGTCGTCGTCGACACCCACGTCGAACGCCTCTCCCGCCGCCTCGCCCTCGCGCCGCCCGGCACCAGCGTGCCCATGATCGAACGCCGCCTCATGGCCCTCTTCCCGCGGGAGTCCTGGTGCCAGTTGAGCCACCTGCTCATCTTCCACGGCCGCCGCGCCTGCTCGGCCCGCGGCGAAAAGTGCCCCAGCGGCAACGGCCGCTGCTGCTCGACCCACCCGATCTGCCGGGAGTTCGGCACCGCGTGCGAACTGTCCAGGGACGGCCGCCGGCCCTCGCGCGCCACGCGGAAGAAGGGGCCGCGTCGGGCACGCACTACCATCCCTCATGCCGACCGTTGACAAGGTGATGGCGGAGCAGCGGGCCGCGTCGTTCACGAAGCGGTCGATCAAAGGCCCCAGTAAGGCGGCGGGCCTGCGCCTGGCGCTGTCGATGGTCGATCTGACGACGCTCGAAGGCAAGGACACGCCCGAGAAGGTCCGCAGCCTCTGCCGCAAGGCTGTGTGGCCCGGCGAGGGCGAGGCCGAGGCGGACCTGCCCTCGGTCGCGGCGGTCTGCGTGTACCCGACGATGGTCGCGGCCGCCCGGCGCGAACTCGATCACCTCGGTCCGCGGGGCGCGGGCGTGAAGGTCGCCTCGGTGGCGACGGGCTTCCCGAGCGGGCAGTATCCGCTGAAGGTCCGACTCGACGACGTCCGCCGCGCGGTGGCCGCGGGGGCCGACGAGATCGACATGGTGATCTCCCGCGGCGCGTTCCTCGCGGGCAACCATCGCCAGGTCGCCGACGAGATCGAGGCGACGGTCGAGGCCTGCGGCTGGGCCGGGTCGAGCGGGGGGGTGCGCGGGGGGGTGCGCGGGGGGGCGGGCGGGGGGGCGGGCGCGAATCGGCGCTCGCCGCCGCGGTTTGCGCACCTGAAGGTGATTCTCGAGACGGGCGAACTGGAGACGCTCGACAACGTCCGCCGCGCCAGTGATCTGGCGATCGCGGCGCTGCACAGCACGGGCGTCACGCGGATCCCGGGGGCCGCGTTCATCAAGACCAGCACGGGCAAGGTCGAGCCCGCGGCGACGATGCCCGTCACGCTCGTGATGCTCGAGGCCATCCGCGACCACGCGCTGGCGACGGGCGAACTGGTGGGCATGAAGCCCGCCGGGGGCATCCGCACGGCCAAGCAGGCCCTGCACTACCTGGTGATGGTGAAGGAAACCCTCGGGAACCTGGATCTGCCCTCCGGCGCGCCCGATGGCGGATACCTCTCCCCCGCCCTGTTCCGCATCGGCGCCAGCGCGCTGGTGAACGACCTGCTCCGGCAGGTCCGGTGGCTGCGCGAGGGGCGGTATGCGGCCCGATACGACGTGGCCGAGGCATGAACGCCGCGCGGCGGTGTCTGTCTCGCATGGAGGCGCGCGTGGGCGGAGACCACGAGGACGAATCACCAGCCCGAGCGCCGGCGACCGCGCCTCCCGCTCCGGCGGCGCTCTCCGATCCGGACGAGGGCCGCCGGTTCCGCAGGCCGCCCTGCATGAGCCGCCTCCGATGGCTCGGGCTGTTGTTCCTGATCCCGCTCGCGTGGGTCGTCTGGCTGTGGCAGAACACGTGGGTGCTCGCCGGCGGGCCGCTCAGGCCGGCGCTCATCGCCTTCGGTCCCCAGTTCGCCGTGATCGGCATCATCTGGTTCAGCCATCGCGCGATCCGACGGCGGATGCAGGCAAAGGTGCGGGCTGTCGAGGGCCGCGTCTGCTGGCGGTGCATGTACGACCTCTCGGCCCTCGACACCGAGGGCGTCTGCCCCGAGTGCGGCACGGCCTACGAGATCGAGGAACTCCGCAGACGCTGGGCCTCGGCGGAGTGGTAGTGGCGGACGCCTAATCTCCTTCCAAGAGCCTCCGCCACCAACTCCGCTTGGGTTGGGAGGCTGGCGGAGCCGCGTCCGCCTGCCGCGGCGGCGGGGTCGCTCCCGTTCCCGTCGGCCGCGACATCGGCCGCGGCGCGGGCGTCTGGAGCGGCGCGGGAGTAGGGGGGGGAGGGGGCGGAGGGGGTGAGGGCTGGTCGCCACTCCGGCTCCCGTCATCGGCCGTGCGCCGCTTGCTCGCGGCGAGCGTCGAGAGCGCGTCGTAATACCGGGGCGTCTGTGCCGCGGGCGCTGGCCCGGGTGCGGGTGTTGCCTGTGAAGGCGCGGGCGTGTTCGCGGCGCAGTCGTCAGCCATTGCCGTGCCGCCCCGCGCAAGCGAGGAGAGCGCCTTGGCCTGAGCGGGTTGCACGGCCGCGGCCTTGAACGCCTCTTCGAACAGGTCCATCACCTGTCGGGCGGATCTCGGGCGGAAGAGCACGTTCTTGTTGGTGGCGCGCTCGATCGCTTCGACGACCAGCGGGTGCACGCCGTGCTCGTGCAGGGGCGCGATGTCCAGCGGGTGATGCCGGTGCGACTCGCGCAGTTCCGCGACGGTGCCGTCGAACGGGAAGCGGCCGGCGAGCAGGTGATAGGCGGTGATGCCGATGGCGTAGACGTCGGTGCGGGCCGAGACGATCCCGTCGAACATTTCCGGGGCCATGTACGCGGGGGAGCCGGTGAGCGTGCCCGTGGACGCGCCGAACGCGGCGGCGGGTCGCGGGCAGGCGAGGCCGAAGTCCGTCACCACCACGCGCCCGTCGCTGGTGAGCATGATGTTGGCGGGCTTGATGTCCCGGTGGATGACCTCGTGGTCGTGCAGTTCGGCCACCGCCGCGCACACGTCGCGGATGATCGCCCGCGCCGCGGCCTGACCGATCGGGCCCTGCTGCTTGACGATGTCGCCCAGGCTCGGGCCGTCGATGTACTCCATCACCAGGTAGGGCACGCCCGAGGCGACGTCGGCGTGGTGGACCTCGTTGAGCCCCGGGTGCCGGAGCGTCGCCGCCGCCCGCGCGCCTTGAAGGAACGCGGCAAAGGTCGGATCGTTCTCGCTCTGGGGCACGTCGAGGAGGAACTTGACGGCCACGTCGCGGTCCAGAAGCCCGTGCCGGCCGAGCCAGACCACGCCCATGCCGCCCTCGCCCAAGGGGCGGACGAGTTTCACCGAGCCGATCTGCTCGGGGACCTGAAGGCGCACGCCCGATCCGCCCGCGCCACCACCCCCCGCGCCGGGGAGCGAGGCCGTGGTCGCCGCGGTGCGCGAGATGGTGACGCTGCGGGAGTCCATGAGGGGCTTGTCAGGCTACGCGAACCGGGGCGCCGCCGTCGGGATGACAACGCGGGGAAACTGGGGGACCGGCGCGGCGTGGGAAGACGAAAGCCGAGCCGAACCCGCGACCGAACGGCCGCCCCACCCGGGGGAGTACGCTTGGACCATGCAGGTGGTTTCGGTGAATGTCTGCGGCAGTTTCGTCATGGTGCCCCACGCCGGTGCCGAGGAGCCTACCGCCCACTTCAAGAAACCCGTGTCCGGGCGCGTCGCCGTTGGGCCTCTGGGCCTGACCGGTGACACGCAGGCGGATAAGCGGTACCACGGCGGCCCGCACCAGGCGGTGTACTGCATCTCCCGCGAAGTGATCGAGCACTGGGAACGGGAACTGGGTCGCCCTCTGCCCCCGGGGTCATTCGGCGAGAACCTGACCGTGACCGGCCTGCCGGATGACCAGGCCCGGATCGGTGACGTGCTCAGGATCGGCCCGGGTTCGCGGGGGGAGGGGAACTTGGAGGGGGACATCGAGGGGGTGGTGCTGGAGGTGAGCCTGCCGCGGGGCCCGTGCCACAAACTCGGGTACGCCATGGGCGACCCCGGCTTCCCGAAGCGGTTTCTGGCGACGTGCCGGGTGGGGTTCTACTGCCGGGTGCTGAAGCCCGGGACGGTGGGGGCGGGCGACCAGATCAGCCTCGAAGGCTCGAAAGGCGGTTCCGAGTGGACGATCGAGGCGATCACGAGACTCAAGTACTTCCAGAAGGACGACCGCGCGGCGGCGGCCCGGGCGATGAACCTGGCGGCACTGGCACCGGTGTGGCGCGAGGAGTTTGCACGCCGGGCGGGGTCGGTGGGGTCCGCTGATGGGGCCGAATAGCCGATAGCAAGGGCGAGCGAACCGCGTGGGTATGCTGCAAGGGCGTACATCGCCCGGCCCGCAGGATCCCCGAAAGGAGTTGCCCGTGTCGCAACCGTTTTCCATGAGCGTGGCGGAGCAGCCGGGCGGCCTTGTCGCGACCCTGAGCGGGATGGCCACCGTGCAGGCCCGGGAGGAGTTCGACGAGCGCCTGGCAGAGTTGAAGGCGACCCCATCGGCGCTGATCGTGCTCGATCTGGCCGGCCTGGAGTTCCTGACCAGCCACGGGCTGGGCTCGTTCCTGGCGCTGCACGCCGATCGGCAGACGCGCGGCGGGGGCGTGCGGATCGCGGCCCCCAACGAGTACATCCGCAACCTCATCAAGGCGACGAGGGTCGATCAGAAACTCCGGCTGTACGAGAGCGTCGCCGACGCGCTCAAAGGGTGACCGGCGCGGCGAGCGCAAAAACCGCAGCGTGACACGGGCGTGGCCCGATATCGTGGCGGGGGCGGCGCCCGCGCGGGCGTCGATATCCTGTTGCCCGCCGGCGGAGTTCGGCGGACGCGGAACCACGCATGGCCAGGAACACGTCGAGCGGCGGGGCGGGGAGTGGAGGTGGTGGGGGGGGCGGTGCGCTCTCCGCGGCATGGAGCGCCATGACCTTCCTGCTCATCGTGGGGGTGTGCGTGGGGGCGTGGCTGGGGATGCCGTGGCTGGAGCGCCGCGCGGGGGAGATCAAGCGCGAACCGGTGACGGTGGAAATCGCGTGGCCGCCGCTGACGCGGGCGGCGAGCGTGCCCAGCAAGGCCGACGGGCTGGTTCGCGGGACGTGGCTCAGCGAGCGATACCGGGAGCGGATCCTCGCCTTGACCTCGGCGGCGCTGACGGATGATCCGTTCGATCACGCGGCGCTCGAGCGGGCGGCGGGGGTGCTCGTCGAGACCGGATGGGTGAGTCGGGTGCGGTCGATTCGGCGGGAGGCGGGCGGGGTGGTGCGTGTGGACCCGGAGTGGCGGACGCCCGCGGCGGTGGTTCGTCACGGGGGCGTGGACCATCTGGTGTCCACCGAGGGCGAGTTGCTGCCGGTGGAGTTTGAGGAGGGCGCGTCGGGGATGCGAGTGATCCTGAACCCGTCGTGTCCGCCGCCGGGCAAGCCAGGGGAGCGGTGGCTGGGTGGCGATGTGCAGGCGGCGCTGACGCTTATGGCGCACGTGCAGGCGCACCCCGGATGGGCGCAGGTGGTGGGGATCGACGCGGACCGGTACGCGAAGGCTCGGCGGCTATCGCTGGTGACGGACCGTGGGACGCGGGTGGTGTGGGGCAGCCCGCCCGGGGAGACGCGGGTGGGGGAGCCGACGACAAAGCAGAAGTTGGCGAACCTGGACCGGTTGATGAACGATCCGGCGTTCGGGCGACGGATCGACGCGGGGATGCCGCTGGTGGACCTGAGCAACCCGCGGGGCGTGGTGATCGACGCGTCGGCGCAGCCGGTGAACGCCGGGGGGATGGCGCTGCCGGGGGCTGGGGGAGAGGGGTCGGAGTCCGAGGACGGGGGTGTCGAGGCGCGGAGCGGGGACGTTCTGGCGACGGCGGGGGCGGGGGAGCCGCGCTAGGCTCAGGGGTGTGTGCCCCGCCGGCTGCCGCGGGGGCGGAACGAAACAAGCACGGCTGGTTGGGCGCCGGGGGAAGGCCGGGGCCACGATCACGCACGACAGAGGGACAGGCATGGAGTTGCTCACGAAGGCGGAACGGGAGATGCTGGAAAGCCGCCTGGCGTTCCTAATCGGGAACCGGCAGGCGATCTCGCAGCGGATCGCGGAGGCGCGGGCGCTGGGAGACCTGAAGGAGAACGGGGACTACCACGCGGCCCGAGAGCAGCAGGGGATGGAGGAGGCGGAGATCCGGCGGATAGAGGGGCGGTTGGCGCAAACGAGCGTGATCGACGACTCGCAGCACAAGAGCGTGGGGATCGTGTTTATCGGCGCGACGGTGAGGCTGACAGAGGAGGGGGAGACCGAGGCGGAGTTGTTCAAGTTGGTGGGGGAGGCGTCGGGGGCTGTGGCCGACGACGTGACGGAGGTGACGGCGACGAGCCCGATGGGCGAGGCGCTGATGAAGGCGCGGGTGGGTGAGGTGGTGGCGGTGCGGACGCCGCGTGGCGTCAAGAAGTTCCGGGTTGTGGAGATCCTGTAGCCCGCGTGGTCGGGGTGCGGGTGGGCGACGGGAGGGGCGGTGTCTTGACGGGATGAGCGGGCGGCGTACACTGGTTTCCCGAGCGTGCTCGGGGGTAGCGGCCCCATCGTCTAGCCCGGTCCAGGACGCCAGGTTCTCATCCTGGTAACAGGGGTTCAAATCCCCTTGGGGTCATTTCAGCCGACGGTGCCCGCGGGTTCTGTGCGCGGGGTGGGGGAAGGGTTCGGCTGCTGCGAATGCCGATGAGTGAGCGACCCAGCGTGCCGATCGAGCCCAAGGCCACTGTCCCCGGGGGGGCCGGGGGCGTCATGCCGGACGTGCAGGGGTCGAGCGACGCCCGGCAGGTGGCGATCGACAAGGTGGGCGTGAAGGGCGTCACATACCCGATGCGGCTGCGGCAGCGGGACGGGGGCGAGCAGTCGACGGTCGCGAGCATCAACATGTACGTGTCGCTGCCCCACTATCAGAAGGGCACGCACATGAGCCGCTTTTTGGAGGTGCTGAACCACTACTCGGGGGCGATCACGCCGGAGGAGATCCCGGCGATCGCGGAGGCGATCCGGCAGCGTCTCGACGCGGCCGACGCGCACTTCGAGGCGACGTTCACGTACTTCATCCGCAAGCAGGCGCCGGTGACGAAGATGCCGGGGCTGATGGACTACCAGGTGACGTTCGACTGCTCGGTAAAGGACGGGAAGTCGGACTTCGTGATCGGGCTGAAGGTCCCGGCGACGAGCCTGTGCCCGTGCTCGAAGGAGATCAGCCGGTACGGCGCGCACAACCAGCGGTGCCTGATCGAGGCGCGGGTGCGATTCAAGGGGATGCTGTGGGTGGAGGACCTGGTGAGCATCCTCGAGGGCGCGGCGTCGATGGAACTGTTCGCGGTGCTCAAGCGGCCCGACGAGAAGTACGTGACCGAGAAGGCTTACGAGAACCCCAAGTTCGTCGAGGACATCGTGCGCGACCTGGCCCTGGCGCTGGACCGCGAGGACCGCATCACGTGGTACTCGATCAACTCGGAGAACTTCGAGTCGATCCACAACCACAACGCCTACGCGCTGCTGACGCGCGACAAGCGGGCGTAAGGGCCTCCGAGGGCCTGTTTCGTTCCGGCCGCCGGCGGTTGGACGCGGGGGCGGGCTCGGACCGATAACACGGTGCGAGGGCCCTGGATCCGGGGCCCGGATGGAGACTCTGCCGTGAGCGCCCGCGTCACCCGGGTCGTGCCCAGCATGTTCGTGCGCCGCCTGGCGCTGCTTGGTGGGCTGCTGGGCCTCGCGGCGGTGGTGCCGGGGGTTCGGCTGGTGCACCTGACGGTGGCGCAGGGCGAGGAGATGCGGGCCCGGGCCGAGTCGCGGCTGCGGGTTGAGCGGACGACTCCCACGACGCGGGGGCGGATCGTTGATCGCAAGGGTCGGGTGCTGGCGACCGACCTACCGGCGTACGACCTGGCGGTCGATTACAGCGTGATCACTGGGCAGTGGGCGTTCTCGCAGGCGGCGCGGCAGGCGCGGCGCGCCCACGCGGACCGGTGGGGGGAACTCAGCCCGGTGGAGCGGGAGGAACTGGTGCAGGCCCAGGTGCCGGTCTTCCAGGCCCGCCTAGAGGCGGCGTGGGGGACGATCGCGCGGGTTTCGGGCGTGCCGATCGAGGAGATCGAGCAGCGGCGCAACGACGTCGTCCGAGCGGTGCAGCGGGCGCGGGCCGCGGTCGCGGAGACGGAGCGCCAGCGGCTCGAGCGGCAGCGCCGCGAGGAGGCGCTGGCCCGGGGCGAGGAACTGGCGGGCGCGGAGGCGTCGCCCGGGGCGCCGGCGACCCCCGCCGTGGAGATCCGCGAGCAGACGATCCCGCACGTCATCATCCGTGGGGTGCGGGACGAGGCGGCGTTCGAGTTCGTGCGGCTGGCCGAGGGTGGCGACCAAGTGGAGCCCATCCCGGGGCTGCACGTGATCGACGCGAGCACGCGGGCGTACCCGGCGGATCGGATGGAGGTGGTGATCGACCGGCGGCTGTTCCCGGGCCCGCTCAAGAGCGACACGCCGCTGCGGCTGACGGAGGAGGGGGTCGCTGCGCAGGTGGTGGGGACGATGCGGACAACGGTGTTCCCGGAGGATCTGGAAGCGCGGGGCCAGGCACGGCTGGACGCGCCGGGCCGCCTGCCCGACGGGTCGTCCGACATGGGGTACTACTGCACGGGGGACGCGGTGGGGGCGACGGGCGTGGAGGCGTCGGCGGAGCCTGTGCTGCGCGGGCTGCGGGGGCTGGTGAGGGAGGAACTGGACACGGGTGCGACGATCCGCACGCCGCACGAGCGCGGGCGCGACGTGCGGCTGACGATTGACGCGGCGCTCCAGGCGCGGGTGCAGGCTCTGTTGGATCCGCGTTGCGGGCTGACGACGGTGCAGGTGTGGCACAAGAACGCGACGGTGGGGGTGGGGCAGGCACTGGCCGGCGCGGCGGTAGTGCTGGACGTGGACACGGGCGAGGTGCTGGCGCTGGCGTCGTCGCCGGGTCCGACGCGCGAGCCGGGGTCCACCAACCGCGTGGTGGAGGATCCGCTGCTCTCGCCTTACCGGAATCGGGCGGCGGCAGAGGCGTATCCGCCCGGGTCGATCGTCAAGCCACTGGTGTACGTGGCGGCGGTCGCGGAGCGGGTGATCGAGCCGGGGTTCACCAAGGAGTGCACCGGGGCGCTCTACCCCGAGCACCCCAACATGCTGCGCTGCTGGACGAAGAAAGCGTTCAACACGACGCACAACGCGCAACTCGGGCACGACCCTGACGCTGTCGAAGCGCTGATGGGCTCGTGCAATATCTACTTCTTCCATCTCGGGCGCGAGATGGGCCCCAAGCGGCTCCGGGACTGGTTCGGAAGGCTCGGCGTCGGCGGTGGGGCGGAGGTGCAGCACCCGCGGCTGGGCATCGGCCCGCAGTACGACGGCACCGTGGGCGATCCGCGCGACCCCTCCAGCCTCACGGTGCAGGCGGCGACGCAGATCGGCATCGGGCAGGGGCCTATCGCCTGGACGCCCCTGCACGCGGTGGACGCGTATGCGACGCTGGCGCGCGGGGGCGTGCGGATCCTGCCCCGGTTGCGCGACGACGCGCCGGTGGAGTCGGTGGACCTTCGGCTGGACCCGCGGTCCATCCCGCTGGCGCTCGAAGGCCTGCGCCGGGCGGTGTCGGACGAGAAGGGCACGGGGCACCACATCACCTACGAGGACGCCGACGGCGTGCAGCATCGCGAGACGATCTTCACGGTGCCCGGCGTGACGGTGTGGGGCAAGTCGGGCACAGCGGACGCACCGCGAACGCTGGCGCGGGAGGAGGACGATGAGGGCGGCACGTCGGTGGTGCGCGACGCGGCGGGTCAGCCAGTGGTCTTGCGGTCGGGGGACCACTCGTGGTTCGTGGGGATGGTGGGGCCGGCGGGGGCGGGCAGGCCGAGGTACGCCATCGCGGTGGTGATCGAGTATGGCGGAAGTGGGGGGCGCGTGTCGGGGCCGATCGCGAACCTCATCATGCAGGGGCTGGTGGCGGAGGGGTATCTGCCCGGGGCGGGCGCGACCGAGGGGAGCGGGACGTGAGGCGGACGCTGGTGCAGCGGGTGCTGGGGCCGCAGGCGACGCTGGCGCACTGGGGGTGGCTGAGCGTCGTGGCGGCGCTCGGCCTGACGGCGCTGGGGCTATACGCGATCGACGTGGCATCGAGCCTGACGCCGCCGGAGTCGCTGGGCGCGGTGGCGAGCCGAACGCGGGTGCAGGCGATCTTTGCTGGGGTGGGGATTCTGGCGGCGCTGGTGGTGGCGCTGCCCGATCAGCGCGTGTGGCGGCTGCTGGCGTGGCCCGCGCTGGCGGGAGTGATCGGGTTGCTGGTGTTCGTGCTGATCCCGTGGGTGCCGACGTGGCTGGTGCGGCCGCGGAACGGGTGCCGGGGGTGGATCGACCTGGGCCCGGTGGACGTGCAGCCCTCGGAGTTGGCGAAGATCGCGTACACGCTGGCGGCGGCGGAGTATCTGCGGCACAGCCGGAACCACCGCACGCTGGTCGGGCTCATCCCGCCGGCGGTGATCACGATGATCCCGATCGGGCTGGTGCTGCTCCAGCCCGACCTTGGGATGGCGATGCTGTTTGTGCCCGCGCTGTTCGCGATGCTGCTGTGCGCCGGGGCGAGGCTGAAGCACCTGACGGCGGTGGTTCTGGCGGCGGCGCTGGCGGGCCCGATGGTGTACCCGCTGCTCAAGCCGCACCAGAAGCAGCGGATCGTCGGGCTGATCAAGCAGGTGCGAGGGGAAGCGGCGCAGGCGAGCGACCCGGAACTGTTCCAGGCCGTGACGGCGGTTCGGGTGGCCGGTGCGGGCCAGACGGGGGGATACAGCGACGCGAAGGCGCGGGCGGTGGTGCACTACTCCCGCCTGCCCGAGCGGCACAACGACATGATCTTCAGCGTGGTGGTGGCCCGCTTCGGGCTGCCCGGAGGGCTGGCGGTGTTCGCGCTGTACGGCGTGTGGCTCGCCGGCGCGCTGCTGACGGCGGCGAGCACGCGGGACGCGTTCGGGAGGCTCGTTGCGGTGAGTTTCGCCGCGCTCGTGGCGACGCAGGCCACCATCAACATCGGCATGAACCTGGGGGTCATGCCGATCATCGGGCTCACGCTCCCGTTCGTGTCCTACGGCGGGTCGAGCCTGCTGACGGTGTGGGTGATGACGGGGCTGCTCGTGGGCATCGCGCTGCGACGGCCGCCGCGGATGGCGAGGGAGTCGCTCGCGTTCAACGACTGAGGCCCAAGCGGCGCGCGGCGGGCCAACTCAGAGGGTGATGGTGACGGCGCCGGCGGGCGTGAAAGCGAAGTTGTTGGTCTCATCGCCCTCGACGACGCGGGCCTGGCTGTCGATCCGCGCGCCGATGCGATAAGCGCCGGGCGCGGGCGGCGAGATGCCGTCCATCCGGATCGACAGGTCGAGCATGCCGTTGCCCAGAGCGGCCAGCGAGGCGACCTGCTCGATACGCAGGACGATGTCGTCGGCGTTGCCGAAGATGTCGTCGGCGGAGAGGCGGATCTCGATGGCGAAGGCCCCCGCCGCGGCGGCGCCAAGGTTTGCATACTCGAGAGAGATCGTCAGCATCTGACCGGGCGTGGCGAGCGAGAAACTCTGCGGCGCGACGCTGAGGTCGGTGATGGCCAGGTCGGGCGAGGCGACGTTGAGGATGTTCGCCGTGGCGCTCGCGGCGGCGCCTGCGCGGTAGCCGTCCGCGGCGGCGATCGTGAGGACGACCGTCTCGGTGGGTTCAGGAACGAGGTCCGGCAGGGCGGTGAGGATGACGCTCGCGGTGGCCGAGCCGGCTGGGATGATCACGGTGCCCGAGAGGGCGGTGTAGTCCAGGCCGGTGGTCGCCGTGCCCGAGACGGTGTAGGCGACGGTGAGGGGGGCGGTGAGCGGCCCGGCGCGGGTGAAGAGGAAGCGGGCGGTGTCGGTGCCGTTCTCGGAGGCCGTGGGGTCCGCCGCGCTGATGGTGACGAGGGGCTCATTGTCGGCGATGGTGACGGTGGCGCGCGTCTGCGCGGGGTTGGCCGCGAGGCGATAGGCCGGGTCAGCGTCGAGCACGAGGATGAAGGTCTCGGCGGCCTCGCCCACGAGGTCGTCGATCACGGACACGTCCACCACGGCACTGGCCTGTCCCGCGGCGATGATGACGGTGCCGGAGAGCGAGGCGTAGTCGGAGGCGTCTGCCGTGCCTTCGAGGTGGTACCTCACGGTGAGCGGCTGGTTGAACGGGCCGGTGCGGGTGATGGTGAATCGGCCCGGGTTGGCTGGCGCGCCGGCGAGCGTCTCCGCCGCTGCGGGGTCTGTCGCGGCGACGGTGACGATCGGCCCGTTGGCGGCGATGGTGGCCGTGGCCGAGCCGGGGGTGCCGGTCGCGGGCCGGTACCCGTCGTCGCCCGTGAGCGTCAGCACGACGGTCTCATCAACCTCGGCGATTGCATCGACGAGCGCCGTGATGGTGACCGACGCGGTCGTGGCACCCGCGGCAAAGGTGACCTGGAGCGGGATGCTCACATAGTCGCTCGCGTCGGCCGAGCCGGAGAGCGCGAAGGTGACGGTGAGCGGCGCGTTCACCGTGCCGGTGCGGGTGAACAGGAACCGCGCGGTGTCGGCGGGGCCTTCGGTTGCGCGGGCGTCGGCCGCGGTGACGCTGATGACCGGTTCATCGTCGGCAATCGTGACTGTCGCAGGCATCGCGGGCTGGACGGGGCGATACCCGGCGTTGCCCGTCAGCCGGACGATGACCGTTTCGGGGCCTTCGCCGATGGCGTCCTGGAAGACCGTGACGTCAAGGTTCACAAACGTCTGCCCCGCGGGAATGACGATGGTTCCGGAGAGGGCCTCGTAGTCATCGCCGGGTGTGGCGGTGCCCTCGACGACGTAGGTGACGGTGAGGGGTTGTGCCGGACTGCCCGAGCGGGTGATGACGAAGCGCCCTCCCCCGCCGCCGCCCACGCTCTCGCCGGCCGTCGGGTCGGTCGCGGCGATCGTCACGGTCGGCTCGTTGTCCTGGATGGTGATCTGCCCCTGAACCTGGTCGGCGACGATGTAGCCCCCACCCGGGGTCAACTGGAAGAGGATCATCTCCGCGGATTCGCCCAGCGCGTCGTCGATCCCGATGATCTCGAAGGAGGCGGTCGCGACGCCCGCGGCAAGGGTGATGGTCCCGGGCGGGGCGACGTAGTCCTCGCCCGCGGTGGCCGAGCCGGTGAGGGCGTAGCCGACGGTGATGGCGTTGGCCAGCGCGTTCACGCCGGAGCGGGTGATGGTGACGCGGGCCAGCGGCCCGTTGCGTTCGGCGGCGCTGAGGCTCACGATCGTGAACCGCACGAGCGGCTCATCGTCGGCGACGGTCGCCAGGGCCGAGCGTGCGGCGACGGCAACGGGCAGGCGATAGCCCGCGCCCTCGGCGAGGGTCACCACCACGGTCTCGGAGCCCTCGCCCACCAGGTCGTCGGTGGGCGTGATGACCAGTTCGGCCGAGAGCGCGCCGACAGGGATCACGATCGAGCCCGAGGGAGCGGCGTAATCAAGCCCCGGCGTCGCCTGACCGCCCAGGGTGTAGAAGACGGTGAGCGACTGGGTCGTGGGCCCGGTTCGGGTGAAGATGAACCGGACCGGGTCGCCATCGACCTCCCGCCCCTGCGCATCGGAGGCCCGGATGCTGATGGTGGGCTCGTTGTCGGCGATCGTCACGGTCGCGGCCGACTGGACCGGCGCGATGGCATAGTGGCTCTGCGCCGCGAGGGTGAGGACCACGGTCTCCGAGGGCTCGGTGGCCTGGTCGTCGATGGGCGTGATGATGATGATGGCCGAGGCGGCACCGGCGGGGATGACAACGGTGCCGCCGATCGGGGCGTAGTCGTCGCTCATGGTCGCCGAGCCGCTCAGCGTGTAGTGCACCGTGAGGGCCTGCGAGGTTGGGCCGGTGCGGGCGACGGTGAATCGGCCCACCGCGCCGCCCTCCGCCGCGGCCGGCGCGGAGGCGATGACGGAGACCACGGGCTCGTTGTCGGTGATGGTCGCTGTCGCGCTCGATTGGGTGGGGCTGATGCGATAGCCGAGCCCCCAGCCGAGGGCGAGGATCACCGTTTCGGTCGGCTCCGCGGCCGCGTCGTCGATCGGGGTGATCATGACGACCGCGGTCGCGCTGCCGGCGGCGAAGGTGACGGTGCCGGAGACGGGCTGGTAGTCCGTGCCGTTCTCCGCGGTGCCCAGCATGAGGTAGTTCACCGTCAGCGAGCCGGTGGTCGGGCCGGTGCGCATGAGGGTGAACCGGGCGGTGTTGGGCTGCCCGCCGACGCTCGCCTCGCCCGCCGCGGGGTCGGTGGCGACGACGCTGATCGTCGGCTCGTTGTCGGTGATGGTGCCCGTCGCCGAGGCCTGCGTGGTGCTGAGGCGGTACGCCGCGTTGGCGGCCAGTTGGAGGATCACCGTCTCGCTGGGCTCCACGAGCGTGTCGTCGATCGGCGAAATCGAGAGCATGACGCTCGCCTGTCCGGCGGGGATGATCACGGACAGGGCGCTGGCGAAGTCCTGGCCGAGCGTCGCGGTGCCCGCGAAGGTGAAGTGCACGGTGAGCGGGGCCGTCGTTGGCCCGCCGGTGCGTGTGAACGTGTAGCGGAGGGGCGTCGCGCCGCCCTCGGCGGCCGTGGGCGCCGTCGCCACGACCGAGACGATCGGCTCGTTGTCGGTGATGGTGACGGTTGCGCTGCGGCCCGCCGCGCCCATCGCCGGGATGCGGAAGCGGTGGTCGTCGTTGAGCGTGATGATGATGGTCTCGCTCGGCTCGGCGACGGCGTCGTCCCGGGGGACGATGGTGATGGACACACTCGCCTGCCCGTCGGGGATGGTGATCTGCCCGAAGAGCCCGGGGGTGGCGGTAAAGTCGCTCCCGTCGTTGCTCGCGGTGCCCGAGAGGGTGTAGAACACCGTCAGGTTGCCGGCCAGGGAGCCGCTCGCGCGCGTGAAGGTGAATCGGGCGGGCGCGCCGGGCGTCTCGCTGGCGGTGGCGACGGGGGCCGTCACGGAAACGGTCGGCTCGTTGTCGGCGATGGTGACGGTCGCGATGATCTGGGTGCCGAGCCGGTAGTTCAGGCTCCCGATCAGTTGGAGCGTGACGGTCTCGGTCGGCTCGGCCAACTGATCGTCCACGATCTCCAGATCCAGCGTGACGGTGGACTGGCCCGCCGCGAAGGTGACGCTGCTGGGGATGTTGGCAAAGTCGGGCCCGGGGGTCGCGGTGGTCTGCGCGCTGACGTAACTGAAGTTCACGGTCAGGGCCGTTGCGGTGGATCCGCTCGCGCGCGTGAACGTGAAGCGGGCGGACTGGCCGCCCTCGACGCCGTTGCGGGTCGCGGCGATCGTCACCAGCGGCTCGTCGTCGAGCATCGTGAGCGTCGCGGTGTGCTGCGAGGCGCTCACGCGGTAACTCGGGTCGCTGGTGATGCGGATGACCAGCGTCTTGGAGTCCTCGACGATGTTGTCGTCGATGCCCGTGATCGTCACTGTTGCCGTCGCGGATCCGGCGGCAAAGGTCACCATCCCGCTGAAGGGGACGTAGTCGATCCCGGCCTGCGCGTTGCTGGGGGGCACCGCCGAGTAGAACACGGTGAGCGGGCCGGTGTTCAGGCCCCCGGTGCGCGTGAAGGTCAGGAGGGCGGTGTTGCTCACGGTCTCGCTGAACACCGCGTCGGTCGCGACAACGGAGATCGTCGGCTCATTGTCGGTGATCGTCACCGTCGCCAGCGCCTGGGTCGCGCTGACGGTGTAGCCCGTCCCGCCGGCGACCGTCACGATCACCGTCTCGGGGTCCTCCACCAGCATGTCGTCGATCACCGTGAGCGCGAAACTCACCGTCGACTGCCCGGGTGCGAAGGTGATGATCGACGCGAGGGGCGCGTAGTCCAGCCCCGCGATCGCCGTCCCGCTGAACACCAGGTTCACCGAGAGCGCCAGCCCCGTCGGGCCGGTGCGAGTGAGGGTGTATCGGCCCGGGTTGTTGGTCTCGCCCGCGGCCGGATCGCTGGCGATGATGCTCACCACCGGGGGCGGCGCGATGACCACGCTCGCCGACGCCGAGCGGTGCACGTTATTGGCCTCGTTGCTCTCGGCGACCACGTCGTTGGCGTCGATCTTCGCGAGGATGAAGTACGACCCGGGCGCGACCCCCATGGGGATGAAGATGCTCCCAGTCTCGGTGAACGTCTCCCCGGGCAGGATCCCGCCCAGGCCCTGCTCGACGATCTCTTCGACCGACACGTCGTCGCCGTCGCCGAAGATGTTGTTGCGAGAGAGGACGATCCGGGTGACGAAGTTGTCCGCCGCGGCGTTGCCGGTGTTGCGCACGGTGAGGGTGATGGTCACCTCCTGCCCGGGCAGGAAGGTGCCGCCCACGGGCCCGAGCGTGACGCCCAGGTCGGGGAAGACGGGCGCCCCCGCGACCACGACGCTCCCGACCGCCGTGGCGATCAGGTTGTTGTTGTCGTTGTCCTCGACGATCTGGTTGTCCGGGTCCAGCGCGATGAGCAGGCGGTAGGAGCCCGGCGCGGTGTCCACCGGGATCACGAACGTCTCGGGCGTGGTGCTCTCGCCCCCCGAGGGCAGCGCGTCCCGCAGGAAGACGCCCAGGAACACGTCGTCGGCGTCGCCGAACACGCCATTGCCCGACAGCACGACCCGCACCGGGACAAACTCCGAGGGCGTGTCCCCCAGGTTGCGGATCGTGAGCATCCCGCCGCCGATCGACGCCCCGGGTGCGAAGGTCCCGGGCGCGAAAACGAAACTCCCGGAGAGGTCGGCCGCGAGCACCCGCCGGTCTTCCAGCGCCTCCATGAGAGGGCGTTCGCACACGGCCCGTTGCGGGGCTGCACTCCGCCCGGCGCGCAGGGCCAGTCCCCGTGCGCTCCAGCACCGTGCCGTTCTCGTTCGGTCCGCTCGGCTCATCATGGCCACAGCCCTCCCCGTGCCAAAGATCGACCGCCCCCGACCCTTCCCCGAGCCGGGCCCAGGAGTCTTGCGGGCACCCCGCGCCGCCTCGTGTGTGCACCCGCCCGACCGCGTCCCACCCGAACAGTTTACCACGATATCGGGCCAAGGGATGCACCCCCGGGTGATCCCCGGGCCTCAGGTTGTTCTCCTTGCGCCCAGCCCATCCCCCTCCGGGACCGCCCCATACCCTCGCCCCGATGCGCCTCCCCCGGCCCGCCACGCTCTGGCGCGCCATCTCGATCGACCTTTGGAAACTCCTCCTGCTCACCGCGGCGGTGGTGGTCGCCGTGGGCGCGTTCGCCCTGGCGCTCCGCCCGGTCGCCGAGGGCCGGATCGGGCCAGAGGATGCGGCCCGGTTCATGCTCTTCGGGCTGCTCCCGATGCTCCAGTACGCGCTCCCCTTCGCCGCGGGCTTCGCCGCGACGCTCGTCTACCACCGGCTCGCGGGTGATAACGAGATCCTCGCCGCCCACGCGGGGGGTATCAGCCATCGCGCCCTCCTCATCCCCGCCGGCGGCGCGGGTCTGGTCCTTTCCGTGGTGCTCTTCGCCCTCTCCGACACCGCCATTCCCAGGCTCCTTCGCTCGATGGAGGAACTCCTCACCCAGGACGCCGTGCGGCTGATCATCACCCCCATCCGCCGGGGCGAGTCCATCCAGTTCGGGCAGCGCGTGCAGGTGCACGCCGACGACGTCGCTAGCCCCCCGCGCGACCCCACCAGCGGCGACACGGCCAGCGAGCGCTACGTCCTCACGGGCGCCCTCGCCGTCGAACTCGACGACCAGGGCCGCGTGGTCCGCGAGGCCGCGGCACGCACCGCATACATCTGGATCCACCGCACCGATCCCACCTCGCCGCAGGCCAGCGATAGCCTGGGTATACAGCGCGGCGGCGGGACCACCGTGGTGCTCAGGCTCCAGGACGCCACCAGCCGCGACAAGGAGCCGGGCGTCCGTGCCGTGGACGACTCGACCATCGTCTACCGCGTGCCCAACTTCTTCTCCGATGATCCCAAGTTCCTCTCTTGGCGTGAACTCAACCAGACGGAGCGACGCCCCGAGTCGATGAACTGGATTGATCGTCCCCGCCGGACTCTTGCCGCGCTCCTCGACGAGCGGGCCGTCGTCGCCGCGATCTCGGAGGCGCTCGCGCAGCGCGGCCGCGCCGAGTTCACCGATCCTTCGGGCCGGGCCATCACGCTCCGGGCCGCGCGCGTCGGCGACCTCGACCCCGCCAAGGGATGGGCGCTTCAGCCGACTGCCCCTCGGTCTGATGTCGGCGGTCCCGCCTCCATTGAGGTGCTGACGGATCTCGGCGCGGGCCGGGCTCGCACCCAGCGCGCCCGCCGGGCGTATCTCGCCGCGCCCGCCGACGATGCCAGCCCCCCCGGCACCATTGCCCTCCGGCTCGAAGAAGTCAGCACCATCGGCGCGGGCTCGGCGCCATTACCCCTGCCCGCCGAATCGCCCGCGCCCGCCGGCTCACCCCCGACCCAGACCGCCGGCCAACTCCGCGAGTGGTCCATGACGGGCCTTGCCCCGTCCCTCGCCCGCCACAACACGGGCGATGACTGGTCCGTTCCCGCGCTCCTGGCCCGCGCCGAACGCGAGGCCGACCCCGCGGACGCCCGCATCGCCCGCGCCGCGGCCGAACTGCGCCGCCAGACCGCCTCCCTCCACCGCGAGATCCTCTCCAAGAAGCACGAGCGCCTCGCCGCCTCCGTCGCGTGCCTCGTCATGGTCCTTTGCGGCGCCGTCATGGCCCTGCGGCTTCGCGACAGCCTCCCCCTCGCCGTCTACCTCTGGTCCTTCCTCCCCGCCCTCGGCACGCTCCTTTCCATCAGCGGGGGCCAGCGCCTCACGCACCAGTATGGCAGCGCGGGCCTCGCCCTCCTCTGGGGTGGCGTCGCGGCGCTGGCCCTCTACACCCTCGCCGAGTTCCGCCGCCTCGCTCGCCACTGACCAGCCCCCGCGCACGCCGATCCCTCGCTTCCCTTGCCACCAACCGCCTCGACTCGACGCTTCGTCCGGCCGATTATCTGGACCAGTCGCCAGGACCGTCGATCCATCCAGCAGCCGCCATGCCCAAGACCTTCCTCATCATCTCTCAGGTCTACGTCCCGGATCCCGCCTCGGTGGGCCAGCACGTCGCCGACGCCGCCGCCGAGATGGCTCGCCGCGGCTACCGCGTCATCGTCTACGCCTCCGCCCGCGGCTATGACGACCCCTCCAGGCGCTACCCCGCCCGCGAGCACCTGAACGGCGTCGAAGTCCGCCGCCTTCCCCTCTCCTCCTTCGGCAAGGGCTCCATCGCCATCCGCCTCCTGGCCCAGTGGATCTTCCTCGCTCAGGCCGTTGTGCGAGGGCTCTTCACCCGCGGCCTCGCGGGGGTCATGGTCAGCACCTCGCCGCCCTTCTGCGGCGTCGGCGGCGCGATCATCGGCATCCTCCGCCGCGTCCCCGTCAAGTACTGGCTCATGGACCTGAACCCGGACCAGATGGTCGCCATGAAGATCATCGGGGAGCGATCGCTCCCCGCCCGCATCTTCGACGCGTTCAACCGTTTCACGCTCCGCCGCGCGTCGGACATCGTGATGCTCGACCGCTTCATGCTCGAACGTGTCGAGCGCAAGGGCGTGCCCGTCAAGCACAAGACCGCCGTGATGCCCCCATGGCCCCACGAGGACGAACTCCAGTCCATCCCGCACAAGGACAACCCCTTCCGCGCCAAGCACCGCCTCAACGATCCGCCGCGATTCGTCGTCATGTACAGCGGCAACCACTCCCCCGCCAACCCGCTCGCCACGCTCCTTGACGCCGCCAAGCGCCTCGAATCCGACGCGCGTCTGGTCGTCTATTGCATCGGGGGCGGCGGCGGCAAGAAGGAAGTTGACGACCGCATCGCCGGCGGCGCGTCCAACATCGTCTCCCTCCCCTACCAGCCCCTCGACCAAATCAAGTACTCCCTTTCCGCCGCCGACGTCCACGTGGTCAGCATCGGCGACGCGGTCGTCGGCATCGTCCACCCCTGCAAGGTCTACGGCGCGATGGCCGTTTCACGTCCGCTCCTTCTGCTCGGGCCAGACCCCTGCCACGTCTCGGACCTGATCGACCAGCACCGCATCGGCTGGCGCGTCCGCCACGGCGACGTGGATGGCGCCGAACGCGCCCTCCGCCAGATGCTCGACACTCCGCCCGAGGAACTCGCCGCCATGGGCGCCCGCGCCGCAGCGGCCATCCGCGATTCGCTCAGCAAGGATGCCCTCTGCGGCAGGTTCTGCGACGTGCTCGAGCGCGGCATCAAATAGCCGCGTCCGCCCGCGTTCGCCCGCCCCGTCACACCTCGACGGGCTCGAACACCACCCGCCCGTCGTTGAGGCGCGCAAAGTACGCCTCGATCGCTTTCAGCCCCGTGACCCGCGCCACCACCGCCGCCGAGCGGACGAGATCCGCCCGCTGCACCAACTCCAGCCTCCGGTCCTTCAGCGCCAGCCGAGTCCCGTAGAACGCGCACGATTGGTGCGCGATGAGCACGATCCGGTTCAGCCCGTGCACCTCCACCAGGAAGTGCAACTCGTCCACCACGCCCTGTTCCTCGAGGTGCGCCTGGGGGTGGCCCGCCAGGCACGCCGGCCCGCCCGGGAGGGCGACCCGGTCGTACCGCGGCAGACCCAGCCCGTTCTGGAGGAAGTCGTCGAAGTGCTCCCCGATGCGCCCGTCGGAGCAATAGATCGCCGCCGCACGGATGCGCGCGGGGTCGTACGCCAACCGGCTCTCATACGTTTCGCCCATGGGCCCAGTGTACCGCAGGCCCGCGCGCCGCGCTCGGCCCTCTGGCCAACCAGTCGCGATGCGGCCTCACACCTCCAGCACGTACTCCACCACCTCACGGGCGGCATACCGCTCCGTTTCCTCGCCCATGAACCGCCGCACGAACCGGAACCCGTTCCGCTCCAGCACGCGCAGCGACCGTGCGTTCGTGCTCGCCGCCGTCGCCCACAGCGGTCGCCGCCGCTCCTCGTCGGCCAGAAACCGCCCCACCGCCCGCGTCGCCAGCCCCTTGCCCCAATGCAACGGCTCGATCCGATACCCCAGGCAGTCCCGCCCCTCCGCCTGGAACACCGAGATCGTCCCCGCGAACGCCCCTCCGACCTCGATCACCCGGCTGTTGATCCGCGCGTCCGCCAGCACCTCCCGCCACCTCTCGAAGAACACCTCCCGCGTCCGCGGCTTCACCCCCGCCATCTCGTTCCCCGCCGCCTCGCACTCCAGCCCGTACAACGCCGGCACGTCCTCCCACGTGGGCCGCCTCAGCGTGAACGCCACCACCGCAATGTTCGGCACTTCAGCCATGCGGCACCATAGCGCCTGCCGCCCCCGGCCCGCCGACTTCCCCTCGGGACGACCGCCCGCTTCGGGTACACTCTCCGGCCACCCGGAGCCCCTCCGGGCCCCTCAGCCGCACACACCACGAGGACCACCATGCCCAAGTTCAACATCGCCTGGATGCCCGGCGACGGCATCGGCAACGACGTCATGGAAGCCACACGCATCGTCCTCGATGCCCTCAAACTCGACGCCACCTACACCCACACCGACATCGGCTGGGAGTTCTGGTGCAAGGAGGGCAACCCCCTCCCCGACCGCTCCATCGAGATCCTCAAGAAGACTTCCTGCGGGCTCTTCGGCGCCATCACCTCCAAGCCCCAGGACGAAGCCAAGGACGAACTCGCCCCGGAACTCAAGGACAAGAAACTCGTCTACTTCTCACCCATCGTCAAACTCCGCCAACTCTTCAACCTCCACACCAACATGCGCCCCTGCAAGTCCTACGAGGGCAACCCCCTCAACTACCGTGGCACCGCCATCGCCAACCCCCCGGGCCCCGACGGCCGCGTCAAGGACGTCATGATCGACCAGGTCGTCTTCCGCGAGAACACCGAAGGGTCCTACGGCGGCGTCGAGTTCTTCCCCTTGCCCCAGAGCGTCTATGACGCCCTCTGCCTCAACCCCAAGATGAAGCCGTGGAAGGACAAGGGCCTCGAGAACGTCGCCCTCTCCACCCGCATCGTCTCCGTCCAGGGCTGCACCAACATCTGCCGCCAGGCCTTCGAGTTCGCCAAGAAGACCGGCCGCAAACGCGTCACCCTCGTCGAAAAGCCCAACGTCCTCCGCGAAACCGGCGGCCTCATGACCCGCGTTTTCAAAAAGATGGCCAAGGAATACGAGGGTGCGGGGATCTGGGCGGATGAGGCCAACATCGACGCCATCTGCATGTGGATGTTCAAGAACCCACAGGACTACTCCGTCATCGTCGCCGAGAACATGTTCGGCGACATCGTCTCCGACCTCTGCGCCGGCCTCGTGGGCGGCCTGGGCTTCGCGCCCTCCGCCAACCTGGGCGACACCTACGCCGTCTTCGAGCCCACCCACGGCTCCGCCCCCAAGTACGCCGGCCAGTACAAGGTCAACCCCCATGCCATGCTCCTCACCGCCAAAATGATGCTCGACTGGCTCGGCGACGGCCACGGCCACCCCGCCGGGGGAGGCACCGGCGGCCCCGCCGAACAGCAAATGGCCCAACGCCTCGAAGCCGCCATCGCCCGCGTCATCAAAGAGGGCAAGGTCAAGACCTACGACATGGGCGGCAAGGCCACAACCATGGACGTCGCCAAGGAAGTGGCGAGGTATGTGGGCTAGGCAGCGACTCGACGAAACCCCAAGGTCACAATGGACTCTCTGATGTACGGGACTACTGCCTAGTCGGGAGAGAATGGCGTTCGGCTTGTCGGCAGAGTCGGCCCGCCAACCGCTCTGAACCGCAGGACTTACGCCCAACTGCAGGAGACCGCTTATGCGACGGCCGACCCCGAAGACGACCGCGGCTGAACTGCTCCGCGAAGAGAAGATCATCGACCGAGCGATTGTCCGCGCCGTTCGGGCCGCGGTTGGCGCACGCACGCGCCGGCCGGCCGCGGCCCGCCCGACATCACGCCGCCGCCCCGCCCGGGCATAGCGCCGATCCGCCGAGAGCGCCTCCGGCATCCCTGATTCACACCCTCTCCGTCAATGCCGCCCACACGCTCCCTCATGCCCCTCCCTCCCGACATCCGCGCGTATCACAAGGCCCTCGCCCCCGCCGACCGCAAGGTCTGCGATGCACTCGCCGAGGCCATCGACGCCCATTTCCTCGGCCCCAAGCCCATCGACGGCGCCGAACGCAAGATCTGGCACCGCCACCCCGTCTGGTTCATCCACGGCAACCCCATCGTCGGCTACCACACGCTCAAAGCCACGCGTCGCACCGCCAAAGGTCCCAAGGCCGCCGGCGGCGCCCGCACCCCCGCGCCCGGCCCCTGCATCCGCCTCCTCTTCTGGAGCGGCCAGTCCTTCGACGAGCCCGGCCTGCCCCCCGACCCGCCCGGCACCAAGTTCAAGTCCGCCGCCGCCCGCTTCACCAGCCCCGACGACATCAACCTCAAGGACCTCAAGCGCTGGCTCAAGAAGTCCGTCGCGATCCAGTGGGACTACAAGAACATCGTCAAGCGCAAGGGCCGCCTGGATCGCCTGCTGTAGCCGCTCTCGCACAGCCCGGAGCCCGCACGATGTCCCTCCGCAGCACCGCCACGCAGCACGTCAGCGCGCCCCCCGCGCGACTTTTCGCGCTCGCCACCGACTTCGCCGGCGCGCCCCAACGCATCGCCGGCATCAAGCGACTGGAACTCCTCACCCCCGGGCCCGTCGGCGTGGGCACCAAGTTCCGCGAGACCCGCGTCATGTTCGGCAAGGAAGCCACCGAGACCATGGAAGTCGTCGACTTCCAGCCCGGTCGCTCGTACACCCTCCGCGCCGTCAACTGCGGCTGCGAGTACCGCACCACCGTCAGCGTCGCCCCCGCGCCCGGCGGCTCCCAGATCACCTTCGACTTCAACGCCACCGCCCTCACCTTCGGTGCCAAGGTCATGGGCATGCTCATGGGCTGGCTGGTCAAGAACGCCTGCGCCAAGGCCGTCCGGCAGGACCTTCTGGAACTCAAGGCCGCCGCCGAACAGGCAACTCCTGCCTGACCCGCCGTCACGCTGCGCGCGCACGGCGACTCGCCCGCAGCCCACGACTCTGATTTCCTTCACAATCGCTCGGCACCCTGCCGGCGCAGCGCGGATCGTGCCCGGCACACCCCCGCGCGACCCCCTCGCCGGACGCCTTTGCGCGCGCAATCGCGTCCGACCGCCCCTGGGTGGACAGGCCCCCCGGCGAGGCGCCCCATGCCCACCCGTACACATCCAGAACCCGCCGGCCTACCCAACGCGCCGTCGCCGCGCGCCCCTTCCCCTTGTGGGCGGGCCCACCTACACTCCCCATTCACCGTCGCCCGGGTTGTCGCGTGTGCGGCACAGGCCCGGGCCACTGTCCATGACGGAGCACGCTTCGATGTCCCAGTTCAACCGCTTCACTCCGATGCAGAAGGTCAAGGTCGCCAAGAAGACGGCGGCCGGCGAGATGTGGGTCGACTACAAGGACGTCGAGAAACTCCGTCGCATGATGTCGCCCAACGGCAAGATCTACGGCCGCAAGCGCCTCCAGGCCTCCGCCCCCGAGCAGCGCATGATCGCCCAGGCCGTCAAGCGGGCCCGCTTCATGGGCCTCCTGCCGTATACCTCCGCCACGCTGTAAGCCCGGCCGGGCCTTCACCATGCCCGGGCGTGACTACACACCGCTCCTTGATCGCCTCGCGGGGCTCCCTCCGGACCCCGACGCAGCCATGGCGCGCGTTACTGACGCCCTCTGGGACGCCTTCCACGCTGACGGCCTCTCCTGGGTCGGGTTCTATCTCTTCTCGTCCAAGCGCCCCGACGAACTCACCCTCGGCCCGCGCCGCGACAAGCCCGCGTGTTCACCCATCGGCATGCACGGCGCCTGCGGCCGGGCCTTCCGCTCGCGCCGGCCCTTGGTCGTCACCGACGTCGCTCACCTCGGCGCGGGCTACATCGCCTGTGACCCGCGCGACCGCTCCGAGGTCGTCGTGCCTGTGTTCAACCCCGACGGGTCGGCATGGGGCGTCCTCGACGCCGACAGCCACCAGCCCAACGCCTTCGACGTCTTCGACGCCCTCACGCTCTCACGCCTGCTCCGCCACGCGGGCCTCTCGGCGCTCAGCACCGACGACCCCGACGACGTGGACGTCGTCTAGTGGTGCGCCGTGCCCGCCGCAACCCAGGCCAACTTCACTGCCCCGCCGCGGCGTAGACCTCGGAGGACTGCACAGCCGCCAGCAGCCGGCCCGCCAGCGCGTGCCCGGGGTGCCGCTCCAGCACGTGCGTGACGCTCTTGGCAGCGTCCTCGGTGAAGCCCATCTCCTGCAGGATCAGGGCCCGCAGCAGGCGGGGCGTCGCCGCGTCGCCGTCGAGGCGGATGGCGGTGTCGATGGCGACCAGGGCCTGGGGCAGATCGCCCGTGGAGCGCAACTGGATGGCGCGCATCAGGTACCCGTCGGGACGATCGGGGGCCAGGGCGATCACGCGCTGGGCGGCCAGGCGGAGCCGCCCGTCGTCCTTCAGCGCTGCCGCGACGCGGCCCAGCGCGAGCCAGGAGGGCAGGTCGGAGTGCCCGTCGCGGTCGCCGGTAAGGGTGTCGAGTTCGGATCGGGCCTCGACCAGGCGGGAGGTCGCGGCGAGGCACTCGGCACGCCACAGGCGGAGGTCACGCCGAGCGGTATTGGCCGGCGTGCGGAGCAGCGTGCTGATGTTGGCCTCGGCCTCGCCGTAGATCTTCGCGGCCATCTGGGCGCGGACGAGGTCCTCGAGGATGCTGGCGTCGTCCGGGGCCAGCAGGCGGGCCTGGTTGAAGAGATCCGCCGCGGGCGCGGGGGTGCCCCGGATCATGGCGATCTGCCCGCGCGTCTGGCGAATGGCGGCGTTGTGCGTCAGGGCCTCGTGGGGGGTGGCCAGCAGCGCGTCCGCCTCGTCGAGCCGCTTCATCTGCACCAGCATCTCTGCCGACGCGACCAGATACTGCGCGTTCGAGGGCTCCAACTTCGACGCCAGGCGGTAGCGGCGCAGGGCCTCCTCCGGCTGGCTGAACCGCTCGTGGACGATCCCGAGGTAGTAATGCGCCTCGACGCAGTCCGCGTCGATCTCCTCGGCCCGCAGCAGCGAGGCCCGGGCCGACTCCAGTTCGCCCCGCTCGATCATGATCCGCGCCCGCAGCACGTGCGACTTGGGCACGCCCGGATTGAGCGCGATGGCCCCTTCGATCGTCCGCGTGGCCTTCGCCAGTTCGCCCGCCATGAACTGCTCGTGGGCGATCTGGTACTCCACCCCGCTCTTCACAGACGACATCTTGATCTGCCCCTCCTCCGCGGCCTTGCTCGTGTGAAGGCCGTGGCCCGAGCCGCAGCCCCCGAGCACGGCGGCAAGGGCGGCGAGCGAACCGGACGCGAGACGGATGGCGAGCGTGCGAGTGGTCATGGCGGGTCCTTCCGTGTGTTCGGGCCGCGCTGTCCGGCCGGCCCGAGAACGAGCGTGTCAAGGCCTGAAAAAGGCCCGCGTCGGCGCTCTGGCCGGCACGGGCCGTGGTGGGTCTTACTTCGACATTTCCTGCGGCGCCTGCTCGGCGTCGGCCGGCGTGTTCGCGAACGCGGGCTGCTCACCCCCGACGAACACCGCCCGCACGAAGCCCCAGAACCGCACGAACGTCAGCCGGCCGGTGGACTGCCCGTCGGCGGGCGCTGCCGCCAGAGGCTTCGGCTCGGGGCTCATCGTGGCGGGCTCGGCCTTCACAGCGACCGACTCGACCGGCTCGGCGAGCGCCGGCTCGGCGACGAACAGCAGGGGGTCGGGGTCCATGTCCGCGTTCGCATCGGCCATCGCCGGCGCGGGCTCGGACGGCTGCGAGGGCTCGCCGGCGCTCGGCGCGGGCTGGGCGAAGGCCGGCGGGGCGCTGGCGACGGGTTCGGCCTGCGCGGTGATGGCGGCGGGCTCCTCGGCCATGGGCTCCTCGGCGTGCTCGTCGCTTGGCTCGACGTTGGACGCCGGCTCGGGCATGCCGAAGGGGGCGAGCGCGGCCGCGGGGCTCGGCGCGGGGACCTCAGAGCGGGCGGGTGCCGAAGCGGGTCGCTGTGGGATGGGCGCGGCCCCGTGGGGGATGAGACGAGGCGAGTCGGGGGCTTGCGGGATCTGGTTGAGGGACCGGTCGATCTCGCCGGTGATGATGCCGTCGAGGGTGAACATGGAGGGCCAGCGTTCCTGCTGCGCGGTGATGCGCTCGCGGAGGCGGATGGCGTCGGGCTGGCGCGGGTTGAGGGAGAGGGACCGCTGGAGTTTCCAGAGGGCCTCCTCGGTGTTGCCGGCGCGGGCGGCGGTCTCGGCCTCGACGTTGAGGACGCTGGTCATCTTCTCGCGGCTCCAGGGGAGCAGGCCCTGACGCTGGCCGGCGCGGATGCGCTCGATCTCGTTCTTCATGTCCACGCCCTGCATCGCCAGCGCGGTGTCGTTGACGATGGATGGGCGGATGAGGAAGATGAGTTCGCGGCGATCGGTCGAATCGTCGTGCCCGCGGAAGGCGGCGCCGATGATGGGGATGTCGCCGAAGAAGGGCACCTGGCGGCGGAACGAGTCGGTGCGTTCGACGAAGAGGCCGCCCAGGACGATGGTGTTGCCGTCCTTGACGATGACGTTGGTGGTGACCTCCTGGGTGGTCTCGTCGGGGATGGAGACGATGCCGCCCTGGCCGTTGCCGGCGTCGCGGATGGTGGCGCTGGCGACCTTGGGCTTGAGTTCCATGCGGATCTCGCCCGTGTTGGAGACGAAGGGGCGGAAGAAGAGGGTGGTGCCGGTGTCGAGGAACTGAACGGTCTGGGTGGTGGAGGTCTCGGTGGCGGTGGTGTTGAGGTAGCCGACGCGCTGACCGACGAGGACGCGCGAGGGCATGCGGTTGAGTGCCAGCAGTTTCGGGCTGGAGAGGACGGTGAAGTCGGAGACGTCGTCGAGGGCGCGGAGGAAGACCCCGATGGGCCCGGCGATGACGCCGATCTTGACGGTGGCGCGGCCGTCCTGGGTGTTGCCGGCGGAGGTGGAGACGGCCCCGCCGCGGTTGTCGGTGGGGGAGAGCCCGCCGGTGGCGCCCGTGCCGCCGCGGATGAGGCTGTCGGCGGCGCGGCGTGCCCCGCCGAGGTTCACAAAGTCGAGGAAGTCGAGGTCCCCGATGACGGAGAAGTCGATGCCGAAGGCGTTGGCCTCGGTAACGCGGGTCTCGAGGATCGTGGCCTCGACGAGGACCTGCGCCGGGCGGGTGTCGATCTCGACGAGGAGTTTCTCGATGGCGGCGATGTTCTCCTCGTAGTCGATGACGACGAGGACGGCGCCGAGGGCGTAGTCGTCCTTCCCGACGGGGGCCTCGCCGCCGATGGTGAAGTCGGGGGTCTTGGCCGCGGTCTTGATGTCGCCGCCCTGGGAGAGCAGGGGCTTGACGAAGGCCTCGGCGTCGGAGGCGTTGAGATAGTTGAGGCGCATCACCTTGGCGACGCGCTTGGAGAGGGCCTTCTGGATCTCGAGGTACTCCTCGCGGGTGTAGACGTAGATGAAGTTGCCCTTGACGATGTACTGGAAGCCGTTGACGTGCAGGATCGCGTCGAGGGCTTCCTCGAAGGTGACGTTGAAGAGGTCGGCGGAGACCTTCCCGCCGACGTTCTTGCTGGCGATGATGTTCCGCTGGCTCTGGATGGAGAGGAGTTCGAGCACGTTGGCGATGGACTCGTCCTTGACGTGGAGGTCCACGGTCATGTGCTCGGAGACCTTGACCTTGGGCTTGTCGGCATCCGCGCTGGGCCGGGTGGGGTCGCGCGGCGCGGGGGCCGCGGGTTGGGGCTGGCCGGCGTGGCTCATGAGGGCCGCCTCGCGCGCGGCGGGGTCGCCCTTCATCTGGAAGGGCGAGGCACCGGGGGCGCTGCCCGGAGTCTTGGTCGAGGACGACTGGGCCGACGCCGATCCGGCGGCGAGGGCGAGGGCCAGCGCCGCGGGGATGAGTGCGGGCTGGGCGAGATCGGTGGTCGGACGACGCGTGCCGTGCAGCATGGGAACCTCCGCAGCGGATCCGGCGAGCGGTCTGAGCGGGGGAGGCTTGTGGGCAAGCCCGAGAAACCCCCGCCCGCGGACCGGCTGCCGACCCCGTACCCGCCGCGGGTTTTCGCACCTCGCGGCGGAAGGTGTGTCGGAAGGACCGGTCGGAGACTTTGGGCGAACGGGGGTGAGGTGCGCGGGAAGATCAGCGGCGCGCGGCGCGACCGGAACTTGTGGCGTCTGGGCAGGCCTGGTGGGGGTGTGAGGCGCGGTTCTGCGGGCGCCGGGGGCCGAGTTTTCGGTCCTGCGCCGCGCGGACGGTCGAGAATGCGGAGAACACCCGGGCGGAGGCCCGTGCCGGCCCATCAGGCGGGGGGTGGAGCGGTCACGGGCGGGTATATTGGGACCATGCGCGAGTTCAAGCGAGCCGTGATGGCGTGGGGGTCGGCGGGGGTGATGGTGTGTGCGGGCGTCTGCGGGGCGTCCGCGCGGGGCGGTTCGGACGCGGAGCCGCCCGGGGGCGCGGGGAAGGGTGTGACGGTCGGCGAGTTCGAGGCCGGGCTGTGGATCGAGGGCGTGGCCGAGTCCGGGCGGAGGCTGGTGAACCTGGACGCGGTCGTCGCGCGGCTGGCGCGGGACGGCGCGTTGAGCCCGAAGGACGGGGAGGCGCTTGAGCGCGCCTGGAAGCCCGACGAACAGCGCGTGTGGCGAGGGTTTGAGGTGAAGTCGGGTGAGATGGGCACCCCGGTGGGGCGGGGGTATGCGGCGGTGACGGTGCGTGCGCGGCAGGCGGGGGTGGTGATGCTCGAGGCCCGCGGGCACGGCATGGTGTACGTGAACGGTGAGCCGAGGCAGGGGGACCCGTATGGCGTTGGGACGATGCGGTTGCCGATGGCGCTCAAGGCTGGGGAGAACCGGTTGCTGTTCGCGTCGGCGGGGCGGGGCGCGATGAGCGCCAGGTTGGCTCCGCGGCGGGGCGCGGTGGAACTGCACGGGGCGGATGTGACGAAGCCGGACGTGATCCGGGGCGAGACTGGGCCGTGGCTGGTGGGGGTGCCGGTGATCAACGCGGGTGAGGCGACGAGGCGGGTGGAGGTGCGGGCGCGCGTGCGGGCCCGCGGGGGTGATGCCGGGGGAGCGCCGCGCGCGTGGGGCCCGAGCGTGGGCGTGTGGCTTGCGCCCCTGGGGGTTGTGAAGGCGGTGGTCTCGGTGGAGGCGTCGGCGGCGGACGCCCGCGGCGAGGGCGTGCCGATCGAGGTGGCGGTGTTTGGTGACGGCGCGGGCGAGCGGGCGGGCCAGGAAGCCGATCCGATCGACCGGCTCGAGGCGGCGCTCCGTGTGCGCGGTGCCGACGAGCAGCACACGCGGACGTTCGTGAGCACCATCGACGGGAGCGTGCAGTATTACGCGGTGGTGCCGGCGGTCGGGGGAGGAGAAGGCGCGGAAAGGCCCGGGATGGTGCTGTCGCTGCACGGGGCGGGCGTGGAGGCGACGGGTCAGGCGGGGAGTTACGCGGGCAAGCCCGGGCTGGTGATCGTGTGCCCGACGAACCGGCGGCCGTTCGGCTTTGACTGGGAGGACTGGGGCCGGCTCGACGCGGTGGAGGTGGTGGAGGACGCGTCGCGGCGGTACGGGGTGGACCCGGAGCGGGTGTACCTGACGGGGCACTCGATGGGTGGGCACGGGACGTGGAGCATCGGGACGCTGATGCCGCACGCGTTCGCGGCGGTGGCGCCCAGCGCGGGGTGGCTGAGTTTCGAGAGTTACGGCGGTGCGGTGCGGTTCCCCGGGGCCAGCGACGCGACGAAGGGGATGGAAGGACTGCTGCGGCGGGCCTTCGCGGGGAGCGACACGCAGGCGCGGATGGCGAACCTGCGCGGGCGCGGGGTGTACGTGCTCCACGGCGATGCGGACGACAACGTGCCGGTGCGGGAGGCGCGTGCGGCGCGGGCGATCCTGGAGAGGTTGCAGATCCCGTACGGCCATCACGAGGAGCCCGGCGCGGGGCACTGGTGGGACAACAACCCCGGGCCCGGCGCGGCGTGCCTGGATTGGCCAGCGATCTTCGAGATGTTCGCGCAGCGTCCGACGCTGGACGCCAGCGTGGGTGACGAGGCGGAACTGGTGCTGAGCGAGGCGGGCCCGGTGTCGATGCGGGAGCGCGCGCCGCTGGCGATCGATGCGCAGGCGCGGCGCGGGGAGCGGTCGCGCGTGCGGGCGCGGGTGGACCGGGCGGCGGGATGGGTGGAGGTCGAGACGGAGAACGCGGCGCGGGTGGTGATCGGGCCGCGGCTCCTGCGGGAGACGGTGGTGACGCGGGCGCGCGTCGATGGCGGCGACGTTGCAACACCCGGCGCACGGCCCGGTGCGCCCATCATGCTGGAGCGGCGCGATGGCGCGTGGGGAGTGGCGAGCGGCAAGGCGGTCGAGCGGGCGGCGCGGTCGATCCCACCCGGCGCGGGACGGCTCACGGGGTTCAAGGGCGCGTTCGACGGGGGGGGCGGCGAGTTCGTCCTGGTCTACGGCACGGCCGGGACGGCGGAGGAGAACGCGTGGACGCTCGCGAAGGCGCGGTTCGACGCGGAGCAGTGGTGGTATCGCGGAAACGGCCGGGCGATGGTGCTGTCCGACACGCAGTTCATGCAGCGGAGCGGGGTGTCGAACGTGATTGTGTACGGGCACAGGCAGTGCAACGCGGCGTGGGACGCGGTGCTGGGCGAAGACGCCGGCGTAGTGGTCGAGCGCGGGCGCGTGATGCTGGATGGGCGCGAGTGGACGGGTGACGACCTGCACGCGTTCTTTGTGCGGCCAAGGTCGGGGACCGGCGACGCGGCGCTGGCCGGCGCGGTGGGGGGGGTAGGGGGGGTGGGGGGGGGGGGGGGGGGGGGGGGGGGGGGGGGGGGGGGGGGGGGGCGACGGGGCGCGCGGGGATGGTGGCGGCGGAGCGGTATCCCGTGTTCTCGTCGGGCGTGGGGTTCCCGGATGTCTTGGTGATGCGCGCCAGCGCGTGGAGCGTGGGCCTGCCGGGCGTTCTCGCGGCGGGGTGGTGGGGGGATGGCGCGGGGGTGCCGGGCGAGATCGAGTGGGGGGGGTGGGGCGGGGCGGGCGCGGGCGGGGAGTAGGATGGCGTCATGTTCCAGATCCGAGCGACGGCGGTGTTCTCAGCGGCGCACGCGATCGTGATTCGCGGGGAGCGGGAGCCGCTGCACGGGCACGATTGGCGGGTGACGGCGTGCCTGGAGGGCCCGGAGTTGGATGCGGACGGGCTGCTGTGGGATTTTCACGCGCTGGAGGCGGATCTGGGGGCGGTCATCGGGCCGTGGCGGAACGCGAACCTGAACGAGAGCCGAACGTTTCGTGAAGTCAATCCGACGGCGGAGGAAGTGGCGCGGGTGGTCGGTGTAGGGTTGGCGGCTGCACTGCGGTCGCGGTTGGACCGATATCCACAGACGGCGTGGTCGCAGGGGCTGCGCGTGGCGTATGTGGAGGTGACCGAGGCGCCCGGGTGCGTCGCGGTCTATCGACCGGGATGAGTGTGAGATGGACGATCCACGGCCACAACGAGCGCGGCGAACCAGCGTCCCGCGCGTGGCGCGGGGAGGGGGCGGTAGCGGAGGCGGGGGCGGCCTCGGCGATGCGGGCGCGGTGAGCGTGGGGAGCGGGAGCGCGGCGGGCGCGTCGGTGGGGGCGGGGGTGGTGGGGGGCGTGGCGTATCCGGCGCCGCCGGTGCCGCCGAGGCCCGACGTGCGGCCTGACCTGACGGGGTTCAACCGGGACCTGTCGTGGCTGGAGTTCAACGCGCGGGTGCTGCACCAGGCGCGGGACCGGAGCCTGCCGCTCCTGGAGCGGGTGCGGTTCCTGGCGATCTTCACGAGCAACCTGGACGAGTTTGTGATGAAGCGGGTGGGGTGGCTGAAGCGCGCGGTGGAGGCGCGGCGGACGACCGACGAGGGGCTGCCGGCGGAGCAGATCCTGGCGACGGTGCGGGCGAGTTTCGAGAGCCTGGAGCACGAGCAGGCGGAGGTGTATCTGCGGGAGTGCCGGCCGGCGCTGGCGCGCGAGGGGATCGTGCTGCTGGAGTACGTGGAGTTGACCAACGAGGAGCGTGGGTGGGTGGAGTCGTGGTACCGGAAGAACGTGTTCCCGCTGCTGACGCCGCTGGCGGTGGATCCCGGTCACCGGTTCCCGCACATCTCGAACCTCTCGCAGAACCTCGGGGTGCTGCTGCACGAGCCGGGGAGCGCGGAGCAGTTGTTCGCGCGGATCAAGGTGCCGGCGATGGCGCAGTGGGTGCGGATCGAGCCGCCGGAGGGGGAGGGAGCAGGGCGTGGGCCGCGGGACCCCGGGCGGGGGCGGTTCGTGCAGTTGTGGGAGATCATCCGGCACAACCTGGATGATCTGTTCCCGGGGATGGTGATCACGGAGGCGATGCCGTTCCGGGTGACGCGAGCGGCGGAGGGCGCTGGGGACGACGCGGCGGGGGAGGCGGACAACCTGCTGGACTTCGTGGAGGCGCAACTGAAGCGTCGGCGGTTCGCCAACGTGGTGAGGCTGGAGGTGGCGAGAGAGGCGTCGCCGCGGATCGTGAAGCAGATCGTGGAGATGTTCAAAATCAAGCCGGAGGACACGGACGTGTCGCAGGGGCTGCTGGACTTCCGGTCGCTCCTGGAGATCGCGGATTTGCCGCGGGCGGACCTGAAGTTGCCGGCGTGGACGCCGGTGGTGCCCGAGCGGGTGGCGACGAGCACGAGCATCTTCGATGCGATCCGGGCGGGGGACGTGCTGGTGCACCACCCGTACGAGAGTTTCGCGGCGACGGCGGAGCGGTTCATCGCGGAGGCGGCGGCGGACCCGGCGGTGCTGGCGATCAAGCAGACGATCTACCGGACGAGCCGGGACTCGCCGTTCGTGCAGCACCTGATCCGCGCGGCCGAGAGCGGCAAGCAGGTGGCGTGCCTGGTGGAGTTGCAGGCGCGGTTCGACGAGGGGCGGAACGTGCGGCTGGCGCAGATGCTGGAGAAGGCGGGCGTGCACGTGGCGTACGGGGTGGTGGGGCTGAAGACGCACTGCAAGGCAGCGCTGGTGGTGCGGCGTGAGGCCGACGGGCTGCGGGGCTATGCGCACATCGGGACGGGCAACTACAACCCGGCGACGGCGAAGTTGTACACGGACCTGGGGCTGCTGACGTGCGATCCGAAGATCACCGAGGACGTGATCGACCTGTTCAACCTGCTGACGGGGCGGTCGCGGAAGGCGGAGTATCACCGGCTGCTGGTGGCGCCGGCGACGATGAAGCGGTCGATCCTGCGGATGATCCGCCGTGAGGCGGAGTTGGCGGCGGCGCACGCGCGGGGCGAGTCGGCGGTGGGGGGGCGGATCATCGCGAAGATGAACGCGCTGGAGGACCCGTCGATCATCCGGGAGTTGTACCGGGCGTCGCAGGCGGGGGCGAAGATCACGCTGTTCGTGCGCGGGTTCTGCACGCTTCGGCCGGGGATCGAGGGGCTGAGCGAGAACATCACGGTGACGAGCGTTGTGGGGCGGTTTTTGGAGCACTCGCGCGTGTTCCACTTCGGCGCGGGGGAGGCGGACCCGCTCCGCGGGGAGTGGTACATCGGCAGCGCCGACTGGATGAGCCGGAACCTGGACCAGCGCGTGGAGGCGGCGGCGCCGGTGGTGGATGCCTCGTGCCGGGCGAAGTTGCTGAGGCTTCTGAGCGTGATGGCGGCGGACGGTCGGCACGCGTGGGACCTGCGGCCCGACGGGGGCTACACGCTGCGGACAGCGGCGGGATTTGGGGGCGTGGTTCCCGATGACGGGCCGGAGCGGCTCGGGACGTTCGAGACGCTCATGCGGGATGCGCTGGGCGTGGGGTGAGCAGGGTGGCTGGGTGAGTGTCGGGGTGGGGGGGGAAGGGGCGAAACCCGCGAGGAAGCCGCGGCATCGGAGAGGCGGCACTACTCAAAGGAGCCTCAGATGCAGGCGATGTCCGCGCAGGCCGGTTCGGGTTGTCACGCCGTCAACGGGGCCCGGGGGCGGGGGGGGCCGCGGGGGGCGATGGCGGTGGTGTCGTGGGTGGGGCAGGTGGGTGCGGCGGCGATCCTGGCGCAGACGTTGTTCTTCAAGTTCACGGGTGCGCCGGAGAGCGTGTACATCTTCACGAAGGTGGGGGCGGAGCCGTGGGGGCGGATCGGGTCGGGCGTGGTGGAGTTGATCGCGGCGGTGCTGCTGCTGGTGCCGCGGACGGCGGGCGTGGGGGCGGTGCTGAGCCTGGGGGTGATCTCGGGGGCGATCGTGTCGCACCTGACGATGCTGGGGATCAGGATCCCGAATCAGGACGGGCCCGGGGATGATGGGGGGCTGTTGTTCGGGCTGGCGTGCGTGGTGTTCGCGGCGAGCGGGGTGGTGGCGGTGATCCGTCGGCGTGAGTTGCCGGTGATCGGGCGGCGGCTGTAGTGCGGCGCGGGCGCGGGCCCGTTCAGGAGGTTCATCGTGAAAGGCGAGCGCGCGAGGATCGTGATCATCGGGGGCGGCTTCGCGGGCGTGGAGTGCGCCCGAACAGTCCGGCGGACGCTGCGGGCGAGCGAGGCGGAGGTGGTGCTGTTTGATCGAGAGAACCACCTGGTGTTCCAGCCCTTGCTGGCGGAGGTGGTGGGGAGTTCGCTGGAGCCTTCGGCGATCTGCGCGCCGCTGCGGCAGATGCTCCCGGGCGTGTCGTGCCGGACCGAGGAAGTGCTGCGAATCGACTTCGATCGGCGGCGCGTGGTGTACGCGACGCGGGAGGACATGACCGGTGAGTTGGCGTACGACCACGTGGTGATCGCGTGCGGCGGGGCGAGCAACCTGTCGATCATCCCCGGGATGAGCGACCACGCGTACCCGATGCGGACCATCGGCGACGCGGTGGAGTTGCGGGCGCATGTCCTTCGGCAACTGGAGCGCGCGGAGGTGACCGAGGACGAGGCGGTCCGTCGGCGGCTGCTCTCGTTCGTGGTGGTGGGGGGCGGGTACTCGGGCGTCGAGGCGGCGGGGGAGATCAACGACCTGGTGCGCGGGGCGGGGCGGTTCTTCCCGCACATCAGGCAAGGCGAGGTGTCGGTGAGCCTGGTGCACTCGGGGGAGCAGATCCTGCCCGAGATCTCGCCCAGTCTGCGCGAGTTCGCGGCGAAGAAGATGACGTGCTCGGGGCAGATCCGGCTGCTGCTGAAGTCGCGGTGCGCATCGGTGGGTGTGGAGGGCGTGACGCTGGCGGACGGGCGGTTCCTGCCGGCGTCGACGGTGGTGTGCACGATCGGGGGGACGGCGGCGCCGCTGGTGGAGCGGATGCCCAAGGAGATCGCGCGGGAGAAGGGGCGGCTGCTCACCGAGCCGGACATGCGCTTGAAGGGCCAGTCACGGGCGTGGGCGATCGGGGACACGGCGAGCATCGTGAATGCGGTGGACGGGAAAGTGTGCGCGCCGACGGGGCAGTTCGCGCAGCGGCAGGGGCGCCAGTGTGCCGCGAACATCGTGCGGGCGATGCGGGGCGAGGCGACGAGGCCGTTCCGGTTCAGGGTGCTGGGGCAGTTGTGCTCGATCGGTGGCCACAGCGCGGTGGCGGAGATGATGGGGCTGAGGCTCTCGGGGTTCCTGGCGTGGTTCGTGTGGCGCGGGGTGTACCTGTTCAAGTTGCCGGAGTGGTCGAGGCGGTTCAAGGTGGGCCTGGACTGGGCGTGGGACCTGGTGTTCCCGCGGGACCTGGGGATCGTGAAGGCGGACACGACGCAGCGGCACGCGCTGTCGTACTACGACGCGGGGCAATACGTGTTCCGTGCGGGCGACCCCGCGAGCACGTTCTACGTGATCCAGAGCGGCGAGGCGGAGGTGGTGCGGAGCGTCGACGGGCAGGAGCGGGTGATCGCGGTGCTGAAGCCCGGGGACTTTTTCGGGGAGAAGGCGCTGGCGGAGAACCGGCCCCGTACGTCGTCGATCCGGGCGAGGACGCGCCTGGAGGTGCTGTCGATGGGACGGGAGTTGATCGACGACATGACGCGGCGGATTCCGCCGCTGGCGGCGGCGCTCAAGGACGCGATCCTGCGGCGCGGGGACCAAGGGTGGCAGAACCTGCCCGAGTTGCAGGGCGCGCTGCGGGAGATGAGCGTGACGGAGGTGATGCGGTCGATCGAGCCGCCGCTGCTGCGGCCCGAAGAGCCGGCGCAGGCGGCACTGGATGCGTTCACGGATCCGGACCGGAGCCACTGCCTGGTGGTGGACGGTGTGGGCGCGCTGGTGGGGATCGTGACGCTGGATGATGTGATAAGGTGGGTGCCGCAGGCCAAGCCGGGGGACACGGTGGGGACGCTCATGCACGCGAGCCCCGCGGCGGTGACGCTGGGCGACACGGCGCTGGTGGCGGCGGAGACAGCGTCGGCGCACGGCCTGCGGCGGCTGCCGGTGGTGCTGAGCGCGACGGACCGCTCGCCCGTGGGGATGGTGGACTTCCGCGACCTGATGCGGACGGGGCATGGGCTGCCGGCGCGAGCGCCGGCGGCGCCGGTGGCGGCTCAGGGCCCGAGTTGCCCGGTCCCGGCGTGAGCGGGGGCGTGGCGCGGCGTGCCCGGCGTGCTGACGGCGCGGGGCGTGAAGGCGTCCACGCCGAGCCCGCCGCGGGCGGCGTCCGGCGCGGCTCGAAGTATGGGCACGGTGTCCCACACGCTGACGCGAGAGCAGAACTCGACATCGGCATCGAACCCGAGACGGAGGAGTTCGCGCCCTCCACGGGCGTCACGCATCGCCCGGTGGAGCCGATCGGCGGAGGCGCTGGCGTCGCGCCACGCGGCCGCGACGAGCCGCCCCTGGTCATCGTCGGCCCATGTGTGCCCGGCGAGGACGAGCATCTCGGCGAGCGCGCCGGCGGTGAGGGCGTCTTCGAGCGTGGCGTCGCCGCGGGTGCCGGCGCAGAGCAGGTGGATGGCCCGGTCCTCCTGAGCGAGCGACCGGACGACCGCGGCGGCGTTGGCGAGGCAGCCGATGAGGACCGTACCCGCGGCGGCGTCGGTGGCGCGTCGGACGGCGGCGGTGCCGTTGGTGGTGGTGAAGATCACGGCGCGCCCGAGGACGGAGAGCGGGGTGTATTCGAGGGGCGAGTTGCCGAGGTCGAAGCCCTCGATGCGGAGGCCGCCGCGCTCGCCCCCGAGCACGCAGCCGCCCGGTCCGAAGCGGTCACGGGCGGCGAGTGCCTCGTCGACGGTGGCGCAGGGGACCACGGCGGTCGCGCCGGCGGCGAGGGCGGCGGTGATGGTGGTCGAGGCGCGGAGTTGGTCGATGATGATGACGACGCCGGCGCGCAGCGCCTCCGGCGTCGCGAGGTCGGGCCGGATGTGGGCGTGAACGGTGGCGATTGGGCGTAGCCTCGGTGGGAGGCCCGGAGCGTACGCGGCGCGTCGGGATCAGGGGTTGGCGAGGCGCAGCCGGCACGGCGTGCGATCAGTTCCCGCCGCCGGGGTTGATCAGGACGACCTCCATGCCCGGCTCGTGGTCCTGGGTGACGCCGCCGTCGAACCCGGCGACGTTGCGGAAGCCGTGGAAACGGAGGAAGTCCTGGATGAGCGGGGTGCGGGGGTTCTGCTCGTAGGCGCGGGTGATGAGGTCCCAGCGTGGCCTGCGGAGGCGGTCGCGGAAGTCAAAGGCGGTGGCGGGGTACCAGTACGAGTCGAAGAGGCCCGAGGCGGGGTCGCCCCCGCCTCCAGCCTCGTGCCCGGCGTTGGACTCGCGGTTCGCAGGGCACTTGGAGAGGTCCGTCGGCAGTTCCATCAGGTCGTAGATGGAGATGATGGGGTGATTCGGAAGCACGCGTCGCTCGGCGGCGTACGCGGCGCACGCGAAGGCGGTCTGGCGGAGGTTGGACGAGCACGCGGCGCCCCAGGCGGCGGCGCGAGCGCCGCGGAGGGCGGGGAAGAGGATCGCCGCCAGAAGCGTGATGATGGCGACGACGACGAGGAGTTCGGTGAGGGAGAAGGCCACCCGTGAGCAGGCCGCGGGCAGAGCGGTGCGGACGGTGGCGAGGCCGGGTGCGAGTCTGTACATGGGAGGATCTCCCCTGCCCGGCGTGATGCGCCGGACCCGAACGTCCGCGCATCGTCCCGAGACGAGGGCCAGATCATGAACGCGGCCCCCGCCTTGCACTCACGCCGAGCGTGCCCCGCGCCACCCTTCCAGGCGGCACGACCCCACCCGGGGAGTGTGCCACGTGGTCCTATACTGGGCCACTCGCCGCGAGAATCGTGGCGAAATCGGTTGATCTCCCTCCTCCCCCCCTCCCAGTCATCCACCCAACGGACCGCGCAGCGAGGCGGTGCGCGATCGTGCAGTGTCGGCGGCAGGCACCATGTCAGAGCAACAGACCATCGAGGCTGAGACGACGGCAAGGGCGGACGCGGAGTCGGCGTGCGGCGTTGCTTCCGGGAACGGCCCGGGCGGCGCGGCCGCGGCGCCCGAGCGCGGGGCCGTCGCGGAGATCCTGCGGATCGCGGCGCCCTCGGTCGCGACGATGGCGTCGTACACGGTCATGCAGTTTGTGGACGGGCTGATGGTCGCGCGTATCACGCCGCACGACCCGATGAACCTGGCGGCGCAGGGCAATGGCGGACTGGCGGCGTGGATCCCGATGTCCGTGGTCGCGGGGATGTCGGCGGTGGTGAACACGTACGTGGCGCAGCACCTGGGCGCAGGGACGCCGCGGGCCGGACCGGCGTACGCGTGGAACGGGCTGTGGCTGTCGCTGCTGGCGGCGGCACTGATGATCCCGTACGCGGTGGTGCTGCCGTCGATCATGTCGGCGGCGGGGCACGACCCGAGGCTGATCCCGCTCGAGTGCGAGTACGCGCGGATCCTGATCGCGGGGGCGTTCTTCTCCATGGCCACGCGGGCGATCGCGCAGTACTTCTACGGGATGCACCGTCCCGGGGTGGTGCTCGGGGCGGCTCTTGCGGGGAACGCGGTGAACCTCGCGGGGAACTACGCGCTGATCTTCGGCGCGTGGGGCGCGCCGGCGCTGGGGCTGACGGGCGCGGCGATCGCGACCGTCCTGGGCTCGGTGGTGGAACTGGCGATCCCCATGTGGGTGTTCCTCTCCAAGCGGGCGCACCAGGCGTACGGCACCCGCGACGCCTGGCGGCCCTCGCGCAGGCACCTGCGGGACATTGTGCGGCTCGGCTGGCCCGGGGGCCTGATGTTCGGCAACGAGATGGTCTGCTGGGGCTACTTCATGATCTTCCTGGTCGGGCGCTTCGGGAGCGACCACTCCGCCGCAAGCCTCATCGCGCAGCGGTACATGCACATCTCGTTCATGCCGGCGGTGGGCATCTCGTTCGCGATGACGGCGGTGGTGGGGCGGTGCCTCGGGGCGGGCCGGCCCGATCTGGCGCGGAGCCGGGCGCGGGCGGGGCTGGGCTTGTCGGTGGTCTACATGACGCTGTGCGCGGGAACGTTCCTGGTCTTCCGCGACTCGATGGCGCACGCCTTCACCGACGACCCGCGGGTGCTGGCGATCGCGCGGACGCTGATCGTCGTGGCGGCGCTCTTTCAGTTGTTCGACGCGCTGGGGATCACGATCATCGGGATCCTGCGTGGCGCGGGGGACACCGTGTGGCCGGGCGTCGCGACGGTGGTGCTGTCGTGGGCGTGCATCGTGGGGCTGGGCCACCTGTTCGCCTGGCTGCGGCCCGACTGGGAGTCGGTGGGCCCGTGGATCGGGTGCGCGGCGTACATCACGGCGCTGGGGCTGGTGCTGTCCCACCGCTTTGCGCGCGGCGACTGGGCGGCGAGAACAGTGGTGGGGACGCCCGCGGCGGGGCATTGAGGGGCGAGGAGCCCAGCCCAATCGGTACATTATTTACAAGGAGTGTGGATATCCTTGCTATACTCATGGAGGTCGTAGAGCGAACCGAGCGGAGGGCATTATGAGCGTCCAGCGTCAGTCGCACGCGCCCAGAGCGTCACGCAGGAGGGGGGGGAAGTCGGCGGTCGGCCTCGTCTGCGCTGTCAGCCTGTGTGCTTGGATGTCGAGGGCAGAGGCGAGCCCGCCGAGTGTGCGAGCGAACCCGACGCCGCGCCTGGTCTGCCACGGGCAGAGCGTGGTGTTGGAGGTCGCCGCGACGGCGGGCGCGTCGCCGTCGGCGCCGATCGTGAGCGTGTCGGCGGACTGCTCTGGCGTGGGCGGACCAGCGAGCCTCATGCTCCGGGACGACGGCGTTGAACCGGATCGGGCGGCGGGCGATGGCGTCTACTCCGGGGTTTCGGCCACCGCGGACGTGGGAAGCGGACAGGTGCGGGTCTCCGTGGTGGATGCGATCGGCCGTTCTTCGGAGGCTGTGGTAACGCTCTGGCAGATGCCCGCCACGATGGCGGTACATCCGGCAGTGCTGCCCGGGAGCGTGTGCCCTGGCGGTTGGGTGCTGCTCACCGTCAGAGTGGAACCCGCTGGGTGTCCGCACAGCACCGGGGTCGAGTTGACGGTCGATGTGGGCGCCCTCGGAGGTCCCTCATCGCGGGTGATCAGGGATGACGGAACCGGCGGGGATGGCACCGCCGGGGACGGCGTATTGGAGGCCGTGATCGAGGTTCCGGCGGCCATTGGTCCGGGTGTCTATGAATGCCCCGGTGTCATCAGGGATGACCATGGTCGATCGACGCCGGTGCACTGGTCGGTGAACGTGCGCCGATGCGTGGGCCCACCGGACGGACTGGCAACTGAGTGGACCATTCTTCCAGAGGACTGGTCTGATCCTCACCGCGTGTGGAGTGTGCCGATTGCGCACTTCGTCGCCGGGCTTGGATGGCTCGCCAGCATGGAGGTTGAGTTGGTTCTCCGCGGGCCGGTGGATGTGCCGTTGGGGGGCCTCTGTGAGAATGACGAGGGCGATGTGGTCGGATGGGACGCACTTCCGCGACCGCCATGCCTCTACTGGGCGTCCGCGAGCCCCCCGGACAGGTTCTTGGAGCCGGTTGTGTCCGTTGCGTTCGCCGATCAGTTCGGCGATCAGATGTGGGGTGAGTGGGAGCAACTCAACGCTTCGTTGTCGGGCACGGCTTGCGGCCAAACCGGGCAGTCGCTGGTGGCTCGCACGAACTACGCGGCGGCGCTCGGAGCGCCATTCCCGCTCAGTTGCTTGATTCACCAGGACTCGAGCGGCGAGACGGCGTCGCGTTTTCGAGCCGCGGGTACCTGCGTGATCTCGATCTCGCCGCGCGTTGTACGGCCGTTTGTTCTGGTCGGTCCTGACTGCATCATGGGTGAACGCGAGGCACGCGGCGTCGTCGGCACGATCTCAGGGTGGTTGACTGTTCGGTTCGGTTATCAGCGGGCCCGCGCTGCGGAGCCTTGTTCGGCCGACTTCGACGGGAGCGGGAGCGTCGATCCCGATGACATCTCGGACTTCATCGGCGCGTACTTTGCCGGTTCGCTCGCGGCGAACTTCAACCTCGATTGCGGAGTCGATCCCGACGACCTGAGCGACTTCATCGCGGCGTACTTTCTGGGCTGCGGCTGAAGGCAGGCCAGGAAGCGAGCGGGCTCGCGCGAAGCACAGTCACCTCGCCGGCCACTCCGCGGCGGCCTGCTCGCGGAGCGCCTTGGCCCGCTCGATGAGGGCATCCTCCGCGCCGCGCGGGTCGGCCGACTCGGCGACGGGCGCCAGCACGAAGTGCCACTCGATCCGCGTCCGGCGGACGCCCGGGAGTGCCGCGGCGACCAGGTCGATCCCCGGCTGTTCGTGCAGCGGAGCCTGGGCCTCGCGGCTGGTCAGCAGGGGCTCGTAGCCGGGCTTGGAGAGGCGCACGTCGTACACGCCGAAGAAGGTGAAGTCGGTCTCCACGGGCGTGCGGCCCAGTTCATAATCGTTGAGCCAGACGACCGCGCCGGGCGGTTCGGAGGTGATGGCGATGGTTCGTTCCTGCCGGCCGCAGGCGACGAGGGTGCCCGCGGCGAGGACGGCCAGCGATGCGCGGGCGAGTTGCGTGAACGAGGCGCGATGACCTGAATGGCGGGTCATGGGGCGATGCTATCCGACCTTCGGGATAGGCGAGCCGGTGGGCTTGCCCCCCCCGCCGCCCCCCCCGCCGCCGCCTCCCGAGCGGCTACCTCCCCCGCCGAAGATCACTTGGTCGAGCGCGGCGACGCCTGGGCCGGAGAAGAAGAGGGCCAGCGCCGCCATCAGGAGCGCGAAGATCCACAGCACGGGCATCCAGCCCTCGACGCTGAACGGCGGACGATCGGGCAGGAAGCCCAGGAGCGTTCGGCCCGATTGCACCGCTGGGCCGATCTGTGTGAGCCAGAGGGCAACGGCCATCACCCCGGCCTGTGCCAGCGCGCTGAGGCGCGTGAGCAGGCCCACCAGCACGAGTCCGCCGCCGACCAGTTCGGTGAGGGCCGCGGCCCAGGCGAAGTAGACGGGGAGCGAACCTGTCACGGCCTGCGGGGGCCAGAGGGGCATGCGCGGCTTGCCGTCGGGGGATGGGGCGGGGTTCGCTGCGGAGTGGAGGAGGAGCGCGAGGCCGTAGAGGCGGCGGACGCGCACGGGCTCGGGAAAGTCGGCGGCGGTGCGGGCCGAGCCGGTCGGGCCGCCCGAGCCCCCGGCGGGTGCGGTCTGCGCCTTGGCAGCGGGGATCGGTCCCGTGGGAGCATCGGCCGGGACTATGCCGGGAGGGGTTGGCGGCTCGTCGAGCGCGGCGGTGGTGGTACGCGGGCGAGAGACGGGGACGACCTTGCCCTTGCCCGAGCCCGAGGGAGGGGCGTCTGCGGGCAGGGCCGGGGTGCTTGCGCCGTTGTCGGGATGAGCGGGCTGGGCGCGCTTGGTGCCGGGCTTGGGCGCCGCCTTGGCGCCGGCGGGCTTTTCGGGTTCTTTCTTGGCGGGTTCGGCGTCCGTGGGCGGGAGCGGTCGGTCTGGCCCGGCGGGCTTGGGCGCGCCATTGGTCGGTTGCGGCACCGGCGCGGGCGGCGGTGTATGGGCTGGTGCTGGCGCCAGTGCCACGCCCATGTTCGCGAGAGTCGCGGCGGACTGGCCCTGAACCTCGATGAACTCGACGACCTTGCCCCCGCCGGCCCAGAGGAAGGTGACGCCCAACGCCAGCCGCAGGCAGAGCGGCGTCCACGCGAGGGCTATGCGTTGGGAGAGTTTCATCGTGCGGTTCGGTGGTGGACGCTTGGGCGGGCGGAGGGGGGTGGCGGGAACACTGCGCAGGATCCGCGCGGGGGAGGGGGCCTTGAGGCATCGGCCGTTTGGGTTCGCGACCAGCAATATCGCGGGTATGCTGATGGGGTTCGGGGATGGGTTGGATGAAGCGGGCGTGGCGGAACTGGCAGACGCGCAAGACTTAGGATCTTGTGGCCGCGAGGCCGTGCAGGTTCGATTCCTGTCGCCCGCATTCAGGTGGAGGGGCCTGCCCGGGAGTGAAACCGCGTACATCGGCGCGGGGCGGCGCGGGCGGTGTTTTTGGACCTGAACGGGGCCCGATGGAGCGGAATGCGGCCCAAGTCGCGGACTTTGGGCTTGCCAAGCCTCCCGGCGTGGGGTATTTTGGCGGTGCACCAAGGTGAGGGAGAAGAGGGACAATCCGCCCCCACTTTGCTGCCGGAGGTTCTGAGCAGGTCCGCCCGCACGACGCGAACGGACCGGGCGTTGCACGCCTGCCCCGTTCTGCATGGGGATTGCCCTGAGCCGCTGCTGGAGGAGAGAGCGAGTCCGCCGTCGCGTGACGGCCGGCGTGAGCGTTCGTTCTCTCCCCGCGGCAGCATGTCGGACCACACGCGCAACTCGACGCCCTCCCGGCAGGTTCAGCCTGTTCGGATTGGCGAGCACGGGCCGGCCCTGGTGGGGACGAGCCCGGCGATGGCGCGGCTGCGGAAGTTGATCGGGGCGGTGGCTGGGCGGGAGTGCACGGTGCTGGTGCAGGGGCCGTCGGGGGCGGGCAAGGAACTGATTGCGCGGACGATTCACCATCAGAGCCGTCGGGCGGGGGGCCCGTTTGTGGCGGTGGACTGCACGGGGCTGCGGGACACGCTGCTGGAGTCGCAGTTGTTCGGGCACCAGAAGGGGTCGTTCACGGGGGCGGAGCAGGCGACGCTGGGGTTCATCCGCGCGGCGGACGGGGGGACGCTGTTCCTGGATGAGATTGGGGAGATGGACATCAAGACGCAGGCGAAGTTGCTGCGGTGTATTCAGGAGCGGTGCGTGGTGCCGCTCGGCGCGGTGAAGCCGATCCCGGTGAACGTGCGGGTGCTGGCGGCGACGCACCGGGACCTGAAGGGGATGGTGGGGCGGGGTGAGTTCCGGGAGGACCTGTATTTCCGGCTGGACGTGGTGCGAGTGGAGGTGCCGCCGCTCAAGGCGAGGCCGACGGACGTGCTCCCGCTGGCGGACCACTTCTTGTATCAGTTGGCGTCGCTGTACGACGAGCCGGTGAAGTCGCTGTCGCCGGAGGCGAAGGCGCTGCTGAAGGGGTACACGTGGCCCGGAAACGTACGTGAGTTAGCCAACGCGATCGAGCACGGCGTGGTGATGTCGCAGGGCGAGGAGATCGGGGTGGGGGACCTGCCCGAGCACATCCGGGGCGGGACACCGCTGGGCGCGAGCCCGTCGGAGGGGCCGATCGTGACGCTGGAGTCGGCGGAGCGGACGCTGATCGAGCGCGCGCTGAAGGCGACTGGTGGGAACCAGCGGAAGGCGGCGGAGTTGCTGCGGATCGAGCGGCGGCGGCTGGCGCGGAAGATCGAGCGGTACGGGCTCGAAGGGCCCGGTCGGGGGTGATGCGGCGAGTGCGGGTGGGGGCGGCGGGCCGTGAGGCGGGCCATCAGTTGGGGCGGTAGCGCGCGAGGTGCTCGTGCCACATGGCGCGCAGGGCGCGTTCGAACCGGCGCGCGGCGGCGGGCGCGTCACCCAGAGGCGAGGCGGCGAGTTCTGCGCGAAGACTCGAGCGGAGCGCCGCGCGGCGGGGAGCGTCGAGCGCGAGGCCCTTGGCGATGGCGACGTACTCGTCGGCGTCGGCGGCGATCCACTCTGGGTGGCCCACGGCGTGCAGGAGGCTCGCGCCGACGCGCGCGGCGTGTGTGGAGCCGCGGAGGGTGACGACGGGGAGGCCCATCCAGATGGCTTCGCAGGTGGTGGTGGTGCCGCAGTAGGGGAAGGGGTCGAGGGCGACATCGACGCGGTGGTAGACGCGGAGGTGCGCTTCGCGGGTGGGCGTGAAGGGGACGACCTCGACGCGGTCGAGGTCGATGCCTGCGCCCGTGAACTGGGAGAGGAAGGTCGAGCGGACCCAGCGGTCGTCGAGGCCGAAGGCCTTCAGGAGGAGGCGCGAGCCGGGGAGGCTGGAGAGGAGTCGGGCCCACGCGGCGACGGTGGGCGGGGAGATCTTCATGGTCATGTTGAAGCACCCGAAGGTGACGGCGCCGGCGGGGTGGAGGGTGCTGGGGGGCGGGGCCGGGTCGGGGGCCTGGTCCGGCGGGAGCGGGGGGGCGAAGCAGAGGAAGCAGTCGTCGATGCGGATGAGGCGTTCTGAGGCGAAGGCGTCGGTGCCCGGCGGGTCGGTGATGGCGTCGACGAGGCGGAAGTCGGCGTCCGGCTCGCCGGTGGTGGCGGCGTAGCCCAGGTAGGTGGCCTGCACGGGGGCGGGGCGATGGCGGAAGATCGTGAGGCGGTTGCGCTGAGAGCGGCCCGCGAGGTCGAGGAGGATGTCCACATCGTGGGAGCGGATGAGGCGTGCCGCCTGGGCGTCGGTCAGGGCGTTGATGTCGTCGAACGACGCGGCGCGGGCGCGGAGGCGGTCGGTGACGGCATCGTGGACAGCGCTAGAGGAGTAGAGGCGGAGCGTGAACGAGGCCGGGTCGATCGCGGAGAGGAGCGGTTCGAGGAAGAGGGTGACGGAGTGCTCGCGGAGGTCCGGGGAAAGAATGCCCAGGGTGAGGCGGCGGTCGGGCGCGAGGTCGGGAGTTGACGGCGTGAGCGGGACGGCGGGCTCGCGGGCGGCGATGATGCGCGCCAGGGCGCGGTGCGCGTCGAGGATGTCCTGGGCGGAGGCGCCGGCGTGGTAACTGATGGCGGTGGCGATGTTGCCGACGGTGAGCGGGTTGTGGGGGTCGAGTTCGGCGGCGCGGCGGAGGAGCGGGAGGGCGCGGTCGGTGCGGCCGGCGTGGATGAGGAGCATCGCGTAACTCTGCATCGAGTCGGCGTGGTCGGGATCGGCGCGGAGGGCGGCCTCCCAGGCGTCGGCGGCGTCGGCGTGGCGCTTCTGGTCCATGCGGATGCTGCCCAGGTTGTTCCACGGGGCGGCCCACGCAGGGCGGAGGCTCGCCGCGCGTTCGAGGGCGGAGGCGGCGTCGTCGAGACGGCCCCGGTGGTAGTGGACGAGCCCGAGCGTGTTGAGGAAGTCGGGCGAATCGGGCTTCAGCGCCGCGGCGCGCTGGGCGAAGTGCTCGGCCTGGACGAACTCCCGCTGGGCGATGAGGACCATCGCGAGCAGGTGGTTCGCTTCGGGGTGCTTGGGCTGCTGCCGGAGGGCCTGGCGGAGGGCTGCGGCGGCAAGATCGAGCCGGCCCGCGTGGTAGTGCTCGACGGCGCGAGTGATGGAGAACATTCGACGAGCAGGGTACGGCTCGCGTGTGCGGGCGGCGGCCGCGGCGAACTGTCAGTCGCCCGGAGCGGTGCGAGTGAGGGGGTGGTGGGGGGGGCGCGGGGGGCGGGGGGGGGGGGGGGGCGAGGTGTGCATCGACCGAGGCGAGGACTGTGTCGATGGTGATGCGGTCGATGCGGCAGCGCTGGGGGTGATCGTCGGCGACCTCGTCGGGCGGGAGCGAGGGGTCAGCGACGAGGACGGACTCTCGCGGGTGTTGGGGGCCGGGTGCGTCGGGGGTTGCGCGGGAATCGGGGAGGGTGGTCCAGCGAGGGTCGGTGGGTCCGAAGAGGGTGATGCAGGGTGTGCCGAAGGCGGCGGCGAGGTGGCGCGGGCCTGTGTCGTTGGTGAGGACGAGTCGTGCGTCGCGGGCGAGCCCCTTCAAGGAGCCGATGGAGACGCCCAGTTCGGGAAGGGAGACGACGCGGGGTTCATCGTGGGGGTTGTCAAGAACGATGACGTCGCGGATGAGGGCGACGAGGTCGGCCTCGGCGGGGCTGCCGTTGATGGCGACGCGGAGCCCGTGTCGGCTGATGACGTGGTGGGCGACGGCGGCGAAACGTTCGACGGGCCAGCGTTTGGCGGGGTTGTTGCCGCCCGGGTTGAGGAGGAGGAAGGGCTCGCGGTCGAGCCCCGCGCGGGAGGCGAGGTCGCGGGCGAGGCGTTCCTGGTGGTCGGAGAGCCCGAGGGCGAGCGGGCCGATGGGGGGGGGCGGGACGGAAGGGGCTGCGCGGTCGAGGGCGCGGAGGAGATTGATTCCCGCGGCGAAGTAGTAATCGACGGCGGAGATGGGGAGCCAGCCGTCGTGCGGGGGCGGGCGGCGTGGGGCGTGGAGGCGATGGGTCAGGAGCGCGCCGCGGCCGTCGCGGTCGTAGCCCACGCGGATGGGGATGCCGGCGAGCCGAACGGTGATGGCGGCGGAGAAGGCGTTGGGGAGGAGGAGGGCGGCATCGAAGCGGAAGGGGACGAGGCGTGAGGCGATCTTCGCGGGGCCGAGAACGGACTGACGGTCGGCGACGAGGACGTCATCGAGGAAGTCGGTGCCAGCGAGGAGGTCGTCAAGGCCCGGTCGGGCGAGGCCGACGATGGTGGACTTAGGGAGCGCTTCGCGGAGGAGGCGGAGCGTGGGCGTCGCCATGACGGTGTCGCCCAGCCACGAGGGGAGGAAGACCAGGACGCGCGGGTTGGCCGAGGGGAGGGGCACAGTGGGTGCGGCTGACGGACTCAGGTGGCGGGCGAGCGGGAGGCCTGGCAGATGACCTCGGCGGCGGCGGCCAGGTCCGGGTACCAGATGCCCGGACCCTTGCCGACGATGATGGCCCGCGCGGACGCGATACCGGCGGTGACGGCGGACAGGACATCCCTGGCGGCATCGCCCACGGCCCAGGAACGGGCGAGGTCAAGTTCGAGTTCCGCGGCAGCGGCGAGGTACATCCCCGGGGCGGGCTTGCGCCACGGGTGCTCGACTCGGAAGGCGGGTGCGGAGCCCCCCGGGTGGAAAGGGCAGTAGTAGGTCGCGTCGAGGCGGACGCCCTCGGCGGCGAGGAGGGCGCGCAGCCGATCGTTCACGGCCTCGACGTCGCGCAGCGTGGCCCGCCCGCGCGCGACGGCACCCTGGTTGGAGATCACCACGAGGGCGAAGCCCGCCTCGGCCAGAGCCCGGCAACCGGCGGCGGCGTTGGAGAGGAGGCGGACCAGGGCCGGATCGGTCAGGTCGCCCGGATGGGGCGTGGAGGCGGTGACGGCGCGGGTGTCGATGAGGGTGTCGTCGCGGTCGAGGAAGACGGCGGGTCGCATGGGCGGAGAGAGGGTACCCGAAAGACCTCGGGGCGCGAGGAGTCCCGAGGCCCGGGGGGGGCGCGGATCCGGGCGCGGGCGGCGTACCCTCCGCGCGATGATGCGACAGGTGCTCCACAGCAAGATCCACTTCGCCCGGGTGACCGGGGCGCACCCGACGTACATCGGGTCCATCACGATCGACCGCGACCTGCTGGACGCGTGCGGGATGCGGGCGAGCGACCACGTGCACGTGGCCAACTGCCGGACGGGCGACAGGCTGGAGACGTACGTGTTCGAAGGGGAGCGCGGGTCGGGGAAGATCGAGTTGAACGGTGCGGCGGCGCACCTGTTTGCCGTGGGGGACGAGGTGATCGTGATGCACTACGCGATGATGAGCGACGAGGAGTACGCGGGGCATCGGCCGACGGTGCTGATCATGACGAAGGACAATCGGGTGGAGCGGGTGATGCGGTACGAGCCGACCGTCGCGGCGGGGGCTCGGTAGCGGCGCGGCCCGGGGGCCCGCGCGCCGCCCTACGCTGTGAGCCCACCAGTCCGGGAGACGTGCCCGCCGATGCTGCTCTTTGCCGTGTTCGAGAACGACGCTCCGGCGACGCAGTGGCCGCTGCGGCACGCGCACCTGATGGGGCCGGATGAGTTGGTGGTGCCCGGGGAGGTGCGGTTCGAGCGGGGGTTGATCCGGTGCGAGCGCCGCGGGGAGGGCGCGACCGGGCTGGCGCTCCAGTACCCGGTGGCGACGCCCTCGGGAGACGGGCAGCACCTGCTGGTGTTGCGGACGGCGCTGCTCCCGGCGCGAACGCTGCCGTATCTGTTGAGCCTCGAACTCGCTCGGCATCGGCTGATGCTGTTGTTGAACAAGTTGGAGGAGTGGGCGCTGTTCGATCTGCCCGCGGATGATCCGGTGTCGAAGCAGGTGGAGGAGACGAGGCAGGCGTTCACGTGGGCGCTGCTGCTGGCCAAGGGCGGCGGTGGGCCGCAGGGGGAGTGGTACAGCCCCGAGGCGGACAAGGCGGCGCGGCAGGCGCTCTCGGCGGGGGTCGTGGCCGGGGACATGCTCTCCGAGCGTCAAGCGCGGGTGCAGCACGGCCGGCGGGTGTCGGGGGAGTTGGCGCGGGTCGCGGCGCTTCGGCCCCCGGAGAACGCGATCACCGATCATGAGGCTCGGGCGAGCCGGGAGGCGGCCATCGGCTCCCCGGGCGTGCTGCTGCCCGACATGCCCCGGATCGGCGTAACGGTGAACCCGGCGGTGATGAACGCGGATCTCCAGCGGCAGGCGCAGGAAGCGGCGGACTTCATCACCATGCCGATGCGCTGGGTGGACATGGAGCCGGTCGAGGGCAAGTACGCCTTCAAGCCGACCGACGCGTGGATCGAGTGGGCTGTGACGAAGGCGAAGATGCCGGTGACGGCGGGCCCGGTGGTGGATCTGCGTCCCGGGGCGATCCCGGACTTCCTGTACATCTGGGAGCACGACTACGAGACGCTGCGGGACGTGGTGATCGAGCACGTCAAGGCGCTGGTGACACGGTACCGGCGCGCGGTGGGGACGTGGGTGGTGGCCAGCGGGCTGCAGGCGGGCGGGGCGTTCTCGCTCTCCCAGGAGCAGATCATGGACCTGACGCGGACGTGCGTGTTCCTGGTGCGAAAGGTGCAGCCGTCGGCAAAGATCGTGGTGGAGGTGGCGCAGCCGTGGGGCGAGTACTCGGCGACGCCGGGGATGACGCAGCGGACGCTCCCGCCCGCGACGTACGCGGAGTTGATCAACCAGTTGGGGCTGGAGATCGACGCGCTGGGGGTGCGGCTGCAGATGGGGCAGAACCTGCCCGGGCGGGCGACGCGGGACCTGGTGGCCATCTCCAACTTGCTGGACCGATTCGCGGCGTGCGATCGCCCCGTGGTTGTGTCGGCGTGCGGGGTGCCGAGTCGGCCGCCCGCGGGCGGATCCGGTGGCGGAGCCGGGGGTGGAGCCGGGGGTGGGGGTGACGGCGTGCCGCCCGATCCCGGCGCCTGGGCGGGGGGCTGGACGCCCGAGGGGCAAGCGGCGTGGCTGTCGGCGGTGGTGTCCATGGCGCTCTCGAAGCCGTTTGTTCAGAGCGTCTGCTGGCAGGATTTGTACGATGCCGACGCGGGGTCGGACATGCCCGGGGGCGGGCTCACGACGCTCGGCGGTGGGGCCAAGCCGGCCCTGAAGGCCCTCGCGGGGCTGAAGACGGCAGTGCGGGAGAAGCGGCCGACTCTGCGGTAGCGCGAGCAGCGCTCCGCGGGAAGCGGGTGCGGCGCGGCTGGAGTAGGGCGGTATACTCGCGCACGCATCGCGGAGTGCCAAGCCATGACCACGCTCCCCCCTCCCCCGCCCGCCGGCCGTCACCCCTCCGGCGTCTCGCGGCGGTCGTTCCTGCAGACCTTGGGCGTGTCGGCGGCGACGAGCGCGCTGGCGGGCGCCGCGGAGGCTCGGCTGGCCGAGCCGGGGGCCGAGCCCGCCAAGGACCTGATCGGCCCGGGCCCCTCGCGGGTGGTGCTGAAGGTGAACGGGAAGGAGATGCCCGTCACGATCGAGCCCGCGACCACGCTCCTCGAAGCGCTGCGCCAGGGTCTGGGGCTGACCGGCTCGAAGGAAGTATGCGACCGCGGCTCCTGCGGCGGCTGCTCGGTGATCATCGACGGGCGGCTTCATGTCTCGTGCATGATGCTGGCGCACGACGCGGTCGGTGCCGATGTGCAAACGGTCGAGGGTCTAGCGAATGGGGACGGCGCGGGAGGTGGGGGGCTGCACCCGATCCAGGCGGCGTTTGTGAAGCACGACGCGCTGCAATGCGGGTATTGCACGCCGGGGCTGGTGATGGCGTGCAAGTCGGTGCTGGACGCGAATCCGAAGCCGACGCTGGCCCAGATCAAGAAGGGGCTGGCGGGGAATATCTGCCGGTGCGGGACGTACACCAACGTGTTCAATGCGTGCCTGGAGGCATCGGGGCAGGCGCCGATCAAGGATGCCTGAGTGCTGTAGGGAGGGTGGGGGGGGGAAGCCGAGTTGTTGGATGCGGGGATCAATCGGGAGCGTTTCATGCCTGCCACGCCGCCGTTCTCGCCGACGAACTTGCCGACCGACAACCGCCCGCGGAACGCCGGGTCGTCGATGAACGACGACACGTCGCGTCTGGACGGCGTGGCGAAGGTGACGGGTCGAGCCAAGTACAGCAAGGACCGCTACCTGCCCAACGCGGTGTACGTGGGGTACGTGCGGTGCCCGTGGGGCAGCGCGGAACTGGCGTCGTGCAACAAGGAGGCGGCCCAGGCCGTGCCCGGCGTGCTGGAGGTGGAGGTGACGGGCAAGGAGGGCAAGTACCACGGCGCCCGCGTGGGGCACGTGGTGGCGGAGTCGCCGACAGCGCTGAAGCGTGCCCTCCGCGCGTTGGCGTGCGAGTGGCGTCGGCGGCCCGCGCAGACGCGGATCAACGACGCCATGGGCGAGCCGGCCGCTCCGACGGAGGAGACGGGCAAGATGCTCGCCCAGTGCGACCACGTGCTCGACGCGGTCTACTCGACGGAGGTGCAGACGCACTCGTCGCTTGAGACGCACGGCGCGTGCGTGGACCACCGGGGCGATGAGGCGGTGGTGTATTCCAGCACGCAGGGGACCTTCGCGGCGCGAGATGGGCTCGACGAGGCGATCGGGCTGCCGCGGAGCAAGTACAAGGTCATCTGCGAGTACGTGGGCGGGGGCTTCGGCTCGAAGTTGGCGGGGGCGGACAAGGAGGGCGTGCTGGCGGCCCGCATCGCGGCCAAGTACAAGCGCCCGGCGTACCTCTTCGAGAACCGCGCCGAGGAGCACCTGGACACGGGCAACCGCCCGGCAAGCCGGACGCTGGTGAAGATCGGCTTCGACAAGGACGGCACCATCAAGGGCGGGCTCATCCACACCTGGGGCGGGGTGGGCGTCTCCCGGGGCGGCGGCGGCGTCGCCATCCCCACGGGGTCCTACAGGCTGGGCGAGATCCAGCGGAAGCACGACGACGTGTCGTTCAACGCGGGCGGCCCGCGGGCCTTCCGCGCGCCGGGCAAGCCCCAGGCGGCGTTCGCTGAGGAGTTGATGCTCGACGAGATCGCGACAGCCGCGGGGGTGGATCCCGTGGCGCTCCGCATCAAGTTGAACACCTCCGACGACCGCAAGAAGATGCTCCAGCAAGGGGCCGACCTGATCGGCTGGCGGAACCGCGTCAAGACCGGCTCGCAGACGGGCGTGATGCGCCGCGGGTTCGGCGTCGGGTGCACCAGTTGGCCCAAGATCCCCTCGCCCTCCGAGGCGGAGGTGGTCATCAACCGCGACGGTTCGGTGCTCGTGCGGACGGGCTCGCAGGACATCGGGACCGGGCAGCGCACGGCCATGGGGATCGTCGCGGCCGATGCGCTGGGGGTGCCGCTCTCGATCGTCGAGGTGAGCATCGGGGATTCGACGAACCCTCCAGCACCGGGCTCAGGCGGGTCGGTGACGCTCCCCAACACCGCGCCCTCCATGGCTGCGGCCGGGGCGGACGCGAAGGCGAAACTGCTCGACCTTGTGGCGCGGCTGAACGAGTGCAAGGCGGAAGAGTTGACGATCCACGAGGGCCAGATCCTCCGGCACAACGAGCCGCTGATCACCTGGGCTCAGGCGTGCGCCAAGATCGGCCCCGACGCGATCGTGGGCAAGGGCGCGTGGGCCGGCCGCGGACAGGGCGCGGGCCACAGTGACGGCGTGCAGTTTGTTGATCTGCGCGTGGATACGGAGACGGGCATCGTCTGCGTGGACCGAGTCGTGGCGATCCAGTCCTGCGGGAAGGTCGTATGCCGAAAGACCGCCGAGAGCCAGATCATCGGCGGCGTGATCCAAGGGCTCTCGTTCGCGCTCTTCGAGAACCGGCTGCTCGATCGTCAGACCGGCGCGATGGTGAACCCGAATCTGGAGTGGTACAAGATCGCAGGCCCGGTGGAGATGCCGCTCATCGAGCCGATCCTGTGGAAGGACCCGTCGGCGAACGTGCGGTCGCTGGGCGAGCCGCCGACGGTCCCCACGAGCGGCGCGATCGCGTGCGCGATCTACAACGCCATCGGCAAGCCGATCCGCGACCTGCCCATCACTCCCGAAAAGATCCTGACAGCCCTGGCCTGAACCCCGACGAACGACCGCGGAACCTTGCCCTTTTTCACCGCGGCCCTGAGAGACACTCATGCAGCCCTTTGCGATTGCCAAGCCAACGGACCATGCCCATGCCGCGGCGATGCTCGCCGACAAGCGGTTCGCGCTCCCGGTGCTCAAGGCCGGCGGGATGGACGTGGTGGACCATCTGAAAGAAGGGTTGATCCACCCGGACGTCCTGATCGACGTGAAGCGCCTGGGGCGGGCCGCGGGGGCGATACCGGTGCGGCGTGAGGCCGTGGGCGGGGGAGAGGGCGTGCGCATCGACGCGGCCTGCACGCTGGCGGAGTTGATCGAGTCGCCGATCGCAACGGAACTCGCGCCGGTGCTGGGCCAGTCGGTGTCGAACGCCGCGACGCCGCAGGTGCGAAACGTGGCGACGGTGGCGGGGAACCTGCTCCAGCGGCCGCGCTGCTGGTACTACCGCAACGAGCAGTTCAACTGCCTCAAGAAGGGCGGCTCGCAGTGCTTCGCGGCGGAGGGCGAGAACGCGTACCACGCGATCTTCGGGCCCGGGCCCTGCCACATCGTCCACCCGTCGAACCTCGCGCCCGCGCTGGCGGTGTGCGGAGGGGTGGTGCACGTGACAGGGGGGGCGGGGGGGGCGGGGGGGGCGGGGGGGGCGGGCAGCAAGCGGAGGAGCCTGCCCATCGAGGGGCTCTTTCACATGCCCGAGAAGGGCATTCTGAGCGAGCACAACCTGGAGCCGGGCGAGGTGGTGACGCACATCACCGCCGAGGCGCGCCCGATGAGCGGGTTCTGGACGATCAAGGCCAAGGCGTCGTTCGACTGGCCCATGGCGTTCGCGGCGGCGGCGCTGCGGGTGGAGAACCAGCGGATCCGATGGGCGAGCGTGTGCGCGGGGGCGGTCGCCCCGGTGCCGTGGATGCTCCCGAAGGTGGCCGAGGCGCTGGTGGGCCTGACGATCGACGACGAGGCGGGGATCGCCAAGGCGGCGGCGTTGTCGGTGGAGGGCGCCAAGCCGATGCGCGACAACGCGTACAAGTTGAAGTTGCTCCCGGTCGCGGTGAAGCGTGCGGTGCTCCGCGCGGCGGGCCGGGACGTGGCGAAAGAGATGGGAGTGTGGGCGTGAGCGAGCAGCGCGAGTTCAACCTGAAGCCCGCCTGCCTGAGCCTTCGGCACAAGTTGATGTACGTGGACATGCGGCAGTCCACGCCCGGCCTGGTGGACCAGGACTCCGACACGCGTGTCTACTTCTGCATCGCCACGCAGGACACCCTGGGCCCGGACAACGAGCCGGTGTGCCCCAAGTCTTGCTCGCCCGAGCGGTCCTGCTACAAGCACTGAATCCGCGTTCGCAACGCCGCGCACGCGGAAGGACGCGCCGCGTCTGCGTCAGCCCGGCACCCCGCCCGTGACGCGCGCGACGTGCAATGTGTCGGCGTACTGCTGGAACCGCACCACCTTGCCCGCGTCGATCCGCCACACGTGCACGAACTGCGTGCGCTGGGCCCGCCCGGTCGCGCGGAACACCCCGCCGTAGCGCCCCAGTACCACGACCGTGCTCCCCGCGTCGAGGAACTCCTCGGGCACGGCGGAGAACCCTTCCCACTCGCCGCCGCAGCGGACGAACACGCCGCTGAGCACCGCCCGCGGGCCGATGTACGGGTTGCCGTCGGCGTACGGGAAGTTCTCGGCCTCGTTCCACACGATGTCGGTGCTCATCAGGTCAAGAACGCCCGGGATATCGCCCCGCGCGAACGCGGCGTAGAGCGACCGGATCAGATCCACGTTCGGCGTGCTCATCACGTGCTCCTCCGGAGTCGGCGGGCCAGGTGGGAGGGGCCCTCAGCGAGACGAGAGCATCTTGCCCAGGTCGGGGAGCACGCCTTCAAGCCCGAGTTCCCGCGCCTCGGCCTCCATCGCTTCCTTCATCCGCTGCTGCGCCAGGGCGATGGCGCCGTTGGTCGCCTCCGCGATCAGCGACCCCGCGAGGGCGTGCGTCTGCGTGTCGGCGGCCATGCCCGCTACCAGCGCGGGGCTCAGCGTCACGTCCAGCACGCGCATCGTGCCGTCCACCGTGACCCGCGCGGCACCCCCGCCCGCGTCGGCCGTCAGACGGGTGGCCTGCATCTTCGCTCGCACGCGATCCCCCGCGGCGCGGAGTTTGTCCTGGTTCTTCATCAGCCCCGCGAGGGCGCCCATCGCCTTGATGTTCTCGAACATGCCGGAGGGTAGAGCGCGCGGGACGCCGCTTCGCCCCGCGCGCCCGCGCTACGCCTGGATGGTCGTGCCCACCGGCTCGCCCCGCGTGACCCGCAGGATGTTCCCGGGCGTGCGATAGTCGAATACCACGATCGGCACGTTGCGCTCCATGCACATGGTGAACGCCGTCATGTCCATCACCTTCAGGTCCTTGGTGATCGCGTCCATGAACGAAAGCCGGTCGAACCGCTGGGCCGTCGGGTCCTTCTTGGGGTCGGCGGTGTAGACGCCGTCCACTTTGGTCGCCTTCAGGATCACCTGGCAGTCCAGTTCCAGCGCGCGGAGTGCCGCGCAGGTGTCGGTGGTGCAGAACGGGTTGCCCGTCCCGGCCACCAGGATCACCACCCGCCCCTTTTCCAGGTGCCGGAGCGCCCGCCCGCGGATGAACGGCTCCGCGACCGCCCGAACCTCGATCGCCGACATCACCCTCGAGTCCACCCCCTCGGCCTTGAGGGCTTCCTTCAGCGCGAGTCCGTTGATGATCGTCGCGAGCATCCCCATGTAGTCCGCCGTTCCCTGGTGGATGTGCCCGATCTTCGCCAGTTGGGCCCCGCGCACGAAGTTGCCCCCGCCCACGACCAGCGCGATCTGCACCCCCGTCGCGTGCGCCGCCTTGATCTCCCGCGCGATCGACTGGATCTCCCCCGGCTCCAGCCCCGTCGTCCCCGATGCCGCCAGCGACTCCCCGCTCAGTTTGAGCAGCACCCGCTTGAACGGCCCGGAGGCGAGCGGCGTGGTCCGGGCGACGGTCGCGGGCGATGGCGGGGTGGCGCTGGGCATGCTCAACCTTGTGGAAGGGGCGGGTCGGCTCAATCAGGGGCGGCCCGAAGGGCCTCCGCGAGACCAAAATATGCTCCCGTACGGTACGCGGCGTCGAACCGGGCCCGGGCGGGATGCGAAGGGACGGCCGGCTCGGGTGAATACACTGGGGGCGGTCCGGGCGCGAGCCGAAATCAGGGGTGGCTCGGCACCCACGCACGGCGGCATCATGGGGCCAGCCCCCCGCCGGTGAACGGGGCCGACCGGGCGGCGCATCCCAGACATGAGTATGACGGCAAGGGTGAACATCGCGGCTGGAGCGGCAGTGGGGGGCGGGGGAGGCCGCGCCGCAGCGCCCTCCCGCGAGAGCGCGATCGCTCGCATTCTCGCCATGACCCGCCAGGCCGTTTTCGTCGGTGTGTTCCTCTCCCTTCTCGCTCACGCCATGTTCCTCGCCGTCGCGGGCGTCTGGCGCATCGGCGGCGGGGGCGGCGGCGGGAGCGGCTCGGGCGAAGGCACCAACGCCGTCGAGATGGCCGTCATCGACGAGACCGAACTCGGCGCGCTTACCGAGGCCAACCTCGAACTCGCCACCCCGGGAATCGACGACCCCCTCACCAGCCAGGCTCCGGGGGTCGATCTCGTGGACATCCCCGGCGGCAGCGGGCTCCCCGACTCCGGCGAACTCGGGTCCGTCGGCACCGGCCTCGGCGGCGCCGGCGCGGGCACGGGCATCGGCGTCGGAGACGGTCAGGGCGGCTCGGGCGGCGGCGGCGCCAAGTTCTTCGGCGTCGAGGCCCGCGGCAGCCGCTTCGCCTACGTCGTCGACGTCTCCGGCTCCATGGAGGGTTCCAAACTCGCCACCCTCAAACGCGAACTCTCGGTCTCCATTGATGGCCTCGCCGAGAACGCCCAGTTCCTCGTCTTCCTCTTCGAGAGCCAGTTCCAGACCCTCGGCACCCGCGACAAGTGGATGAACGCCGACTCCAAGAACAAGAACTGGCTCATCCAGCAACTCGCCGCCGTCACCGCCCGAGGCGGCACCGAGCCCGCCGGCGCCTTCGTCGCCGCCTTCGGCCTCCGCCCGCGCCCCGACGCCATCTACTTCATGACCGACGGGCTCTTCGACGCCGCCGTCGCCGAACGCGTCGCCGCGCTCAACAAGACCGGCCGAAAGGTTCCCATCCACTGCATTGCCTTCGGGGAGCGCGGCAGCGAATCGCTCATGCGCAAGATCGCCGAGATGAGCGGGGGCTCCTACACCTTCATCGAGGGGCCGCGACGATGAGCCTCCATCCCGGGCGGTCCCTCACGAGCACTCCGCGCGGTGCCGCGGCTCGCGCCGTCCTCGCCGGAGCGGTTCTTTGCACGCTCGCGTCCAGTGCCCGCGCACAGGTCGAACTCCGCGGCCAGGCCCGTCCTCTCGACGCCGAGGTGCTCGCCGTCGGTCCCGATGGCGTGCGGGTCAAGATCGATGACGGCGGCGACCCCGCGCCCCGCACCATCGCCTGGGACCGCGTCCGCGCGGTCCGCGGCAAGTGGGCCGCCGATGCCTCCGCGTTCGGTGATCTGGCCGACCAACTCTGGCGGGCTCGCGCACGTTTGGAGCGGGGCGACCGCCGCGCCGCGGAGCGCGCTTTCGAAGACCTCGCCCGCACCCGTTCTGGCCTCCCCGGCCCCAGCGGTGCCGTGCTCGCCGAGGGGCTGATCCGCGTTCGGCTGTCCCGCGGCGCCACCGCTCAGGCCGTCTCCGCCTGGCTCTGGTGGCTCCAGGCCCGCGCCGCGGCAACCCCCAGGCAGATCAGCGGCTGGATCGGCGGGACCATCCGCCTCCCCCCGCTCATCGACGAGCACTCCGGGCTCGTCCCACGCCTGCCCCCGATCGTTTCCATGGCCGACAGCCCGGCCGGCGTTCGGCTGATGGCCGACCAGCCCGCGAGCCCGCCCGCGGATGCCGGGAGCGGCGTTGCCGCGGAGATCGCCGCGTGGTACGCCCTCGCCGCGCGCTTCGAGGCTGATCCGGCGTCACCCGTCGCGCTGCCCGCGGCCCGCAGCGGCGACGACGGCGCCGCCATGGTTGCCGAGATCGTCTCGGCCCGCGCGGGCCACGCTGATGAACGCCGCGCCGCCCGCGCCAAACTCCTCCGCCGCATCGCCGTGGCCCAGGTCGCCCAGGCCGAGGAGACCGGCACCGACTCATCCGCGTCCCCGGGCGCGTCGGGCAGCGCCGCGGGACCCACTGCCGCCAGCGCCAGGTGGATCGAAGCCTGGTGCCGTGCGGGCGTCGGACGCTCGCTCATCCGCGAGTCGTCCCCTGCGGAAATCCGCCAGGGCGTCATCGAGATGCTGCACGTTCCCGCCCGATTCGCGGACGCCACCCCGGAACTGGCCCGCCTCGCGCTGGCCGACGCCGCCGTCGTCCTCGCGGCCCTGGGTGATGCTCAGGCCGCTGCCACGCTCCGCGAGGAGCGCCTCCGGCGCTTCGGAACCGGCGGCGGAGTGGACGATGAACCAATCATGGATGACCCGCCCCCACTGGGCGGCGACCCCGATCCCGATGGCGACCAGGAAGGAGCCCCCTGATGTCCGATGCCCTGCTGAACCTCCTGGCCTGCACCTCCCTGGTCCTTGGTCAGGCCGATGCCGACCCGGTCGCCGCGCCGACGCAGTCCACCATGTCCATCCTGGGCTATATCCGCGCGGGCGGATTCCTCTCCTTCGTCCTCATCTCCCTCTCGGTGCTCGCCCTCGGGCTGATGATCGCCAACCTCATCACGCTCCGGCTCGCGTACCTCATGCCCGCGGGCGTTCTCGCCTCGATCGAGCGCCTCCTCCGCGAGCGCAACCTCGACGGGCTCATGCAACTCGGACGGGACAAGGCGCAGGACAGTTTCATCACCCGCGTCATGGTGCAGGGGGTCAGCAAATCGGCCCGCTCCCAGTTCGGCCTGCTGGAACTCAAGCCTGCCCTCGAAGAGGCCGCCGCACGCGAACTCGACAAACTCGACCGCCCCAACCACGGCCTCGCCCTCCTCGCCGCCATCGGGCCCATGCTCGGCCTCCTCGGCACAGTCTTCGGCATGATCGGCGCGTTCGGCAGCATCAGCAAACTCGAAGGCGCGGCCCGCTCCTCGGAACTCTCCAACTTCATGTCCATGGCCCTCGTCAACACCGCCGAGGGGCTCATCCTCGCCATCCCCTGCACCATCGCCTACTCGCTCTTCCGCCGTCGCACGGATCGCCTCATGAGCGCCGTGGGCGACACCGCCGAGCGGCTCGCCGCAATCCTTCAGAACCAGGCCCAGGGGGCCGCGCCCCGTGCCGCCGCGCCGATGCCCCAGCCAACGCAGCGGCCCATCGCCCCCCAGCCCGCCCCCGCTCCGTCGCCCGCGGTCCAACCGCTCCCGCCACAGACACCGCCGTCCTCCGGGCTCCCCTTGCCGCCCGCCGGCGCGGCACGCCCCGCGCCAGTCATGCCGGGCTGATCGACTCGCTCCGACGCCCGCACCGCCGATCACCACGCACGCATGAAGTTCAACAAGCATCGCGACATCCACGAGGCGGAGTTTGATCTCACCGCGATGATCGACGTGGTCTTCTTGCTCATCATCTTCTTCATGCTCTCGTCCCACTTCGCCCGCATCCAACTCGCTCCCATGCCCCTGCCCGAGCAGCCCGGCGAAGAGCGCGGCTCCTTCGAGAACGCCCAGCGCACCATCATCATCGACCTTGGGATCGACGGCGCACTCACCGTGCTCGACGTCGGACGCGTCTCCCCCGAGGCCCTCGTGGGCCTCGTTGAGCGCGGCCGCCGCACTCGCAGCGGCACCGACGCCGAACTCGAGGTTGTCGTCCGCGCCCACAGGCAGGCCGCCGCGGGCCACCTCAACCGCCTCGCGGGTACCCTCGCCCGCGCCGGCGTCCGCACGTGGAAACTCGCCACCTCGGGCACCGGCGCCGCGGGTAGTGGGGTTGGTGGAAGTGGTGGAAGTGGCGGGGGGGGCGGGGCATGAACTTCAGACGCCGAGCCCAGCGAATGGACTACATCCACAAACTCCCCCTTGTGGCGTTCATCGATGTGACGTTCTTCCTTCTCATCTATTTCGTCATGGCCGGCACGCTCGCCGAGGGCGAGGGTGACCTGGCCTCCGCCGTCACCCAGTCGCCCCGCGGCTCGGGCCGTGGCAACGACTTCTCCGCCCAGATCGTCTATGTCGAGAACGACGGCGGGCGTGTCCGCTTCCGCGTTGCCGACAAGGTGCTCCCCACCCAGGCCGACGTTGTCGCCTTCCTTCGCAGACTGCCCAAGGCGGCCGGGGTCATCATCAAGGCCTCCGACGACGTGACCGTCGGGGCCGCCGCCGCCGCGCTCCAGGCCAGCAAGGATGCGGGGTTCACGAAGGTGACCTATGTCGGGAGCAAGTAGCCCACGCCGACGAGCCCGCTGCCCCGCGTTGCTGCCCGCGGCGCCGGTCGCCCTCGCGGCGAGCCTGCTCGCCGCTGCGCCCCTCGGCGCGCAGCCCGCGGGATCTCAGCCCGCCGACGGCAAGGCCCCGGCCGCCTCGCCCGCTGCGGCGATGGAGGCGTACCTGGATCGGCCCGGCCTGCGCACCCTGCTCGCCGAGCACCTCGCCGCGCGCCTCAAGTCCGCGCCGGCGGACGAGCGCCCCGCGATCGCCGAGCGCCTGGGAAGGCTCTACGTGGGCTTCATCGCTGCCAGCGCGAGCGCCGACGAACGCAAGGGCTGGGAGGAGCGCGCCCGCGAACTCCTCCGCGTCGTCCCGGAGGTCAAGTCCTACGAACTCCGCCTCGACCTTGCCCGCACCGTCTACAGCAAGGCCGAGGAGGCCGCCGAGCGCTGGCGGCTGCGCCTGGGCACCGAGGAAGACAAGGCCGAGGCCGAACGCACCCTCCGCGGGCTCAAAGCCCAGTTCGAGAGCGTCGCCAGCGACGCCACCCGCCGCGTCGATGCGCTGGAGAAGGCCGAGGACTCAGGCCGCGGGACCGACAAGTCCTCCGAGGACCTCGCCGAGGCGCGCCGCGTCCGCTCCATCGCCCAGTACTACGCCGGGTGGTCGGCCTACTACCTCGCGTTTCTCTCGGGCTCCGACGCCGCCGCCGCCGAGGCGCTCAGGAACTTTGGGGGGCTCCTTGGGGCGGGGCCGGGCCGCACCGCGACGCTCGACCGTCTCCCCAAGTCCCTGCTGAAGTACGACCACATCGCCCGCGCCGCCGTCGGCGTCGCCCTCTCCTACGCCCTCCGCCGCGACGGCGAGACCGAGGCCCTCCGCTGGCTCGACGCGATCGAGCAGGAGAACCACATCCCCGACGCCGTGCGCTCGCAACTCCTCTCGCGCCGCGTCGCCGTCCTCGCCGGGGCGCGCCGCTGGGCCGATGCCGAGTCCGTGATCCGCTTCGCGCGGAACTCCGACCGCGGGGGCTCCGGGGGCGAGCGCGACAGCCTCCGCCTCCTCGAACCCCTCACCGCGCGCCTCCTCGCCGTCCTCTGCTTCGAGAGCGACGCCTCCGCCGCGCGCGACCTCGTCGAGCGCCTGGGGCAGATCGCCATGAACGACCTCGTCGCCCGAGGCGAGGTCGGCCACGTCCTCGACCTCGCGCAGCGCTACGGCACCTCGCCCCTCGGGCAGCGCGGCTTCATCGTCAACTTCGTCCGGGGCGTCCAGTCCTACGAGAAGGCCCTCAAGGCCCACGACGCCGCCTCCCCGGGCCAGAAGGCCCCCGACGAGCCAACCACAGACCCCGCCCTCGTCGTCCAGTTCCGCGCCGCCGCGGACCAACTCGACGCCGCCTGCGTGCAGGAGGACGCCCCCCGATTCCCCGCCGAGAACGCCCGCGCCCAGGTCCTCGCGGGCCGCGCCCTCTTCCGCGCCGGCGACCTCGTCCGCGCCGCCGACCGATTCGCCAAGGGCGCCGCCGGCTCCACGGGCGAAGCCTCGCAGGAGGCACTCTGGCTCGCCATCGTCGCCCTGGATCGCGCCGTCCGCGAGAACGTCGGAGGTGACACCGAGCAGCGTCTGGACGAAATCTGCACGCTCTTTCTCCGCGAGCACCCGGGCACGGAGCGCGCCGCCAACCTCCTCGTCCGCCGTGCCGCCGTCGGGGGTGTTGACGACGACAAGGCCGTCGCCACTCTGCTGAGTGTCCCCCCCGAGTCCCCCGTGTACCAGTCCGCGCGTCGCCAGGCCGCGCGGGTGCTGTACCGGATCTTCCGCGCCGCGCCCGAATCAGGCCGCGGGTTCGCCGCCGCCCGATTCGTGAAGGTCGCAGACGAGGTCGCCGCCCTCGACCGCCGCGCGGCCCTCGAGGGCGAGCGCTCCGAGGCTTCCGCCGCCACCGAGCGCCTCGTCCTCATCACCCGCCAGATTCTCGATGCGTTGCTGACCTCCCCAACCCCCGACGCCACCCGCGCCGAGGCCGCGATGGAGAGCCTCCGCAAGGTCGCCGCGTTCAACGGCACCAGCCTCGCCGCCCACGAGCCCGAGTTCACCTTCCGCGCGCTGCAAATCCTCCTGGCCAAGGAAGACGCCGCCGGCGCCGAGCGCATCGCCGCCGAACTCCGCGCCGCCGGCGGCCCGGCAAGCCGCTTCGCCGAGGCCGCCGACCGCCTGCTCTTCCAGCGAGCAGTCACCCGCTGGAAGCGCGCCACAACAGACGACGCCCGCGCCAAGAACCAGGCCGCCGCCGCCGACGCAGCCGCCTCCGTCTTCGCCCTCGGCTCCGCGCTGATAGACCGGATGGGCACCGGGCCCGGCGCCCTCCAGGACGCCGCCGTCGTCACGCTCTACCGGCACGTCGCCCAGGCCGGCGCGGAACTCTGGGCTGCTCGCAACGACGACAAGGCCCGCGACGCCGCCATCCGGCTTGATCGTGCCATCCTCGCCGTCACCCCCGGCGCCATCGACAGCCTCACCCGCCTCGGCACCCTCGCCGAAGCCGCCGGCGACACCGCCCTCGCCCTCGACTGCTGGCGCACGCTAGCCTCGGGCCTCAAGCCCGGCTCGCCCGAGTGGTTTGGCGCCAAACTCGAACTGGCCCGCCTCCTCGCTGCCAAGGACACCCCCAAGGCCCTCGACGTCCTCGAGCAACTCGCCGTGCTCTACCCTGACTACGGCCCCGAGCCCACCCGCGCCAAACTCAAGGCTCTCCACGACCGCCTCAAGTCCGCCTCCCCCGCGTCCCCCCCCTCGCCCGACCCCGCTCAGGCTCCCGGCCAACCCGCCCCCGCTCCACAAGGAGCGCCCCGCTGAGCCCCATCCCTCACGCCCATCTCGTCCTCATCGAGGCGTTCCTCGGGCCAGACGCCGTACCGGTTGGTGACCGCGGCGTCGAAGCCGTCCTCGGCCTCCCCGTGGGCGAAGCCCAGCCAGACCGCGTCTACGCCGCCATGCAGGCGCGCCTCGCGCTGATCGCCGCCCACCCTCGTGCCTCCTCACCCGAGGCGGATGTCGTGCGCCTCTGCGTCCAGGCCGCCGCCACCCAACTCCTCGCGCCCCCGGCACCCCTCATCCGACCCTCGCCCCCGCCGAGTGTTTCGCCATCGGGCCCCAGCCCCGCGCCCGCCTCGCCCTCGGCGCCTCCTTCGCCGCCTGCCCCCGCACTCACACGCGGCCCTATCCAACCCGGCTCCGGCCCCACCATCCCGCTCGCGCCCGAGGAGCCGCCGCCGACCCCCTCCACGCCCGTCGCTTCCCTGGCCCCAGCACCCGCCCCGCTCAGGCCTCTCCAGCCGCTCCCCTCGGCCTCCACGCCCCAGGGCCAGCCGCCGTCGGATGTCGACGCGCTGAGACGCGAGGCCTCGCGCCTCCTCGCCACCGAGGGCGCCATCACCCCCGCCGTCATCCAACGCCTCGCCGCCATGGCCATGGCCCGCGGCCTGCCCGCCGTCGCGGTCCAGAACATCCTCGCCTCGCTCGCCGGCACCGTGCCAGGGCCGGTCCCCGCCTCATCCCCCCCGCAACCGCTCCCGGCCGCGCCCTCGCCAGCCGTACCCCAACCGCCCGCACGCGCGCCCATCGAGCCAACCGCTCCCCCAGCCCCTCTGCCCGCGCCGATCAGGCCCGCACGCCCGCAGGCCGACGCCTGGCTCCAGCAGCCCGCGCCCCGGCCCTCCGCCCGCCCGCACGACGACGACGAAGAGGAAGACCCCGCGCAACGCCTGCTCCGCATCGCCCTCCTCGTCGGCGGCGGCGTCTTCCTCGCCGCCCTCACCCTCGTCATCGTCGGCCTCTTCCTCATCGGCGGCAGCGGCGAGCCCGCCCCCGCGCCCCCGCCCGAGCCCGTCGCCGTCGCCCCAGCGCCAGCCCCGGAGCCCGCCAAGCCCGCGCCTGACCCTGAGTACGACCTCGGCGCCATCCCTGACGCGGCCGCCGTGGTCCGGCTCGTCCGCCGCGCCGCCGACGTGCCCGCGACCGCCGTGGGCGGCAGGCCTCCCCGCGCCGTCGCCGTCGAGCGGATGGAGAAGTCCCTCCCGATCCTCGCCGCCTGGTGGACGCGCCTCGACGCGGGCCAGCGCGTCGCCGCCGCCGATGCCATCGTCGATCTCCTCTTCAAGATCAGCAGCGACCTGGTCCTCACCGAGCGCGTCGTCGCCGCCGTCGCCGCCGGTGCCGAGCCGCTCCTCCGCCCCGACGCGCCCTTCGGTCCCGAGGCCGTCGGGCCCGCCGCGTGGTCCGTCGGAATGCTCGCCCGCCTCACCCGCGAGCGCGAACTCCCCGCCGCCGTCGCCATGCGCGTCCAGCGCACCGTCTCCCAGGCGCTCGGCGGGGCCCGCCTTCCCGCGCAGGCCAGTTTCAACGCCGGCGCCGCCATGGCCCTCCGCGCCATGCCCATCCGCATCGTTCAGGCCCGCGCCCCCGCCACCTCCACGACCCCAGGCGCCGCTGCCACCGCCCCGCCCCGCGACACCATCGCCACGCTCGAACGCTGGTACGCCGCCGTCACCGCCCTCTTCGGCGACGCGCCCTCAGACGCCGCCCTCGCCGAGGCCCTCGTCACCGAAGGTCTCGAACGCCTCATCCTCGCCGGGCCCGAGCCCGACCAGGACAAGGCCGCCTTCGAGGCCATCGGCTACCTCGCCGCCAAACTCCGCTGGCGCGCCGGCGACGCCTCCCGCGCGCGCCTCCTCTCGTGGTTCGAGGACCGTGGCGTTTCCGCCCCCGACCTCGCCACCGTCACCTCCGCCATCGTCTCCCGTTCCGCCGCCGAGGGCGTTGACCTCACCATGGTCCTCTCCGCCGGCGCCTCGCCCGAGCAGCGCGCCGCGCTCCGCGACGCCTACGCACTCGCCTGGAGCCTCTCCCCCGCCGCCGTTGGCTCCGGCGAAGGCTGGGCCCGCGTCGCCCGCGCCGAACTCGCCGTTGACGACGGCGTCGATCCCATCGCCGTCCTTCGCGGCGCCACCGTCTTCGCCCGCCTCAACCAGGCCGCCTTCCTCCGTCACGCCGGCGACTCCGCCGCCGCCGCCGATGTCCTCCGCAAGCACGTCGCGCCCATCGCCCGCGGCTCCTCCATCCCGCCCGCGATCATCACCATCGGCACTCCGCAATACGGCTCCGACGGTGACTGGGCCCTCCGATTCCTCGTCCCCGACCGCTCCGCCTCCGCCGGCCCCTCCCGCGTCGAACGCCTCCGCGAACTCAACGCCCGCGCCCCCGACATCGGCCCAATCGACGCCGACGTCCTCGTCGAGGTCGCCCTCCTGGGCAGCGGCGAGGCCCGCTCCACCGCCCTCCGAATGCTCCCCCTCTTCTCCACCTCGCCCAACATCAGCCTCTCCATGCTCCGCTACCTGCACCGCGCGCCACGCTCACCCGCCCTCGCCTCCGCCGTCGCGGGCGTCTCCAATCGCTCCGCCGGGCCCTGGAACGGCGACCGCTGGCCCGTCCTCGCTCGCCGCGCGCTCGTCGAGCGCGCCCTCGAACTCCTCAGCGCCGACGCCGACACCGCCGAGATCGACCGCGCCTCCGTCGCCCTCGCCGAGGTCTACTCCGCCGCCGCTGGCCTCCCGACCGGCGCGTCCGCCCCCGACCCCGACTCCGCCGGCACGCTCGCCCGCGACGCCGCCGCCGCACTCGCCTCCACCCTCCGCAACACCGCCATCCGCCTCTCGCCCAACGACCGCGCCCCACGCTCCCTCGACGAGATCGACCGCCGTCACGCCGCACGCCTCTCCGTCGCCCGCGGGCTCCCCCAGCAGTTCGCCGCCGAGCAGGCCGCCTGCGCGGAGTTGCTCGCGTTTGTCACCAGCGCCGAGCGCCCCGGCACCGCCGCCGATTGCCGTGCCGTCCTCGACACCCTCGACTCCGCATGCCGCGAGGCCGGACACGTCCTCATCCAGATCCGCGCCGCCGAGGCCGCCATCCTCCGCCTCTGGCTCCTCCGCACGGGGGAGGGCCTCTCATGACCCTGCGCCCCACCACCTTGGCCCTGTTTCTAGCCGTGACAGGGCCCGCGCTCCACGCTGCCGCGGCCCGGCCCTCGGGCCAGCCTCCCGCCACTCCGGCGCCATCGACCGACCTCCCCGCGGGTCTCGCCGACATCCCCATCGACAACCTCGTCGAGCGTCTCGAAGCCCTCCGCCCGAACGACCCCGTGGCGTACTTCCGCCTCGCCGAGGAGGTCGCCGAGGAGCGAGACGCTCCCGCCGCGCGCCCCCTCGCGCGGCGCCTCTACGTCCTGGCCTTCGAACTCGATCGCGCCGCCAGTCCCCCCACAGGCCTCGCCGCCTCCGCCTGTCTGGGGCTCGCCGCGCTCACCACCGTTCAGAGCGAGCAGCGCTGGCTCCGCGCCCTGGCCATCCAGTTCGAGCCCCCGGCGCTGGGCGACCTCTCCCCCCAGGCCGCGCTCCGTATCGATCCCCCCGCGGTCCCCGAGCGTGCCGCCCTCGCCGTCGCCTCCGCACTCGGCGCCCTCCGCGCAGCCGAGGGCAATCGTGCCGCCGCCATCCTCCGCAGGCCGGGCCATTGGGCCGTCCTCGAGCAGCACGAATCCATGCTCCAGGGCGGCGCCGCGCGCATCCGCGACCTCCTCACCGCCTGGCCTTCCTGCCCCGAGTGCCACAACCGCCGCATCGTCAATCGGCCCGTCGCGCCCAACACGCCCGCCACCCCACGATTCTGCTCCACCTGCAACGGCATCCCCGGGCCCGACCTCTCTCAACCCGAACTCCTGGGCCAACTCCGCCTCGAAGCCGCGCTCCTCCGCGGCATCCACCGCCTCTGGTCCGCTCAGATCCAGGCCGATTCGGGCGACCCGCTCCGCGACCCGCGGCCCGACGACCTCGCCCTCCGCTTCCGCGTCGACACACGCGCCGTCCTCTTCCGCGCTGGCAAATGGGTCCCCGACCCCGCCCGACAAGACCCCGCCAAGCAGCCCGCGCAGGCTCCCGCGTCTCCGCCCGCAACGGCCCCGCCCGCCAGTCCTGCCCCCGCCGGCGGCTAAGACCACGCTTCACTCCCCGCGATACAGCCCCCGTTCCGCGATGTACCGCGCCACCGCCGGGTGCAGCGCCCGCGCCGCCTTCTCCACCTCCCCGCTCGCCAGCCACGCGCGGACATCCCTCGCCGCCTCGGTCCGCAGCGGCACCTCCACCACCCCGCCCATCATCCGCTCCACCTCCGTCTCGCTCAACGCCCCGCTGGCCCGCAGCGCCGCCTCCAGTGCCCCCCGCGTACCCCACGGCTCCCGCAGCACCACCACCGGCTCCGCCAGCGCGAGGATCTCTCCGGGCTCCCGCCACCGGTGAAACTCCACCGCCTGGTCCGCACCCATCAGCAGCATCAGCCGCAATCCGCGCCCACCTTCGTCCCTGGCGCTTGCCTGCTTCCCCCGCGCCCCGTCCAGCCACGCCCGCGCACGCCGCAGCGTCTCCACCGTGAAACTCGGCCCACCCTCCACCCGCGCCCGATCCACCTCGTCGCTCCACACCGACGCACGCGCCACGCCTTCAAGCGCGAGCCGCGCCATCTCCACCCGCTCCGCGTCGCTCGCCGCCGGTCCCTTCGCCTTGTGCGGCGACCGCGCCGCAGGCACCAACATCAACCACGGCTCGCCCCCCCCCCCCCCCCCCCCCCCGACCCGCTTCCCCACCGCCTCACGCGCCGCCAGCGCAAGGCCCACGTGCGCTCGGTGCGGCGGGTCGAACGTCCCCCCAGCGATCATCACCCCAAGCCCCGCGCGCACCTCCCCCGCCGGGATCGGCATCGGCGTGATCGGCACCACCGCGCTCACGCCTCCACGCCCCGCCCGCGCTCCGACACCGCGGCGTGCAGACTCATCACCCTCTCCGCCACCATCGGCAGCACCCGCTTCGACCGCGCCAGCGTCCGCCGCATGTGCCGAATCAGCCCCGGCTTCATCACCATGTCCGCCACCGCACGCACCGCACGCGTCCGCCCGTCCGGCGTGATCCACCCCAGCACCTCCCCCGGCAGCGTCTCCTCCGGCGTGTCGCTCACCCCGCGCACTACGCCCCACGCCAGCCCCAGACGCTCGCACGCCGCCGCGAACGCGTGGCTCTCCATGTCCACCAGCGCCGCCCCCGTCGCGTCCGCCAGCGCCCGCTTCTCGCCGGGCGTGCTCACCACCCGATCCACCGCTACCAGCGTCCGCCCGCTCCCCACCATCCCGATTCCCCCCGTCCACTCCCCGCCGTGCTCATCAATCACCCGGGCGATCGGCGGCACGTCATCCACCGGCCTCAGCGCCCCGCACACCCCCGCCAGGATTACAACCCCCGGCGCCGGCCCCCGCCCCACCCGCCCCACCCGCCCCACCCGCGCCTCCACCGCCCGCACGATCGCTTCCTTCCCGATCCCGCTCCGTATCACCTCGACACCCGTCCCGCGGGCCGCTCGCCGCACCGCAGCCGCCTCGATCTCCATCGGGCACACCACCACCGTCGGCCGGCCCTGCCCATGCCGTCCAGCCCCGGCTCCTTCCACCCGCTCCGCAACGCTTGTGTGCTCGCTCACGGCCGCAGTGTAACTGGCTTCCCCGTATTCCCCGCGATCGGTCGTCGCCGCCATTCTCGGGCGCGCCAGAAGGGTTTGGTTCGGGTCAGTCCCGCGCGACCCTGGGTGGCCCGCGCGGGCTACGCCGCTTCCCTCACACCTTTCTCACCGCCTTCACCCCCACGAGCCCTCGCCGCCTTGCTGCTTCGGGGCATCGTTTCTATGATGGCCCCTCGCCGTCGCCGGCCGTTCGCGCCGCCGACACGGGGTTCCGCGGAGCACCTGCCATGTTCACTCAGCCTCGAGCGACGGTGGTCGGTCCCGCGACACTCCGAGCCTTCTCCCTCGTCGAACTCCTCGTCGTCATCGCCATCATCGCGCTCCTGGTGAGCATCCTGCTCCCCTCCCTCGCCGCCGCGCGCGATGCCGCCCGCACCCTCGTCTGCGGCACTCAGGTCCGCAACATCGCCCAGATGCAGGCCTCCTACGCCGCCGACAACAAAGACTGGCTCGCCGGCTCACCGCAGACCAGCGGCTTCGACTGCCTCCCCCCCAGCGCCGCCTACAGCAAGACCACCCCCGCCACCTTCAACGGCATCGCCACCCAGTCCTGGGACTACCTCGGCCCCCTCGCCTATGCCAGCGGCTACGCCGGCCCGGGCGAGCAAGGCTCCTCCGGCGCGCCCACACCTGCCGACCGCGCGGCTCGCTTCGACTGGCTCCGCACCTACCCGATGTTCCTCTGCCCCAGCAACAACATCACCGCTACCCCCTTCGACCCGGGTGGCACCCCCATCACCGCCGGTCGAATGCTCTCCTACAACTCCTCCTCCGGCTTCCTCGGCGGCGAGCGCAACACGCCCCTGGGCACCCTCCCCGGCAGCAGCCCCCAGAACCGCCGCGGCTACGTCCCCCAGATCTCCCGCGTCGGATCCGGCGCGCTCAAGGTCGTCGCCTTTGAGGGCCATCGCTTCGCCCGACCCACCGAAGCCGAGGAACCCGACTTCGACTTCGGCATCGCCGCCGGCTATGGCGGCTCCTTCGGCGGCGTCGGCGCCTGGTGGAGCCGCTCCGCCGAACTCAACCGCGCCCGCGCACCAGGCGAATCCGGCCGCCTCGCCTTCCTCGCCAACCCCCAGCAGTTCAACGACTTCCGCCGCTTCGCCTTCCGCCACGGCGGCCGCTCCGGCCCCAAAGACACCAAAGAGGCCCCAGCCATCGGGAACGTCGCCTTCTTCGACGGCTCCGTCCGCGCCATGAACGATGGCGAGGCCACCAATCCCGACCTCTGGTTCCCCACCGGCACCACCTGGACCCAGCCCCTCGAAACCTGGAACTACACTCGCCAGACCTGGCTCGCCAAGACCCAGCCCAACTACGTCGTCCCCTGATCCGTTCCCCCTCGCCCCTTTCGCCCGCGTACCTGGCCTCTGGAGCCGCTGCCGATGCCCGGTCCGCTGAACCTCGAACCCCTCACAGCGCCGGGCGACCACGCAGCCAACCCCCGCGCCTCGGGCGCGACCGCCGATCGCCGCCGCACCCTCATGGTCGCCGGCAGCATCCTCGCCATCATCGCTTCCATCGCCTTCATCGCCTACCAGATCTTCCCCTCCTCTGTCTCCGCCGGCGCTGAGTCCCGCCGCAGAACCCTCATCGACGCCGAGACCGGCGAGGTCTTCGAGGACTTCCCCATTCGGGACGGCGACCGCCAGCCCTGGACCAACCCCAAGACCGGCAAGCCCTCACTCTTCCCCGCCGAACGCTGCTTCTGGACCCGCGACGGCAAGGCCAAACTCACCCCCACCTGGGTCCTCCTCAACCGCTACGCCAACAAGCCCGGCGACACCATCTGCCCCGACTGCGGCCGCAGGGTCGTTCCCCACAACCCCGCCCCGCCCGACGAACTCTTCAACGAACTCCTCGCCCCCGGCGACCAAGCCCCCCCGGGCAAGTAGCCCCCGCCGGCCACCCGTCGCCGCCGCCGCGCCGTCACCACCCCCGGTCACGCCCGGCCTCCACCCGCCCCGAGCGATACCCTTCAACTCGGATGCCGCACGCCACGATCGATCCTCGTCTCCCCGTCATGGACCTCCTCGGACGCTTCGGGCCCGCGGTTCTCCCCACGCCCTCAGCCGACCCCGCCACCACCCCCGCCACATCCGCCTCCACCGCCGACCCGGCCGCCCCTACCCCCGTCGGCCTCGAAGACGCGCTCGCCTACGTCCGCGGCCTCGCCCTGGGCCACTACGAGAACTTCTCCGTCCTCTCCCGCCTCGTCCCCGAAGACCTCCGCGACGACTTCGCCGCCGTCTACGCCTTCTGCCGATGGGCCGACGACCTGGGCGACGAGACCGGCCCCGGCGACGCCGCACGCGAGCGATCCCGCACCCTCCTGGCCTGGTGGCGCGACCAGACCCGCGCCTGCTGGGACGGCCGCGCCGCGCACCCCGTCATGGTCGCCCTCCGCCGCAGCGTCGAGCGGCACCACCTCCCCATCACCCCCTTCCTCGACCTCATCGACGCCTTCGAGCAGGACCAGCGCGTCACCCGCTACGACACCTGGGACCAACTCCTCGATTACTGCCGCCGCAGCGCCAATCCCGTCGGCCGGATCGTCCTCCACCTCGGCGGCTACCCCGACCGGGACGACAACGCCCAGCGCCTCGCCATGAGCGACTCCACCTGCACTGCCCTCCAACTCACCAACTTCTGGCAGGACGTCCGCCGAGACCTCATCGAGCGTGACCGGGTCTACCTCCCATCCGCCGAGACCGGCCTTTCCGCAGACACCCTCCGCGACTGGCTGCACCGGGGCGATGACCCCGCCGCCCGCGTCCCCTTCATCCTCGCCCTCCGGCCGCTGGTCGAGCGGACGCGTCGCCTCTTCGACCACGGCGCCCCGCTCCCCGACACCCTCGACGCGCGCATCGCCCCCGTCGTCCGGCTCTTCGGCGCAGGCGGACGCGCTGTCCTCGCGGGCGTCGAGCGCGCGGGCTGCGCCACCCTCTGGACTCGCCCTCGCCTCTCGAAGTTCACCAAGGCCGGCCTCGTCGCCCGCGCCTGGCTCGCCGCGAATCTCACCTCGCCGCGCCGTGCCGCCCGCGGAGCCCCCGCGTGAGCGCTGCCGCGCTGTCCATCCCGGCCGACTGGCGGGCCGACCCGGTCATCACCCGCTCCATGGCCGCCTGCCGCGAGGTGACGCGCCGCGCCGCCCGCAACTTCCACTACGGGCTCGCCCTCACGCCCGAGCCCAAGCGCTCCGCGGTCTACGCCATCTACGCCTGGATGCGCGCCGCCGACGATCTGGTTGACCGCCCCGCCCCCGCCGACCAGCGCCGCGCCGACCTCGCCGCCTTCGCCGACCGCACCTGGGCCGCCCTCGACGCGACGCCCCCTTCCTCAGCCCCGGCGGATTCGTTCTGGCCCGCCCTCGCGTGGACTGTCCGCCGATTCGCTATCGACCGCGCACATCTCCGCGACATGCTCGCCGGGCTCCGCGAAGACCTCGACCACGCCGGCTACGCCTCCTGGGACGACCTCGACCGCTATTGCTACCGCGTCGCCTCCACCGTCGGCCAGGTCTGCGTGGGCATCTGGGGCTTGCGCGGGGGCTTAGACGACGACGCTTCCGAGCGCGCCCGCCACATGGCCATCGACCGCGGCCGCGCATTCCAACTCACCAACATCCTCCGCGACGTCGCCCAGGACTACGACGATCTCCCGCGCCGCGTCTACATCCCCGCCGACCTTCTCGCCCGCCACGGCCTCTCCGCCGGCGACCTCCGCGCCTGGCGCGACCCCGCCCCCTGCGACGCCCTCATCCGCGAAGTGGCCGCCCGCGCCCGCGCCCTCTACGACCGCTCCGCGGGCCTCGAATCGCTCATCGATCCCGCCTGCGCCCCCGCCCTCTGGGGCATGACCCGCATCTACTCGGGCATCCTCGCCCTCATCGAGCAGGACCCAGCGTGCGTCGTCGGCACGCGCCGCATCCGCCTCTCCGCCGCGAGAAAGGGCCTCATCGCCCTCTCCGCGGTCATCCGCGCGCGCTCCGGCGGGTGGGCCGCCGCATGACCGCGCAGGCCCTCCAGCCCGCTCCCCACGCTCACGCACCCGCCCCCGCGGTCGCGGGCGATCCGCCCGCCGCCATCGTCGCCGGGGGCGGCATCGCCGGCATCGCCGCCGCCATCCGCCTCGCCGATGCGGGTCTCCGCGTCACCCTCCTCGAAACCCGCCCGCGCCTCGGCGGCCGCGCCACCTCCTTCGAGGATCCACGCTCAAGCGAGGTCCTCGACAACTGCCAGCACGTCGTCATGGGCTGCTGCACCGCCTACCTCCACCTCCTCGACCGCCTCGGCGTCCGCGACCAGATCGAGTGGACCCGCGACCAACTCTGGCTCGAGCGCGGCAGCGGCCGCGCCTCCACCGTCCGACCCTCCGCCATCCCAGCCCCCTTCCACTTCGCCCCCGCCGTCGCCCGTGCCAAGTTCCTCTCTGCACGCGAGAAGGCCGCCCTCGCCTGGGGCGCCCACGTCGTCGCCCACGCCAAGCGGGAAGCCTGGCGCGACCGCACTTTCGCCCAGTTCCTCGCCCACGCCCGCCAGCCCGACAGCCTCGTGCGAAAGTTCTGGGAGCCCGTCGTCGTCAGCGCCTGCAACCTGCCCTGCGACCGCGCCTGCGCCGCCAGCGCGCTCATGGTCTTTCAGGACGGGTTCTTTGGGAGTCCCCGCGCAGCCGACATCGGCGTTTCCCGCGTTCCGCTCCTGCGCCTGTACGACCGTGCCGCGGCCGCATTGGCCGGCACGGGCGGCGTGGTCCGCCTCGGCTTCAGCGTCGAGCGCGTCGGCCCCGCGCACGTCGAGGGCGTGTGCAAGGGCCGGCGTGAACGTCTCGACGCCCCCGCCGTCGTCTGCGCCCTCCCGATCGAGCGCGCCCTGGGCGTGATCGACCCGGCCATCCTTTCCGCCGACGGGCGCTTCCCGCCCATGCTTACCCCGGGCGACGCGCCCGCTGGCGATCGTTCGCGCTGGGCCTTCAGCCCGATCCTGGGCGTGCACCTGGCCTTTGACCGGCCCGTGCTCCGCGCCCCCCACGCGGTGCTCGTGCCGGATGCGAGCGCCGCGCCGGCGCCGGCGGTCCAGTGGCTCTTCCGCAAGGATGGCGAGGGCCGGCGCGTGCACGCCGTCATCAGCGCCGCCGACGCCTGGGTGCCGATGCCCGAGGCGGAGATCGTCGAGCGCGTGCGGGCCGACATCGAGGCGCACATCCCCGAGGCGCGCGGCGCGAGGGTCGAGTGGGCCCGTGCCGTGAAGGAGAAGCGGGCCACCTTCGCCCCCACGCCGGAGGTCGAGCGCCTCCGCCCACCCGCGACGGGCTCGAGCGGCCTGATCCTCGCGGGCGACTACACCGCGACGGGCTGGCCCGCGACGATGGAGGGCGCGGCCCGGAGCGGCTTCACCGCTGCCGCCGCGGTGCTCGATCGGCTCGGACGCTCCGCCGACGCGGCCGCTGCGAGCGCACCCGCCATGCTCCCGCGCGCGGGCCTGGCCCGCTGGCTCGTCGCGCGCGGCGCCTAGCGCCGAGCGCGCCCAACTGTTCCATGATTCTCCCCGCCGTCGCGCGGATTGCGCGCAGGCGCGACCGAAGCCCGCGCCGCAGCGCCGGATCGGGGGCGTGTACGCCAGATTGCGCGCAAGCGTATGAAAAATCGCGTTTCCCATGTGGGAAAAGGCCAAATCCTCTGCGATGCCCCAGGATCGATCCGGCGGGGTCGGGTGGGGGGGTCGGAGGGTCTGCGCGAGGGCCGCTCAGCGACCCCTCTAATGCCCGGCAACGAGGTGCGCGCGCAATCGCGGAGTTACATGGGCCCGCGCTCGTCGCCGTTCCTACGGGTTCACCCCACCACGGCCGTCGCCGACTCACGCTCGGCGACGCGCTCGACGCGCGCCCCCAGCAGCCGCAGACGCTCGTCCATCCGGTCGTACCCGCGGTCGAGGTGGTAGACGCGGTGGATCGTCGTCAGCCCCTCCGCAGCGAGGCCGGCGAGCACCAGGCATGCCGACGCGCGCAGGTCGCTGGCCATCACCGGCGCGCCGATGAGTTTCCGCACCCCCGACACGATCACGGTGGGGCCCTGGCGGTAGACCTTCGCCCCCATCCGCGACAACTCCGCCACGTGCAGGAACCGCTCGGTGAAGATCCGCTCGGTGATCACGCTGTTCCCGTCGGCCAGCGTCAGCGCCGCCATGAACTGCGCCTGGAGGTCCGTCGGGAACCCCGGGTGCGGCTGGGTGGTGATCTCCACGGGCTGGATCACCCTGCTGGCGGTCACGCGGCAGGTCGTGCGGAGCGGGTCGGCGGCCTCGTCGCGCGTCACCGTCACGCCCATGAACTCCAGCCGGTCCGTCGCGGCCATGAGGGCGTCGGCGGGGCAGTTCTCCAGCGTGATGTCCCCGCTGGTGATGGCCGCGGCGCACATGTACGTGCCCGCTTCAATCCGGTCGGCCATGACGCGGTAGTCGGCGGGCCCGAGTTCGGACACGCCGTGGATCGTGAGGCGGGGCGAGCCGGCGCCCTCGATGCGCGCGCCCATGGAGATGAGCAGGTTGGCCAGGTCCACGATCTCGGGCTCGCAGGCGGCGCACTCGATGACGGTGACGCCCTCGGCGAGGGTGGCGGCGGACATCACGTTGGCCGTGCCCAGCACGGTGGACCCGAAGGGCCCGCCCAGGAAGACGCGGGCCCCGCGGAGCCGCCCGGCGCGCCCTCCGACCTTGGGGACCTTGGCGATGATGTCGCCGCCTTCGAGTTTCACGTCGGCCCCCAGCGCGGCGAGGCCGCGGAGGTGCAGGTCTACCGGGCGCTCGCCGATGGAGCAGCCCCCGGGCATGGAGACGCGGGCGTGCCCGCGCTTGGCCAGCATGGGGCCCAGGCAGCAGATGCTGGCGCGCATGGTGCGCACGATGTCGTACCGCGCGTGGTGCACGGCCGGGTCGATCACGCGGAGTTTCATCACGCCCCCGGGGCTCTGCAGGCCCTCGGGCGGGGTGTAGTCCACGTGGCAGCCCAGTTCGCCCAGCAGGCGGCGCATGTTCTCGATGTCGGCCAGTTCCGGCACGTCGCGCAGGACGAACGGGTGGTCGGTCAGGAGGCCGGCGGCCATCATGGGCAGCGCGGCGTTCTTGGAGCCCTTGACCGTCAGTGAGCCGGTGAGCCGCACGCCGCCGCGAATCTCGAAGCGATCCATCGCTGTCTTCCTCCTGGGTGAGTACGTTCGGGAGCCGGCGGCGCGACCGAGTCGGCGGGGGTTCGATGGGGTCGGTTCAAGCGGGCGCGCAGCAGGGTCCGGGAACACTCTATACGTCGGTCCGATCCGGTTCGGGCCCGCACATACGGCCCGGGGGGCGGGAATCGCGCGGCCGGGGGTGTGCGGCGGTCGGGGCGAATGGGAACTTGGTGGGACCCCTCCGGTCCGGCGGGCACGGCCATCGCCCGCTGCGCGGAAGGTACGGGAGGCCCCCATGCGTCAGGTGCATCGTCGTGGATGGACATCGTGGAATCGACCCGCGCGCGTGCCCGGCGGCGCGGCGGGGCTGGCGGTGCTGGCGGGGCCTCTGGCGGCGGCGGGCGTGCTGCTGGCGCTGGGTTCGCCGCCGCTGGTCGAGGCGGGGGAGCGTGCCGTCGCGCCCTTGCCGCACCTTTCGGACGATCAACCCACGGCGGAGGTGTCCGCCGACGGGCGTTTCGTGCTTGGGGCGACGATCCGGCGGTTCGAGCGGTTCGACGCCCCCCGGAACGCCGGTCACCCGGATTTCCAGCAGTATGCGACCGGGCACCGGCTCGGGCTGGTGGCTGATCGGCTCGACCCGAGGTCGGGCGTGCCGGTGCTGGCCAGCGCGGCGGGCGTAGTGGCGCGGACCGGGCGGCCGGCGGCGACAGCGGCGGTGCTGTCGAGCGGCTCGTTTTCGCGGTGGTTCGGGGCGGCGGAACCCGGGGCGCCCGCGGAGGTGCGGTTCAGGCCCGCGCAAGACGGGCAGGGTGGGTTCATGGGGGAGTTGTCGCCCGGGATCGCGGGCTATGGGACCATCGAGTGCCGGGGAGTGGTGACCTATCGGCGCGGCACGGGGCAGTGGATGAGCCTGGCGGCGACCGACGACGCGTGGCTGTTCGTGGGCGACCGGCTGGCGATCGACCTCGGGGGCACGCATCCGCTGGTGGAAGGGCGAGTGGATCTCGACGCGCTGGCGGACCGGTGCGGGTTCCGCGATGGGCAGCGTCTGAGCGTGGCGCTCTTCGCGGCATGCCGGCGGGTCGGTCGGGGGGTGGATGGGGGGGTGGGTGCGGGGTCGGGGCACGATCTGGCGTGGCGGACAAGCGTGGCGGTGGAGGCCGTGGGGGCCGGGACGGGGGGAGCGGATGGTCGTGGGCTTGCCCGGTCGGCGGGGGCGTTACAGGTTGACGCGCGGGAAGGTGGGCGGGCTGGCACGGGATCGGAGTGAATGGGACTGTGGAGGTACGCAGGCGGTCGCGAGGATTCGGGGCGCGTCACCCCGGTCGCGAGCGGCGCCGAGCGAGGCCGGTGGGAGTGATCCATGCTTGCAGTCCGTCGCCTTCATCGTCTGTACACGCCCGCCTGCCTTGGGCTCCTTGCTGTGGGGGGCGTGATGCTGGCGGGTCCGAGCCCGAGCCAGGGTCAGGCGTCGAGCGACCCGTACGCGGGGTTGCCGTCGTCGGTGACGCTGCAGGGGATCGTGCGGGACTTCAAGTGGCGCGGGACCAGCGGCGGGCACCCGGACTTTGAGTACGTGCCGACGCGCGGGTACGCACACTATGCGGGGATCGTGGCGGACCAGACAGGCTCGGACGGGAAGCCTGTGTACGCGGGGACGGGCCGGAAGGTGACGACCCAGGCGCGTGACGCGCAGGGTCGGAATCGGATGCCGCTGCCCAAGACGTACATCAGTTCGAAGCCCGGGGACACCAGCGCGGTGCTGGAGAGCCAGTCGGGCGGCGCGTTGAACGGGGCCTCGGGGTTCGACCAGTGGTTCCGGGACACGCAGAACGTGAACCTGTCGCGGACGCTGCCCCTGACGCTGCGGCGACAGGCCAACAGCAACATCTACACGTTCGACGACCGGACGGACCCGAGTTACTCGGCCAAGGGCGGGTTCTTCCCGATCAACGGGGAGTTGCTCGGGAACCCGTCGGGGCAGAGCAAGAACTTCGGGTTCACGTATGAGTTGGACACGACGTTCACATTCCGGCGCGGGACGGGCCAGATCTTCACCTTCACGGGCGACGACGACGTGTGGGTGTTCGTGGATGGGAGACTGGTGATCGACATCGGCGGCGTGCACGCGGCGGTGAGCCAGTCGGTGGAACTGGATCGGCTGAACTGGCTGGAGGACGGGCGGGAGTACCGGCTGCAGTTCTTCTTCGCCGAGCGGCACACGAGCCAGTCGAACTTCCGGATCGACACGACGATCAACCTGCAGAACGCGAATCTGCCCACGATGTCCGGCCTGTTTGATTGATGTTGACGGGCCCCCGGAGGGGTCGTCTCGCCGGACGCGGCGAGGACATCCGAGCCCTGCCACGCGCGCCCCCCGGGCTTCGAGCCCGCGGGGGCGTGCGACTTTTTGAGGGTGCGAGAGGGGCCGGCGGGCGGGGTGGGCCCCGGGCGGCGGGGCGGGCCGCGGCGCGGGGGTCATACGCTCGGGTCATGCGCAAGAACACGAGCGTGCGGCGGGTGCTGGGAGCGTGGGCGCTGGCCGCGTCGGCGGCGTGGTGCGGGGGTGCGGGCGCGGAGGTGCGCGCGGGGACCCCGCCGGCGGCGAAGGCGAGCGCGGCCCAGCGACGCGCCGAGACGATCGAGCAGCGGTGGTACGTGATCGAACTGGGCGGGCAGCGGGCCGGGCACGCGCACACGGTGGTTGCGCGGGTGGGTGAGGGTGACGGGGCGCGGGTGCGGACCGAGTCGGCGATGAGGCTGGAGATCAGGCGCGGCCAGGTGAGCGTGCCCATCACCGTGAAATCCGTGTGGGAGGAGACGCCCGACGGGCGGCCGGTGTCGCTGGTGTCGGAGACGGCCCTTGGGGCAATGCCGACGACCAAGAGGGTGACGTTCGGTGAGACGGAGATGACGATCGTGACGACGGTTGGTGGGGGTGGGGGTGGGGGTGGGGGAGGGGGGGGGAT